>OIGD01000093.1_pt1 | contig 112653 bp, 95 predicted proteins | sample 1582211 | NCBI WGS metagenome assembly OIGD01 (sample SAMN04414078, study PRJEB24778) | human gut metagenome | material: faecal | host: Homo sapiens
CCTTGTCAAGTCCCCGCACGATATTTTTTCTAAATTCGTTTACTTATCCGTTTAACTCGTTGATATTCCGCTAAATCAACAAATGTTAAATTATGTTTTGTTTTATTAATATTATGTTCTATAACATAACAAATAGTAGCGCAGGCTGTCCCAGCCGCGCATAAAAAGGAAAAAATTAGTAGCGCGGGCTGTCCCCAGCCGCGCATAAAAAACGGAAAAATGCCTATTGAAAAAATTTATATAAGGCTTTTTGCCATAATTTATGCGCGGCTGGGGACAGCCTGCGCTACTATCGCCTGCGCAATACATGCAATATGAACAGACTTTAGAGGGCGAGGATTTTGGGTAAAAAAACGATAAGACCGACCGCGATGCACGCAAAAGTCATCAAAAAAACGGCTCCGGCGGCCACGTCCTTCACGATTTTTATGTTCTCGTTCCAGTCGCTACAGACATGGTCGGCCAGTTTTTCGACGGCGGTGTTCATTCCTTCGGCGGTAAACATGGCGCCTATGCAGAATATCACGGCGCACCATTCCCAGGCTTCGAGGTGCAGAATTATGCCGGCGATTATGACCACGACGGCGGCGGCGAGATGAAACATGGCGTTTCGTTCATGGCCGAACAGCCACTTGATGCCCTGCCAGGCAAAGCCGAACGACCGCCATCGTCCGCGCAAAAAGCCCGTACGTGGCGGTCGTCCCTCGTTACCGTTATTAGCCCCGGAGGGAGGATTAGAATGTGATGGAGGCATAGATACCGATGTTTTTGGTCCGTTCGTCGGCCACGGGGGCCAGCTGCAGATTGTGTTTTTTGGCGAACGGGGTGGTGAATATCAAGGCCGAGCCGGCGCCGATGGCGGCACCGACCAGGCAGTCCCATACATAATGCTGGCGCGAGAAGCATCGTCCCCAGGCCACGTATGTGCCGAGCACGTAAGCCGGTACGCCGTATTGCCATCCGTAGCGGCGCGTCAGATATGTGGCCGTGGCGAACGAGACGGCGGTATGGCCGGAGGGAAAACTGTGGAAGTCGCTTCCGTCGGGTCGTTTCTCGCGGCAGGCGTATTTCAGGGCATAGGTGGCGGCAGCGGTTACGGCGGCGGTCTCCACGCCTTGTAGCAGGCCCTGCCAGTCGCGGGCGCACAGCGTACCGATCAGCGCGGCCGTAGGTAACGCCAGCGCCACGATGTCGGTGCTTCGCTTCACGCCCTTCATGGCGTGAGTCAGCTGATAGGGTTCCTGCTGCGGATACGTTATCTGTGCCGACGACGTCAGCACACCTGTCAGTACCATTATAACAATTAAAAATCTCTTCATAATCAATAATCATAACTGAAGGATAGCTGGTCGACCCATAGCTTGGAACCGTTGCCGCCGGTAAAGTAGTCGCCGTACTTGGAGGCGCAGCAGGTAATGACCAGATAGCCGGGCACCCGCGATGTATCGCGATATTTGATCTCCACCTCGAACGGCTGGTATCCATCCATAGTGCCGGACTGCAGTAACTCTCCGTAGCCTATCACATAATCGGCGTTCGGATTGAACAGCTGACGGTTCTTAGGATTGGTACGGATCTCGTATGGAGCCGTCCAGTCTGTCAGTGCCACATATATCTGACACGTATCGGGACGTCCTTTCAGATCCGCCAGTTCAGAAGACACATAATCGATGTCTACGCCCTGATACTGGTAATACCCCTTAAGTTTCGTGGGACGCAGATTCCACGGTCTGCCGAAGTTAAGAATACCGTTCGTACCGTCCACCTTGGCGAACTGTCCGGTGAATATGGATCCCGCGCCCAACTTTCCTATGACGCCGATACCCACGAAACGTGTATTGAGCAGAGCCGCAGTTCCGGAACCCGTAGGCGTATGGTCGGAAGGCTCGGAGTTGTTGGTGCCCAACGTCATGGTACCGGTGTTTCCCGTATCCCAGAACGAAATGCCGTCCTCGGCCCAGGGACACCACATCCCCTTGGCGGTCTTGTGCCAGTTCTCGAAGTCGCCGTCAGGTATATCGGCCGTGGCCTGTGTGGTCACACTCACTATGTTACCCGCGTTCTCGCCCGACACAGCGCGCACGTCATACTCCGTCAGCGGCTCCAGATGGTCGATGTGGCATGCGAAGCTGCCCTGCGTCTGCGTCACGGCACTCTCCGGCACATCGGTCCAGTCCATGTCTCCTGTCTTCCTGTACTGGAACCCATTCTTAATGTCGGCCGGTCCGGTGCCGTATGCCCATACCACCTGCGACCAGGCGTCTACACGCGACGTGCTTACTATCAGCTCCGACACCTGCGCGTATATGGTCCATACCTCCTCGCGGTCCCAGTAACGCAACGTCACTTTCTTTGGCTCGTACAGGTCGATGGGGCCGGCCACAAGAGGCGGGTCATAGTCGGTCACTCCGGCCGGGCCGAGTTTGGCACGCACCAACTGCAGTTTGTGTAGATTCGTTCCCTCCGGCATCGTAACCACCACACGGTGCGCCACAGGGTCGATGACGCTGCTGCCCACCTCGCCGTCTACTTCGAAATACCGCTCTATATCCTGTACGGCCTGGATTTTCCATACATAATCCTGATAGAGGCTCAGCTTCACGTACAGAGGCTGCGTCAGATTGTACGGTCCCTGCAGCAGATTCGTATCGCAGCGGGCACCGGGACTCATGGTGAATTCCGAGAAATGGACATGGTCTATGTCCACATTCTCCTTTAGATACACTGTCACCTCCTGCGACACCGAGTCGATGTACGACGGGCGCAGCTCACCTTCCGCCACAAGCGACGTGATGTTGAGTATGATGCGCGGATATGGCAGGTCGTTCTTGATACAACCCGCCATCGCCAACAGCAGCACCGCCGCTATGTACAATATATTTCGATTCTTCATATTAAATATGGACGCCGATGCCGAAGTTTATGTTGAACAGATTGAACCGGAAACTGGCGCCGGACGACAGCCGGTTGCCCGTATCCTTGCCGTCCTCGGTCTGGCGTTCCTTTCTGATGTTGAAGCCGAACACGCCGAACGATATATGGAACGACACATTCTTCATAATGAACATCTGGACTCCGGGCGAAAAATTCAGCTGGCCCTCCATCCAGGTGGTGTGCGTGGTACGCAGATTTCCGCCGTAAGGACGCTGGAAGTCGCTGCTTCCCGACCCGAATGCAAGTTCTACCTCATTATATATACCGAACCGGCCGTGACGGCTCAGTCCGATGTACTGGCTGGCAAACACTGCACCGGTGTACGACTCTGCCTTATAGCCGATGTCGTGCAGGCTGAAGTTCATGTCATCGTCTATGTCCACCTTGAACGAATCCACATTGCCCCGCGCGTTGTAGTAGCCGAAGCGCATGCCGATGGCAAAGTTGTTGCGCACCGTGTACTGCAGGTATGGGCGTATGCGGAACGCATGGGCGCCGATGTTGACGTCGCTCAGCAGGTCGAATATCTCCAGGTCCTTGGTCGACAGGTTGCCGTAGCTGACGGTCAGACCGAACGACCATTGTCCTTTGGGCACATAAAGCAATGCCGACAGACCGCGGTCGTAGCGGCCGAGGTTGCGCTGTTTCAGCACCATCGGGATCGTGTCGCCCCGATATGTGGTCTGTTCCTCAAGGTCCAGGTCAAGGTTGTCGTCCACCACGCGGCTGTGACCGCGCAACAGGCGGATCACGTCGTTCTGCAGCGAATCCGGGATGTAGATATAGGCACCCTTGGGGCGCACAGAATCATTTTGAACAGCGGGCTCGGGCGCGGCGTAGGCACCCAGACACACCAGGGCCGTAAGCGACATGGCCGTCAATCTCTTCAATCCGTTTGTTATACTCTTCATGATCATAGATAAAAAGCTGCTCCAAACGAAATGGAGAACAGATTGATTTTAAAATTGGCCGACTGCGTCTTGCGGTGCGACACATATATCTGGTCCTTGATAGACTTGGTGTGCCGGTAATTGAAACCGAGGACGCCGATGTTGACCTCAACGGCGCTGTAGTTGCTCAGGAAGCACACCAGACCGGGCATCACGCCGATACCGGCCTGGAAGTTGCGTTCGTACGTACCGGTCAGCGACTCGCCGCGACCTGTGGTTATCTTGCTCTGCCCACCGCCCAACTGCAGCTGCACCTCGTTGAATATGCCGAATCGGCGCGTGCGGCCCAGACTGAAATAGTTGCGGAACAACAGCGTGCCGTAATAATTGTGCGACAGCGAATACAGATGATTGATATCATAGTTCGTGTCCTCGCCCAACACGATGTCGGCCTTGGCCAGTTTCACCAGCGAACGGGTATAGTTGAACTTCGCGCCGGCGCCCATGTCGTCCTTGAAGGCGAACAGCAGCTTGGGACTGACGCTGACGTTGTAGGTATCGCCGTTAATCTTCTCGAACACCAGGAACTGATAGTCGTTCTGATCAGACATGGAATATCCGAACGAGATACCGGCTATCCACTGTCCTTTCGGCACCAGGACCACGGACTCGAGCTTACGCTCGAACTCCGTCACCGGACGCTCCAGGCGCATGGAGTCGATCATGGCCGGCGTGATGTGCAGCGTGTCAGTCGCGGCAGCCGAGCGCCGAGTATCAGACACAGTTTGACTCCGGGCCATCAGGCCCGGAGTCAATATTGATACTATTATCGCTATCCAGAAGGATTTACTCATACACTAATTCAAAGTCATCCAGATACAAGAGACTACCGTCACCACCAGCGAAATAATCTCCGAACTTCGAAGCACAACATGTAATTACCAGATGTGTCGCCTTTGTAGTTTTTGCGCGCTCAAAATACTCGATTGGGATTTCCACCATTTGCAAGGCACCATCCGGACCAAAGTTCTCCTTCCAGGTTACCTGGCCATATCCCAATACGTGAGGATCATCGGGAGTGAACAACTTCTGATTTTTGGGATTGGTGCGAATATCAATAACTGCATCGGTAATAGCCACATATACCTGACCGTTATCACATCCGGAAGTTACCAGATCCTGTACCGCTGCATCACTCGTGTTCTTAAGGTTAGAACTGGGGCGATAGTTTGCCCATACCCTCAATTTAGTGGGATGTGAGCCGTTGTACGGACGACCTAAGGCAAGTACGCCGTTCGTTCCATCTGTCTCAACATAATCACCCATGAAAATGTTGCCTGCAGCGAACTTTATAATAACGTATTTCGATTCAAGACGTGCGGAGAATGTTCCTGAATGCTTCATATCCTCACTCTTGTTGGTCAATGTAGCACCAGCAGTAGACGCGCCTTCATTACCTGAATCCCATACGGTAGGTTCACTGCCCGGGCCCGGGAAAACTATTTCTTTGTTTTTAAACGCATAGGTGCTCCACTCCTCCATAGAGGCATTGGGTATGATATACTTTGACTCCGTGGTAAACGTCTGGATATTCGTGGACTCGAAATCATCTGCAAATGCCTTATATTCGTATGTAGTGCCCGCTTCCAGACCGCTCAGAGTCACGGAATATGCCGTTCCCGTATTGGCGCGTGTGCGACGCGGAGCACCGGCGGATCCATTAGCCACCGCCTCGTTCCATGCCGATTCGCCGGCCTTCCGATATTTAAAGCCATAACGTGTGGCATCGGTTTTATAGAGGGTTCCGGTCAAGGTGGCTTTAGAAATCAATACGGCCATAGGATTGGTCTCGGCATCAGGAGCCGGATCGGCTATGACATCGTCAATCTTTTCAATCGCCTCGTTGCTATTGGCGATACGCAGAGAAGCCGCTGTAACTAAATTGCGGGAGTCAGTAGCGGTAATGGCAACCGTGTACTGCGTCGGGCTTGACGGAAGCGCGTTGAGGAACGCCGCAGGGAATGTGACATACATCTCATATACATCCACGCCGCTTTCGGCATCCTTGCTGTTCTGACGCTCTACGGTTATGCCCTTGGCCTGCAACTGCTCCACGTATGTATTGTTCAACAGGTCGCCTTCGGTCATGTCGGCAAAGTTATCGCTGAAAGCCACCGTCACGCTCTTCGTGCCCTTATACTCGCAGATATAGAGTTTCTGGTCGTTGAACGTCCGGTCTGTATTGATCAGCTGTTCCGCTATATCAAAGCCATAACCTTTTACGATAGGAGCCGGGAATATTTCAACAGTGTCATCGATAATAGGAATATCCTTGATCACAAGCTGGATCAGAACACCACCCTCGTCGATTGAAGGCTGATCGGCACTCAACACTATCTGATATTCGTGCGCGCGCTCAACGTTCTCGATCTTGGATTCCTTGCTGTAGGCCTGACCGTCCTCGGTAGTACCCTCGATCTTGACGGTTATCGTCCTGTTCTCGGCCGTATAGTTCTTCACGTCTTCCTTCGACGGAATCATGAAATATCCTTTGCTTTCGGCAAACATCGTCTCGTCGAATTCCAGCGAACCACGACTGGACGTGAACGTAATCTTGGGATTCTTCAATCCGGTTTCGGCAACCGAAGCGGCATCGATGGATACAACCACGTTGGCGATATTACACTTCATCGATACCGAAGTGTTTGCATTTTCCGTGATTTCGAAAGCCTGCTGTCCGCGATAGAACTTGCTGTCGAACGAAGCTGCTACTGAGTCGCCGGTCCAGGCGTTGCACACATATTGTCCGGAGGACAGTTTGATGGACGCGGGAATATTCGACAGACCCTTGTACTTACGCATCACGCCGCGGCTGTTCTCGATGAATACCACACACTTGTCCTGAAGAGACTGTAAGTATTCGGCATTGTCAAGATTATTCTCGGCACGGGTCTGTTTCGTCTCGCCGTTGATTTGCGTATTGATGGAGAGAGAGCCTTCACCCCCCTCACCGAAAGGTGCCTCCATGGCGCAGCTCTGGAGCAACGCCGTGGCGCCGAGTACGGCACCAGGAAGTATAATATACTTTATTATTGTTTTCATTGCTCTGTTACTGAATAAATTGAAGTTTCAAAGTCTTTACAGTAGTGCCATTGGCATCGGATACAGTCACCTTAAACTGATGCACATCGTCATTGCCCTGGTTCAACATTCCCATAACCAGTGGAGTCATCTTGAATATCACTTCTTTCTGTCCACCCACATTACACGGGAACCCAAAGGTGCTGAGCAACTCGACTTGTGCATCATTTAGGTTACACAAATCCAAGTGTGTCGTAAGGCCGGCTTCGCCAAGAATATCGTCGTTAAGGAACGGAGATTCTATATCACAAGTAAATACCGTAATACCTGCATCGGAAGAACTTGTAACCTTGAACTCCACTGTTGACTCCGAAGTAACATGCATAATCTGATCAAAGACTAATCCGTCCGATACTTCCTCGAATACCGGGGCCTCATCACCCGGTGTCGGAGGCTCGGGGTCGTCGCCGCCGCCCCAGTTAGGACGGTCGCTGTCGTCCAGAGGTTCATCGTCTTCAAGAGTGACGTCGGCGTTCACGTCCTCGGTAGTGACCGAAGCGTCAACCATTATTTCTCCGCTCGCACCGCCCGTGGGGTCGCCGCCGCTGTTCTGGTGAAGCTTGAACGTAAGTTTATACCACCGGCCCTTGTCGATACCTTCGTACGACTTGCTTTCCACTATCTCGGAACCATTGACGGTGCCGTGGAATGTGGCCACAAGCGTATTCTCGTTCGTGTGCTTGAAGTAACCGGCTTTGCCGGCGGTAGCCTCGGCGGTTGTGAAGTTCAGTCCGGGGTTATCGCCAACCTTGACTTCCACATACGAATCGGGCGACATTGCGGCCAACAAAGTCTCGTCAAAGGCAATGGTGGCCTTGATGTTCATCAGCGCGCACTCTATCGGAGATATGAACGAAGTAATCTGGTATGCCTCGATATCGAATTCCTCCGACTGACCCTTGAAATAGGGATTCTCCCACTCGGCGTTGAGATCCTGGCCCAACTCAGCCGTAGCGGTATAGGTGCCTACCTTCAGCGTCACCACATCGGGCATTTCGCTATATGTAAAGCTCTTGGCGGCGACGCTCTCGCCTTTCTTTATGAAGTTGATCTTGAAATTGCTCAGATCAACTCCCTGCTCGGCGCGTGTCACCATTATCTGGTCCGAAGTGGTGGACATGTCGAGAGCGGTTTTGAGCACCTGTCCCTCGTCGTCCGACATCTCGCCATCGAATCCTTTCTCCTTCGAGCATCCGGCCATCAGAAGACCTGCCGACAGAAGTGGTATCAAATATATCTTTTTCATTACTTGTATTCTATTATTTGGTAATTGTCGGCACGCCGTCGTACGACACTTTCACATTGTCTATTGTCAGCTCAGAGCCCTTGGCGAAAGCATGATATGTATTAGCCGGAAGGGTAGTACCGTTTCTTCCCGTTCCCTCATTTAGCTCTCCTCCCGAAGGAATATTTATTGCCGGAATTGTGCCTGCTTTGGTTGAACGGAAACTAATATACAATTTCGCAGCTTTCTTCCCGAATGCATATTTCGGCAATTCAATCGTCTTTGTTGTCATATTGGAAGATGCTGAAATGAGTGTCATTCCTGATGCCAAAACCATACCCGATTCATCGAAAACTTCAACATCAGCTTGAGCCTGTTCTCCATTAACTGGACTATACTTATACTCGAATGATACAGATAGGGGGCGTGATGCGAAAGCCGTTCCTTTAGTGCGATGTTCAGTACCATCAAATGTATAGGTTCCGAGAAATAATTCACCCGAGGCTTTATCCAGTTGATTATCGCCCGGGGCAGCAGTGCAATAATATGTAGTACTCGCAGCACTACCCGTACGATCTATATTTGCTCCATTATGGTTATAACCAACTGAACGAACTGTAGCCACGCCATTGTCAAGGAACATGGAAGGCACAATATACCATGTGTTCTTATTACTTGAATTTGCATAAGCAGTCAAGTCATTAACTGTCGCCCAGCCTTGAGGTTCAGTACGATCTATTGAAGATGTGTGATGATGATTAGTAAAGAGTGTCACGTAGTATTCTCCGCCAACCTGCAGGTCACCTATCTGAATACGTCTGCCAGCTGTACCGAAATCGCCATTAGGAACTGCAACCTCCGCTTCGGTCGTGAATGAAGGCACCTGCTTCTCAAAGCCATCGCCAAGTTTCAGAGAAATGTTATCGTATGCTCTGCCTGCGCTCAGCCCTTTGACGGTGATAAAGCCGTTCTGAACATCGCGCGTGATGTTGCCGGGGGTGACGGCTGCGCTGCCGTTGTAAACGGTAAGGTTCTTGGTCAGATACTCCTTCATCTCTGCATTGTCCGTCTCGATGCCGAACACCGCGAAGCGGGCGAAGGCATCGGACACTACATCGTATGCGGGTCCGTTGACTGTGACGTTAGCCGTGGCTTTGAGTTTGCCGTACGAGCTTTCTACGGCTACCTCTGCGGTCGTTGCCTGCGGAACATCCAGAGTATAGGTATATGTGTAAGGCAGGTCGGCGCGTGTACGCGTACGCTTCGGAGCGGGAGCGGCTCCACCTTCGGTCACACTCTTGACTGCGGCCTCTGCGTTGTTGACGCGGAATCTGATGCGGTTCTTAAGCTGCTGAGAGTTGGTGTTGACCACAACCTTGGCCTCGTTGGCCAGATAATCGATGTTTCCGGCACTTACTATGGAGTACTCCGTCTTGGTGACATTTGCAGTCAGTTCCACGGGATTCTCCACTGTCTCGGTCGACAGACGCCCGAGCGCGTCTACAACCTCGACCTTGACCGAATACTCGCCCGCAGGAAGATTACCAAGGAAGTTCTTTACGTTTACGACGGCCATCTTGTCGGGGTTACGGAACAGGCCCGACACTTTCACACCCGCATCGGCCAGCTGGGCCTGCGTGGTGGCGTCGGCATTGACCAGGTTCACGTTCGATCCGAACGCCGGCACGTATGTTCCGTTGGTATTGGCCACCTTAAGGTTCACCTCGCGGAAACCGCCGAACGCATACAGGTCGAACTGCGGGCTTACGGACAGTTCGTCATATTCCATCAGTTCGACGGGAGTACCCACTGTAAAGTTGGTGGCGCGCACCTCGGGCGCCGGAGAAGTGAACAGTTCGTCGCCGAGCGAGATAGTAATGGTCTCTTTGGTCACTTCCTCCTCAAATCCGATTTCAAGCACGGCGTCGCCCTTGCTGACGTTGCCGGTCACATTCACGGTAATCACATAGTTACGGCGGGGCTGTGCCACGAACTTGGCGGGACGCAGGTTTACCGTCTGTCCCTGGTCGTTGGTAAGGGTCAGCACCAGCTCGGTATAACCCTCACCGGTGGGATCGATGAAGGCTGAACGCGTCTCACCTTGCGGGAAGAGCACCGGCTCCGAATGATTCGGAGTCTCGATGGCGGCGCTGTAAGTGGAATAATTGGCAAGGAATGCATCGGTATAACGCAACGTCACCATGGCATTGGCCAGCGTGGCGGTCACACTCACCGGCGTTGTCGTGCCGGGAGAAACATGCAGTGTGTTGGTGCCCTTGAAACAAGGACGCTCGAAGCCCTGCTCGGTTACGTCGCCGTAAGTGGCCTCGATGGTGTAGTCGCCGATGGGGAATTCCGATTCCTTGTTGAAACCGTCGAGCGAGCTCCAGGTCTTGCTGTAAGTGTTGTCGCTCTTTGTCAGTTTGATGCCGAAAGCGTTGGCATCGGGAACGATAGGGCATTGTGTGTCGTCGGCACGCGTACCGTGACGCATCAGGCGACCGTCGGACTCCAGGTGGAGCGCGATGCCTCCCGTCTCGTCCGATCCGCTCCAGGGACTCTCGTCGCCACAGCTGGTCAGGCCAAGGCCCGGCACAAGCGCCAACAGGAGTAACCCTTTCTGATAATTTTTCATACTTTATTAGTTGTTTTGTTGTTCGTTTGCAATTATGAGCGTGTGTCTCTGCGATTTATGGCAAATCGTCATTCATTTGGACCATAATGGCCCTTGAGAACGGGTGCAAAATTAATATAATATTTGAAAATTCAGACTTTTTAACGCCCATAATCGGAACATTGCGCCAATATGACCATTAAAATCGGCCGATTTTCGTCCCATCGTTCGCATCATATCCCCTTTCGGCAAACCGCGCCCCGATTTGACCAGCGAATATAAGTCATAAGGCTTTAGTGATGAAGTAGGCGTGTAATAGTAGCGCAGGCTGTCCCAGCCGCGCACAGCTAATGACAAAAAGCCTATTGAAAATTATTATAAGGCATTTGATCCGTTGCTATGCGCGGCTGGGACAGCCTGCGCTACTATTTCCGCGACTGGGACAGCCCGCGCTACTATACGGATTAAACTTTGTCAGTGTATTAGTATCTAACAATAGATTGTAACAACTAAACTGATGAAGAAATTAAAAGGAATGGCAATGGCAGCCGCGGTGCTGCTCGCAAGCGCCGGCGCACAGGCCCAGAACCTGTCTGACATATTCGGAGCATTAGGCAACTTAGGCGGCAACTCGTCGCAGACCACAACATCCGGCAACGGTGGCGGCAACACGCTCGGCAATCTGCTCGAAGGAGTATTCTCCAGCAGCAACATCACCGTGCAGGACCTGGCAGGAGTATGGACCAGCAACGGCCCCGCCGTATGCTTCCAGTCGGAAAACATGCTCAAGAAGGCCGGCGGCATCGCAGCCGCCGCCATGGTCGAGAAGGAACTCTCGCCCTATTACTCCAAACTCGGACTCAACGGCACCGTCATCACCATCCAGACCGACGGCACCTTCTCGATGAAGACCAAGATGCTGACCCTGAACGGCACCATCACACAGAGCGACAAGGGCAAAGGCGTGTTCGACTTCAACTTCACGCTGCTCGGCATGAAGCTGGCCACTGTGACCACTTACGCCGAAAAGACATCAAAGACGCTGAACATCATGTTCGACGCCTCGAAGCTGAAGAACCTGCTTTCGGCCGTATCCAAGGTCGTGAATATCAAGACTCTCAGTGCCATCACGAAGATACTGGACATGTACGACGGCCTCTGCGTCGGCTTCCGCACCGAGAAGACCGGCACCGTAGCCGGCGAACAGCAGTCCACCGGCTCGTCGGCCCTTGACGCCCTCGGCAACATCCTGCGCGGCGGCAACTCCAACAGCCAGAACAACTCCGGCAACTCGGGTAACTCGACCAACTCGAGCAATCAGAACACTCAATCCGACAGCTCCAGCAGCCTCGGTACACTGATCAACATCCTCGGCAACCGCAACCGCAAGTAAATCCGGGCGCCTCTATCAGATGGAGGCGATGCGGGCAAGGTACTTGCCGAGGATGTCAAACTCCAGGTTGACTGTCGTGCCCGGCTTGATGTCGCAGAAATTCGTATGATCATGAGTATAGGGAATGATGGCATTGCTGAACTGGCATGTCATCATTTCTTTATCCTCCCCTTCCATGTCCTTCGGCTCGCACACCGTAAGACTGACGCCGTTCACTGTGACCGAGCCCTTATCGACCGTGACATATCCGCGACGCGCCATCTCCTTCGACACCTCGTACCGGAAAGTATATCGCCACGAGCCTTCCTCCTCCTCGACGCTGACGCAAACGGCGGTCTGGTCCACATGCCCTTGAACGATATGGCCGTCCAGACGGCCGTCGATGCGCATGCTGCGCTCCACGTTCACCAGGCTCCCTACCTCTAATTGACCTAAGTTGCTGCGCTCCAGCGTCTCCTTTATCGCCGTGACGGTATAGGTATTGCCGTCCACCGATACCACGGTGAGGCACACGCCGTTATGAGCCACCGACTGGTCGATGTGAAGCTCGTCGACAAACTCGCACTCCAGAGTGATGTGCAGATTCTCATCCTCGCGTTTCAGCGACACCACCCGTGCCGCACTTTCCACTATTCCTGAAAACATTTTTATATCCTATATTAAGAGTCCCACAATTATTTTGGCTCCCCACAATGCAAAATTACAAATTATTTACTAAATTTACGACTTGAAAGCGTAAAAGCCATGTCGAAGACCGAAAACCGATCCACAATACGCCTGCCTAAGTGTCTGCACGCCATCGCGGAGATTGACGCCGCGAAGTCGCGCCGCGTCACCATAATCGGTGCCAACGGCGCCGGTAAGTCGCGCTTCATGGACGAGATGATCGAGCTGTGCGGCGACAAGGCTTATTGTCTGGACGTGCTCACGGCTTTCTTCCCCGAAAGCAACGAGTCCACGCTTCCCGGATCAATCGACGTGCTTTACCGCGAGGCCATGCGCCAGATTCCGTATCTGCGCTCGGATGCCGTCAGCCAGCTCGACAAACTGTTTTACATGCTGCTGGCCGACGAGATGCAGAACCTGATGGAAATCAAGGCCACCCTGCTGCAGCACGGCACCAAGGCCCGTCTCCCCCTCTCCAAGTTCGACCTGGTGCGACGCAACTGGGAGACCATCTTCCCCGACAACAGGATAGTGCGCCACGGCAACCGGCTGATGTTCGGCACCGCCGCCGGCGACGACCTGATAACCCTCGGCTCGCTGAGCCAGGGCGAGAAGGCCGTGCTGTATTACTTGGCGGGCGTGCTGTTCGCCGCTCCGGACGCCACCGTTTTCATCGACTCGCCGGGGCTGTTCCTGCATCCGGCCATACGCCAGACGCTGTGGGACGCCGTGGAGCAGCTGCGCCCCGACTGCACGTTCATCTACAACTCGGTGGACGTGGATTTCGTGACCAGCCGCACCAGCAACACCTGCCTGTGGGTCAAGAGCTACGACAGCCGTCAGCATGCATGGGACTATGACCTGCTGAAGTCCACGCCCCTCTCGGAGGAACTGATGATAGAACTGGCCGGCAGCCGCAAGCCCGTCCTGTTCATCGAAGGCGACGACAGCCACAGCATCGACCAGAAGCTATACTCCCTGGTGTTCCGCGACAGGACGGTGCGCGCCCTCGGGTCGTGCAACAAGGTGATAGAGACCGTGCGCGCATTCAACGACCTCAGTTCCATGCACCACCTTCAGAGCATGGGCATCGTGGACCGCGACCGCCGCACCGATTCCGAAGTGGAGTATCTGCGCAAGAAGAACATCCTGGTGCCCGATGTGGCCGAGATAGAGAACATTTTCCTGCTGCCGGAGGTGGTCAGGGTCATGGCACGGCGCCGGGGCAAGGACGCCCGCAGGATCACGGACCGGATGCACCGTGATATTGTGCGCACCTTCAAGGCCCATGCCGACGAACAGGCGCTGCAGCACACCCGCCACAAGATAAAGCGTGACGTGGAATGCCGCATCGACGCCAAGTTCACATGCATCACGGCCATGGAGACACACCTCAAGCAGTTGGTGTACCAGCTGGAGCCGCGCCGTCACTTCAACCGGCTGCGCGACCAGTTCCACAAGCTGGCTGCCGCCGGCGACCTGTACGGCATCCTGCGCGTGTTCAACCACAAGCCCATGCTGGCCGCATCAAACGTGCACACCATGCTGGGCTACCCCTCGCCGCAACATTACATCTCGGGCGTGCTCGAGGTCCTCAAGGGCAACGACGACGACGCCAAAAACCTGCGGAACGCCATCGCCCACATCCTTGAGGCCGACAAAATTGTTGACAATAATAAACGTTAGAAATTACAAAAGCCAAGATAAAAAAATGGAAAAAGAACTTGCAATACTTCGCAACGACCCGTGGCTGGAGCCCTATAAGCCGGCCATCGACGGTCGCCACAACGACGTAATAAAGAAATTCGACGAACTTACGGCCAATTCCGACGGCAGCCTGTCCAAATTCGCCAACGCATACAAATACTACGGTCTGCACCGTCAGGCCAACGGTACGTGGGTGTTCCGCGACTATCTGCCCAACGCCGAGAAGGTGGTGCTGATAGGCGACTTCAGCAACTGGCAGAGCGACGAACGCTATGCGCTGACCCGCCTCCAGGACGGATCGTGGGAAGGCAAGTTCGCCGCCGACATGATCCATAACGGCGACCTGTACAAGATGCGCGTGTACTGGCACGGCGGCGAGGGCGACCGCATCCCGGCATACGCCACACGAGTGGTGCAGGACCCCGACACCAAGATATTCTCGGCCGAGGTATACGCCCCCGAGACCCCTTATAAATTCAAGACCACGCGTTTCCGTCCCGACACGCGCCCGCTGCTGATATACGAGGCCCACATCGGCATGGCCGAGGAGAAAGAGGGTGTAGGAACGTACGAGGAATTCCGACTCAACATCCTGCCCCGGATCGCCAAGGACGGCTACAACGCCATCCAGCTCATGGCCATACAGGAGCATCCTTATTATGGCTCGTTCGGCTATCATGTCAGCAGCTTCTACGCCGCCTCCAGCCGTTTCGGCACGCCCGACGACCTGAAGCGCCTGATAGACGAGGCGCACTCGCTCGGCATCGCCGTGATCATGGATATAGTGCACAGCCACGCCGTCAAGAACGAGAACGAGGGTCTGGGCCGCATCGACGGCAGCCATAACCTCTACTTCTACGGAGACGGACGCCGCGAGCATCCGGCATGGGACAGCCTCTGCTTCGACTACGGCAAGAACTATGTGCTCTACTTCCTGCTGTCCAACTGCAAATACTGGATGGAGGAATATCGGTTCGACGGCTTCCGGTTCGACGGCGTGACCTCGATGCTGTATTACGACCACGGACTGGGCAAGGCGTTCGGCAGCTATGCCGACTATTACGACGGTAACCAGGACACCAACGCCATCGTATATCTGACACTGGCCAACATCCTGATACACGAGGTCAAGGCCACTGCCATAACCATCGCCGAGGAAATGAGCGGCATGCCCGGTCTGGCCATCAAGTTCGAGGACGGCGGCATGGGATTCGACTACCGTCTGGCAATGGGCATCCCCGACTACTGGATCAAGATGATCAAGGAGAAGAAGGACGAGGACTGGCACCCCACCTCCATATACTGGGAGCTGACCAACCGCCGCGCCGACGAGAAGACCGTAAGCTACTGCGAGAGCCACGACCAGGCCCTGGTTGGCGACAAAACCATCATATTCCGTCTGATAGACAAGGAGATGTACTGGCACATGCAGGTGGACGACCCGGACGGCACTGTGGCACGAGGCATGGCCATGCACAAGATGATACGCCTGGTGACACTGGGCACAATCAACGGCGGTTACCTCAACTTCATGGGCAACGAATTCGGCCATCCCGAATGGATCGACTTCCCGCGCGAGGGCAACGGCTGGAGCTACAAGTATGCCCGCCGCCAGTGGGACCTGGTGGACCGCGAGGACCTGAAATACAAATTCCTGAACAAGTTCGACAACGACATGATCGAACTGGTGTCGCAGCATTATAACTTCCAGGCGCTTCCCGTCGAGAAACTGTGGGAGAAGGACGATGACCAGATTTTAGCGTTCATGCGCGGCGACCTGATATTCGTATTCAACTGGAGCCCGACGCGTTCGTTCGAGGGATACGGATTCCTTGCTCCGGCCGGCGAATACGAGGTGGTGCTCGACAGTGACGCTCCGGAATATGGAGGTTTCGGCATGATCGACGACAAGGTGCATCACTTCACGCAGCCCGACCCGCTGTATAGCCCCAGCGGCAAGGGATGGCTCAAGATGTACCTGCCCGCCCGCACCGCACAGGTGCTGCGCATGGTGAAGAAGGGACGCAAGCCCGCTGCCAAAACCGCTGCCAAGAAAACCAAGAAGTAAGAGGAGAGAAAGACAAAGACAATGAAGAAGATAACGATAGCCATCGACGGTTATTCATCGTCGGGCAAATCGACTATGGCCCGCGACCTGGCGCGCCGCATAGGCTATACATATATTGACTCCGGGGCGATGTACCGTGCCGTGACGCTTTACGCCATGCGTCACGGCATGATCGACCCTCAGGGCAAAGTGGACACTGCCGCGCTGACAGCCGCGCTGCCCAACATACACATATCGTTCGCGCCGGCATCCACGGCCGACGGAGTGCAGCATACGCTGTTGAACGGCGAGGACGTGGAGCGCGACATCCGCGGCATGAAGGTGAGCGAGCATGTCAGCCCCGTGGCCGTGATTCCGGAAGTGCGCGAACGCCTGGTGAAACTGCAGCAGGAGTTCGGCAGGACCGGCGGCATAGTGATGGACGGCCGTGACATAGGCACCACCGTGTTCCCGCACGCCGAGATGAAGGTGTTCGTCAACGCCAGCGCCGAGGAACGTGCCCGTCGCCGACAGAAGGAACTGGAAGAAAAGACCGGCAAGCCTGTGGACTATGCCGAGATCCTGAACAACATACGCGAGCGCGACCGCATCGACTCCACGCGCGAGGTGTCGCCGCTGCGTCAGGCCGACGACGCCGTGCTTCTGGACAACGACGACATGAATCATCAGCAGCAGATGCAATGGCTGATGGACCTGTATCATTCCATTGTAAAGGATTGATGGACGACAAAAAACAGACGGGAACCCCGTCGATAGAGATAGATTCCAATTCCGGCTTCTGCTTCGGTGTGGTCACTGCCATACAGAAAGCGGAGGCCGAACTTGCGCGCACCGGCCAGCTGCGCTGTCTCGGCGACATCGTGCACAACGCCTCGGAGGTGGACCGCCTCGGCCGGCTTGGACTGATCACCATCACCCACGCCGACCTGGAGGACCTGCGCGACACCACCGTGCTCTTGCGCGCACACGGCGAACCGCCGTCTACCTACCGCACTCTGCGCGACCGAAACATCAACGTCATAGACGCGACATGCCCCGTTGTGCTGAGGCTGCAACGCCGCATCAAGGAGGCATACGACCAGGCCCGCGCCGAGTTAGCACAGGGCGACAGACTTCAGATGCCGCTGTTCATAATATACGGCAAGAAGGGACACGCCGAGGTGTTGGGCCTGGTTGGCCAGACCGACGGCGAGGCAGTGGTGATACAGGGTCCGGAGCAACTCGACGAGCTGGACCTGAGCCGCGACGTGCTGCTGTATTCGCAGACCACAATGAGCCTTGACGGATTCCGCGACATAGTGGAGCATATCAAGGGACGCAAGCGTCAGGGCGATTTCGAATATTTCGATACGATTTGCCGCCAGGTGGCCACGCGGTCGGCCAAGATACGCGACTTCGCCGCCGGCCACGACGTGGTGGTGTTCGTGACGGGCGCCAAGTCGAGCAACGGCAAGGTGCTGTACGAGGAATGCCGGATGGTGAACCCCAACACCTTCCGTGTCACCGACGCCGACGGACTGCGCCGCGAATGGCTGGACCAGGCCGTGAGCATCGGCGTGTGCGGCGCCACATCCACGCCAGCCTGGCTGATGCAGCGCGTGGCCGACAGAATAAAAGAGATAATCAATCCCGATTAATCGAGAAAATCAGAATCAATGGATAGTCAGGACGAACGCTGGATGCGGATGGCCCTCCTGGAAGCCGAACAGGCCGCCGAGGAGGGCGAGGTGCCCGTAGGCGCCGTGGTGGTGTGCAACGGCAAGATAGTGGGACGCGGCCATAACATGACCGAGACCTTGAAGGACGTGACGGCCCACGCCGAAATGATGGCCATAACCGCCGCCGCCAATACACTGGGAGGGAAATACCTGCCCAACTGCACGCTTTATGTCACCGTGGAGCCATGTGCCATGTGCGCCGGTGCCATCGGATGGTCGCAGATGGGACGCCTCGTATACGGCGCGTACGACCGCAAGCGCGGATTCGAGTCCTATTTCTGCTCCGATCCTTCGCCTCTCCACCCCAAGACTATAGTGGAATCGGGTCTCCTGGAGGAGGAATGCGCGGCCCTGATGTCGGATTTTTTTAAAGCCAGAAGAAAATAATCTGGACATAACAGTTGGATATTTCGGATTAAAATGTTAACTTTACCAACCATAAAAACACACTTATAAACTATCTGTCTGACTTAGCAGCCGTCTCATGGAGCGGCGGTGAATTTTTAGAACAAAATGAACAAAGAATCTAATCTTACCAAGTACGACCGCATCCGCGGAGCCATAGCGGGCTATGCCTTAGGAGACGCCTTAGGCGTAGGCTCCGAATTCATGACCAAAACCGAGATGCAGGGATATTATCCGGACAAGCTCCGCGACTTCAAAAGCATAATCCGCGACTCACACCGCTGCCAGTGGAAGCCGGGCGAGGTCACAAACGACACCCACTTCTTCTGCACTCTGCTGGAAACCATCCTTGCCAACGGCGGATACGACCTGAACTTATGCGCCAAGGCATTCATCGACAAGATACGCAACACCACCAAAGACATCGTGCCTACGTTCCGTACGCTGCTGGCATTCCCCGACTGGGAGGAGTCACCGCTGGTCAACACACATAAGATATGGAAGCACCACGGGCTGGAAGAGGGCACGAACGAGGCCAACCACCGCGGCATCGCGATGGCGCTGCTGTTCGACCGTCCGGATCTGGACGATATGGTGAAACAGCTGGTGCTGATGACCCACGACGACATGCGATGCGTGGCATCGACCGTAATATTGGCGCACATGGCCCATTCGTTGCTGCACACCGGCGAACCGGCATCCCTCAAGGACCTGATGAGCGTTTGCTACGCTTACGACACCCGCACGGTACCTTTCCTTGAAATGTCCGTCAACGGAAAGCTGGAGGATTTCGATCTTGACGACGAAAGCTCGATGGGCTGGACACGCAAGAACATGGGTTCGGCTTTGTGGACTATATGGCATTGCGACAACGCGGCCGATTCGATATATGCTGTGATAGACGAGGCCGGCGACGCAGATTCCAACGGCGCCATCACCGGTGCCCTGGCGGGTATCCGCTTCGGATACGATGCACTGCCCGACATCAAGAACGACCTGATCGATAAAGATTACTTCGACGACCTGGCACGGCGTGTGGCAGCGTTTAGTTATAAGTGACGAGGAATAAGTGATGAGTGACGAAGGATAAGTGATGAGTGACGAAGGATAAGTGATGAGTGCGGTTAGGTCATGGATTGAGGCAATGCGTCTGCGGACGCTGCCGGTGTCGGTGAGCGGCGTATTGGCCGGCGCCGGTTGCGCGGCGTATATGGGGTCGTTCCGCACGGTGCCGTTCCTGATATGCCTTTGCTTCGCGGTCATGGCACAGATTGTCAGCAATTTCGGCAACGAATACTTCGACTATCGCAACGGCCTTGACAAAAAAGGCCGCGAGGGGTTTCGCCGGGGAGTTACTGAGGGCGACATCTCCCCCCGGGCCATGAAACTGGCCACCTTCGGACTGTTGGCACTGACATGCGCCGTCGGCCTCCCGCTGATGTTCATGGCCGGATGGTGGCTGCTGCTCGTCGGCATCGCCATCGCGCTGTTCGCCCTGGCTTACTCCACCGGTCCCTGGCCACTGTCACACCATGGACTCGGCGAAGCGGCCGTGGTGGTATTCTTCGGCATCGTGCCGGTGGTGTTCACCGCTTACGTGCAGACTCTCAGCTGGTCCGTGCTTCCGGTGGCGCTTCCACTTTCGATTGCCATAGGACTGATGGGCGCCAACGTAATGATCGTGAACAATTACCGCGACCTTGACGACGACCGCGCGGCCGGCAAGCATACACTGGCCGTCATTATCGGTCCGAAAGCCACGCTCGCGCTATATATAGTGAACTGTTTCATTGCGTTGCTGCTGATAGAAATAGCCACCATAACACGTATAGACGTACTGTGGCAGCTCGCGCCCCTGGCCTACATCAATGTCTCATGGATACTATGGCAGCGAATGCGTGTGGCCAGGGGCCACGAACTAAACCCTATCTTAGGCAAGACCGCCGTCACCATGTTCCTGCTCTCCCTGTGTGTGCTCGCTGCCCTCGCCACAGCATAAAATGCCGTTTCGTTTTCCCGATTTTTTTGATTAATTTTGCAGTTCGCATATCATAACACACCGGAACTATGCCTGCTGATCAGAAACCGTTCAAGAGAAAACCTCAATACGACAAACCTAAGGAATCGCCTACGGGTAAGCTGCCTCCCCACGACACCGATCTGGAGGAGGTGGTGATCGGCGCGCTGATGCTGGAGAAGGACGCGTACATGAATGTGGCCGACATCCTGACGCCCGACGCATTCTACGATCCCGTCAACGCCAAGATATACGAGGCCATCTCGACCCTGGGCCTGAACCAGCGCCCCATAGACATGATGACGGTAGCCGAGCAGCTTCGCGCCAACGGCACGCTGCAGGAAGTGGGGGGCGCCATGCATTTGGCCGACCTGACTGCCCGCGTCTATTCGGCCGCGAACATCATGTACCATGCGAAGATCATCTCGCAGAAATACCTGGCCCGACGACTCATAACGTTTGCCAGCCAGATCGAGACCGACGCCTTCGACGAGAGCAACGACGTGGACGACCTGCTGCAGCAGGCCGAGGGTCAGCTGTTCGACATATCGCAGACTCACCTTAAGCGCGAGGTGACACAGATTGACCCGGTGCTGAACTTAGCCCTTGAACAGATACAGATAGCGTCGCATACCGAGACCGGTCTTTCCGGCCTGGAGACGGGCTACACCGGTCTGGACAAGATGACCTCCGGCTGGCAGAACTCCGACCTTATCATCATCGCGGCGCGTCCCGCCATGGGCAAGACCGCATTCGTGCTATCCATGGCCAAGAACATGGCTGTGGACCGCAACATCCCGGTGGCCATATTCACGCTTGAGATGGCCAACGTGCAGTTGGTGAAACGTCTTATAAGCAACGTGGCGGAACTGAACGGCGAGAAAATAAAGTCCGGGCAGCTCACTCCCGAGGAATGGAGCCGGCTGAACAACAACGTGCGCCAGATGTTCAGCGCGCCGCTGTATCTGGACGAGACTCCGGGCCTCTCCATCACCGAGCTGCGTACCAAGGCGCGCCGTCTGGTCAGGGAGCGCAACGTGAAGCTGATCATGATAGACTACCTGCAGCTGATGAACGCCACCGGCCTGAAATTAGGAAGCCGCGAGCAGGAGGTGTCTACGATATCCCGATCGCTCAAGGCCCTGGCCAAGGAGCTGAACATACCCATCATCGCCCTGTCGCAGCTGAACCGAAGCACCGAGACACGCGAGGACAAGCGCCCCGTTCTCTCCGACCTGCGTGAGTCGGGAGCCATCGAGCAGGACGCCGACATCGTCTGCTTCATACACCGTCCCGAATATTACACCAAAAGCACAGTGGACAGCAACAACAACGACATCCGCGGCCTGGCCGAGTTGATTGTGGCCAAGCACCGTAGCGGTGCCGTGGGCGACGTGAAGCTGAGGTTCGTAAGCCAGTTCGCGAGATTCGAGAACTGGGACGAGGGATACCAGATGATGCAGGAGGCATTCGGCGAGGAACAGTCACAGGAAGGCACATCCGTAAGACGCGTCAGCAAGATAGGCAGCGATTCACAAGGCGACGCCCCGCAGGGAGGATTCAATTTCGCCTCGATGCCCGCCGACGCCCCCATGCCAGACATCATGCCCGGACCCGACGACTCACCGGTTCCGTTCTGATTCCTTCCCATCTCCCCCATTTTTTCAATTACTCCAACTTTTTCCACCTCTCCCACTTTTCGCGCCCCTCCCATGAACCTAATCGGAGTATGTGTTGTTCTAATGACAAAGATAAAACACAAAGGTTATGGAAGCAAAGGAGAAAGAAGAAAAAAAAGAGGTGCGTGAGTCGATAGACCAGGCAACCGATATGGCAAAAGCCAAGAATCACATCGACCATAACAGGAGCACACGCAAGATCAACAAACTGTGGCTGTGGCTCGGAGTTCTGGTACTCTGCATCCTGCTGGTGTGGTGGATATTCAGCATCGGCACCGCGGAAGACCTGTCGGGAGTGATCAACGGCAACTAAAGATACTCATTACCGGCCATTCAAAGTCCCAATAAGGGGTTGTATTTTTTTTCGTAAGACCGGGAATAAGGAGGCGTGTCGGAAGCAATTCCGGCACGCTTTTTTGCTATCACTCTCCACTCCTCACTTATCACTCCCCACAAGTCTGCGCATCCTCAGAAATGTATATACACAGCTTACGAGCAACAATGTTCCCATCAACACATATCCGATGCCATCCTCACGGAACGACGCCATGAAAACCGCAGATGCAAGCACCACGGCCACACCGCTTTCGCGCCATGCGCGCCCGGAATACCGGAATCCATACATGCGGCTGTTCATAAACAAATCGACGCCAAATGCTATGGCATTCCTTGCCACCAGGCTGATGCCCAGACCTATCAGTCCAAGCCAATAAAAGAAACCGATGCTGCATATCAGCCACACCATGTTGCCCCAGATGGCCTCAAGCCAGAAAAAAACTTTCTTGTTTCCCTTGGCGGCATATACGTAACCCAACGGAAATTGAATCAATTGCAACAGCACTCCAAGCCCGAGCCATCTCATCAGCGGCACGGCCGGCAGATATTCGTCGGTAAGCAGAATGCGTATCACCCAGGGCGCGGTGGCAATAAGCGCCATACATAACGGAGCCGTAATCAACGACACCACCTCCGCCTGACGGTTCACCACCTGTGCCATCCGGACGTTATCGTGCTGCACCTCGGACAGTCTCGGAAAATAATCCATCGCAAGGGCACTCACTACCACACCCACATACTGCGACGTCAACGAATTGGCGGCCTGGAACAGACCCACATCCTCCATACTGCCGTAATGACGCACGAATGCGTTAACGGCATACACCACCAACGATCCCAATGTAGAACTGATGGCCAGGATTATTCCCAGTCCCAACAGTCCCTTGACCAATCCCTTGTGCTGCTTCCAGCTGAAGCGGGATGCGCGGATCTGTGTGGCCTTGCGGAATGCCTGATAATATGCGATGAAATTGGCCAGCGCCACGGCTATAAGCGCCGGTACGATGCCCCCGGTGCCAAAAAAGTAATACAACGGCACCCCCACCAGCAGTCCGGTCAGTCCGGCCACGACAGAAACGCGGGTCAGCAGTCTGACCGCTCCGACTCCCTGCAGCATCGACAGATATGCGGCGGCGCCGGTGGAAAGGGCCACAAACACCGCCAGAATCATAAATCCGCAGGTGTAGTCACCGTTACCGAACGACCAGCGGCTCAGCAACGGAGCCAACAGGAAACAGGCCACCGCCCCCAACATGGCCGTCAACAGAATCAGACGCCGCACTACCGACAACACATCGGCAAACCGGCCTTCATCGCTCTTGGCGGCGGAAACCTCGCGAACGATAGCTAAGTTCAGGCCAAGGCCGGTGACATTCTGAAGCGCGGTACAGGCCGAAAAATAAAGCGCATTGCAGCCCATGCCGACAGTGCCGAGGAACATAGCCACGAACTTGCCGCGCAGCAGCCCGGTGGCTATGTTGAACAGCTGCACTCCGCCGAATGCAGACACACGCCTCAATATGTTGCCGTAGCTGTTGCCGTTCGTTTCCACCTGTCCTGTGTTTCCATGCTCCCATAAAGAATATTCCGAATATACAGAGGGGAAGCAGTCACTCACTTAACGATTTTTCATAGAGATTGTTATTTTTTCGTCATTGTTTGGCCTCAGATTTTGGAGTGTCAATAATTTTTGCTAATTTTGCAGTCGATTGCGGACACTCCGCAACCCTCGGCGCCATACGGAGCCGTTTTCTACACGTAAAATAAAACGCAAAATACAAAATGAAAAGGACTTTCCAACCCTCGAACCGTCGCAGAATCAACAAGCACGGCTTCCGTCTGAGAATGGCTACAAAGAATGGCCGTAAGGTGCTGGCCGCACGTCGCGCCAAAGGCCGCCACTCCCTGAGTGTTTCCGAAAACATCGCAGGCAAATAAGCGACGGACTTTCTGCAAGAAATCATGAGGGGATGTGTCAAAATTGTGTTTTGACGCATCCCTATATTAATATTTACGAGTAATCAACTTAAAGAATATATCACAATGATGAACGCTCAAGACATCAAGAACGGCACATGCATCCGTCTTGATGGACGTTTGTACTTCTGCGTGGAATTCCTCCACGTAAAGCCCGGCAAGGGCAATACCTTCATGCGCACCAAGCTTAAGGATGTGGTTGACGGCCGCGTACTGGAACGCCGCTTCAACATCGGCGAGAAGCTTGAGGACGTACGCGTGGAGCGCCGTCCTTATCAGTACCTCTACGCCGAGGGCGAGGACGACATCTTCATGGACAACGAGACATTCGACCAGATTCCCATCAGCAAGGAACTGGTGACCGGCGCCGCCTACATGAAGGAGGGCGACACAGTGGAAGTGGTGCGCGACGCATCGACCAACACCGTGCTCTATGCCGAGATGCCGATGAAGACCGTGCTCAAAATCACTTACACCGAGCCCGGACTCAAGGGTGACACCGCCACCAACACGCTGAAGCCCGCCACCGTCGAGACCGGCGCAACCGTCAAGGTGCCCCTTTTCATCAACGAAGGCGAACTGATCGAGGTAGACACCCGCGACGGCAGCTACGTAAGCCGCGTGAAGGCCTAAAGGACTTTTAGCCATGGCCACGGACCAGCAGCTGTTGTTCTCCCTGATCGTGCCGGTGTACAACCGACCCGACGAGGTGGCCGACCTGCTCGCCAGTCTGTGCGACCAGACCGACAAGGGATTCGAAGTGGTGATCGTCGAGGACGGTTCCACAATCCCTTGCCTCACTCTTGAATCAGACTCCGACGGAGTGCAGAAGGCGAAGGGATATCCGTCCCTCCGCCTTCAATATTATCAAAAAGAGAACGAAGGCCGCAGCATAGCGCGCAACTACGGACTGGAACGCGCCAAAGGCGATTTCTTCGTATTCGTCGATTCCGACTGCATTCTGCCACCCGACTATTTCGAGAAGCTACGCAAGTCGCTGGCCGCGAATCCCGTGGACTGTTTCGGCGGACCCGACGCCGCGCATCAGTCGTTTACCGACACACAGAAGGCCATCAACTACAGCATGACCGCTTTCCTGACCACCGGCGGCATACGCGGCGGCAAGGTGTCGATGGAGAAATTCACTCCCCGCACGTTCAACATGGGCTATTCGCGCCGTGTGTGGGAAACCGTCGGCGGTTTCCGCGAGATGTTCAGCGAGGACATCGACATGTCCACCCGCATACGCATGGCCGGATTCAGCATCACGCTGTTCCCCGACGTTGAGGTTTACCACAAGCGCCGCGTCGACATGAAGAAATTCTGGAAACAGGTGCATGTGTTCGGCCAGTCGCGCATCACGCTCGAACTGCTGTACCCCGGCTCGATGAAACTGGTGCACTGGCTTCCCGCCGTTTTCACCATCGGTGCGCTCGGGCTGCTGATAGGCAGCGTCTGGTGTCCCTGGCTGCTGATTCCACTCGGCCTTTATATCGTGGCCCTGTGGATAGGCGCTATGGCAGCCACCCGAAGCCTGAAGATAGCGTCAAAGGCCATCGTGGCCGCAATGGTGCAGCTGACAGGTTACGGCACCGGATTCATCAAGGCATACGTTACTAAAATCATAATGCGCCGGGGCCGCGACGAAGCCAAGGAACGCGAGATACGCATGGGCAAAAACGAAGGCCTATGAGTACCGTCAAGGAATTACATCCCGACGACCGCCCTCGCGAGAAGGCGGAGAAATACGGACTGCAGCATCTCACCAACGCCGAACTGCTGGCCATAATGTTACGCGTAGGCCAGCCCGGCAATCCCATAACAAAGATAACCGAAACCCTGATGAACAGCAGGCAGAACCAGTTCACCCTGCTGGAACGGATGACCGACCGCGAATTCATGGCCATCAAGGGGATAGGCCCGGTCAAGGTGCTGGAAATCCGCACCATGCTGGAAATTATGCGCCGTTACGCACGCGAGAAGGTGACCGACCTGAAACTCATCACACAGTCATCACACATATACGAATATATGAAGCCCACCATAGCCAATCTGCTGTACGAGGAGATGTGGGCTCTGTTTCTCAACAACGCCAACAGGGTCATCGGGCAGCTGAAAGTGTCGGAGGGCAGCGCCACCGCCACCCTGTTCGACATCAAGAAAGTGCTGAAACACGCCCTGCTCAACGACTCGCAGGCCGTTGTGCTGTGTCACAACCATCCGTCGGGAGCATGCCAGCCCAGCGGACCGGACCGGCAGCTCACTGACAGTTTCGCCAAGGCCTGCAAGACCCTGGATCTCCGATTCCTGGACCACGTCATAGTCACCACCGACAGTTTCTTCTCATTCCGCGACCAGGGCCTGATCTGACGTTATCTTACTGCGACCGGGGCCTGATGTGACGTCACCTTACCGTCAAACACCACCTTACGGGGATGGATCAGGTTGACATACAGATTCCTTATCTGCGGCTCGTCAGCGGTCACCCGGAGGTCATCCCCCTCTCTGACCAGACGGCAATTGTAAGTGCCGAACGACCCATCGGGTCTTTCGACGATAAAGGCGTTGCACAACACGGCTTCGGCTATGAACTTGAAGCATTCGTGCACGTCATTGTCGCTCGACACTATCGTCTGCCAGTCGGCGATCATCGGCACGTATTGTTCGCCTATGATGATTTCCCGATTCGGATACAGCTCGGGATGAGGATTGCCGTAAGTGTCATCGTCGGCAGTGAATCTTGTGTCGGGTTCACTTACCTGAAGCGCCCGGACATACGGGTCGACAACAAAAGCCCAGTTAAGGTCACCGGTCCTGTGGTCGATCAATGCAGCGAAGGCAGCCGCGGCATCGAAAGTCTCGCGCAGCCATCGTTCCTGACCTGTCAGCAGATAGGCATAGTATGTGGCATACGCCCTCCATGCGCTCCAGCCGTGAGGCGACGATATCATGTTGGGCAACATGAACACGTCGTACTGCGCCTCCCAGAATCGAAGCGTACCTCCCCGACGTCGGCCGTCGGGTACGCGCAGTTGCGTGAGGCAGTCGTGGCCGTCAAGGAGACTGAGCATCGCCTCGGTATATCTGCGCCGGTCCTTGGCATTCCTGCTACGCAACGCAAGTTCGCCAAGCTGCAGGGCCGAACAGCTTATCATGCCGTCTTCGTAGGTAATCTGGCCCTCGGTTTCAAGGTCGCCGTCGGCGGCCGCAAGATGGTCTATGGCGCGCCGTGCTGACGCCTCGATCCGCGCCGCCTGCTTTTTCCTGCCTGCCACGCGCTCGGCATCGGCAAATTCAAGCATGCTTTTGGCCGGATAAATCACGGACGTATAGTCGGTGTGCCCGTTCATATAGGCGCCGTCCTCCCGCTGGCAATCCATGACATACCGGGCCATCCGTTCTCCTAAATCAAGGTCGGCGAGGTTGCCGAAGGCAAGATAACGGTCCGCCAGCATTCCGATTGTCGATGACACGTTCTGTATGCGCCAGTGGTATTTATACGGGGCCCCTTTCTCGCGATTGAAGATTTTGTCTACCACCATATCGAACCGGCGATTAATCACGCTGTCTATGCCCGGTTCCGGCATGATGCGCGCGGCATCGAACGCCGTGTGGAATCCATACCAGCTTTCGACATGCGATGTAGGCTTCTGCCTGTACCGGACCACAGCTTCGCGTGCAAGCCGCATCGTGGTGTTCCACGGATGACGCACGGCAACGGTGCCGTGCGTCTGACGGACGCCGTCACATACGCTGATGGTCTTGATACCGGGTTCTGTGGCGCGGAATATACCGCGCCACAGAGAGTCATCCACCTTTTGCAAACCTATAACATTCCCATCCACTGTCATCCGGGGCGCGGAGCCCCATACCTTTATCTCAAGCGAATCGCCGGGAGAACATGACGTACGCTCCATCGCCAGAACAGGCGCACCCGTATTACAGTACACGGCTTCCTCAAAGCTGTCCGGGGCGTCGAGATCCATTATTTTCACCGTCCACGAGCGTCGCTCGCCCGGCTCAAGTTTCCAAAGCAGCGGATTATGGTCGGGCAGCGGTCCACGGCACAGCATATCCAGGTTCAGGCATTCTATCCTGTGGCCGTAGAACCACCGGTTTTCCTGTGTCCAGTCCGGGTACCCCATGTTGTAGTCGAGACTCCACGACGCAATCGGGTCTGCGGACACCACCGCCTTGACCTTTCCTTCAGGCGACTGCATATAGCCGTAGAAATGATCAGGCTCGCAGACGGCAAGTGTCGGGAAAAACTTGCCGTACCACTCCGGATAGGAATCCATATACGTGTCTATTCCCAGCTTCAGACCTGCTTTCAGCGGCTGGTAGGGAGTATGGCGCGTGTTGTGCAGGTTCAGGATTATGATCTCGGTATTCCCCGACCTCATCGTTTCGATGGTATATTCTATTCCCCGGGCCGTACTGTCGTTTCCCGGTTCAACGGAATAAAAGCGATGTGCCGGCTTGTTGCCGTCCCATGCGGAATATGCCACGGATGAAACCGCCAGCAACACCAGAGATAATGTCAGGTTTCGTATCATCATATTCCCTTTATTCGTTTTACGTTCAGATGACCGGAGTCCGGTCCAACCATAATCTCGAAATCTCCAGGCTCATACACATGCTTCAGGTCGGCATTATAGAATTTCAGATCCTCGACAGTCAGCGTGAATTCCACCACTCCGGATTCTCCTGGCTTAAGCGTGACACGCTGATAATTCTTCAGTTCCTTGACCGGCCGGGCCAACGATGCGAGACAATCGTGTATGTATAGCTGAACCGTCTCCACACCCTCCCGTTTGCCGGTGTTGGTCACGGCAACCGAAATCCTTACAGGCTTGCCGTCGGAAATGATGTCGGACGACAGCACCGGCTCGCCATATTCGAAAGTGGTGTAGCTCAATCCGAACCCGAACGGGTAAAGCGGAGTATTGGGCACATCTATATAGCTGCTGCTATATGCCGCGAAATGGTCGTCGGTCCACGGCGGCCGGCTGCATTGCAGGTAATTGTAATACAATGGCTCCTGACCTACTGTCCGGGGGAATGTGGTCGTGAGCCTGCCACACGGATTCGTCCTGCCGAACACAGCATCGGAAACGGCATGGCCCGCTTCGCTGCCGGCATACCATACATTGAGGATGGCCGGAACGTTCTCGCTTTCCCAGTCGAGTGCCAGCGGACGCCCGGTAAAGAGCAGGAGTACCACCGGCTTGCCTGTGGCTACAAGTTTTTTCAACAGGTCACGCTGTGCATCGGGAATCGTGATATCGGAGCGGGATGCGGATTCGCCCGACATCTCGCAACTCTCGCCCAAGGCCGCTACGATTACGTCGGCCTTTGCCGCCGCATCAAGGGCCTCCCGGAGCAGGGCTACGTCATCACCTCGAGGAATAGCGCGGCGTCCGGTGGCGTACTGCTGGGTCTTTTCGCTGTAATAGACGTTGCTTCCCTGAGCATAGATCAGTTCCGCTTCTTTGCCCAGTTCTTCCCTGAAGGCCTGCAGCAGGGATATATGGCGCGAATCGACACACAGCTGGCTCCACATGCCGCACATATTGTTTCCGGCATCGGCAAGCGGCCCGATCAGGGCTATTTTCCCTTTCTTCCGAAGCGGCAGCAGACCGTTGTCATTCTTGAGAAGGACAAATGTCTGAGCGGCTATCTCCCGCGCGGCCTTCAGATGCGCGTCGGTGTATAATTCGGTTTTCGCACGTCGGGGCTTGCAATATTTATACGGATCGGAGAAAAGTCCGAGCTTATATTTCGCCTCAAGCACGCGACGGCAGGCGTTGTCAATCTCGGTCATGGTGACAAGCCCTTTTTTATACGACTCGGCAAGCGTGCCGAGATATGCGTTCGACACCATGTCCATGTCTGTGCCGGCTTTCAGGCTCATAGCGGCGGCCTCGACCTTTTCAGCCAGACCGAGTTTAGCCATATCGCTGATGGAATTGTAATCGGTCACCACCATTCCGTTGAAACCCCATCGGGTACGCAGGACGTCGTCAAGCAGCCAGCGGCTCGCTGTAGGATGCTCTCCGTTCAGGAGATTGAACGATGTCATCACGCTTCCGACACCGGCATCCACGGCCGCCTTATAGGGCGGCAGATAATAATTGAACAGCTTTTGCGCGCTCATGTCGACCGACGTATAATCGCGGCCGGCCTCGGGAGCTCCATAAGCGGCGAAATGCTTTACGCAGGCCATTATCTCATTGTCGCGGCTCATATCGGCTCCCTGATAGCCCCGCACATAAGCCGCGGCCATCAGAGATCCGAGCCACGGATCCTCGCCTGAGCCTTCGGCGATGCGACCCCACCGCGCATCACGACAGATGTCCACCATAGGGCTGAATGTCCAGTTGACGCCGTCGGCACTCGCCTCGATGGCCGAAATGCGCGCCATGCGCTCTATGGCCTCGGGATTCCACGAACACGAAAGGGCGATCGGTATGGGAAACACGGTTTCATATCCGTGAATCACGTCGGCTCCGACCAGGAGAGGAATGCCCAGCCGCGATTTCTCTACCGCCAACCGCTGGAATTCGGTAATCCTGTCCACACCCTTCACGTTGAAGAAGCCTCCCGCTTTACCTTTCACGATAAGGTCGGCGATGTCAGTCTCGAAAACCTGTCCGGACACTACGTCGCCTCCGGCCGGCAGATTCAGCTGACCTATTTTTTCTTCCAGCGTCATTCTTCCCATAAGGTTGTCGACAAAGGCGTTCATTTCCATATCTGTCGCTCCCCTGCAGATTCCGCTACAGACCATCACAGCCACGCAGGCCGCCATTAATCCCAATCCGTTATTCATATACCCTGTATTGCTATCGTTGTTTAACCCATTCAGGCATCTAAATTATACAAAAAAGGAGGGAATAGACTCCCGGAAGTCTGTCTATCCCCTCCTCCTGAAATTCAGGAATCAATTGATTATTACTTTCGAAACTTTAGAACCTTGTTTTACAATATACACACCCTTGACCGGGGACTGTACCCTTACGCCATTCAGGTTGTAATATTCACGCGGCATATTATCCATATTGTCTGTGACAAACTGAGCCGATGAAGACACATCCAGGCGTTCCGCCTTAATAGTCCACTTATCAAGATCGAATGTAAGCCTATAGTTTCCGGCTGTTGCCACATTCCAGTTGTAGTCAGGCTCGGCCACGTAGGTAAAATCGCCGTTATAGCCTTCCGGGCCTATCGGACAGTTATTGACTTTCGGACGGATATGCTTGACTGAATAGGATTTTTCAGGCGTGGCACGGAATGCACCTTCGGGCAGCTGACCCTCGTAGACAAACACATTGCCTTCCTGTGCCTTTGTACATGCCAGGGCGTTGTCTATGTTCCAGCTGCATACGACACCGACGATGTAGAGGGTCTCTGTCTCAATCGGAGTAACCTCAGGCCACTCGTATTCCGTTTCTTTAACAAATTCGGAACTCATGGTGCAATCCTCGCAATTGAATGTCAGCCTGTATGTGCCGGCCACGGTGACATTCCACTTGTTGTCGTCGCCGCCTTTGTAGCAAGCGAAGGGAGCATTGTCGATTTTCTCCTTGCCTATCGGCGTGTTAGCCGCCAACGGATGAAGGGTAAGTCCGTTATAACCTTCCGTAAGATCGGTTAGAATCTTGAATTCCCCGACTTTAAGGTCACCCTCCCAGGTATAGATCTTATTGTTGTTCGCGTCAGGTGTCATTGCCGTAGCGGTGGGCAGATCCCAGCCTCCGGGCGTTGCAGCACCTATCAGGAACAGTCCCGGCACATCAATCTGCGAATATGTGGCCTTGAGCGTGCAATTGTTTAGGTCAAACACGAGTGCGTAGTTGCCGCCGGCGGCTGCGTGCCAGTTCATGTCACCGTCAGTAGTCGGGGCGTCGGTGAGTGGCGTTTCCGTTACCGCGGTCTCTCCTACCATGACGCCATCGGTCAGCGGATGAATCGGTTTGGACCAGTCGCTGCCGATCTGCGCGCGGAAACGGCCGGTATCTCCCTCGGTGTGTTTGGGGATGAACCCTTCCCAGGTATATACACCTTTCTCGGAACTGTTCATTGCCTTTAGTCCGGGCACCCAGCTGATGCCGTCGCCGACGATATACACGTTCTCGCCGTCAGGCACTACTATAGGGGTGGTTTCGGCATTTACCATGACCGGAAGCGACATCGAAACCACTGCCGCCGATACTATTGTCATTAAATGGTTCATAGAAATTATTTGATTAAAGGTTATCTGATTGCAGTATATAAATTATTGCGTCATTTACTGAGCCGCATTATCTTGCATCCATGAGGTGCGACCGTGGCCTCCAGCTTTGACGTGCGTCCTTCGTCGGCATGGCGCCACAGGTCACGCACCGCCATCTGCTGCGTGATGCCGATATCGGCAAGATTCAAAGAGAATGACTTCTCCTCTTCGCCGCGATTGAAGAATCCCACCACATAATCGCCGTTGCTCATCTGGCCATACCAGATGTTGCTGCCGGGCGACATCAACTCGTCGTCCATGGGATGTCCCACGAAACGGTCCTTGTTCAGTGCGAGCATTTCCTCGTTGGTATAATACGCCACGTCGCCTTCGCCTATGGTGCAGTATTGGTCAGTGACGGCGATCGGACCGCCGGCCATCAGCTGGATGGATATGGCGAATTCCTTTTCTGCAGGAGTGGAATAGCTGTGCATGATGGTGAAGTCGCCGTCAAGAATCACCTTGTCGCGTCCCGCGATGCGCCGGCTCCAGTAGGTGAATCCGTCAAACTGATTCTGGCTCGTGGGCCAGGACAGCCAGGCCTTGCCCGGTTCCTTGCCCGACGTAAATCCCCAGCCGCCGTTGAAGGTATCGTTCACTATGCGCACCATGTTGCCGTAACGGCTCTCCACCTCCGCATCGTTATACAGATGGGGCATTACCAGCGACAGGAACATCCCGTATTTCTGAGCCGTCTTGCAGATGTAGGCGAGCGCGTCGGCATACGTCTGACGGCCGTAGCCTTTGCCTACAAAGCCTTCGGACAGGCGGAAGTATCCGTCTTCGAACCACGACAGGAAGTCTATGCGGATCATCTCCACACCCAGTTCGCTGTAATGCTTGAAGAATCCGTCTATATACTCTTTGGCTCCCGGATGCGAGAACACGATGTAGGTGTGCCACTTGTCCTTCACCTTGGGGTGAAGCACCTGGTCGATCTCCTTGTTGTACAGCAGCGACCCTACGGTATATTCCGTGCCCGGAATCAGGTTGTCGTGATCGCCCCATACCTCCAGCGGGCTGTCGTAGATGCCCACGCGCAGTCCGCGCTTCTTCGCCGCCGCGATAAGGTCCTTGATCGGCACCTGCCCAAGTCGCGTCATGTACGGCTGGCCACCTTCGCAGTTCATCGGCAGGAAGCCGTCGGTGCATATCATGTCATAGCCGTAAGGCTTCAGCTCCTTGGCGACCCAGTCGAAATTGGACTCCCATTCCGACAGAGGAATGTTGCGGTCCTCCCATACCTCGCCGTCGAGTGCGTAGGCACGTTCGTAAACGCTCCAGTACAGAGGCGCCTTGAATTTGTGTATGTTGCCGACATCCTCCATCTTCGGATGCTCGTGCTGGTTGGGAAGCCTCATGTCCGAGTAGTCTTCCCGGCAGGCGCACATTCCGAGGAATGTGCAGCCTATTATGCCTGATATTATGAGATTCTTTATCATCTTGTTTTAGTTTTTAGTTGCCCAGATATTCGAATTTCACCGTCCACTTCTCAAGATCGAACGTGATGCGGTATGTGCCGGCGTCAACTATTTTCCAGTTGAAATCGGGAGTTGACACATTGACGAATTCATTATTCTTGCATCCGTCCTTGCCGACTTCGAGATTTTCAATCTTCGGGCGTATGTGCGCACCCCAGTCAGCGATTGTGGAGGCTCGCATACTTCCGGTATTGAGCTTGCCTTCGTAAACGAAGATGTAGTCACTCTCCTTGGTGCAGCGGCAGTTGTCACTAAAGCCCCAGCCGGCCGTGCTTGCATCTCCGAGAATATACACATTGTCAGTAGAGATCGGTGTGACAGGCGGCCATTCGTATTCGGGTTCACCAAGATAGGTAGAACTCATCCTGTGTGTGCGGAGGTTGAATACCAGGCGGTATTTGCCAGCCTTCACGTTCCACTTGTTATCGGGAGCGACAGCGTATGCAAACGGCGCATCCACGATATTGTCCTTACCGATTTCCGCACCTGGCATCGCGGGACGGATTGCGGGCTGACTTTCGTAGTCGCCTGTCCGGGTGTAGAGTTTCAGCTCGCCGTCCGACAACGTTCCCTCGTAGGAGAACACATAAGGATCGGACGGATTCTGCTGCAAGGGGGTCATGGCATTGCCGTCCCAGCCGCCTTTGGTGCTGGTGCCCAGCATGTACAGCGTGGAAGTCTCGATCGGATCTACGACGGGGTCGGGGTCCTCACCGCCCACACCGTACTGAACGGAAATCTTCCAGTGCTCCAGGTCGAACGTGATGCGATACTTGCCGGCCTTAGTCACACGCCAGTTGGTATCCGGGGTGCCTACATATATGAAGTCCGGATCTTCCACTCCGTTTTCGTTTATTTCCATGTTGTTGGTCACCGGACGGATGTGTGTGCCCCATGAGCGCTCGGTGCAGGCTCTGAACTCACCTTCACCCAGGTTGCCTTCAAACGTGAAGATATACTGACTCTCCTTTTTCGTCTCGATGGCTTCATCGATGTTCCATCCTGCTGCCGTGGACCAGCCTATCACGTACACGGCATCCGCCTGGATGGGCACGACTGCCGGACGTTCCGGACCTTTGAGGAATTCCGTGCTGAACGTCCAGTTCCTCAAGTTAAACGTCAGCCTGTATTCGCCCGGCTCCACCACGTTCCACTTGTCGTCGGGATCGATAGCCATGGTAAAGGGTTCGTCGGTATAGTTCTCCTTGCCTATATTCTGGCCGGCCTCTACCGGACGTATGAACGGGATGTTCCAGTCTTCCGAAGGATTGAGGCAGAGCTTGATCTCCCCTATTCCAAGAGAACCTTCGTATGTGAACACCAGAGGATCTTCTTCAGACTGGGTAAAGGGTGTCGGATTCGACAGCGTCCAGCCGCATGGCGCGGCATTGCCTACCATGTATAGCGTTTCCGTCATTATCGGCAGGTCCCCGTCGTATATTATGAGGTCCTTTTCACTGTCGCACGCGGAGAACATGGCAGCCAGGGCCACGGCGGCGCATGACGACAGAATATGTTTGAATTTAGCCATTTTTGCTTCTTTTTAGCGATTGATTGACTTAGGCATCGTTCCTTAAAATATATATATGCCTTAATTGGTGTAACCCGGATTCTGCTTCAGATCGGGATTGGTATCGAGCACGTCGCGTACAAGCGGGAAAATCTCGGTGTGTCTGTCCGCGTCGGGGGTCTTGTCCCACCACGTGCCTGTCGAGAACTTGCCGAAACGTATCAGGTCCGTGCGGCGACGAGCCTCGGCGAAGAACTCGCGTCCCCACTCGGCCAGCATCTCGTCCATGTCAAGGTCGGCCTTTCCTTCCGGCTTGTAGAGCACTTCCTTTAAGTTCTCAGCCGGATAGTTGCGGGCCCGGACGCTGTTTAGCAGTTTTGCCGCACCCTGGGTGTCGCCGCTTCTGAGCTTACATTCCGCAAGCGAATATATGATTTCGGGAAGACGGATCTCGGTATAGTCGCTTTCAAGCTGATGCTCGTCCTCGTCGGTGTACATGGGATATTTTACAAAATGCCATCCCGAGTTATGGTCACCGTTCATCAGGTTGCTGGTCTGGCCCGTGGGCCACACGTCGGGAGCCATGTCCTGGAAATTGCCGACGGCATCACGTATATACAGGTCGTAGGGGCGCTCCGGCGCACGCACGCGGGACGTCTTGCCGTTGTCATTCACATATTCCAGATACCCGAACAGGAACATTCCCTCACGCTTGCTGTTTCCCAGATTGCGATAGAGCTTCATACGCTCGTCGCCGGGATACTTGCGGAAATTCTGTATCGGCATTCCCAGCTTGTAGTTATAAAGCGTTCCGTCGACATCATAGCTCGGGGAAGCCGCGTATTTCACGTTATGCTCGCCGGCCTTGCACTTGGAGTCTTTCAGATAGTACCGGGCCTGGGAGGGAACCGCATACCAGTAGACCTCGCCCGAATAATGCCAGTATGAATAGCCCGAACTTGCCGGGTATCCGAAAATCACCTCGTCGCAGTTGTTGTTGTCCCAGTCGAACGCGGCATCCCATCGGTCAGCAACCCTGTAGGGTCCGTAGACACCGTCCAGTATTTCCTGACATACGCGGGCGCAGTCGCTGTAACGGTCTTCGCCTATGTAGACTTCGGCATTAAGATACAGGCGCACCAGCAATGCGGCCGCGGAGGCTTTGGTCCATTTGCCCTGCACCATGGCCTGCGATCCGAGGGACTCTTTGGTTCCCAACAGCTTGATGCACTCCTTGAGTTCGCTTTCGATGAATTCGAACAGAACTTTCGGCTCCACCTGCGTCTTGGTGTTCTTGCTTTGGTCATAGAAACTCACGACCAGAGGGCAGTTGCGGAACGCATCCAGCAGCGTGAGATAGAACATGGAGCGGAGAGTGCGGCATTGCGCCTTCATGTCGTTGAATTCCGATTCGGTATAACCGAATTTTTCCGGGTCAAGCGATTCCAGGTCTTCTATCACCCAGTTACACTGTCCTATTCCCTGATACTGGCCGTTCCACAGATACAGGATCTGCGGGCTGTCTTCCAGATTCCAGGTATGGTAATGGTATCTGCGCCACCGGCCGCCGTCGTCCCACCATCCGTCGCGTACGGGAGTTATCAGCTGGTCGGCGGTGAGTTCCTGAAGCACCTGACGTTCCTGTATGGTGGCGAAAGCATGTTCGAACGGACGTCCCACCGCCCTCTCGACATCGCCTTTCGTATTATAATAATTATCCGAGCCGACGGTGCTGTACAGCTTTTCGTCAAGATTCGTACAGCCGGCTGACACCGTCAGTGCCAGCACCGTCAATGATTTTATTATTGTATTTCGATTCATGATAATAATTCGGTTTGTTAGAAATCAACCTGCACTCCCAGCATAAACTGGCGCGTGGACGGGAAGTATGTCCTGCTTCCGGTTGCGCCGGGAGTCAGTCCGTTCACCTGATACGTGGAAGGATCCACACCTGAGAATTTCGTAAGAGTGAATACGTTGTGGACTGTGCCGTAGATCCTTATTTTGTTTATAAAGCGGGCCTTCTGCAAATTGAGCGTGTAGCCCAGCGTCAGCATGTCGAGTTTGAAATAGTCGCCCCGCTCCAGGAAATAGTCCGTCACGGCATGGCCGGCTGTCGGACTTATGTCGAAGTTCTTGCTGTAAGCCTTCTTGAGCACGTTGCCGTTGAATTTCCGCGTCCCGTAGTAGAAGTCATGGACATTGAAGATGTCGTAACCGAAGGCACCCCGGAAGAACAGGCTCAGATCAAAATTCCTGTAACGGAAATTGTGAGTGGTGGACATGGTGAACTTCGGCAATCCGTTGCCCACTTTCCTGCGGTCGTCCTCGCTTCCCTGCGCGGCCTTGATGATATTGTCGTTCTTGTCGTATATCAGCCATTCGCCTTCGGTATTGATTCCGGCATATTTCCACATATAGAAGTTGCCGATGGACTGTCCCTTTTCTATACGCTGCAGGTTATAGTTCGGGTACGGGGCCTCGGTGGAGCAGATGGCATAATAATCCTTGCCCACATAATCCGAATTGCTGAAGCTGACGAACTTATTGGTCATGGTGGAGCCGACCACGCTGAAGTTATAGCCGAAATCACGATTGTTCACGACATTGAAGTTAAGGTCGAACTCGAAGCCATAGTTCTTCATGGTACCCACGTTTACGAATGTCTCGTCAAACAGATACGGAGGGATGGGCACCTTGTAATAGCCCAACAGGTCTTCGGTGCGGCGGTTGAAATAGTTCAGCGAGCCGTAAAAGAGGTTGTTGAACATCGAGAAGTCGATGCCGACGTTCCAGTTCTTCGCCTTCTCCCATTTGAGGTTACGGTTCACATTGTTTGCCGGACCCCATACCTGGAAATATTTGCCTCCGAAACTATAATAGCCGAAACCCTTCATGGCGGCGATGGACAGATAATTGTCGAAATCCTGGTTTCCGGTCACGCCATAGTCGGCACGGATCTTGAGATCGTCGAGCCAGCCTCTGGAACTTTCCATGAAGGATTCCTGACTGATACGCCATCCGACAGACACGGCGGGGAAATTACCCCACTTGTTGTTGGGACCGAATTTGGAGGAACCTTCGTGACGCAAGGATGCGGTCATAAGGTATTTTCCGTCAAAGTCATAGCTTATGCGGCCGAAGAACGAGATCAGCCTGCTGTCCGACTTATAGCTGTCCATTCCCACTTCTCCCTCATCCTTGGCATACGATCCGGACCCAAGGTTGTCCGAGCCGAGACCGTCATTGGGAAAATCCTTGTTCTCGGCATACAGACGCGAGTATTGGGAATACTGATACGAATAACCCAGCATCACCTTGGCATTGTTCTTGCCGAACTTCGCTCCGAAATTCACCAGCCATTCCAGGATATACTGGTTGTTCTTGTAATACTCGCGGCTTGCCTCTCCCTCGCGGCCGTTGTTGATGGCGATTGTGCTCGTGGACGGTATGAACCATGAGTTGTTGTTGTCATACTGATGGTCGGCGAAGGTCAGCTGGCTGTCGAGGTTAAAGGGACAGTCCCTGTCGGAGTTCCATAGCAATGGCAGCAGATTGATCTTGGCGGTGGCGTCCATATCCAGGAGTTTGGTCTCGCCTTTGTTCTTTTCAAGATTCATCAGTTCCACGGGGTTCCAGGGACACACCTGACCCTGAAAATTGTAGTAAAGCTGAGGATTCTCGGGGTCCATCAGCGGTGTGGTAGGGTTTGCCTGCTTGGCGTTGGTGAACACCTGCCAGTTTGCGAAATTCTGATAGATTATGCGGGGTGCCACATTGACGTTGAAATTGAACAGGTCGCCCTTCGATTTCAGATTCATCGACGCGCGGGCTCCGTATTCCTCGCGGCTTGAGCGTAAATCGACGCCGTTCGATTTGCGATAGTCGGCGCTTACCCTGAAATTCGCACGTTGAGTGCCGCCCGATATGCTCAGTGTATGCTTGTGGGTGAAGCCCGTCCGGCTCACGCCCTTGAACCAGTCGTAATCACCACCCAGGTCGGTGCCCGAATCTCCCCATCCCAGACGGATGTTGCGATAGTCGTCGGCATCCATGAAATCGAGTTCGTCGATTATTTTATCCCAGGCCACGCTGCCGGAATATGTGACATTGTACGTACCGTCCTTGGCTCCCTTTTTCGTTGTTACGAGGATAACGCCGTTGGAACCGCGCGTTCCGTAAATTGCAGAGGCGGCACCGTCCTTAAGGATGTCGAAGGAGGCTATGTCATTGGGGTTGACATTGGTAAGGTTGCCTCCCGGCACGCCGTCGATCACTATGAGAGGACCGAGTCCGGCCGAACGCGACGATACACCGCGGATCTGGATGCTCGCTGCATTGTTGGGATCGCCTGCCGCCGTATTGGTTATGGACACGCCGGGGACTTTTCCCTGAATAAGCATCGAGGGGTCCGTCGTGCTCATGGACAGGAAGTCCTTCTCGCTCACGTGGCTTATGGCCGAGGTAAGTTCCTTCTTGTCCATCGTGCCGTAGCCTATCACCACCACCTCGTTAAGCAGCTGCTGGTTCTCCGACATGACGATGTCAATCCGGCCCTGTTTGTCGACTTTCTTCTTTTCAGACGAATATCCGATATACGAGAACATAAGCCGTCCCCCCTCGGGGACATCTATGTCATAATTGCCGTCGATGTCGGTGGTCACACCTATGTGCGTGCCCTCTACCGTAACCGAAGCTCCGATCAGAGGCTCCCCCTGAGGGTCGGTCACCTTGCCGGTGATTTTCACTTTCCCGGCTGCGGCGGACTGCTGTTTCGAAGGCTTGGGACGTGTGGCCGATTTCTTGTTCAGCACTATCTGCTTTTTGTCTATGGCGTACGAAATGTCGTGCTTCGCAAACAGTTTGTCAAGTACCGTCGTTATGGCCTCGTCTTTCACCTTGAGTGTTACGGGGACCGTGACGTTTATGGTTTCCTTGCTGTAGATGAACCTGTACTTTGTCTGTCGTTCTATGGATTTAAGAACATTTTCCAAGGCGATTCCATTGGCATTGATGGACACCTTGCTGTCGGATGCCCGGGCCGACAGCACACAGCCGAACATCAGCAGAAAGAGCAATGCTCTTAGCGCCAGACCGTACCGGCTGCTGTGAGATTGCAAGTGAGTGTTTTCGTTCATGTTAAAGTATTATTGGTATTTTAATTGATTTTAGGTTTCATTAGGGACTTTTTAACATCCGTATATACATAGAGCAACTGACAGAAATTAATCCACATCGGAAACCCGGAAAATTTTCAGATCTTGCAACTTTTTGTCGTAAGTGCTTGCATTATCGAACAATAATATCTAACTTCGCGGCTACTTTAGGAACGATACCTAAATAACATGGAAAACGAAATATTTGAAAATGAAACACTTCTGTTGGCTGCCTTGAAATTAGACAGCCATGAGGCCTTTTTACAAATTTTTCGTAAATATTATCCGGACCTCGTTCTGTTCGCATCGCGTTTCATACTCGATTCGGAGACGTGCGAGGACATCGTGCAGGAAGCGTTCATCAAGATCTGGGCCAACAGGAAGATTCTTGAGATACGCACTTCGCTCAGGACTTATCTGATATCCCTGGTGCAGCATCTGGCATTGAACGAAATCAAGCACCGCAAAGTCAGGACCCTGTATCAGGACACATACCATGAGATGATTCTGGCACTCCCCGCCGACGAACATGTATTCTATACGGAACTGAACGATGCCATGGAGAAGCTGCTTTCACAACTTGATCCCGAGGTGCTTGAAACATATAGCCTGTCCAGAACCCATCACCTGAAATACACGGAAATAGCCGAAAAGCTAAACATATCGGTCAGAACCGTAGAGGCCCGTGTCAGCAAAGCCGTCAAATTCCTTCAGAAGAATCTGAAGAGCTACAAATTCATCATATATCTGACCCTATTGTTTCACCACTTATCTAACTGAACGCGATGGATTATTACGATAACAATCATATAGACATTCTGATAAGCCGTTATCTGGCGGGTGATGCAACTTCGCCGGAGATTGAGGAATTGTTCAACTGGATTCAGAGTGATGACAACAATAGAAGGTATTTTCTACGCCAGCAGGATATATGGTCGGTGCTGAATCCCGCTGTAGACATCAGCGACATCAATACGGCGGACGCGGAACGGAATATCCTGAGGGAAACCGGTATCATGCCGCGCCGACGCTCGATTTTCCGTAAGCTGTTCGGATTCTGGTCACGCATCGCGGCCGTCATCCTTCTGCCGCTTCTGGCCGTAGTGGCCTATCTGTTGATCAACCGCCCGCAGCACTCTCTCGACAACGTGACCATCACCACCGCATTCGGCAGCCTGAGTTCCACCGATCTTCCCGACGGCACCACAGTCTGGCTCAATGCCAACAGCTCGCTGACATACAGCCCGGCAATGGACGGCGATGAACGGAACGTTTTCCTGCAGGGAGAGGCCTATTTCAAGGTCAAGGCCGATACGCGGCATCCGTTTAACGTGCAGACACCGTACATGACCGTCACGGCCACCGGCACGGAGTTCAATGTCAATGCATACGACTCGATTGCTTCGGTCACGTTAGTCAAAGGCCATGTGAACGTGGGGATAAAGGACCGGTCGCTCGCTCTCAAACCCGGCGAACACCTTAGCATGACCGACGGACGTCCCGTAATAAGCAAACTGACCGACACGGAAAAATATTGCTGCTGGAAAAAGGGAATGCTGATTTTTGAAGACGAGTCGCTTGTGAGCATCTGCAACAGATTGCAGCAGATGTACGACGTGGAGTTCGATATCGCGCCGGAACTGAGGAACAGGACATTCCGAATGATTCTGAACGGCGAGAACATCAACGAGGTGACACGTTTCTTCGAAATGTCGGCCCCCGTGGTTTGCGAATCCCAGACACCAAAGGAAGGTAACGATACAGCCAATCTTAAGCAAAGATACCGTATAATACCTTTATGACATAATACCTTTATAACGCCTGAGGCATAGTTTCCTAAACGCTATCATTATAAAAACGCTATATTATGAAAATGACTGACAAGACTTTAATCTTATTATTCGGCATGGTTTTAAGCGGGTTTGCCCTGTGCGCCACAACCGCGTCATGCCAGGCACACACCGAGGGTGGCAATCCTTGTTTTCAAGGCCCATACGCCGATCCGGAAGGAATCGTATATGACGGCACCCTGTTCGTATATCCCACGCGCAGCCTGCCGTTCAAGGACCAGACCGCTTTCGACTGCTTCTCGACCACCGACCTCAAGCACTGGACCAAATATGAGAACATCCTCAACACAGACGAAGTGAAATGGGCCTGGGGCGCGATGTGGGCGCCGGCCGTACTTCAGAAGGATGGCAAGTACTATCTCTTTTTCGGAGCCAACGACGTTCACGAGGGAGAGACCGGCGGCATAGGAGTGGCAGTAAGCGACCGCCCCGAAGGCCCGTACAAGGACCTGCTGGGCCGTCCGCTAATAAATGAGATCGTAAACGGGGCACAGCCCATCGACCAGTTCGTGTTCCATGACAAGGACGGCAACTGGTATATGTATTACGGAGGCTGGGGACACTGCAACATGGTCCGGCTGTCGGACGATTTCAAGACTCTGGTTCCTTTTCCCGACGGCACCCTTTACAAGGAAGTGACGCCGAAGGATTACACCGAGGGTCCGTTCATGCTGATCAAAGACGGAAAGTATTATTTCATGTGGAGCGAGGGGGACTGGACCAAAGACAACTACCGGGTGGCGTATGCCATTGCAGACTCTCCGTTCGGGCCTTTCGAACGGATTGGCACTATACTGGAATCTGACCCCGAGATAGGAACGGGCGCCGGACATCATTCCGTAGTCCGCTCGTCCAAGACCGGGAAATACTACATAGTCTATCACAGACACCCCATCGGTTCCGAGGACGGCCACGACCGCGTCACCTGTATCGATGAACTGCGTTTCGATTCCAAGGGCCGGATCCTTCCCGTCAAAATGACTTTCAAAGGCCCCGCCGCCACCGAGTTCTAAGAACTGTTTTTTAGACGTAAATTAGTTTAGACAACTTCGATAAATGCCTTAGAAACTGAAACAATTTCTAAGGCATTTATAATTCCGACAGTTCGCGGGCCAACGAATCGGCCTGAGGAGTGCTGACGGATTCCGGAATATCTGGAGCGCGACGCAACAGGTATTTGTGAAACAGGATAAGCCGGACACGCTGACGCAGAGTGTCCAGCGGCAACGTCCCTTGCCTTACGGATTCGGTTATGCCGGCGAGTTCGCCGTCGGTGTCGGCCGGCGCGAGTATCAGATTCGATCCTGCCCTGAGAGCGTCGGCTGCGGTGTAGCCTTCGGCTCCGAGCATATTCATTGCGTCTGTAAGGACAAGGCCGCTGAATCTTAGGTCTCCGCGCAGCAGGTCGCTGATGATGGTGGACGAAACCGCCGCCGGTAGCATCTTCGAATCAATCGCCGGCACGGCGAGATGCCCCACCATCACTGCGGGCATTCCGGCCGCTGACCATGCGCGGAACGGAACGAGGTCTACTGTGTCGAGACGCTGAAGCGACCCGTCTATCACACCCTTCCCTTTATGCGAGTCGGTCCGCACAGTGCCGTGTCCGGGGAAGTGCTTGGCCACGGGCATCACTCCACCTCCCGACAGACCCTTACCGTATGCCAGGCCCAGATCGGATACACGACGGGGATCCGACCCGAAACTGCGGATACCGACATAACTGTCTCGCCGCGTCACGTCAAGCACGGGACCGAGCACCATGTTTATGCCTATCTGCCGGCACTCGCGTGCCACCTCGCGGCCATAATCGTACATCAGCTGATCCTGCACCTTGGGCGACAGACGCCCGTTGGCCGGAAACTTCGGTGCATCGGCAAGACGCATATTCAGACCCCATTCCGCGTCAATGGCCACGAACGGATCTACGGCCGACACTCTCCGCATGGAGTCGGCAAGTGTCCGCGCCTCCTCTACCGTGCCCTTCAACAGAATTATCCCCCCGATTCCTTTCCGGGCATACCTTTGCAGCAACGCCACGGTCCAGGGATCGTCACTGGCATATAGCGCCGGCATCAGCACCTGCGCGCCAAGACTCGCGGTGTCCATGCGCATCGTCACGCTGTCGGCCCATTGCATGGCCTCGGCGGTCAGGTCCATTATCTCCACCTGTGCCGTGTCGACGTTATCTTCACGATGATGCCCGTTAAAACCACACGAGGCCACCGCAACCGTCAGTAACGTTGCGATGGCCAGGTGTAGTGTTACGGGTTTCATGCGCTATTGTTTCATGTCATCATGAAAATCCTTTACGAATCTTGGGTTCGGATCGGGCATCACGCCCACGCCCAACGGCGTGACGGCATGAAAATACTCCAGAACACGGTAACCAAGTTCCTTTGAATCTGTAAAAAGAGTCTCGTGCTCGGCCATAGGAGTCATATCGTCGTTGCCCTCGGCTATGTAGTCGATGGTGCATACCACATAATCGCGGTCCGGGTCCATGGGCACACCGTTTACAAGCACGTGCTTCATCTTCCCGTCGCTGCCGGTTATCACCCGGACTTCGTCGCTGACAGCCTCGCCACCCTTAGGCGACACTATCGCCATGGTCTTGATAAAGTCACGGCCCTTCATCTTAATCAGCATCAGCTTGTTGCTGAACGGGAACATGCTGAGCACCCTTCCCTCGCTGACCATCCCTTCGGGCATGGGCTGACGGATGCCGCCCACATTCATCAGGGCCAGGTCTACGGCCGGGATGTCGTGTCCGGCACGGCGCAGCGAATCGGCAATCTGCATGCCGAGCCACATTCCGGTGTCACCGGCCCAGTTGGCCAACGCTCCGGTTCTTTCTGCATTCGGAAGCGCCTGATAACTGTAACCCACCGGCACACGGTCTATCGAATCGACCTTAGCGGCATACGGAGCGAGGAACTCCTCGATCTCCTTGTCGTAGGCCGAAGGCGAGAAGCGGTCGGTCACGGGGATGTATTCGTAATCGAACTTCTGTCCCTTCAGGTTGTCGAGATCAATCGATATGTAACCCACATTGCGGCCATACTTGCCTGTCTGTGCCACCAGCACCGGGCGTCCCTCGGCATTTTCAATCCAGTAGGGCGTCTTGTCGGGTGTCTTGGGGTCGACGAACGTATGGCTGTGACCGCCGATGATGATGTCTATGTCCTTCGAAGCACGGGCCAGGTCCACGTCATTGGTCTTGCCGTTTTCCGACTCATAGCCTATGTGCGTCACGGCCACCACGAGGTCGCATTTCTCTTTCTTTTTCAGGAATTCGGCCCAATGGTTGGCTGTCTCGATGACCGGCCTGAACTCCATAGCTCCGGTGTTGGCGGTGGAGATAAGGCTTGCCGGGTCTACGTTGATTCCGATGAAGCCAATCTTCTTCTTTCCTATCTTCTTTACGACGTAGGGCTTGAACAGACCGGCGGCCGGAGTCTTGCTGAAATCGTAGTTGGCCGACAGACGCGCGCCCTTCACTTTCTTCCAGTTGCGGGCCAGCTCGTCAATGCCGTTGTCGAACTCATGGTTGCCCAAGATACGGACATCGTATCCCATCATGTTGAACAGGGGATACTCCACGTCGCCACGGAAATACTTGAAATAGAGCGTTCCCTGCACCATGTCGCCGGCATCGACCAGGATCACGTTCTTCTCGGCCTTGCGCACCGAGTCGATAATGGCCTTGCGGGGCAGAATGCCTCCGACACCGCTCCTGTCGGATTCGATATTGGAATGCGTGTCGTTGGTGTGCAGAATCACCAGACGCTCGGCGGCGGCGGACAATGCCACCGTCGCCGTCAGCGCGCAGGCGATAATGTTACGGAGTCTCATCAGAACTCTATCAGGTTATGGCCGTCCATGTCGGCAGGCTGCTGCAGGCCCATCAGCTTCAGCAGGCTGGGAGCCACGTCGGCCAGACGGCCGTTCTCGCACTTGGCGTCCTTGTGGCTGCCGATGTAGATGAAAGGCACGGGATTCAGCGAATGCGCCGTGTTGGGAGTGTCGTCGGCGTTCAGGGCGTGGTCGGCGTTGCCGTGGTCGGCGATGATGATCATCTCGTACTCGTGCTTCTTGCCGGCCTCAACCACCTTCTCGACGCAGGTGTCGAGTGTGGCCACAGCCTTCTGAATGGCCTCGTACACTCCGGTGTGGCCCACCATGTCGCCGTTGGCGAAGTTGACTACGATGAAGTCATACTTGTCGCTGTCAATGGCGTCCACCAGTTTCTCGGTCACCTCGGGAGCGCTCATCTCGGGCTTCAGGTCGTAGGTGGCCACCTTGGGACTGGGCACCAGGATGCGGTCCTCGCCCTCGAACGGTGCCTCGCGGCCTCCGTTGAAGAAGAACGTGACGTGAGCGTATTTCTCGGTCTCGGCTATGTGCAGCTGCTTCTTGCCCTGGGCCGACACATACTCGCTCAGCGTGTTGGGTACGTCGCTCTTGGCGAACAGGATGTGCACGCCCTTGAACGAGTCGTCGTACGGTGTCATGCAGTAATACTGCAGGCCGGGCACGGGCTTCATGCCGCCTTCCTCGTGCTGTGTCAGCACGGTGGTCATCTCCTTGGCGCGGTCGTTGCGGTAGTTGAAGAATATCACCACGTGGCCCTCCTTGATGCGGCCGTCCACAGTCTCGTTGACAATAGGCTTGATGAATTCGTCGGTAACGCCCTCGGCGTACGACTCCTCGACGGCCTTCACCACGTCGTCGGTCTTCTTGCCCGTGCCGTCCACCAGCATGTCGTAGGCCTCCTTGACACGCTCCCAGCGCTTGTCGCGGTCCATGGCGTAGTAGCGGCCGCAAACTGTTGCGATCACGCCTGCGCTCTGCTTGCAGTGGTCCTGAACTTCGGTCAGGAAGCCGGCGCCGCTCTTGGGGTCGGTGTCACGGCCGTCCATGAATGCGTGCAGATACACCTCTCTCAGACCGTATGCCTTGGCCGTGTCGCACAGGGCGTAGAGATGCTGCAGCGACGAGTGAACGCCGCCGGCCGACGTCAGGCCCATGAAGTGGATGGGCACATTGTGCTCCTTGGCATAGCTGAACGCGCTGATTATCTCGGGATTCTTCTGGAACGAGCCGTCCTTGATGGCGCGGTTGATCTTCACCAGGTCCTGATACACCACGCGGCCGCCGCCGATGTTGAGGTGACCCACCTCCGAGTTGCCCATCTGGCCGTCGGGCAGACCTACGTTCTCGCCGCTGGCCTCCAGCTGGGAATGAGGATACTCCTCCATCAGCTTGTCCATGTAAGGTGTCGGGGTGTTGTAAATGGCGTCATCCTTCTTGTGATCGCCCAATCCATATCCATCCAGGATAATCAACATTGATTTCTTTGACATATCTTCTAATCTTATCTTTTTGAATTTCTATCTTATAACACTGTTGGGGAGCAATCTTCCGCTACCCGTCGGTATGACTTGCAAATTTACGAATTTTTTATGACATATCAAATTTGGAATTGTGGAGCCACGTTATTAATTTTGTAGTGATGGACACACTAACTATGCTGTGATGGATGTATCGGTAATAATTGTAAACTATCACACCTCTGAATTGGTGACTGATTGCCTGCGCAGTCTCTACGCGCAGTGCCGTGGCGTGGAGTTCGAGGTGATAATTGTTGACAATGCCTCCGAACAGGGATTGCAGCGTAAATTCGACGAGTTGTTCCCGCACCACGAAGTAAAGTGTCTGCAACTTGACGAGAATGTAGGCTTCGGCCGCGCCAACAACGCCGGCGCGGAGATAGCCTCGGGGCGTAACCTCTTCTTTCTCAATCCCGACACCATTCTGCTTAACGATGCAGTGTCCATTCTGTCGGATTATCTTGACGCGCATTCCGACACAGGAGCCGTAGGCGGCAATCTTTATGACGAGGACATGAATCCGATGCTGTCGTTCCGACGCCGATTCCCCGGCGTGCGCTGGGAACTTAACGAGCTGCTGCACAATTGGCCCGACCGGATGAAATACAGCGAGAACCGGAAGTTCAACCATACCGACCGACCAATGAAGGTGGCGTACATCACGGGCGCCGACCTGATGATTCCCGCCTCACTGTTCCAAAGCATAGGAGGATTCTCTCCGGAATTCTTCATGTATTACGAGGAAACGGACCTATGCCGGCGCATCTCACTTGCGGGATGCCGTATCATGTCGCTGCCCGAAGCTAAAATACAGCACCTGGAGGGAGGCAGCTTTTCGCCCGATCCCGCAGCACTGGCGGCTCGCCGGCAACGTGCCGAACACGGCCGCGACACTTATTACCGTCGCAATGTCCCACCGCTGCGCCGCCATACGGCCAACATCCTCTACCGACTTTTCGTCCTCTCACGCAAGCTCCTGAAGCGCCGATAGAATTCAAATTTCTAATTACTAATTTCTAATTTCCAATTCCACATGAGGGTTCTGTTTGATCACCAGATATTTTCAGCCCAGCGTTTCGGGGGCGTCTCGAAATATTTTGCGGAAATCATCAGCCGCATGCCCCGCGAATGCTGGACCACCACCGCGTGGCTGTCGAACAACGAATACGTACGTCATCATCGATTGTTGCGCACGATTCCATTTCTGCCGGGCCGCGAATTCCGAGGTAAAGGCCGCATCATGGCCGAACTGGGCAAACCATGGTCGGCGCTTAGGATGAAGACCGGAAAATACGATGTGGTGCATCAGACCCATTTCGATACTTACCTGATTCCATTCATCGGCAACCGGCCGATGGTCACGACATACCACGACGTCAATTTCCTGACCGAATACAACTACAACGCCCGCATGGAGCGCCTGCAGAAAGCATCACTGAAGCGCGCCGACGCCATAGTGGCCATCAGTGAGAACACCAGGCGCGACATGCTGAAATACTTCGACATCGACCCCGGAAAAATACAAGTGATACATCACGGCATCGAATTGCCGCCACCTGTGACCGGCCCCGACGCACCACTGTGCGACAGGCCATATATACTGTTCGTCGGCAACCGGCATCTGTTCAAGAACTTCAACCGTTTCGCAACGGCATTCAGCCGAATAGCCTCCAGATATCCCGACCTGCATGTGGTATGCACCGGCTCCGACTTCAGTCATGGCGAGGCCGACATGCTTACTCAACTGGGCGTCATCAACAGGTTCAAGGCCATCAAGGCCAACGAGGACGAGCTTAACAATCTATACCGCCACGCATTGTTTTTCATTTTCCCCTCGCTGTACGAAGGATTCGGAATGCCTATTTTAGAGGCTATGGTCAACAGATGTCCTACTCTGCTGGCCAACGCCAGCTGTTTTCCGGAAATAGCGGGCGACGCAGCCGAATACTTCAACGCCGAGAGTGTGGAAGAGATATCGGACGCCATGACGCGTATGCTGGACAGTCCCGACCTCCGCGCCGACCTTAGCGAACGAGGCTTTAAGCACGCATCCCTCTTCTCCTGGGACAAATGCGCCCGCGCCCACCTGGACCTCTACCGCTCCCTGACCTGAACACCAAGCCCCCGCCCCTTCACTCAGCCCGCTTCACTCGCCCCCATCCCTCGCGAAGCCGTTTCCGTAAGGAGCTCTGCTCCCTGTCACAAAAAATTACCGTTCGACGCGATGCGTCGAACGGTTAATTTTTCATTCAGTGTGCCGGAACCATGTCCGGCTGACTCCGGATTGCCGTTATGCCTTCTTGGCGTAACGCTCCTTGATGCGAGCCTTCTTACCGGTGAGGTTGCGCAGGTAGTACAGTTTCGCACGGCGAACCTTACCCAGCTTGTTGTTAGTAATCGACTCGATGAACGGGGACTCGAGGGGGAAGATACGCTCAACGCCGATACCGTCGCTGATCTTGCGCACTGTGAAACGCTTCTTGTCGCCCTGGCCGCAGATCTTGATAACCACGCCACGGTACATCTGGATACGCTCCTTGTTACCCTCCTTGATTCGGTAAGCTACCGTAATGGTATCGCCCGGTCCGAAATCGTCTACTTTCTTCTCCGGAGTGGCAAATGCCTGCTCCGCAATCTTAATCAGATCCATTTTATTTAGTTGATTTAAGTTACATCGGCAATATAAACGCGCTGCAATGTCGCGCCAGAGATTACCGAATCGGCCGCAAAGTTAGCGATTTTTTTTAATATGAGCAAAAAAAGCGTTAACTTCGCGCTATGGAACGCAGCATCGACATACGCGGCCGACTTCTGTCTCTGAGCCGTCCTAAGGTAATGGGCATCATCAACGTGACGCCCGACAGTTTCCACGCGGCCAGCCGGGCGGCCGGCAACGCCGCCGGCATAGCCAGACACATGCTCGACGACGGCGCCGACATCCTGGATATCGGCGGCTATTCCACACGTCCCGGAGCTGCCCCCGTATCGCCCGACGGGGAATACGACCGGCTCGCCCCGGCACTGGAGGCCATACGGCGCGATTGTCCCGACGCCATCCTGTCGGTCGACACGTTCCGTGCCGACGTGGCCCGCAAGGTCGTGAACAATTTCGGCGTCGACATAATCAACGACATCGGCGGAGGCACCCTCGATGCCGATATGATTCCCACCGTAGCCGAACTTCGCACGCCATACGTGCTGATGCACATGCGCGGCACGCCCGCGACCATGCAGCAGCTTACGCAATATGACGATGTGGCGGCCGATGTGCTCCAGGACCTCGCCTTCAAGGTGGCTGACTGCCGTCAGGCCGGAATAGCCGACGTCATTGTCGATCCCGGTTTCGGCTTCGCCAAGACCACCGACCAGAACTACCGCCTGCTTGCGGCCCTCGACCTGTTCCATTCGCTGAACTGTCCGGTATTGGCCGGCATATCGCGCAAGACCATGCTCTGGAAACCCCTGGGTATCACTCCCGCCGAGGCCGGCGACGCTACGGTGGCGGCCGACGCCTTCGCGCTGATGCTCGGCGCCGACATCATACGGGTGCACGATGTCAGGCCCGCAGCGCAGACATGCCGTCTGTTCGAACTGCTGCGGCAAAACAGCGACAACGTTTTCCCTGACCTGCGATATTCCACAAACACACATACCACAAACGCCAATGATTGAGTTCGGTATCAAAGACATTGTCGATATCCTGATAGTCGCCCTGCTGCTGTTCTATCTGTATCGTCTCATGAAAAACAGCGGAACGCTGTCGCTGTTCTACGGCGTGCTCGCCTTCATCGTGCTGTGGGTGGTATGCTACGAGATATTCGGCATGAGGCTGACCGGCACCATCGTCGACAAATTCATGAGCATCGGTCTCATCGTACTGGTCATCCTGTTCCAGGACCAGATAAAACGCTTCCTGATAGACATCGGAGGGCCGGGAACCTTCAAGCATTTCACGCGCATGTTCCGGCATGAGAAAAACGAAGACAACAAGCATGCCGAGGTCATGGCGGTGGTGTACGCCTGTATGTCGATGGCCAAGTCCAAGACCGGAGCCCTGATCGTGTTCCAGCGCAAGGTGCCGCTCGGCGATTACGAGAAGACGGGCGACGAGATAGACGCCGACATCAATGCCCGGCTGATCGAGAACATATTCTTCAAGAACTCGCCCCTGCACGACGGCGCCATGATTATCGCGGGCCACCGCATCGCCGCCGTGGGATGCATCCTGCCGGTCAGCCATGACATGAACATTCCCAAGAACCTCGGGCTGCGCCATCGCGCGGCCCTGGGCATGAGCCAGGTCACCGACGCGGTGTGCGTAATAGTCAGCGAGGAAACCGGCGGAATCTCCATCGCACAGTCCGGTTCAATCAAGGTCAAGATCAGCGTAACCGAGCTGGAACACATCCTTTCCACGGCCCTGAACTGATACGCTCTTCACATTGCCATGACAATACAACCACGTTTGGCGCGTTTATGATAATGTGAGCAGGATTTCAAGGCATATATTCGCTATCGCAGCGGCGGCCGCAACGGTTGTCGCCGCTCCCTCGCATGCCGAAAATTCCAACACAGCCTATAACTTCCTGGACATTCCGACCTCGGCCCATGTATACGCATTGGGAGGCAACAACATCACCATAATCGACGAGGACGTGTCGCTGTCCGACCAGAATCCGGCCCTTATAGGCCCGGAACTGGAGAAGCAGGTGGAATTCAACTACATGCTGTATATGGCGTCGGGCAATTTCGCCGGGCTCCGCTACGGCATGGGCGTGGGCGAGCACAGCGCGTTTGCCGTAGGACTGCGCTATCTGAATTACGGCAAATTCGACGGCTACGACGAGTTCGGCACTCCGACCGGAGCCTTCACTCCGTCCGACCTGATCATAGAGGGCACATATTCGCGTGACATCACCGAACGCTGGCGCGGAGGAGCCAACCTCAAGATGGCCTATTCGTCGTACGAAAACTACAAGGCGTTCGCTTTGGCCGCGGACTTAGGCGTCAATTACTATGACCCGGACCATGACCTGAGTTTCTCCATCATGCTCCGCAACATGGGAGGCCAGGTCAAGCGGTTCACCGACCGTTATGCCCGTCTGCCGTTCGACATACAGCTCGGATACATGCAGGCTCTTGGCCGCACGCCGTTGCAGATCAGCATCACGGCCAACAATCTCGTACGCTGGCGCATACCTTACTACAGCTATTCGTCTGACGGTGACGCGCTAAAGATAAAGAACGGATTTTTCACCAACTTTTTCCGCCATCTCATATTCGGCCTGCAATATCAGGCCAACGAGAAATTCTACGCCGCGCTTGCCTACAATTATCGCGTGGCCTCCGACATGAGCACTTTCGGCCGCAACATATTGAGCGGTTTCTCGCTCGGCATCGGCTTCAGGGTCAAGGGCTTCAAGGCCGATGTAGCATACGCGATGCCTCACAAGTCCGGATCCTCGCTGGTGCTCAACCTCTCCTACACCATCCCTTCGCTCGTTTACGACGAGGAATAAAGCGGCACCCCTTTTGTCCCGCCTTGAGCCTCGCGAAAGCTCCGTCCCCGTGTTTAATATTTTTAACTATAATTAATGCACCGTTTGTTGGCTAATTCGTTATAACATTATAATTTTGCATAGAGTTGGTCGCGACTTCCCCGGAAGCCGGGCCGGTTCAACTATTTCGAACACATTTCCTAATTTAAGGAAGTTTTTATGGTAAGACTTTTACTTCATACCTCATTATTAATCAGCTTATTATTGACAACAGGCCTGACAGCCAAGGCCCAGACATGCCGTGTAAACATCGGTTCCAGCGCCTCGGGAGCGCAGAGCTACATGGAGGTGTATGAATACGATTATGTCACCGACAAGCCATCATTTCCCGGCGGCGACCGCAACCTGATGACATTCATCAACGCCACGCGCAATTACCCTCTTGACGCTTACCGCAAGGGCATCCAGGGACGCGTCACCTGCTCGTTCGTAGTCAACACCGACGGCTCCGTCAGCCATATCTCAGTGCTGCGGGGCGTCAACCCGGCCCTCAACAAGGAAGCCATCCGCGTGCTTAGCAAGATGCCGGAATGGACACCCGGCAGGATGGACGGCAAACCGGTTCCCGTCCGTGTGGTATGGTCGGTACCGTTCCGAAAATAATCAGACATTACAAATAAAAATAAAGAAGATACCCGCGGGTATCTTCTTTATTTTTATAATGAGTACCTTATTCCTGTTCCGGCTTTGAATCTTCAGGCTTAATCGCGGCCCCCTCCTGCTCCGAGGCCTTGGCTTCCGCCTCGGCCTGCGCGTCGATGTCGGCTTTGCTCTTCCCGCCGAAGGTCCAGATGGCCGAGACATTGAACGTGATGGCCGAATGGCCGCCGTAGCCGGGTATGAACCAGGGGCTGCTGATACGCAACGCCTCCATGCCGTCGGGCAGCCCGTCGGGTTTCGCTTTTCCGATGCTGAACGGAACGCGCCAGCGCACGTTCCAGCCTAAAGAGAATCCGCCCGCTATCTTGACCTTGATGCCGGCCAATACCTCGCCCCAGAATGCAGTGGAGCGCATACCCGTCAGGTTGAATTTCTGCGATTCCTGCCAATAGTCCGAATTTACCGTCACGTTACGGGCCGACCAGCCGAAATTAGACATTCCGGCACGTAGGCCGAGATACAGCTGGTAATCGGGATTGCTCTTGTACAGGAAGTTATAGTTAACACCAAGCTTGCAGTAGAAGCTGGGTGACACCTTGTATGTGAAGTTCTTGTTCTCAGGCGTTGCGTCTGCATATCCGATACCCGCCTCCACAACGGGAAACAGCCAGTTCCACAACGACACGTCGGCCCATACGTCGTATGACCCGAATTTCTGGCCGAAAGCCATCATAATGGCGTCGGCGAAATTCACTCCGACCGATACTCCGTTGAATTTAGGATAGATCGGTTTCGACTTGGGCTTGGTCACGGTGTCGAGAGTGGCCAGAAACAACACCGGCTCGTCAAGCAGCTCGCCGTGCTTGTCATAATAATGCAGCACCGGCTCGCGCTTCTCGTCGTCCACATCCACGGGAGTGATCTTGCGCACGGGACGATGACGGCCCGGGGCTTGATTCAGCACCGAATCGATACGCGCCGATTCCGTCTGAACCGAATCGGCCTGCACTGTCAGGGCCGGTATGGAATCGGTCGGAACATCTTCCGTCTGAGCCGAAGCCGATGACACTGCACAGGCCATGGCCCACAGCATCGCAACGACGGTCAGAATACGCGTTCTCGCCGATTTCATTGTTCCTCCCCTCCTTCCTCCTCAGGCTCGTGATGCAGGTATATCACGAGGTTGCTGACGTTCTTGTTGGTTATCTCGCCGTTGGGGCAGGTAATTGAGTCGATGAAGGGTCCGGTGGTGGTGATGCTCTTCATCCTGTACACCAGGCTGACGCCGCATTCGGCCGAGACGAACTGCGGAGCACGTTCGTACACGAATGTGGCGGTGTCGCGAGCCTCGCTTACGCGTGTATGCTCGAACACGTATATCGTGGTGTCCTGGTCCACGCGGAACGGCAGATACAGTTGCTGGGTCTGTCCTCCGTCCCACAGCACCGAGTCGTTTGGCACTCCGAGTCCATAGACTTTAAGCGAGTCCATGCCGCAGTCCACCGGCACCGAATCCTGCACGTAGCGGAACTTGGCCAGCGGCAGTGAGTTCTGGTTCTCGTAGCATTCCGAGCCGCAGGCGCACAGCACCAACAGCCCCGGCAACGCCAATATGTATCTCATCCGCTTCAAAATTCCTCGGCTATTAGGTAATTGCGCCGTTCGACCGAGTTGCGCGTTATCAGTTCGCCTACAAAACCGGTGCAGAAGAACTGCACGCCCAACACCATGAACGTCAGCGACAGATAGAAATACACCGACTTGGTGAGGTAGAACACGAACGTATCCGAATTCATGGCCACTATCTTGAGTATCAGCACCGTCACCACGGCGATGAAGCCGATCAGGAACATCAGCGACCCCAACAGGCCGAAAAAGTGCATGGGCTTGATGCCGAACTTGGTCTGGAACCACAGGGACGCGAGGTCGAGGTATCCGTTCACGAACCGGTCGAGGCCGAACTTGCTGACGCCGTATTTGCGGGCCTGGTGATGCACCACCTTCTCGCCGATCTTGCCGTAGCCGGCGTTCTTGGCCAGATAGGGAATGTATCGGTGCATGTCGCCGTACACCTCGATATGCTTCACCACATCGCGCTTATATGCCTTGAGGCCGCAGTTGAAGTCGTGCAGGTTGTGTATGCCCGACACCTTGCGGGCCGTGGCGTTGAACAGCTTGGTGGGAATGGTCTTCGACAGCGGGTCGTAACGCTTCTTCTTCCAGCCCGACACCAGGTCATAGCCTTCTTCCGTGATCATGCGGTACAGTTCCGGTATCTCGTCGGGCGAATCCTGCAGATCGGCGTCCATAGTGATCACCACGTCGCCCTTGGCGCGGGCGAAGCCGGTGTCCAGCGCCGGACTCTTGCCATAGTTGCGGCTGAACGACACGCAATGTATATATGGATTGGAGGCCTGCAGTCCGCGTATCACTTCCATAGAGTTGTCGCGCGAGCCGTCGTTGATGAACAGGATCTCGTAGCTGAAATTATTCTCGTTCATCACGCGCTCTATCCACGATGCCAGCTCCGGGAGAGACTCGGCCTCGTTGTATAATGGGATCACTACCGATATGTCCATGTCTTGTATTGTGTTTTGTGGAGAGGTTTTATGTATTATGGAGAGGTTTATGTTATCAGAATATCATGTCTGCTTCCTTGAACAGGATCCGGTCGGATGCAATGTCATTGCTCACGGTGGTCAGCATGTCGCCCATCAGCACGCCGTTGATGCCGCCGTGCAGCAGGCGTACCATCGACCCGTGGCTGAGGCGCATCCGGCCGCCGGCAAAGCGTATCGACTTGTCGGGCAGGATGAACCGCCAGGTGGCGGCAGTGCGGATTATCTCCTCCTCGCTTATCAGCGGAGTATTTTCCAGCGGCGTGCCGGGGATGGGGTTCAGTATGTTCATAGGCACGGAATCCACACCGAGTTCCGCCAGTTCAAAAGCCAGGTCCAGGCGCTGAGACATACTCTCGCCCATGCCGATGATGCCGCCGCTGCACACCTGCATGCCGGCCTTGCGGGCGGCACGTATCGTAGCCTTCTTGTCATCGGGCGTATGGGTGGTGCATAGTGTCGAAAAAAAATCACGCGAGGTCTCCATGTTGCAATGATAACGTTTCACGCCGGCAGCGGCCAGCCGTTGCAGCTGCGCTTCGGTCAATAGCCCCATCGACGCACATAGATAAAGCCCGGTTTCGGCCGTCAGCTTGCGGTAAGTCTCGCAGAAACGGTCCACATCGGCGTCCGACAGCGCGCGCCCCGACGTCACCAGACTGAACCGGCGTATTCCCTCGCGGGCGTTGACGCGACCGGCTGCAAGAATCGACTCATCGTCAAGATGCTCGTAGGTGTTGCATCCCGTGTGGTGGCGCACAGCCTGCGCGCACCACTTGCAGTCCTCGCCGCACAGGCCCGAGCGCGCATTCACTATGCTGCACGAGTCCACGTTGCGGCCCACTAATTTGGTGCTGATGTAATCCGCCCCGTCGCACAGCGCGTCTATGTCCGGAGTCCCCGCCAGTTCCATCGCCTCCTCGCGGCTGATATATGCATTAGGAGCATACCGCATCTCGCGATGGCCCCCACGCACATCGCGCACTATACGCTCCGACAGTTCCTGTATATTCATCTGTTTATGTCAAGCCATCTTTCCGAGACAGCTTTCCGTTTTATGTCAAGCCATCTTTTCAAGACGACATCTGATTTTATGTCAAGCTATCTTTCAGAGACGGTTCCTGGTTTATGCCAAACCGTCTTTAGAGACAGCTCATGATTTCAATTCCAACCACAAAATTACAAATTTTTACTGAATTATTTGGTAGTTTCAAAATATACTTGTAATTTTGCAACGCTTTTGAGGGCAGAAACGCCCTGGAGCGCCATATTTTGGGATTCGCTAGCTCAGCTGGTAGAGCACAACACTTTTAATGTTGGGGTCGTGGGTTCGAGCCCCACGCGGATCACCAGGAAGTCCGAACTTCTACCGCAAAACGCTGAAAATCACTTGATTTCCAGCGTTTTTGTTTTTGCCCCATCCGGCAGAATACAGCGGTTTTCGGAGCATAAGCGTGAGTAATGCGTGAGTTACCCCCATCGTGAGGCAAATGACTCACGACTGAAAATTCAGCGAGTGAGTCACCTGCCAATCAGCATTTTGCGGCGTTATGCCGTCAAGTTTGCGAAGGCTCAGGGTTCATGGCTCCACTTTTCGGCCCCACTTTCGGAGAATGGTCTTTGATTTTTAACTTCATTTAAGAATTAAAGCCCCGTTGAGCCGGATTCGGGCTGTTTTAAGCGGATTTGCCGCTTATCTTCCGAGCTATTCCGTGAGTTGCAGGATAAATAATGACTCACGATTGGGACCGGCTTCTGTCTGTTGCGTTTGGTATCTTCATAATGGTCTGTGCGGGTTGCATATCCGGGTGTCAGTGAGGCCTGCTTCGCCGTCAACCTCTGACGGCATAGCCGACGACAACACCGTGAGTCGCCATACCTCTCGAAGTTTTCGCTGTGAAACATTTCCTAAACTCAGTTTTTTGTATAAATCGCGGTTATAATCGCAAAAATTTATACCTACTAAGGATTCTAATCGCAGAATTTTGTATGTTGGGCTATTCATACGCTTACTTAATATTTTTGTCAATAATGAAATATTTTGTATCTTTGCGTGTTATTCTATGTATATGAATATAGCAACCACATACAAGCTGGCAAATGCCTATATCACATCCAATCCGGTGCCTGTCAAGGAATCGGTGATGTGGTCGCGTCTTCGTCAGGGGAAAAAGAAAAATTTGCTTGCATCTGTCCGTAGGGGCGTATATATGCCGGTGGAGATTGACAACAAATTTATCATAGGTTGTAATGCCGTACAGGATGGTGTTCTCGCATATCATTCTGCGTTGGAATATTATCTTCTGCAAACACAGGAGTTTAATGAAATGTATATTCACTCTACGCAGAATTTCCGTCCTTTTGAGTACCTTGGAGAAACCTATTCTTGCAGGAAGCTCAAATTTCTTAATAATGTTGTCGAAATAAATGACAGTAGCGGTTATGCGTTAAGGGTTACATCAATTTCGCAGACACTGGTGGATTGTATGTATAACATCAATCTTGCAGGCGGAATTGAGGAGCTTATGTATGCGTTGGCGGAATGTCCGGCTGATGGTATAGTTGAAGAAGAATTACTGCACTGTCTTGAATTGTATGACAACAAAAGCCTGTGGCAACGTGCCGGATTTCTGTTTTCGATATTCAGTAAGAAATTACATTTGTCAGATGATTTCTTTAGGAAATGCAAAACGGCTATGGGTAACAATCAGAGTTACATAATAAATCCGTATTTTTGCAATAGTTTTGACAAGGAATGGAATCTTTGTATCCCTGACAACCTTCAAGCACAGATAAAAGTTTTATGAAATTTGAATACGATAAAAAGCAAATCCAGCGGATTGCCTCTGAGCACTCCTACACAGCAACAAATGTGGAGAAGGTGATACGCCTTTGTCTGATATTAGACGACCTGAACCGTCTGGAAGAATTTGCAGGGAAATTATTACTGAAAGGAGGCACTGCAATAAACCTAATCGCTTTCGATAGACTTCCGAGATTGAGCGTTGATCTTGATTTGGACTTTGCCCATAACCTGTCAAAAGAAGAAACCAACATTCAGCGAGAAAAAATAAACAAAGCTTTATCCGCATATTCAGAAGATATGGGATACAGGATAAGTGACAGAAGCTGCTTTGTGTTGGATTCAAAATCATTTTTATATACCACTACGACAGGCAGCGTTGATAAAATAAAACTTGACATCAATTATCATTCCAGATGTCATGTATATCCAGCGGCTTATAGTGTTGTGTCAATCCCGTTTGATATTGAGAATAAATCTATTCAGGTTGCTCACTTGAACATTATCGAACTTTTTGCAGGCAAAATAAAAGCCTTGTTCGAGCGATGCAAGCCTCGTGACATATTTGATATTTTTTCTTTAGCGCAATCTGGACTATTATCGGGCAAAGAAGAAAAAGACGCTTTACGAAAATGTGTGGTGTTCTATTCAGTATTAGGAAATGCCGACAAGCCAGACCTGCTCAAACAGAATCTGAATGAAATTCGTAAAATGCCATTCCAAGCATTAAAAACACAACTCCTTCCGATGCTGCATACAAAATTAGGTCATTTTGATAAAGACCGATTATTTGATGTAGCCATAAACTAACTGGAGAACCTAATGAGATTAGAAGATGCGGAATTGGAGTTTATTGAACATTTCTTCAGAGGCAACTTCCGTCCCGAATTGCTATTTGACGAGCATACGTCGAATAATTTGATGATGCACCCCGTTGTGCTTAGAACTTTGCAAACGCTGAAATAAAAACAAAATTGAAATATTCACAATTTTAATTCTGAAATTAGACTAAAACCGTCTATTTTGAAATTAAAATCTCATTTATTCTCATTTTAATCTGTCGTGAGGGAGCAAAATTAAGGCTGTATCTAATGGCATCAATAGATACGAGAGCAAGAAATACTGAAAAATAGGGCAAAAAAAATAAGGCTTATTTAACGCTGTTAATCGCTGAAAATCGGCGAATTATTTGTAACTTTGCGACTGTAAACGAAGAAGAACATTGAAATATCCGGGAGTGCAAGAAGGGGCATATCTCGATTTTCAGAAAGTCATCTCATTGAAACCCAAAGAAATACCATCGGTGTACACAACCCCACGCGGATCACCAGAGGGTTCATCAACCCATAGAAGACCGCTGAAAATCGTTGATTTTCAGCGGTCTTTTTTACATACTCCGGTTTCTACCGTTCTCTTGTCCGAATTACGGACGACGACGTTATGTCTGTCATTTGAAGAGTTTCGGCACGAACTCGGTCAGGTATATGCGCCAGTTCTTCCAGATGTGGCCGTCGCCACTCTCGAAATATTCGTATGGATAACCGTTCTTGTCGAGCATAGCGCGGTACTGCTTGTTGGCGTCGTACAGGAAATCCTTGTCGCCTATGGCTATGTAATACAACGCCGGCTTCATCTCGAACTGCTTCTTCAGCTTGGTCTCGAAATCGGAGTACACAGGAGACACTGTCCCCTCGCGCGGCAGAATCGCTGCGGAGAACAGACCGACATAGTCGAACATGTCGGGATATTCCTTCGATATCTGCATCGAATGGAATCCGCCCATCGACAGGCCCGCTATCGCGCGTGCTTTCTTGGCGCGGATGGTGCGGTAATTGGAGTCTATAAACTTCACCACCTCGGGGAAAGCGGCCTCGAACGATCCGTCCATGGTCTTGGGCAGCTGTGTCGTGGGAGGCTTCAGCCCCGCGGCGCCCTCGCCCGGCGCGGCTTCCTGCGAGGCGTTGCCGTTGGTCATCACCACTATCATCGGCTCGGCCTCGCCCCGGGCAATCAGATTGTCCAGAATCTGCGTGGCACGGCCCAGTTCCGGCCATGCGTTCTCGTCGCCGCCCATTCTGTGCAGCAGGTAGAACACCGGATATCTCTTCCGGCCTGTTTCATATCCGGCCGGAGTATATACCGTAAGCCGGCGGTTCAGGCCCAGCTCCGGACTTTCATACCACACCTTCGACACCGTTCCGTGCGGAACGCTGTTCACGCTGTACAGGTCGGCGCGCTCGCCGGGGACAATGAAGATGTTCGTCACCGAAGCCACGTCGCGAAGCATGTACACGTTCGCGGGATCGTTTATCTTCAGCGAATCCACCATGAATGTATAACTGTATAGCTCCGGAGCCAGTGCAGTCGGTGTGGTGAATTCCCACACCCCTTTGTCGTTTCTGGTCAGATCGGCAAATCCAGGGGCATCGAAATCGCCGTACGGAGTCTTGATTTTCTGAGTGGGAAGGAAATCGCCCGTCACCTGTACCTTGCCCGCTTTCGGAGCGTTGAGTCGGAATGTGACAGTTTTGTCCGGATGCACTTCCGGAGATATTAAGGTCGGGATGCCCCACAATGCCTGCTGAGCCGTGGCCGACAATGACATCAGCCCGAATGCTGCGTATAATATTGACTTTTTCATGATTGAATCAGGTTTGTTCCGCAAAGATAATCATTCCCCGTAAAAAAATCAAAAAGATGCGCGGATTCCCGGTTCTTCTGTTCTTCTGTAAAAATAATCTTAACGCGAGCCTATGGCAAGTTCTATCCCGCGCACACCGGTTTCTAAGGTTCCGCTGTCAAAGGGAAGGCTCTGTCCCACTCCATCCAAATCTCTTAATAAGAGAGACTATATGGGTGCGCAAAATTACAAAAAAATCCTGACATACAAAAACGGTATGTTTTTTTGTCGCCGTTATTTTGGAATTAACATCGAGATCGCCATTGTCTGCAAAATGTTTAGCAAATACCGTACCGTGTCGTGGTAAATGGGTGAAACTTAACATCGATTCTGCAGTTAATTATCTCTTATTAAGAGATCGTAAGAGATCGACTGCCACATATCCGCATTTTGATCATTCCTAATGACAAAACCGGTATTTGTAATATTGATTGAGGTCAACACTTCCCGTTTCGTCAACTACCTGATTTCCAATAATATCAACAATCAGGTAGGATTAGAAACTATTGTCTGAACCGTAGCGGCGGCTCCATTTTGACATCATGACGGCTTCTCAGTCTCCAGATACTAAGCAATGGTTCGTACTACGCGACTTGACGCGTCCTATCGCCAAGTTGCCCGGATACATGCGCGTGCAGCAGTCGGGCCTCGAGGTATTCACTCCCATGAAATGGGTGGTGGGCATTGTCGCGGGCCGCAAGACACGTCGCAAGACGCCTGTCATCCATGACCTTCTGTTCGTACACGCCACGCGCGACGAACTCGACCCACTCATTGATAAAACAGATACATTGCAGTATAGGTTCATCAAGGGCGCCGCATATCGTCAGCCCATGACCGTACGCCCCGGCGAAATGGAACGATTTATCGCCGCGGCCACCGCTACCGACACCCCTAAATATTACACCCCCGACGAGCTTACCAACCTCTCGTACGGCAAACAGGTCCGTCTTGTGTGCGAGGGCATCATGAACGGCTACGAAGGCAAGCTGCTGGCTATCCGCGGCTCGCGCAAGAAGAAGCTCGTCATCGAGATGCCCGGCCTCCTCGCCGTCGAGTACGAGGTATCGCCCGAATACATCCAGTTCATCTGACCCGTTCAGAGGAACTTCCCCTATATTATATAGTGGCGCGGAATCAATGCAGCCGCGCCGCCGACATGCAACTTTTTCTGTCCCGATAAATCCGACCCGGCTCTCTTTGCGTCCTTTGCACCGGGCATTATGAATTATTTATATGACTGTTTGGTCCCTGATCGACATTGCTGTCCTGTTTCTCGTCACATTGCTCACAGGCATCATTATTCCTCAGATACTGCTTATCGCCTTTCGCAAGAACCTCTTCGACGAGCCGGATCCCCGCAAGATCCATAAGACCGAGGTCCCCCGTCTGGGTGGCATCGCCTTTTTCCCCTCCATTCTGTTCGCCCTCCTGCTCCTGTTCGGCCTGGGCATCATGAGCGGCGACGGCCCAATTACCGCATTGCTGTACAGCCGCGTGGTTCCGCTGTGCTTCACCGGCTGTGCCGCCATCCTCCTCTACCTTACCGGCATGGCCGACGACCTTGTGGGCGTCCGCTACCGCGCCAAATTCGTGATGCAGACCATGGCCGCGCTTCTGATCATAGCCGGCGGCATTCGCATACAGAACCTGCACGGTTTCTGCGGCATACACGAGATGCCCTACTGGGTGTCCGTGGGCGTCACCGCCCTGTTCATCGTCTTCGTCATCAACGCCGTGAACCTGATAGACGGCATCGACGGCCTGGCCTCCGGCCTGAGCGGAGTGGCATGCGCGTTCTACGCCATTGTCTGTCTCAGGAACGGCCTATACACCTACTCGGCCCTGGCCGCCGCCACGCTGGGCTCACTGCTCCCCTTCTTCTTCTTCAACGTGTTCGGCGACGCCCTGAAGCACCGCAAGATATTCATGGGCGATACGGGCGCCCTTACCGTCGGCCTCTTCCTAAGCGTTATGTGCATCAGTATCTGCCGCCTCGACATGGCCGCCAGTCACGCCAACAGTGCCGTTATCGGCGTGGCGCCCCTGCTGATTCCCGGCTTCGACGTCATACGCGTCTACATTCACCGCATACGCGCCAACCGCAACCCATTCCTCCCCGACAAGACGCATATACACCATAAGCTGCTGGCCCTCGGCATGCGCCAGCGACACGCCATGATGACGATACTCGGCACCAGCGCCCTGCTAACCGCAGCCAACTACTTCCTCTCCCCGTACGTCGACATCACGTTGCTGTTCATCGGCGACATCGCCCTCTGGGTTGCCGTCAACATGATTCTGACGCGCCGCATCCATGCCCGCGAGAAACGACTCAACGTATCGCTCTACCGATGATTAGTAACACAGGCTGTCCCGGCCGCGAAAATGATAGTAACTCAGGCTGTCCCAGCCACGAAAATGATAGTAACACAGACTGTCCCAGCCGCGACCATTAATATTTCCGATAAATATAAACAGATATAAGTTGATAGAAAAGTGTAAGGGGTATTGCCTATTTCTTACATATAATTTGCCAGACGTAATTCCGAATCACTATTACTAAAGGTAACACTCCTTATGCTTTTCCTATCAAACTCCATCATCAATACGCATCAACAGTAGCGCAGGCTGTCCCAGCCGCGCACAGCCCATGCCATTACTCCCCGCATATAAGCTTTCTCTCTGTAAAAAACACACCGAAATATATGAAACTTAGACACTTCTTATCTGTTGCTGCCTTCTCCGCGCTGCTGCTCGCAGCCGCCTCGTGCAGCACACCCAAGGACATAGCATACTTTCAGGACGTGACCCATGGCGAGATGATCCAGCCCCTGGAGCGCAACGACATCAAGGTGCGTCCCGAGGACAAGCTCTCCATCGTCGTCTCCACCCAGGACCCCGCCCTCTCCTCCATGTTCAACCTGGTACAGACACAGAACCGCCTTAACGTCAATAGCGGTACAACGACAATAGGAAGCACTGCCAATTCAACAGGTGACGGCCGCACCTCCCTCTACACTGTGGATACAGACGGCGACATCAACTTCCCCGTTCTCGGCCGACTTCATGTCGCCGGCATGAACCGCGCGCAACTCGCCAAATATATCGAGTCTGAAATCAAGAGCCGTGAGCTTGTCAAGGATCCCATCGTCACCGTCGACTATGCCAACACAGGCATTTCCGTCCTCGGCGAAGTCAAGAGCCCCGGCCGTGTCGAGTTTAACAAGGACCATCTCACCATCGTAGAGGCCATCGCCATGGCCGGCGACGTCGCCCCCGATGGCATGCGTCAGAACGTTACCGTCATGCGCGAAGGCGAGAACGGCAGGCAGACCGTCTACAAGGTCGACCTGACCGACATGAAGCAACTCGCGCAGTCGCCCGTGTATTACATGCAGCAGAACGACGTGATTTACGTCGAGCCCAACGATAAGGCCAAGCGCAACACCACGCCCAACGGCAACAGCGCCTTCACCCCCTCCTTCTGGATCTCGATCGCCTCCGCTGCAATCACCGTAGCAAGCCTCATCATCTCCCTCTCGAAATAGGACAATGCATTTAGTAGCGCAGGCTGTCCCCAGCCGCGCATATCTAATGACTAAATGCCTGGTTGAAAAAGAATAAAGCCCTTTTGCTCTTCTATGCGCGGCTGGGGACAGCCCGCTGTTATTATTCCACCTGTCAATAAAAACCCCATGCGCCTCGCGCATTAAAAATATCAACCGTTAATGTCTAATGACAATGTACAGCGTCCTGCGCTGAGAAAGAACGCTCAGCCCGGCAACGGACTGACGTTTAAGAGCATCGTCGCCTTTGCAGTGGCGAAATGGTACTGGTTCGTCATATCACTCGCAGTCACCATGACCGTCGCCGTGGTCTACCTCATGAAGACCACCCCCGAATACACACGCACAATATCTCTCCTCATTAAAAACGACGATAACAAAAGCGACTCACGTACCTCCATCGACTTGTCTGAGCTTGGTTTAGGTGCTAACAACACCAATCTTGAGAACGAGATGCGTATCGTCAAGTCTCCTGCCCTCATGAAGCAAGTCGTGGCGCGCCTTGATCTCAACGATCAGTATACAGTACGCGATGGACTGCGCGAAGCTTTGCTTTATAAGCAGGCACCTGTGCTTTTCGCACTTCAGGACTCCACGGCATACGCCGTTATATCCTTCCAGTTCACCCTCAAGGGCGACCAGGTCAAGATCAGCGACGTATACCTCAACAACAATCCTACCGGCAAGTCATATACCACTAAATTCGGCGCCACTATCCGGATCGGCGATGTGCCCTTCTCTGTCAACAAGCCCGCATGGAGCACAGACGACATGGAAGGTCGCACCATCAAATATCTTCACTGGCCTGTGCAAGCAAAGGCCGATGAGCTTGCAGCTCGTGTCAACGCAGTGTTGAGTACCGATAAATCCTCCATCATCGACATCTCCATCACCTGTCCCTCCATCCAGGAAGCCGACGACATACTCATGACTCTGGTTCAGGTATATAACGAACGATGGATCCAGGATAAGAATCAGATAGCCGTTTCCACCTCCCGTTTCATCGATGAGCGCCTTGGCGTCATCGAAAGCGAGCTCGGCCACGTCGACTCCGACATCTCCAGCTACAAGAGCGCGAACCTTATCCCCGACGTCGGCGCCGCCGCCTCCATGTATATGGAGCTGAATCAGCAGTCCCAGACACAGATGCTCGATCTCAACAACCAGCTCTCTATGGCCCGCTATATCCGCTCTTACCTCGTTGCCGATGCGGGACATCGCCAGCTCATTCCTGCCAACGTCGGCCTGCAAAGCGACAATATACAGTCCATGATCAGTGGATACAACAGCTTGCTGTTGCAGCGAGGCTCCGTCGCCGACAAATCGTCTGAGACCAACCCTCTTGTGGTGCAATACGACCAGCAGCTCGCTGCCCAGCGTCAGGCCATAATCCGCAGCATCGACAACGAAATAACCGCCCTCAACACCCAATTGTCCTCTCTTCGCAACACTCAAGCCAGCACTGTATCGAAACTTGCCTCCAACCCCACCCAGGCCAAGAATCTGCTCAGCGTCGAACGCCAGCAGAAAGTCAAGGAATCTCTTTACCTCTTCCTTCTGCAAAAGCGCGAAGAAAACGAGTTGACACAGGCCTTCACCCCTTATAACACAAGCATCGTCGAAGAGCCACATGGAGGCTATGTCCCCACATTCCCTAAGAGGAATAAAATCTTGCTTATCGCCTTCATGATAGGTCTCGGCATTCCATTGGGGATATTTTTTATTCGAGAGTCGCTTGACACCAAGATCCGAGGCAAGAAAGACCTTGCCTCGCTTAAGATACCTTATCTTGGCGAGATACCCTCCACCGAAGAGAAACCACGTGGACTTGATCGCTTCAGAAAGCGTAAGTTCACGAGCCATAAGATAGTGGTTCAGCCCAAGAACCGCGATGCCGTAAACGAAGCCTTCCGCGTGCTGCGCACCAACCTCGAATACATGGGTGCCGGCAAGGACGGCAAGTGTGGCGTAATAGCCGTCACCTCCGCCAACCCTGGCAGTGGCAAGACCTTCATCTCCATCAACCTCGCCAAGGTGCTCGCCATCAAGGGCAAACGCGTGCTTGTCGTGGACCTCGACCTCCGCAAGGGATCGTTGTCAAAATTGCTCGGCAAGCCCAAACATGGCATCACCGACTACATTATCGGCAAGGTCGATGAACCCGAGATCATCGTGCCCGAAGTCGACGAGATGGAGACCCTCAGCGGTGTGGCTGTCGGCACCGTACCACCCAACCCCGCCGAACTTCTGAGCAGCGACAAGCTCGACGCGTTCATCAGCAATATGAGCAAGCAGTACGACTTCATCATCCTTGACTGCCCACCCGTCGAGATTGTGACCGACGCACAGGTCATCAACCGCGTCGCCGACATGACCATTTTCGTAATCCGCGCCGGACTGCTTGAGAAAGACGAGCTGCCCACCATCCAGGAATACTACGACCAGACCCGTTACCGCAATATGGCCGTGTTGCTGAACGCAACCGATATCCATAGCGGCTACGGCTACCATCGCTACGGTTACCACTACGGATACGGCAAAAACTACGGATATGGCTACGGCTACACCAAGTAGTTGTAATAATGCCCAGATAGTAGCGCAGGATCTCCGAGCCGCGCATAATGCTCGGACAAATGCCTATTGAATAGTAGCGCAGGCTGTCCCTATCCGCGCATCAACTCGGATCAAATGCCTATTGCATAGTAGCGCGGTCTCTCCGCAGACGCGCATAGCTAATGACAAAATGCCTATTTGAAAATTAATTGGGCATTGGGTTCTATAAATTCAATGGATCTAAAGACATTATCTGAAAAACAATCGCTTTGCACTGTGATTAAATTCATAGCCGCATTGTTGGTTGTGAACGGACATTTATTCATATTTGGAAATCCTACGAGTCCCCTGACTCGCTTTATGAATTTTGGTCCATGCTGTGTATCACTGTTTTTCTTCTTGTCAGGATACGGCTTGATTTATAGCTATAGAAGGAAAGGTGACGCATATCTTAAATCCTTCTTTTCTCGAAGATTTGTAAAATTACTTATACCGTTAGCAATAGCATATATCATTACCTTACCGATCTATTCATTGTTAAAGGCACCAATTAACTGGGATGAAGTATTCAGTACGATACTATGGGGTGGGCCATATCTGAAATTCAGTTGGTATGTAACCGAAATCGCAGTTATTTACTTGCTATTCTATTTTACAATGCGATTAAAGGCCCAATTGGCAAATAAGTTGATTATATTGTCAGTTGAGGTATTGACCTTAATGTCGATATTATTTATCGCCAATCAACCTATATGGTATATTGTTTCGTTACCTGGATTCATAGCAGGGATATGGTATGAATATTTTGAGAAACGCATAATCTCAAAGATATCCTTTCAAAGCCTAATATCCGTTATCACGACAGTAGCTTTAGTTTGGTTTATCGCGTGGCAATGGCATTATACCGGAGGTAAATTTTTGACGGCATACAGATATGAGTTCATATCGATGTTTTTGTCAGCTTCCCTATTTCCAATAATAGTTATTGCCTTGACATTTACTGCACGAATTACCCCCCCATTTGCAGATAACACGCTCTTTTTATGAGGTTTATCTTTTGCAGAATGCAGCAATGATAATTGCTTCTTCATTCACATCCGGTTTTATCGCGTATTGGATTCTGACTATGAGCCTAATATTAGGCATTGCATTCGTGGCATATAAGATAGATACAGTGATTTCTGGAAGGTTTACCCATACATGTGTCAATGTCGGAAAAACAGGAAGAGGCATCTAAACAGATTATCGATCATGAAGATATTGTGGATATATAATATGCCGTTGAGGCCGGAAGCCGGAGGCACCGAGCGAATTACTTCGCTTGTCGCCAAGGGTCTTTCTATGCGTGGCCATGAGTGCATGGATATTCTCGTCTTCAATCAGGATGGTAACATTTCTTACCATGATGAGCCGGTCAGTGATGTTTATCAATTCCTTAAAGAAAACAAAGTTGACATTGTAATCAATCAGATAGCATATTCCAAATGGCTTCTTGCAGATTTCCTATCTAGAGGAGGCGATCGATGGCATAAGGAAGGTGGCAAGATTATATCCTGTCTCCATTTCGATCCCAAGCCCGCATCTAATCTTTATTACCAACGCAATATCCGAAACAAGGGATTTAAGGACTACATCAATATAGCAAAGGCATTTCTTTTATATCCATATCAACAAAAGAAGCAGGAACAGGAAACTGGCGAAATATTCAATTGGATTTATGACAACTCCGATTGGTACATTACTCTTTCTGAAACCCATTTTCCTTATTTCAAGAAAGTTACCAAAAGGGATGATTATTCTCGGTTAAAAGCGATTAATAATCCCCTGACTTTTGATGATATTTCGGACGAATCCATTCTTTTAGAAAAGAAGAAAGTCGTTTTAGTTTGTTCCCGAATGGACGAATATTATAAGCGATTATCTCTGGTGTTAAAAGCTTGGAGAAAGTTACAATCCTATCCTGAATCGGAAGGATGGACTCTGAAAATCATTGGCACAGGTCCAGATTTAGAAACATATAAAAGATATGTTAATAATCACACTATCAAGAATATTAGTTTCGAAGGTCAACAATCGCCTGAGCCCTATTATAGCGAATCTGATATTTTCTTAATGACTTCTTCTTGTGAAGGATGGGGATTGACATTAACGGAAAGTCTTCAGAGAGGAGTTGTTCCCATTGTAATGAATACCTGTCCGGTTTTCTGTGAAATTATCCAGAATGGTTACAACGGTTTCTTGACAAAAGGAAGCAATTTAAATGATTTCGTGAAGCATATTAAAGGACTGTTTAGTAACGAAACACGTCTTCGAAGAATGCAACATAACGCATTGAAGTCTTCTTCCCGTTTTACCATTGTAAAGACAATGGACAAATGGGAAGAATTAGTTAGTTAAATCCTATAATTGTCTAAAATTTAAGGATTAATATTTATATATATTGTCATGGACAAGCTACTATATACAAATGATAAAGGTACTCAAATAGTATTGTCATTGCTCAAAGCACATGGCATAAAGAAAGTAATAGCATCGCCAGGCACTACAAATATAGCGCTTGTGGCAAGTATGCAAATTGATCCCTGGTTTGAAATGTATTCAGCAGTCGATGAACGTGGAGCCGCCTATATGGCTTGCGGAATGGCTGCCGCGACTGGGGAGCCTGTAGTAATCAGCTGTACTGGGGCAACAGCATCACGCAATTATTATCCCGGAATGACAGAAGCATATTACAGGAAATTACCAATAATAGCGATAACCGGTTCACATGGGAAAGAATATGTGGGTAATTTACAACCTCAGGTTATTGACAGAAGCATAATTGCGAAAGACGCATGCCTTATGAGTGTTGAAATTGGATCAATTTCAAACGAACATGAAGAAAGGAATGCTATAGTCAAAGTAAATAATGTTCTGTTAGAAGCGCGTCACAGAGGAGGAGGGCCTGTTCATATTGATTTACTGTCAGCCATAGGAGCAGGTTTTTCCACAGAATCACTGCCTGAATTTCCCAAAATTTGCAGATACATGCCGTACCAGAAGCTTCCTGATATAGACTCCAAAAGTAAGACTGCAATATATATAGGGAGCCATTCTCCTATGGATAATGAACTAACAGAATTAATTGATACATTTTGTGCAAAATATAATGCGGTTGTATTCTGTGAAGTTATTAGCGGATATAATGGCAAATTCAAAATTGCGACACAACAACTTCTCTCACAATATACACATGAGAATCCAAATCTATTTGAGATTGATACAATGATTCATATTGGAGAAGTCTCGGGTGATTATTATAGTCTTCAAACATTGAAGCCAAAATCTGTTTGGCGTGTTTCTGAAGATGGAGTTGTGAGGGATTTAATGGGTACACTAACTAATGTATTCGAAATGAGGGAAGTTGATTTCTTCAAATATTATGCAGCTGGGTCAACTAATACGAATGCTGAAAATGTATATTTCAGCCAATTAAATAATGCATGCAAAGCATTATACTCTACTGAAATTGAGATCCCTTTTAGCAATATTTGGGTTGCTAATGAAATTCGAAAAAGTTTATCGGATGACGCAATAGTTCATTTTGCCATAATTAATTCTGAACGTTCATTTAATCTTTCCGATTATTCTAGCCTCTCATGCGAAATGAGATGTAATGTAGGAGGGTTTGGAATAGATGGCCCTATATCAACAATCATTGGAAGCGCTCTCGCATTAAAAGACAAAGAACATTTCTTAATTACAGGAGATCTTGCATTCTTCTATGATTTAAACTCATTAGGTAATCGTCATTTGCCATCAAACCTCCATATCCTTTTGATAAATAATGGGAAAGGAACTGAATTCCGCAATTATGACCATCCAGGGAATATGTGGGGAGAAGAGGCTGACTGTTTTATTGCAGCTGGAGGTCATTTTGGTGATCAATCGGAGAATTTAGTAAAGTCTTATTCCTCAAGTTTAGGCATAAATTACCTTGCAGCTCATAACAAAAAAGATTTTAACAAGGTACTTCCCGCCTTTTTATCTTCAAGCAGTGAGGGGAAAGGAGTTGTATTGGAAGTATTTACTAATAGCAAAGACGAGAGCGAGGCTTTACTAAAAATAAGGATGAAATCTTCACCTATGCCAAATAGCTTTAATAGTAAACTTAAGAATAAAATTAAGTCTCTTATAGGGAAATAAGCAATGGAACCAGTAAATTCCAGTACATCAAGATTAATTAATAACACTGTGATGTTATACCTAAGAACATTATTGATAATGTTCATTGGGTTGTTTTCATCACGTGTTATTCTTCAATCGCTTGGCATAGACAATTTCGGAATTTACAATGTAGTAGGTGGATTTGTCGGGATGTTCGCAGTGATAACCAATTCATTGGTTTCAACGACACAGCGTTATATCACAGTCGAACTCGGAAAAGGAGACAACGGTGATTTAAACAAGGTTTTCGGGATTGTTCTCACCATCCATATTGGTCTTGCGCTCTTGATGGTTTTATTATTCGAGACCGTTGGCTTATACTGTCTTAATAATGTGCTTGAAATACCGCAAGACCGTATGTATGCTGCTCAATGGGTATTTCAGATTTCCGTGATATGTTCTGTACTTGGCGTCTTAAGTACACCATACATCGGTATTATTGTTTCTTACGAGCGTATGCGGGCTTTTGCTTTTATAAGTCTTCAAGATGCAATCCTTCGTCTTCTAATATGTTATGCGCTTTACGTATCCAACTCTGATCGACTCATCTTATATGCCGTTTTGATAGGTTTAGTGTCTATCTGGAATCAATTCCTATATATGCGGTATTGCTTCAAAAATTTTAAATCATTAAAAAGCATACCGCGTAAAGATAAAAAACTCTTCAAATCCATTTTCGGGTTTGCAGGAATGAATTTTTTAGGGTCTTTTGCCTATATCCTAAGCACTGAGGGGGTAACCATAATATTAAATATGTTTTATGGAGTGGTATTGAATGCAGCCCGAGGTATAGCAACACAAGTTCAAAATCTTGTAGGTAGATTTACCGGTGATTTTATGACTGCTCTCAATCCTCAAATAACAAAAGAATACAGTGCCGGGAATAAAGAACATTCCCAGGAATTATGTTTTCGAGGAGCTAAGTTCTCATTCTATATTGTTGCATTGATAGCAATTCCTGTTGCTATCAGAGCGAATATGCTATTGACACTTTGGCTTGGACATTTTCCAGAATATACTGTCCAATTTGTTCGATTGACTCTTGCATTATCTATGGTTTCTGTTTTAGCAGGACCGTTAGTAACATTGATTTTGGCAGTTGGTCAAATTACCGGTATTTCTCTTTGGATTGGAGGAATTAAACTTTTGGCGTTGCCTTTGATATATATATGTTTTAAACTCTTTGATTCTCCTCTCTATGCATACTATGTAATAATCTTACTGGATATATTTCTAATTTTCATTCGATTATCTATTCTACAGAAGAAAACCGGTTTGTCTTTTGTAAAGAGTATGACTACAAGCGTATTTCTGCCTGTCATATATACAGGATTATGCGCGATTATAGTTTCATACATACTTAATATTTTCATAATACAAAACATAGTCGGGGTATTCCTATTTTCTGTTTTATCAGTCATATCCAGCGCTATTATCATATATACCATAGGAATGAAAAATGTTGAACGACAATTTGTAAGGTCGATAATAGGAAAATTCATCAAGAAAATCCACTAATTATAGAGAATTGATATGATGACATATTTCAAACGATTAGCTCGCTATGTTCTTAATGGGCATCCTAAGATTGAGATAAAGGCAGCAATCACAACATCCGATAGAAATAATATACTAAAAGGTCGCCGGATCGTGATAACTGGAGGAGGACGAGGTCTTGGTCATGCAATAGCTAAAAAGTGTATAGAAAGTGGTGCCAATGTTCTTATTACGGGCAGAAACGAAGAAACTTTAAAATCGGCTGTTGACGGCAATGAGAGTATGTCATATATTCCTATGGACGTTACCGATTTTAATAATTATTCTGCGTTTTTTGATGAGGCTGAAAGAATACTCGATGGCAAAATAGACACGCTTGTTAATAATGCCGGAATTTCCTTGCACGAGGGTTGGTATGAATCTGTTACTTTGGATTCTTGGGATAGACAATTCAATACCAATCTAAAAGGGCCATATTTCCTTTCTAAGGAATTCATATCAAGGATTGATGACAGCGATAATAAATCTAAAAATATAATCTTTATTTCAAGCGAACGGGGACTATATTGTGATGATATTCCTTATGGCTTGATCAAAGCGGCGATAAACAGTCTTACTCAAGGGTTAGGTCGCAGATTATTGAATAGAAATATATATGTAAATGCTATTGCACCCGGAGTTACCGCAAGCGATATGACAGGCTATGACGCAACTGGAAATCTATATAGGCCCCAGGCTTGTTCCAATAGGGTTTATCATCCAGACGAAGTTGCGGAATTAGCTGTGTTTTTAATTTCAGATTTATCCAAATGTATCTCAAGTCAAATCATTCCAACACAAAACGGCAATCATCTGAGATGTGATTGGTAAAGTTGTTTAATCATGAAAGTAGGCATATTAACATTTCACTTTGCTCACAATTATGGAGCAATGTTGCAGGCATACGGATTGAGTAAATATATCAATTCACTCGGGCACAAATGTGAGATTGTTGATTATAGATTAAGGTATATTTATCAGTGGGTAGAAAAATATAGTTTGTTTAGTTACTACCATGCTCAGCGTGAAGATGGATTCGGATTTATTCGTTCTGTCTTACGCACCGTTCGTTATTATCCTCGGTTAAAGCAATCAAAGGATAACCGATGGGAATTGTTCGACAAGTTCATGAATACTTATTTGCCTATCGGACATCGAATTTATAAGAAGAGTAAAATTGGTGCAAAATACGATGCACTTGTAGTCGGAAGTGATCAGATATGGAATGCGGACTTAACGGATGGATTACAAGATGTGTATTTCCTCAATTTCGACTTCGATGGCAAAAGAATTGCGTATGCGGCCAGTTCAGGTCAGGATTTTGTAGCTGGGGATCTGGATTATATAAACAAGACCTTCAAAAAGTTTGATTATATCAGTTGCCGGGAATCCGGGTTATCCTCTTATTGTGCAAATTTATTAAACCGGGATATTCCAACAGTTTGTGATCCGATATTCTTACTCAGCAAGGATGACTGGACAACCCTATGTACTAATCGCATCTTTAATGAGGAATACATATTAGTATATGGATTTAACGAGAATAGTCTATTCGGAGATGTTATAAAGAAGGTGTCCACATTACTCAATTTACCCGTGATAAGGATTGGGAATAGAGATTTGCCCCAATTAAATACCGAAACTTATAAAATTGAGGCTGGTCCTATAGAATTCCTGACATTGTTTAATAATTCTTCATACATTATTACTAATACGTTTCATGGAGTATCAACTGCCATGGTTTTCAATAAACAGTTTGTTGCAGTATTGCCAGATTGCCGATTTAACAGGATCGTTAATGTTCTTCGGATAGCTAAGCTTAATGACAGAATTGTCAATAATATTGATGACATCAAGTCTATAATTGATTCAGAAATAGATTATGATAAAGTCGAATCAAATATGAGCGGATTAATTGAAGCATCTAAAAAATATATCCAAGAGTCTTTGAAAAATGGCTAATATCTTATTCATAGTTAAATATAAAGATCCATCGATTGGAGGTGTAGAAAGAGTTACTTATGAGTTGTATAAAGCTCTCAATCGCATGTCCCACTTTTGTTATCTGGCGTATTATCGTGAAGAAGACAAAACGGACAAAACGAACTTCTTCTTTGATGAAGATATAAACGGCAATGATTTGATTAAACTTATCACACCATATCTTGAAAAAAATAATATCCAGGTAATTATTAATCAGGTCTTGGTCAGCGCCGGCATCATAGAATTATGTAGACATCTTAAAACGAGGTCCAATATCAAGGTGATTAATTGTCATCATAATCAGCCCGATTTCCCTAAGTATTGGAAAATGCCTCTTAGATATAAAATTACAGAAGCGTTATACAAAATCAGAAAAGGTTATCCCTCCTATGCTGTACCATACAGAGCTTTGTATGATAATAGCCATAAATTCGTCTTACTGTCAGAATCTTTTATACCTTTAGCTAAAATATGCTTTGGACTAAAGGATGCTTCACGTTTATGCGCCATATCAAATCCAATATCAGCTATAAATGAAGATGACATTATTCCTTTTGAAAAGAAAAAGAAACAGTTTCTGATAGTATCCCGGCTTTATGAACATCAGAAAAACATCACCTCCGCGTTGAGAATATGGAATAAATTTGAACAGATTAATAAGGATTACTCTTTGATTATAGCAGGTATCGGGCCTGATGAAATGATATTAAAAGAATATTCCCAACAATTAGGCAATCAAAGGGTCTCATTTATAGGGCATCAAAGCGATCCCAATCGTCTGTATAATGAATCAAGATTCTTTATGATGACGTCTACATACGAGGGTTTTGGAATGACACTAATCGAAGCACAGCGATACGGCTGTATTCCATTCGTCTTTGATTCTTATCTCTCATTGCATGATATTATTACAAATAACGTAAATGGATATATTATAAAAAATCGAGATGAGAAAGGCTATTTAAAGGCTATGAATCGTGCTATTGGCAATAATGACATTTCGTCTATATCTAAAAATGCGATAGCAAATATATCACGTTTCGATGTAAATAAAATAGCTAAAAAATGGGATAGTCTGATAGATGAATTGACTAATCATTAAAGCCTTTACAATATGACGGGAAAAGAAATTTGTCAGGAAAATTTATGCACTGGATGTATGGCATGTTTTAATGCATGCCCCAAGCAATGTATTTCGTTTATTGAAAAGGGACTTGGACATTTATATCCTCATGTAGATCAGACTAAATGCGTTGATTGTAAGTTGTGCGTAAAATCCTGTCCCATTAATAAATCAGTGGAATTGAAAAATCCTCTGACAGCTTATGCCGGTTGGCACAAAGATCATATTGAATATCTGTCAAGCACCTCGGGTGGTGCGGCATCAGCTTTGTCTCAACTGATTATCAATAAGGGCGGCATAGTTTATGGATGCGCATCTCAGAAAGGGATAATTATATCTCATATCCGAATTGATAATATTAAGGATCTTCCTTTATTAAAAGGAAGCAAATATGTACAAAGCGATATTAGTGATAGCTATAAGAATATCAAACGTGATTTAAAGGCTAATAAATTAGTATTGTTCATTGGCACACCTTGTCAATGTGCTGGGTTGAAAAGTTTCTTAGGTCACGATTATGAAAATCTATATCGTGTCGATCTTATTTGTCATGGTGTTCCTTCGCAGTCATTGTTAAGGAAACATATAAATGAGGTATCTAGAGGCAAAGGCATCGATGTTTCTTTCAGAAAAGGAAATGATATGGGCTTGCGTATTTTCGACAAAAACAATGAATTGATCTATTATAGCAATATATGGAATGAACGATATAAAGATAGCTATTATAATACATTTATAGATGGATACACATATCGCGATAGTTGCTATCAATGTAAATATGCCAGACCTGAAAGATGTTCTGACGTTACTATAGGTGATTTTTGGGGGCTTGGAGAAGATTTAGAACATGACAGTGTAAATGGATGTTCTTGCATTCTACCAATTACTCAAAAAGGTCTTTCTCTTGTTAATGAAGCAACACTTGAACTATATGAGCGTAAGGTTTCAGAAGCTGTCAATGGCAATGGTCAGTTGCAACATCCTAAAAAAATGACAAATCGGATCAAACGCTTTAGGAGGATATATAATATATTGGGACTTAAAAGGAGCTACCTTCTATGCGAATTGGATCATATCATTGAGTTGAGGCTTGTTAAGCCTATTAAAAGAAGACTTAAGATATGAAAGTCGGAATCTTAACTTTTCACGCTTCTCATAATTATGGCTCTATGTTGCAAGCTTATGCATTGCAACATACTTTGACAGAACTTGGAGTCGAGAACGAAATCATCAATTTCCGTTCTGATATTCAAAAATCTCTTATTGAACCTCCATTAGATATTAGGCATCCGCGATCTTCATTATCAAAATTTGTTCGGAAACCTTCCGAAACGATTCTCCTTATGAAGAAATATAAGAGGTTTGAAAAATTCCTCAATAAAGATCTAAATGTCGGGAAAGAAATAAATTTATCGGAACAGATTCCTTCCTATATAGCAGGAGGGAAGTTTGATGCAATAATAACAGGTAGTGATCAGATATGGAATCCGGGATGTTGGGATTTTGACATGTGTTATTTTGCAGATTTCGCTTTTAACGGTAAACGAATTGCATATGCTCCATCACTCGGGAGTAATCCAGATGAAATCCCTGCAAATACAATAGAATCGATTCAAACTGCAATCAATCGATACGATTCAATTTCTACAAGAGAAATGAGAGGCTTGAATTTCCTGTCAAAGATTACCAACAAACCTGTTGATGTTGTCGTAGACCCAACATTGCTACTCAATGACGAGGACTATTGTAATATTGCCTATGATAAATTGAATATTCAAAAACCCTATATTCTTTATTACACCCCACGTGAAGAATCGGGATACTTTGATAAGGCAAAGGAGCTATCGAATCTCACTGGTTTGGATATTTTAGTTACTCAAGAATATCTGGAATATCGAGACTCCCGAATTATTCGCAGACTTGATTGTGGTCCTCGAGAATTCTTAACCCTTATAAAGAATGCTTCCTACACAATAGGTAATTCATTTCATCTACTGGCATTTTCGCTTATATTCAAGAAAGAGTTTTATCTGCTATCCAGTGGTGCAGACAGTAGAATGATGAATATACTTGAACCTCTCGGACTTCAAGACAGACTGATTATAGACAACGCGATACACATTCTGTCCCCAATCCAATATTCTAATGTAGAACCTATACTTGCAAATGCAAGAGAAAAGTCTTTAAATTATTTATATACAGCTTTATATAGTTGAATTATGGGTAACATTTTTCAAAAATATGAATGTTTCGGCATTGAAGTATCAGAGGTGGATTCTATTTTTAAGATGTCGTCTTCAAGAAACATTCTTCGTATACAAGATGCCGGTTCAATATGGAATATCATAGATCCTAAGACGATTAATGCTGATCCTTTTTTGTTTGTCCATAACGATCAAATCTTTCTCTTTTATGAAGAAACCACCTTTCATAATCCAATTGGAAGATTGATGATGGTATCTAGCCAGGATATGAAACACTGGACTGCCCCAATACAGATATCGCACGAGGATAATCTACACTTCTCATTTCCAAATGTATTTGAAGATGGAGGTGAAGTATATATGATTCCTGAAACCGGATGGGCTGGTGAAATCAGGCTTTACCATGCAACAGATAGTAGTTTGGCTAATTTTGAACTTGATTCAATACTAATGAAAAGGGAGGAAAAGCCAGAACGAATCATATTTGATTTTGCAGATAATGTATTGTATAAAAAAGATGGAATTTACTATCTTTTCACCTCAATATTAGACAAAGATGGATATGAATTACAATTGTATACATCTAAAGACCTGAGGGGACCTTATATGTCACATCCAGCATCCCCTCTGTGTCATAGTATGAAATTCGGACGTAACGCAGGACGTCTTATAGAAGACAACGGAAAATTATTCCGACCTGCTCAGGATTGCTCAGAAACGTATGGGGGACAAGTCCATATTCGAGAAATCACTTCACTATCGCAAGACAAATATGAGGAAGAGCCATATATTGAACAAATTATACCTACTTCGGAGAAATTTTTTGTTCAAGGAGGACATCAATTGATTTATACCCAATACAAGGGACATATTATAATGGCTGCGGACGCGAAACGAGACCGCAAATTCCCCATTATTAGAATTTATGATAAAATAATGAGAAGTATTAGAAAAAATAATGGCTAATTATACATTTAATTATTATACTCTATCCGATATACATAAACTGGAGGATTCATGGAAACAACTGGAACGTGGCCTTGACATGACCTATTTCCAGTCATTTTCATGGTATGAGATGTTATGGAATCTCAACAAGGACATCAATGACAGTCGATTCGAAATTGGATTCGGATGTATTGAAAGAAATGGATCGACTATATTAATAGCCCCATTATGGATTGTAAAAAGGAATTTTGGGAAATATAATAATAAAGGATTTTATATATTCGGGCGCGGTGGGTGGTCTGATTACTTAAACTTTATCTATCAAGAATTCGATTCGTACGCAACATTGTATATGTTTTCTCAACTGAAGGAAAAGTATGGCATATCCAACTTCTTTTTTGAGAATCTCCAAGAGGAGTCGCAGTTGTATAAATTCCTGAAAGGGAGATGTAACGAATCAGAAGTAACACATCAAATATGCGTCGGATTGTCAATTAAAGGACTTGATATTGACGGATATAAAAAGAATTTATCAAAGCAATCACGCCAAAACATACGTACTGCTAATAATCGCCTTATAAAAGATGGTATAACTATTGATTTTGATGTTGATGATTGTAATACTAATCTTAAGGAATTTATAGAATACCGGAATATAAGGGTTGCTAAAAAGAATGATTGGTCTGGCAAGAATCTTAAATGGGAAATAATAAATTTCATATCAACAAAAATACTCCGACACGGGTGGTATAAATTCCCGGATTATGCTCCTTATACGCATGATTCAAATTCAAAATTCATGACGGCAAAGGCTCTTGACGGAACCTTATGCGCGTCCTTCAACTATGGTATCTCTTCCGATAGGAAGAGTATCGTCCTTATGGGAGTAAGTACTAATCCCAAATATTCACGTTATTCTCCAGGAATATTGTTGCTTTATCATTTCATAGAAAAAGCTATTAATGACAATTTATTTGACTATATTGACTTCACTCGCGGAAATGAGTCTTATAAATACGCATTGGGTGGAAAAGAACACATCATATCAAATTTGAAATACCAAATAGATTAAGTTAATATCTAACTTTGATTTAATGACTCCCCACAATATATTATATATATCTACTGCAAAAGATAAGAATGATAAAGCTGAATGGTCTGGGACTGTATATCATTCTCTTCATGCATTAGAAAAATACGGATATAATGTAGATTATATAAATGCACTTGATGGTATTCAACAAGATATTATAGATAAAATATGGGTTCGATATTGGTGTTGGATCGCTAAACATCTAAAGAAAAATGTTCGTATGGACGAGTCATTTTATCTTGCAAGATATGTTCGCAAATCATTGTCAAAAATTGATTACTCAGGTTACGACATTATTTTCGTTCCTACTGATATGTGTATTGTGTCGGCATTACCAATCCGACTGTCTCAAAAAATAGTACACCTTGTAGATGCTCCAGTTCAATCACTTTTTGACTATTATACAGAATTCTCCAATCTTACATGGATCAACAAATTGGAGGCATCCATTCTAACCAAACGAGCTTTTAGACGAGCTAATTTGATCATAGCCTCCAGTAATTGGTGCAAAGAAGAATCAATTAAACATTGTGAAATAGATTCAAGGAAAATCTCAGTTGTTGAATTTGGTGCAAATATAAATGACGCAGACATCCCCAAGGTTAAGCATCAATATGATATGACTAAGCCTTTAAAGGTTTATTGGAGTGGTGTTAACTGGATCCGGAAAGGTGGCGATGTTGCCTTTGATTGCTGTAAAGAACTGATAAATCAAGGATATCAAATAGAATTTAATATAACAGGCATGAAAGATTTGCCTAAAGAAATCAGTGAACTTCCATGGGTCAAGAATCACGGATTTCTTAATAAAAATAATCCTGATGAATACCATAGGCTGATTGAAATCATGTCTCAGCAAGACATATTCCTTTTTCCCAGTCGAGCTGAATGCAGCAGTATAGCTCTTTGTGAGGCAAACGGCTTTGGATTGCCATGCTTTGTTTACGATACTGGGGGTACGGCAAATTATGTTACCAATGACTATAATGGTTATATGCTACCTCTCTCCGCAACGGGTACTGACTTCGCACTAAAAATCATAGAATACATCAATTCAAAGGAATTGCCCAAACTGAGTCATAATGCACGAAATAAATATGAGTCGTGTCTCAATTGGAATGTATGGAGTCAGCGTATAGGTGATATAATCAATGCACTCTGATTATCTATAATAGTTCAATAATTGAAGTTTCAGGAAAATTCCATGGAAAGCATCGTTGGTAAAAACTCACGGCATTATTGGATGGGAATCGCAATGATATGGATTGTTCTGTTTCATTGGATGAATCCAATTTGTGAGAATGAGGCAATCTCCCAGACCATAAGGTTGACTTTGTCAAGGATATTCGGAAGTGGATTCATTGGGGTCGATATCTTTCTATTCCTTTCTGCATACGGACTCTGCCACTCATTTACCAAGAATAGCTATAGAGTATATTTAGCGCGAAGACTTAAGCGTTTATTCCCTGTATTTCTTATTTTCATTGTCTTTTACCTTTACTTTATCGCAAATATAAGGGATTGGCATAGCCTTGTGAAATTAACATTACTTCATATCTCTGGCTTATCATCTTTTTCATCTCAATCGTATGCTTGGTATATACCCGCTACAATATTTATATATTGGTCATTTCCTATATGGTTCTATACCGTCAAGTGGCTTGAACTCAAAAGTAGTATTTTGCTCTGGGTGTTCTTCATGAGCATATTGGTGTTAAAACCTATAACAATGCCATACATATTCTGGCTATTAAATGGTCGGTTTGTTATGGTGATTCTTGGCATACTGACTTATATCTGGCTTCAAGACTCACAAACAGGCAGAAATCGAAATTTGATATTTCTATTTGCCATACCTGCAATCCTTGCAATGTTTTTCGGACAGTCAAAAGCTGAAATTATAGGAGTTTCATTACCGTTGATTTTTTATGCGATAGATAGATCGGGAATTAAACATTATGGAAATAAGTTTATAAGTTTCATCGGCAAGCACACACTTGAAATATATCTTGCGCAATGCATTGCTATTGAATCACTTACCCCCCCATTTTGGAATTGTGGCTTTCGCAAATTCACATTCCCGGACTTTTACTATGGCCAATTGCGATGATAATTGAATTACTTTTGACCGTTGCTTTATCTTTTGTATTATATTTCATTCAAACAGGACCCCAATATATTCAAGGATACATTCATAAAAGTATTATCCATGATTAAGTCAAAGCAAGAACTCAATACAGTTCTTAAATATGAGCGTAAGCAGTATTTTGATTATATGTTCCCAACGCGGATGCGCAGGATAATGGGATATATAAAACATGAACCCATCATGAGCATCTGGAGATGGCAAAAGGCTTCGCGCTTGAGTGATTATTATCATTATCGCGTTGAGAATAGTGGTCATTTAATTGATAAAGTTGCATATATATTTTGGATTACAAGACGTAATCGTATTGGAGAAAAACTCGGAATCGAATTGCAGACCACAAATATTGGCAAAGGACTATTCATCTATCATTTCGGAGGTGGAATCGTTGCCAACGGCCATTGGGGAGAGAATGTTCACCTGCATGGTAATAATTGCATTGGCAACGGCGGACCTGGACAGCATATTCCCCCTACGCTTGGAAACAACGTGTTGGTAGGAGTGGGAGCAAAAGTAATTGGTGATGTAAAAATAGCCGATAATGTAAAGATTGCTGCAGGAGCTGTGGTAGTCAAAGACATAACGGAACCAGGCTGCACAGTTGCCGGGATTCCAGCCCAAATAGTAAAATACTCCACAAGTTCCAATTAATTCATCGTCTCAAATTTATGAAATACATTGAGGTCTGCGGAGGATTAGGCAATCAGATGTTTCAATATGCCTATTATCTTTTGATCAAGGATAAATTCAAAGACGCTCGCCTATTTATATCCTCACCTGAATGGGAGCATTCCGGTGGTTTTGAGCTTACGCGAGTGTTTGGCATCAATCATATCCCATCATTCTGGGAAAAAACATATCATACTGGGCGTGTATGTCGAAAACTATTCTCACTGACTCATAAACGATATCAAGGTCGAAATTTCAAAGTTCAGACTTCTGATTTGAATCCCGATGCAAAATTTAAATATTTTTATGGGACATGGCAGAGCGAGCAATACTTCATTAATCCTGAATGTATCAGAAAAAGTTTTCAGTTTAAAGAGCAATTGCTGAATTCCCAGACCAAAGCTACAGCTAAGTGTCTGGGGGGAGTAAAAGTTACAGTTTCTATTCATATCAGGCGCGGAGATTATCTTTCTCAGCAGTTTTCAGCTGGATTTGGCAATTGCTGTCCCCTTGCTTATTATCGCGAGTCTATTCATTATATGAAGACTCATCTTGACGATATCACATTTGTGTTATTCTCCGATGATATGGATTGGGTTAAAGAAAATTTGCCTTTGGACAATGCTATATACGTAGATCACAATCATGGTGCAGATTCATGGCAAGACATGTATCTTATGAGTATGTGCCAACACAACATAATAGCAAATTCAACTTTCTCCTGGTGGGGAGCTTGGCTCAATGACAATACAGACAAAATTGTAATCGCTCCTAAACGTTGGTGGAGTTCAATCGAAAACGATGACGTTGTTCCAGAATCTTGGATAAGATTATAAAATAAGATTATGATTAAACTCCTTTGTTTTACAGGTGAATTTTTCCCGCCAACTACTGGCGGCGAACAGGCCTTATTCAATGCGTATAGACTACTTCAAAATCAAGTTGAGCTTCACATATTCAGTTTGAATAGCAGTGATAAGTTCAAGGATGAAGTGGGCTTGAAAAAAGCATTGCCGAAAGCCCATATTTTGGGATATAATGATGCTAAAAGAGATAAATATTCCAATGTTGAAGCTATAGCCAGAAAAATTAGATTCTTATTACAAAAATTAGCTAATGTTACTGGTCTAAATAAGTATCGTCACCTTGATTTGGATATAAAATTGGAGAGGAATCAACCGATGTTGAAAGCTCTTAACCAATATATTAAAGAACATGACATCGACATTGTTCAGTTTGAGTTTATGTCTTCTATTTATTACTCTTTAGGAATCATAAATGAATCTGTAAAGAAAGTGTTTGTGCATCATGAATTATATTATGTTGTAAATCAAAGCAGATTACCTCAAAATCCATCAATTGATGAGTCTCTATATTATGCCATAAATAAAAATAGAGAGCTATCTATACTTGAAAATTATGACGCCATAATAACATTATCATACGAGGATACGGTGCGACTTCAAAATGAAGGCGTAAAAACTCCTATTTTCACATCATTTGCGCAGATTACACCTAAAGGTACAGAGGTTAAAGCTACTTCTGAAATTAACGATTTGGCATTTGTCGGCCCTGAAACGCATTTGCCTAATTATAATGGTTTAATGTGGTTTCTAAATCAAGTATGGCCTAAAATTCTTGACCATGATCCTGATATAAAGCTGAATATAATTGGCAAATGGGATAAAGTAACTCAAAACCAAATGTTGGAGCGATATCCTAATTTAATATTTCATGGATTCGTGGACAATTTGGGTTCGGCAATTTCCAATCATGTTATGATTGTACCAATACGTGAGGGTAGCGGAATCAGAATGAAGATTTTAGAAGCTGCACAACATTTCGTTCCAGTAGTATCATGCACTGTTGGAGCCGAAGGCATGGGGCTTACCTCGGGTGTAAATTGTTATATTACCGATAATTCCGATAATTTTGCTCAACACGTAATACATTTGCTTTCAAACATAGATTTTGCAAAAAAAATGGCTCAACAAGCATTCGACCATTTTAGCGAAGCTTACTCTGATGATAAATTCATTGAATCTCGTATGGCCTGCTACAATGAGGTTATTAATCCTGAAATCTGTATTAATGTAGAATCTTAGGTCCTACATTACGTTAACTGCATGTAAAAATCTACGGATTATACCATTTTACATACAGTTTTATAATAATGGGAGAAACAATATATAATTGTTAGTTTTTAGTTAGACATGATTTTAGTCATCTCAGATTAAATCGTTATAAACTTAATATTCAATGATTCATACGAATCAAGATCTTAAATATTATCTCAGACTCGATAAATCTGTATATGGAATCACCAAACGATTACCATCCATATATGGTGACTGGCATTGGAAATTCCTTATTGCACTCAGACATGAGGAATATCACGCCAATAATAGCGGCATCAGACATCGTATCCTAAAAAAATGGTGGGCGTTGTGGCATAGTCATTATGGCGTAAAGATGGGTTGGGACATTCCTATCAATACATGTGGTCCCGGTCTTAAAATCAACCATTACGGATTAATTGTCATCAATGCCAACGCACGGATAGGTGCATTCTGCGATATTCACCAAGGTGTGAATATTGGACAACACGGACCTTCGCAGAATGATGTTCCTACTATCGGAGATAATGTTTGGATAGGACCAGGCGCTAAGATATTTGGGAGAATCAATATCCCCTCACGTTGCGCAATCGGAGCCAATGCAGTAGTAAATAAAAGTTTCACGGAAGAGAACATTTCGATAGCCGGTATTCCAGCACGTAAGATCAGTGATACAGGCAATTCATATCTTAAAGAATGATACCGAAGACTATTCATTATTGTTGGTTTGGCGGCAATCCATTGCCCGATGACGTCAAGGCATATATGGAGACCTGGCGTCAGCACTTCCCAGACTTTAAAATCAAGCAATGGGACGAGAGCAATTTCGATGTCAACGCATTGAAATATACACGTCAGGCTTATTTCGCTAAGAAATTCGCGTTCGTAAGCGATGTCGCGAGGCTTCATGCTCTGGTATCTGAAGGAGGTTTATATCTTGACACCGACATACTTATAAAGAAGCCATTCCCGTCAGAATGGTTCGAACTTGATGGTTTCGGCAGCTTTGAGCACGATTCTTATGTGGAAACAGGATTGATTGCTTCCTGTGCAGGAAATAAGTTTATCAAACGCTTTTTAGATCGATATCACGATATCAGCTTTTTCAACGGTCTATTATTTGATATGACCACAAACGTGATGCGATTCACAACGCACATGCGTGGCATCGGGTTCACCATGAATAACCAGACTCAGACTGTGAATGGATTCAGGCTATTTCCTCAACAACTACTTTGCGGTAAGGATTGGCAGACAGGACGGTATGACGATGATCAGACTTATGCAGTGCACGATTATGCCGGGACATGGGGCAAGGATGCTCTCCGCCACAGAGTTAAACATCTATGCAGCTCAGCCGCATGTATATTGAAATGGCATCTAAAGAATTTCAAATGAAAAAGTGCTTTTTGATCATAAGGGCATTGCCGTTTCTTATCATAGCTTCATTAGTCTATCCATTAGTGTCTAAGCGAAAGATCCAGATACTGTTGGAAGATTTTAAGCCGTGGGCTAAATGGCAGAATTTCCCTGTATCCTTTATTGGTTTCGGAATGATGTTCATTCATCTAAAGGAATTCAGGAATGTGGTGTACAAGAGGATAGGCTATCTTTCCATTCCCGTATCCTGGATTTGGCATAGACAAGACAATCTTACATTAGCATGCAATAACATTGGTCCTGGAATAATAATTCAACATGGCTACTCGACTGTTGTATGCGCCAACAGAATCGGCAGGAACTTCAGAGTAAATCAATGCGTCAATATTGTTTGGAACGTTGATAGACAACCTACAATAGGTGACAATGTATCCGTTTATGCGGGAGCTATTATTGTAGGAGGGGTAACTATCGGCAATAATGTCGTTGTCGGAGCAGGAGCTGTCGTCGTGAAGGATGTTCCTGACAATAGTCTCGTAGTAGGGAATCCGATGAGAATCATATGTCGCGATAATAATGCCTAAAGTATCTGTGATAATCCCATGTTATGGGGTCGAAAAGTATCTGGACCGATGTATGGACTCGGTACTTAAGCAAACCCTGTCTGACATTGAGATCATATTGGTCGACGACGGAAGCAAAGATAAAGTGCCGGAGATGTGTGATGAATATGCAAGGCAAGATGATAGGATAAAAGTCATACACAAGGCAAATGGAGGTCTTGGCTATGCTCGCAATTCCGGTCTTGAAATAGCCACAGGCGAATATGTTGCATTCTTAGACTCAGATGATTATGTAGATTTAGCGATCTATGAAAGCTTATATAACGAAGTAGAAAAAGAGAATGCTGACGCAGTATTCTGCGGATTCAATCTTGAAGGAGATAAAGGCCACTGGACCAAATCAAATGAAATCGATTCAAACCAAATATTCCAAGGTAAAGGCGTGACTCGATTTATGCTTGATATGGTTGCAAATGCTCCCGAAGAACCCAACGAGAGACGTTTTTACATGTCAGTCTGGAGAGCAATATATAGGAGAAGCATCATAATTGACAATAATATCAAATTTCCATCAGAAAGGGAGGTTGCATCCGAGGATATCCCATTTCAAGTCGACTTCTTGAAGCTTTCACAAAAAATAGCATATATTCCTGATAATCTGTATTATTACTGTAATAACAGCACATCATTAACCGCTACATATAAGAAAGAAAAATACGACAGATTCAAATATTTAAGAAGTGTACTGATTGAAAAGCTTAAATTTGTAGACGGTTCATTAGTAAGATGTGATAGATTTTTTATTGGATATACAAGGACACAGTTGCACCATCTAATGTTGAGTTCCGAATCCAATAAAACAGAGCAAATACGGTGTATTGTCAACGATCCTATTTGGTGTGAGATCGAAAAAAATTATCCCATTGACAATTTCAAGCGCATGGATTTGAGACTCATGTATTGGATGATTCTGCATAAGCATTCAAGGATGTTGGTTGTCAATTCATACATCGTTAATAATCTTAGAAAAATTCTTTCCAGACGATAAGACGCTATGTTTATTATCGATATTTTAATATATGTATTCTTTGCTTGGACAATGTCAGCACTGGCCAGGCAATCTGAATTGAATTTTCCGGATGACAATCATATTGACAAATACCTGAAATGGTATATAATATTTTTTACTCTGATTACGGCATTACGTTACAGTGTCGGTGGAGATTATTTTTCTTATGTAAAAATACTTGAAAAAGGTGAAATAGTTAAAAATCGTGCAGACCAAGAGATTTTGTGGAATTATCTTGTTAAATTAAATCATGGGTTAGGATTAAAAGCAGCATTTGGATTCGGAGTCTGCGCATTTCTTCAGATTTACTTTTTAGTGAAAGCATGCGTTAATAATAAATATCTTCTTGTCGCAATCCCTATTGTCATGTTCGGTTCTCGCTATTATTTTGACATGACTGGTGCCATAAGACAAGTTACAGCAGCTTGCATGTTCATTTGGTTCAGCAAGTATATAGTGGAACGCAAACCCGTCCAATATTTCTTGTGGGTAATTATCGCTTCGTTATTCCATCATTCCGCATTAATCCTTTCGGTGTTCTGGTTTATACCCTCTCAGATGTGTATAGCTTCCAAAAGAAAGTTAATGTGGCTGATTTTCATTCCATGTTTCATAATCGGAATGACTCCACAATTCTCTTCATATATTAATCACATACAGTCTTTGGTATCAGTGACAGGATACGATAATTATTCTACAAGTATAACAGAATATCTGACTGGAGGAAAAAATGAAGCACTATCTTTTGGTCCTATAATGTTATCGTTCCTCTTGATTGCTATTGCTATAATTTACTATGGACCTGATCTCGAGGAGAAATATAAGGATAAAATTCCATTATTCAGCGTATGGTATAATCTCAGCTTTATTTTCGCCTGTGCCTATTTTTTAGTAGCCAATACCGGACATCTGTTTATTCGCCCTGTTCAATATTTAGAGTTTTTCCAGATGATTATGGCTGCTCTTCTATTATATGATTTATGGGAACAGGGATACGACTCCATTAAATATCGTAATCTGGCAATTGCCTTTATAATAATTATATGGACAAGTATCTCATGGGATATAATAAAGCATGACGGAATAATGAATACTACAACATATAAGTCAATTATCTTTCAGAATTTATAGAATCTAATGGAGTCTATTAGACACAATCGTATCGTAGCTATTGATATATTAAAGGTGTTTGCAGTACTGGCTGTATTGAATTCACATATGGAAATATGCTATGATAATTATAAATATCTATCAACTGGAGGAGCGATAGGGGATGCATTGTTCTTCTTTTGTTCCGGATTCATGCTATTCAGAAGTAATGTCCTTAGATTTGACAATTTTATCAAGAAAAAAATAGCAAGAATATATCCGACTGTTTTTGTAATAGCACTTGTGACTTGTTTATTCTTTAACAACAATCAAAGTATTGAATGGATATTGCGCACAGGAGGCGGATGGTTTGTGAACTGCATAATGGTTTATTTTGCATTGATGTGGATAATCCAAAAGTTCTTTATAAAGAAGTTATCCATTGTTAGTATTGTTTTAGCAATAATCATTATATCTACCTATTATCCATTTTTTAATGCGGATTCTTCTCTTTCCATCTATGGAAATACTTATTATAAATGGATCTTTTTCTTTGCATTCATGCTACAAGGAGCAATTATAGGCATGAATATTGAAAAGTACAAATACACAAAGAAGTCATTACCCCTGACATTAATATGCATTGTTGCATGGTATGGAATCTTATTGGCAAATCAAAAATTAGGTCTTTTCTCTGAATATATATATATCAGTTTAATCCCACTGCTCGGGATTACATATTTCGGCTATAAGTTCTGTTGTGCGCCGTATTGGTCAAAAATATATAATACTAATATAGGTGGTCAGATATTGTATATTACCGGGAATTTATGTCTTGAATGTTATCTCATTCAATTTTATATATTTACAGATGCATTAAATTTCATATTCCCATTGAATATTCCACTCATGATGCTTATTGTTTTGATTGTATCTTACATCATTAACTTCATGACAAATGTTCTACTTCAGACTCTCCAAAAAGGGAATTATGAATGGAATAAAACTTTCCTAATGCGAAGATAAAATATTATGAACCCACGAGTCCTAATCATAGCGACGTCGCGCAAAACGAGAGGTGGAATCACCTCGGTTATCAAGGCGCATGAGACCGGAGAGCAATGGAAGAAGTATCATTGCCACTGGATTCAGACGCATCGTGACGGCCCGGTTTGGCGGAAACTGTTGTATTTCACAACGGGAATGATTGACTTCCTGATTCGGATTCCTTTTTACGACATTGTTCACATCCATACGGCCGATTATGGCACGGAAAAAAGGAAACGCATTTTCGCCCGCCTCACAAAACTTTTCGGTAAGAAATTAATAGTTCATCTACATTCGTCAGGACCTGAATATTCTATAGGCGGCAAATACAGAGATTTATATCAGCATTCCTTCAGCCATGCGGATAAATTGATATTTCTCTCAAAGTCATGGCGAGAATTAGCAATGCAGTCTTTTGGTATAAATGAGTATAAAACCGAAGTCTTGTATAATCCATGCCCGGTTGTGAATCCTTCGATAGTTGAGGAACGTGAAAATTATATTTTATTCGCAGGAACCCTAATACATAGGAAGGGTTATGACGACCTGATTAAAGCTTTTGCCGCCATTGCCCCGAAGTATCCAACTTGGAAATTGAAACTGGCAGGCAATGGAGAAATTGATAAGGGCAAAGAACTGGCAAAAGAACTCAGTATTGAAAATCAAGTGGAATTCCTTGGTTGGATAAACGGGGATGATAAAGATAAGGCGTTCCGCAAAGCATCGATTTACTGTCTGCCAAGTTATTCAGAGGGTTTCCCGATGGGAGTGCTTGATGCATGGGCATACAACCTTCCTGTAATCACGACTCCGGTAGGTGGCATACCTGATGTGGCTATTGATAACGAAAACATAATGCTTTTCAATCCCGGTGATATCGAATCATTGGCATCCAAGCTTGAATGCCTGATTAAAGATTCCGAATTGCGGCACAAAATGTCGGTTGCTTCAAAGGCATTCAGCACCGGGACATTCAGCATCTCAAATATAACCAATCAATTGGATAACATCTATCACTCCTTGATTTAATCCCATTCGTTACTTTAGATTATGATTAATGTATTGATAAGCGCATACGCGGTTTCGCCCAGCTGGGGGAGCGAACCGGGAGTGGGTTGGAACTGGATTATCAATCTTGCGAAGCACTGTAACGTATTCGTCATTACGGAGGGTGAGTGGAAGGATGAGATTGAAAAGACTGTCAAGGAACTGGCTCAACGCGATAATATTCATTTTTACTATAATCCCGTCTCTCCAGAAATTCGCAAGATGTGCTGGAATCAGGGTGACTGGCGATTCTACATCCATTACCGTAAATGGCAACTTAAGACCCTGGAAATCGCCAAGGAGATTATTGCCAGAAATAGAATAGACATAATCCATCAACTGAACATGATTGGGTTCCGTGAGCCGGGATACTTATGGAGTATCGATAATATTCCATTCGTCTGGGGTCCGATAGGCAACATGGCGCCACTGCCTATTAAATTGCTTGAGGGTAGCTCCTGGAAGGACAAACTAAAACAGAGCGTCAAGAATACAGTTTCCTATTATCAGGCTCGCACGGGACGTGTCAGAAAGGCTATTAAACGAACCGATCAATTAATAACGGTTCTGGACAGCGCCGCCCGTCTGATAAAGGATGTATATGGCGTCGGCAATGTTATGGTAATGCCTGAAACCGGTCTAACCGTAACACCTAAAGTTGAACATAAGTGTAATCCGGACGCCCCGCTGAAATTGATATGGGTAGGCCGATTCATTGCGACTAAGAAGCTGGACATCGCAATCGAAATACTATCGCGGTTGCAGACCGGCAATGTTGAGCTACATATCGTGGGCTGGGGATCGCAGGAAGAGGAAACCAAATACCACGAGATGGCATTAAAACTTGGAATAGCCGCTAAATGCAAATGGTACGGCAAAATACCGAACCAGCAGGTTCAAGGATTAATGCGGAACGGTGATATATTCCTGTTTACAAGTGTTGTGGAAGGGACGCCGCATGTGGTATTGGAATCTATTTCCAACAATCTCCCCGTGTTATGCTTCGACATGTGTGGTCAGGGAGTAATCGTGAACGATACGGTGGGTTGGAAGATACCGATCAAATCAATGGATGAATCCGTTGCTGAAATGGTGCAGACCATTGATTATCTGGAAAAGAACCGACACCTAATCAAAGAGAAATCGGATAATTGCGAACTACGCAAACCTGAATTAAGCTGGGAAAACAAAATAGACAGGATTTTTGAGCTTTACAAGGGATTGGCAAACAAGTAACCTTATAGTCATAGATCATAGTCCAATGACCCGCCACAACTACTCATACGATTATCTGAGAGCCTTCGCAGCTGTCATGATAGTATTCTGCCATATTTTTACAGGATTCGGCATCAAGTCCGAAATAGGCTTTTTTCTTGGCGGAACATTTGTGGATGTATTCTTATTGCTTTCCGCATATCTGATGGGATTAAGTTCAGCGAATAAGATTAAAAGCAAGCCAGGCCAGTTCCTCAAAAAACGAACCGGAAGAATCATACCCACTTATTATACCTACCTTTCGATTACATTACTGATTATAGTATTATTCCTCGGGATTGACGCGATATCAGGCAAACAGGCGATCAGCCACTATCTGTTCTTGAACTGGTTCTGGAAATCATCGAGAATCGCAGACGCGCCATTGCCGAATCTTGGACATTTATGGTTCATGAGTTGCATTCTGTTAGGATATATCAGTGTAGTGGCATGGGCCCAGGTATTAAGACGTTTCCCATCATTAAACAGTAACAAGAGTTGGATCTCATACTTTTCAGCACTTGCTATCGTTTCAACTCTGGTTATCTTCAAAATCAGAATAGCTGTTTATCCCTGTACCGTTTTTATGGCGTTTGTCCTGCTTTTCTTCAAGGGACGCGTAATTATGGACAATATTCGTAAGTTACGACCGGCAATATTGATAAGTTTATTGGTAATTTGCAATATGGGGGGGTAATATATTACCTCTTTGGCGGTTATGATTATCCGTCAATCATGTTTTGGATAAATCTTCTGAATGCATGTCTGTGGATTGCTACAGCTCCAATGATTTTCAACAGCGAGAAGATTTCAAAATTTGTGGCATTCCTTTCGGCCATTTCATTCGAAATTTATCTGATTCATCATCCATTCTGCTTAGGCGCTTACTCCCTCGCACAATACATGCCAACATGGCTGGCTATAATCTGCGTGTTCGCAATAGCCATCGCCGGCGGATGGCTACTAAACCTCTTGACTACAGCATTGCTTAACATCAAGCGAACCATACTAAAGAAAAATCAAATAGCCTAATAAAAGCAAATTAACATTAAACCTATAATTGATTTGAAAAATAGTGGGTTAATTCGTATCTTTGTGCGCTAATGTGCTATTCACACTGATTTATCTTCATAAAAATTGAATAATGAAGTTACATAATATAACAATAAATAATATCGGTTGCATCAAGAAGATCGTTCTGGGAAATCTTAATCCATCAATGAATGTAATGACCGGACCTAATGGAGTAGGTAAAACCACTCTATTAAAGGCTATATATTCCTTGCTCACAAGCGCAAACAGAATACACTTGACACGTAACTCCTTAAGTCACGAAGGAGAAGTCTCTGGTTCACTGCTTGATGAAGAATCGATTAACCAAAAGACACTGAAAATAAAAGCATTTGTACCTGATGACCATGATGCTGAAACTGGATTCGGGAAATTCAAGGACGTAATATACATTTCGGATAATCGGGAGTTTAACTATATCAAATTAAATAACATACCGAGAGATATTATAAAAACTGATTACGATCTGAAATATAGGAGTGGCTTTTCAGACCCTATCAATCCTGAAGAGATTAAAGGGTGGTTTATCAACCGGTTTCTATTCTCCGCTCAACCAAATTGTCTGTCAGAGTCGCAGATAGCGAATTTCGAACTGGCCAAAAATGCCTTCTCCTATCTTGATTCTTCCGTACGTTTCAGTACAGTTCAAGGTAACACTCTGGACATAATCTTAGACACATCATTTGGACCGATCTATTTCGAGTATCTCTCTTCTGGATTCAAGTCTCTCACTATTTTAATTCTCAGCATAATCAAGGAAATTGAATTCCGTTTAGCGGATTCAAATGTCAATGTCAAAGAGTTTGATGGAATCATCATTATAGATGAAGTAGACATTCATCTGCATCCTACATGGCAAACAAAGATATTAGAGGTGCTGAAAAAAACCTTCCCCAACGTTCAGTTCTTCGTTTCCACCCATAGTCCTCACGTAATACAGTCACTGTCATCCGAGCAGCTGATAGCTCTTGAAAAGGTAGACGGCAACATCGTAAGACGTGAACTTCCCACCAATGGAAATGGATACAGGGGTTGGACCATCGAGGAGATTCTGAGGGACATCATGGGCATGGAAAGCACTGATACCGTATATTTCCAGTCTTTGTGGGAACGTTTCACAAAAGCCATAGAGAACGATGACTCACAAATCGCCAATGAATCCGGAAATCTACTTCTGGAGATGTTGCATCCTGACAATGTGTTGAGAAAGGTCATTAAACTTCAGTTAACGTCCTTATCCAATGATTAAGCTGGAAAAAGGGAATGCTCCTGCAGAATTGACTGATGATTTTGTTAAAGAGCAAACCGAAATATATAAGAATACAAAGAAGAGCGTTTGGAATGTCGATTGGTTAAAAGAGGCGCTTTTAAAGTTATCTAACAATAAATGTGCATATTGTGAGGGTAATCTTGATATGAGAAGCGATTACGTGGAGGTCGAGCATTTCCGTGACAAAAAGGATTTTCCGGATGAGGTGCTTATATGGGAAAACCTATTACCATCATGTAAACATTGTAATGGGCATAAGAGCACTCATAATGTTGTAACGGAACCAATAATCAATCCATTTAACGAAGACCCTAAAAATCATATTTATCTGAGGTCTTATATGTATAAGTCCAAGGATTCTTTAGGGAAAAGCACCATTGAAGTACTTGATTTAAATGACACATCCAGATTAGTCATAGCCCGTTGTAAAGTCGGTACTGAGATTAATAAACTCCTATGTGAATATCTGGAAGAAATTAATAATGGATTAACCGCCAAAGGTTCTAAAACAAGATTCAAGAATAAATTCAGGGGATTATTGAAAAAATGTCTCCCCGATGCCGAATATTCAGCAGTATGCTCTACCGAATTAGTCACAAGTAAAGAATACGCTGAAATCATCGAGGATATGAAAGCGCAGGAATTATGGGATGCAGAGTTTGAAGAATACCACAATATAGTAACGTCCATCGCTTTAATTTGAATAGATCTTCGTTTTAAAGGCATTGTTAGATCTTATACTTCACTCTGAATAACATTCCGGTCCGCAAGTGCTACAGCAAAGGAAACGCCAGACAAATAATAATAAACCAAATGAAACTTAAAGTATTCTTTTCCTGGCAAAGCGAGACCGATCGGCAAAGATTCAATAAAAGACAGCTCCTTATAGAATGCCTGAACTCGAGCTTAACATAAAATAAACAAGCTTGTATCTGCGTTTCTAATATCAACTCCAAGAATCTCAAGATTTTCTCAAGATTTTCACCTCAAAATTTGCACCTCGCTGCATTTTATGTTAACTTTGTGCTTTAAACGCGAAGCAACCAAAACCAAATCAAAACATGCCACAACACATCCCTGACTTCAAGTCTTTGAGGAAAAACGGCATCCTGGATTCGGCCTGTGATCAGTTCAATTTCAGAATTGATTTTTTCAGCATGCCAGACTTCTGCAATGTATTCATGAAGAAATGGGCAGATATGCTACAGGTATTAAGTAAGTCCAAAACAACCTTCTATCGTGACAGACTTAATACAACCTTGGGTCGCAATGTCAATATCGACTTGGTGGCCGAGGCTCTAAATACTACTATCGGGCAAATAAGTCAATCTGAGACATATATATTCCCCAATATATTCTGCAAGAACGAGAAGGAATTTATTGACGGGTCTGGATTTACTTTCTTTGTAAATCCGTATTTTCTCTGTATTCACGGTGACAATGTCGAGGTCGATCTTCTTGCTTTCTTAGCCTGTACGTTCATGTATGAGACTATAATGTCGATGTGGAAGGAGAACCTGGTCACTCCGGTCGATTTGTCGTTGCGTCTTCATGCCCGGAAAGTATTCGATTCCACCGCATACGAGAAGGGGGAAGGATTCGGAGTTGGTCGCAACATACCCGGCCCTGATTTCAAAAGCATAAGGACCTCCTCAAAGTTCGAGGAAGGCGACATGACATGTGTCGTAACCAATCTTTTATCTCTCATGAATGTTGAATTTCGTGAGGATATAGAACAGAACAGGAATAATGCGGATTCGAGAATGTGGGAAAATATTATTTCCGCCAATAGCGTTTATAATATAAACATACTGCAGCCCGACGCCGATTTCAATGACATCTATGCGAGGCTGGTGGATATGTGTGAGGATAAAATTGAACTGATATGTGCAAGATAATCACTTATGACGCCAACGGCAACAGAATAGAACGCAACCTTAATGACGTTGTCGTGAAGGCGGAAAGGGCAACCACAATCGGTGTACTTGAATCCGGTGTGTTCCGCAGCGAAAGGATGTCTTTGCGCTCTGTCCGTGACATGTCGTTCGATATCAGACCATTTAAGATGTAATGCTTTATGCAAAAACCTCTTAAGACGGTTCCATATTACGACAGCACGCAGCTGAGATTGCATGTCTATGTCGTCGGGTATCCGTCGCAGGGGGAATCCATATTGATGGTAATCTCGGAAGGTGACAGACCATTGGTGGTAATCGTCACCGACTGCTACGAAATTTCACAAAATTACAATCACGTTTCTCAAATCCTGATTGAAGATTGGAACAGCGCTCCGCTTGACGTATTTGTCTGGACGCATCCACACGAAGACCATTCAAAAGGTATTCCGGCATTTCTTTCCTTAAATGACAAGGGAAACGCAGCCCACATAGTAATGCCGACAAACATGGCCGGGCTAAAGAAGCGCAAGGATATGTGTAACGATGCAAAGACCGCCGAGGCTCACATCCTCAAAAATTATGTCAAAGCTCCGGATACAAAATGTCATTACATCGATTTCGATCTCTATGCAGACAATGCACGATCGATAAAACTCAAGGGTAGTAATGATCGCCCTGACATCAACGTCGTAATGTCCCCGCTCTCTCCTATCGGAGCCCTGGCCGCCCGCACCCTAAACGAATCACAGACTAAACACAACAAAGGTTCTATAGTATATATGCTTTCGGTCAATGGCATCGACATATTCATGGGTGGTGACATAGACCCCGTATCCGTTCCGTATATTGATGAAGATGTTTTCCATCATGTCAATCTTATCAAGATTCCGCATCACGGCAGCAAAGACACCGGCAACATCCACAAAAAATTCGGAATGAACCAAAGCGATGAGGTCTATGCGGCAACTACAATGTACGACGGTCAACATGACCCGAAGGTAGAAATATTGACAGGATACGCCGCAAACGGAACAACCGTTCATTGTACCGGTCCCGACAGGCTAAAAGAGAATCCCAAAGCGGCCTCTCATGCCTACGGTGTGGTACATTATACGTATAATATCAATACTGCAAGACTACTGAAAGTCGAGCTAATCGGCAACGCTTACCGTTATCACCTTCCGCTCCCATATCCTATAGTCGTAGCCAACTAAGCATTCCCGTCATGAACGAAATACCCTTAGGCAAGGAAATCGAAAAATTCAAGTTGCACCTGCAGAATAATCCGAGGATTATCTTCTCGGCTCAGTTCGGCGATGGAAAGACTCATTTTCTGCGCAAGTTTATCGAGGCTAATAGTGAGACAATCCGCGTGCTGACCCTCTATCCATTGAAATATTCCATCGCTCCTAACGAGAATATCATGGAGTATATCAAACGGGATATACTGATCCAGCTGGCAGACGACGGCATATACGAAACAATTGATTTCGAGGCATTCGCCGATTCATTGTTTTCGCTGGAGAATACTATCTCTCTAGTCAAATTCCTGGTATCGGCTTTGCCTGGAGGTGAATTGGTCGGCAAACTGATAAACAAAGGACTAAAGCTTAAGAAGGACTACGACGAGAAGAAACACGCTCTGGATAAATACGAGGACTCGTTCTCTCTGCAGTCGGGAGGTATCTACGAACGAGATGCCTATACCAAACTGATAGAAGCGACAGTGGCCCGAATCAAGAATGATGGTAAACGGACCGTACTTCTCATAGAGGATCTGGACCGTATCGATCCCAACCATCTGTTCCGCATCCTCAATGTACTCAGCGCACATATCGATGACAATGCGGAGTCAAACAAGTTCGGCTTCGATAATATCGTGGTGGTTATGGACTTCAGAATCACGGAACATATCTTCCACCACTTCTATGGCGCGAACGCCAACTATTCCGGCTACATCAGCAAGTTCGTATCGCACTATCCTTATGAATATTCAATAACTACTATCGCAAGGGAATATCTTCTCCATTTTATAGAGGATCAGTGTGGTCTCGGACGGGCGGAGTGTGGCAAGTTAGAATTGCAGATTTATCCCCAAAGTGATTCGCTCTTGTCGGTTGTCAACCGGCTCTCCGTTCGCGACATCGTGAAGTGTATCGATGGTTTCGACCAGCAGTACATCGTAGAAGAATGCGTTCTCGGAACGGGGGCGAGAATAAAGTCGGACCAAAAAATTGTCAAGCTGATGGCTTTGCTGAAACGCATGCAAGTCTCGATGTCCAAGAGCAGGCTATTTCATGCTATAAAAAGGCTTGACGCCGCCTCCGAACTGAATCTCCTCGGTGGATTTCTTGTGAGGAATCCCCATCTAATGAATGGTTGTTGTGTCCTATATGACAGGACCTATTGGTATTTATATAAGGATGCGGCCCCTGATGGAGATACTGAATATCGCTTCCATCCGTCAGCTGGAGGTACAGTCGCCGATATAAACATGAACAGCGAGACCAATGAGATAATCAGTATTGCCGCCAATTACGTCCGCGATTTAAACCTCCCGGATTAATGAGCCCTGCGGCATAGCTAATGCTTTGCAATGCCCAATGCGCAATGAGCGCAGCGGACACGGGCAAAATGACGGAATTGGCAACGCCTAGTAGCGCGGTCTCTCCGCAGACGCGCATAGCTTATGACCAAAGTCCATATATAAAATTTTCCATAAGCATTTAATCCTTTCTTGTGCGCAGTCGGGGACAGCTCACGCCACTATTACACATCCGAAAGTATGCAATCTTATTTCAACATAAACTACGAATTCGATAAGTCGGCGGTGCACGCGGCAATCGCGAAGCGATTGGCCGAGCCGGGCGCGGACTACATCTGCGTGGCCGACGGCGTGATACTCAATACCGTAAACCGTGTGCCGGAGTATCGCGAAGTGGTGAACGGCGGTATGTTCTCAATATGCGACAGCAGCTTTGTGCCGCTGTACATCAAGTGGATATACGGCACGCGGTATCAGCAGTATTGCGGCAGCCAGATATTCAAGGACATAGTATCCAGCCGAAAATATCGCATGGTATTCCTTGGCACTCAGCAGAAAATCTTAGACTCGCTGCAGAGGAATCTCATGGAAATGAATCCGGCTGTGCGGGACATGAAGTTTGTGGAGTTGCCATTCTGCAATGTCGATGGGTTTGACTACGAGTCGATAGCTCGGATTATAGAGGCGGACGGGGCTGACATCGTATGGGTGGCGTTGGGTGCGCCGAAGCAGGAGTATTTCATGTCGCGGCTGAAGCCGCACCTGCATCACGGCATGATGATAGCTGTAGGAGCGGCGTTCAAGTTCTACAGCGGAGTGGACGAGAAACGGGCGCCGAAGTGGATGGTAGACCATCACCTGGAGTTTGTGTATCGTCTGGGCCGCGATCCGAAAAAGCAGTTCCGCCGCTGTTATCACATTCTCGTGACGCTACCGGGTCTGCTGCTTGCGGAACGCAAGCGCAAAAAAATGCACTATGCATGCAAAGCATAGCTTTTCAATACATAATGCCACTAAGGCGCTCGCTATTAATGTAATGAAACATTTATTCATTTTCATATTATTAGTTGGTTCGGCATTGGGTCTATACGCCCAATGCGACAGCGTGGCGCCGATCGCGAAGACGAATCTGGCTCCGTCGGCATCCATCAGCGGACGCGCCGACAGCCTGTGCATCCAGCCTTACAGCCGTGGCGGCCAGGTCGACTTCTTCATGGGCCTGGACTTCAACTGCAGGGATATTTATTGGAACAACCGTGTCTACGATTTCCTAATCAACTTGACTCCGGGTGTACGCTGGAACATAGGCAAGCGTTGGGATGCGGCGGTGCAGATTTATGTGCCCATCTTGAACCAGTATGGCAAAGGGTACTGGACCGTGCGTCCGCGCGTGGCCACCATCTCCAAGCAGCTTGCCGTAGGCAATCGCTGGAAAATGAAATTTTCCGGCGGCATATTCACCGCCGACAGCTATGGACTGGACTGGAAAAATATGGTGATAATAAACAAGTGGTTTGCCATCACGGCACAGTTCGGGCTGACGGGCTACCTGTCACTGACCGACGGATGGAAGGCGAGCACGATGAAGAAGTTCACTTTCGCCATCGGGCCGGAGTTCTATCTGTCGCGCTGGAACACGCAGCTGTCGCTGCGCGGAGGTCGCTACCTCTACAACGACTTCGGCGTAGAGGCCGAGGCCTTCCGCCACTTCAAGCACGTAAGCGTGGGACTGTTCGCGTCGTACAACAATCTGGATCACGAGAACGCGGGCTTCAAGGTGATAGTGATGCTTCCGCCTTACAAGCGGACACGTCGCACGGTGAACGTGCGTCTGGCAGATGCCTTTCGTCTCAAATATGCCTACCAGGCCACAAGTCAAGGCATGCGTACATACGCCACAGACCCGGAGGAAAATGAACGCGAGGGTTGGTTTGACCGCGATCTGTTACCATGGGGCGCAGACTTGATGGAACCCGATTTTAAAATTACAGAGAAAAAGAAGAAGGAGGTGCAGCGATGAAATCACGAATCTTCTTCATACTGGGATTGTTGTTTGCCGTGGCGTTCAACAGTAACGCGCAGCTATACACCGGCATGTCGGGACTTATCAAGAATCCGTCGGCCGATATGAATCCGCAAGGCGAGGCGGTGATAGCTGCTTATTATATGAACCGTCATTTCACGCCGGGTAGTGTAGACAACAAATATGGCTTTTATTATGACGGCAAGAAGTATGATACAATGGATTTTTCATTCGCTCTGACGCCGTTCAAATGGATGGAAATCGGCTATACGTTCACATTGATGAAGACATTGGCCGAAGGTCGCACCAAACCTAAATACAATCATAAAGACCGCTTCCTTTCGGTAAAGTTCCGTCCGTTAGCAGAGGGTAAGTATTGGCCGGCAATCGCCATAGGTTCAAACGACATTATCAGCTCGGTATATAAAGAGAAAAGCAGCGATAACGGAGGCATGAATGCAGGTTATTTCTGCAACTTTTATATAGTTGCCACGAAGCATTTCGTGCCCAAGGGACAGGACATAGGAGTCAGTTTAGGATATAGGTATGCGCCGGGACCTCACAGCAAGAAGTGGCAAGGGGTGATAGGTGGCGTGACATGGCGTCCGAAGTGGGTGCCGAACCTGCGTGTCACGGGCGAATGGACGGCGCACGAGGCCAACATCGGCGTGGACTGCCTGTTGTGGAAGCATCTGTTCCTGCAGTTCGCCATGGTGGGATGCAAGTATCCCACCGGCGGTATCGCCTATCAGATAAACCTGTTCTGAATGCGCGGCTGGGGACAGCCCACGCCACTAAGCACCATGGACACATTTTATTAAAAACACAATCATTTACAATTATATTTTTGTTTAATCTAAAATTCGTTTGAAGATGAAATTGAATTTCTCAAAACGAAGCCACACCCTGTTGAGCGCTGAAAACACGCTTGGACGGTGTGCAACAGTCTGCACGGAGGCAAGAGGCTCCAAGCCTGCAGGCTCGAAAGGTAGTAAGTGGGCCTCTAAGTTCAGCGCATCCTTGATGGCCACAGCCCTGCTGCTCGGCGCCGGTCTGTCGTCATGCCACCACCATGACGACCGCGAGCCTGTGCTGCCTCCTGAGGTGCAGGCGGCTCCCAACACTCTGGCAGGTGTCGTGACAAACATCGCGGGCCAGCCTGTGGCCAACGCCACCGTGACTCTGGGTCAGAATTCGGTGAAGACCGACAGCAAGGGCGCATACGTGTTCGACAACGTGGCTCAGGGCAAGTACACCGTATCGGCTGCCGCCGACGGCATGTACACCGCTTCGTCGGAGGTGAACTTCACACAGGCCTCGCAGCAGAACCTGGTATGGAGTGTGTCACTGAACCGCAAAGTGCAGCAGGATCTTGTCATCACTAACTCTGGAGAGGATGCCGCAGGTGACGTGGATTCAGATAACATCCCCGGCAACGAAGAGGGTTCGGTGAATATCACCGTAGACGTGCCCAAGAACACCGTGCCCGACAACACAACTATCTCAATCGCACCCATCTACGACGTAGCTGACGCCGGCACCCGTGCCACCAGCGAGACCATGCTGATCGGCGCAAACGTGACCTGCTCGGATCCTAACGTGACTCCGGCCAACGACATCGACGTTGTGTTTAATCTTGACGCTTCGCTGGTGAACGACATCACAGTGAAAGAATACGACCAGGCAACCGGCAACTGGACAGAGGTGACTCCGCAGACCGACAACAGCGGAAAGGTGATTGTCAAGACCCGTAAATTCACTTCGTTCGGTGTCTTCCTGCCCGTGACCGTAACCACGACTTCGTCGACCGAGGACATCGTGTTCGCCCAGGATCTGTTCGACAACCGTAACGGTTCGAGCAACATGACCGTGGACAACGCTACGTTCACCTACAAGGCAGGTACGTCGATCACATCGAAGGCCAGCAACAAACTGCAGGGTCTGCTGATCGAGCAGCTTGCCCGTCTGTTCGGCGCGCAGGTAACCGAGATGAACGGTACCTATCCGCTGAATCTGACTCTCGGCGTAGGCCAGGGCGTACTGCTGAAGGGCACACAGGCCGTCAACGCCGTTTCGGTATCTGCCCGCAATACAACCGTGACCGGAACCAACTATGGCAACGTGACCGTAACCGTATCGTCGTTCAGCGTCGACCACAACGGCGGCGTTGTCGGCGACAACTAAATCTTAATAAAGGGGACGCCCGGCTCATACGGAGCCGAGCGTACCCTTTATTATATCCTCTCATCCTACCACATTATCCTCCCTCCTACCGATAATCCAACGCTCTATACACAATGTAAAGTAGCACAGGCTGTCCCCGGCCGCACATAAAACGGGCCAAAGTCCGAATGTCTATTTTACCTTGACACGTGCCTAAGGCACGTCCCTACACCGCGGCCTACTGGTCTTCTAAAAAATATAGTCAACAATAATAATCATCAGAATTAATGAAAACTGCTTTAATAACCGGTATCACGGGTCAGGACGGGTCGTTTCTGGCCGAGTTCCTGCTCGACAAGGGCTATGACGTGCATGGCACCATCCGCCGCTCGTCGGTGGACTTCCGCGAGCGTATCGCTCATCTGGAGGGCCACCCCAACTTCCATCTGCATTACGCGGACTTAGGCGACTCTATGTCCATAATCCAGGTGTTGAACAAGGTGCGCCCGGACGAGGTGTACAACCTGGCGGCCCAGAGCCATGTGCAGGTCAGCTTCGACTCGCCGGAGTTTACGGCGGACGTGGACGCCACAGGCGTGCTGCGCATCCTGGAGGGCATCCGCCAGTGCGGACTCGCCGACACCTGACGCTTCTACCAGGCCTCGACATCGGAACTGTACGGCAAGGTAGAGGAGGTGCCGCAGAACGAAAAGACGCCGTTCCATCCCTACAGTCCCTACGCGGTGGCCAAGCTCTATGGCTTCTGGATAGTGAAGGAGTATCGCGAGGCATACAACATGTTCGCCTGCTCGGGCATTCTTTTCAACCATGAGTCGGAGCGTCGCGGCGAGACGTTCGTGACACGCAAGATAACCTTAGCCGCCGCACGCATCGCACAGGGCAAGCAGGAGAAACTGTACTTAGGCAACCTGTCGTCGTTGCGCGACTGGGGCTATGCTCGTGACTATGTGGAGTGCATGTGGCTGATTCTGCAGAACGACAAGCCGGAGGACTTCGTCATAGCTACGGGCGAGCAGCATTCGGTGCGCGAATTCTGTCTGCTGGCATTCCGCCGCGCGGGCATCGAGCTGATATTCGAAGGCGAGGGCGAGAACGAGAAGGGTATCGACGCCAAGACGGGCAAAGTGCTGATCGAGGTATCGCCCGACTTCTACCGTCCTACGGACGTGGTGAACCTGTGGGGCGACCCGACTAAAGCTAAAAAGGAACTGGGCTGGGATCCGAAGAAGCGCACCAGTTTCGAGCAGCTGGTGAACCTGATGGTGGACGCCGACATGGCCAAGGTGGCCGTGGAGCGTGCCGGCGAGCAGGTCAAGACCAATCTGGCGGAATACCTGGAGAAGGGCATAGTGAAGTAAAACGCCTTATTTCAAATGCCCTGCGCTACTATCTTCGCGGCTGGGACAGCCTGCGCTACTATGCAATGAAACCGGTGAAGTCGCCGTTAATTAATATAATCATGAAACGCCTTCCGTTCATACTGGTTTCGTTGCTGTTCCTGCTGTGGGGAATGGCCAACAACATGAACGACACGCTGTTGGCGGCGTTCAGGCGCATCATGTCCATGAGCGACCTGCAGACGTCGCTGGTGCAGTTTGCGTTCTATGGCGCCTACTTCTGTTTCGCGCTGCCGGCGGCCATATTCATCAGCCGGCGCTCGTACAAGGCGGGCATCCTGTTAGGTCTGGCTCTATACGCGGCAGGCACCATGCTGTTCTACCCTGCCGGTCAGACGGCGTCGTATGGGTTCTTCCTGTTCGCCATCTACGTGATGGCCGGTGGATGCGCTGTGCTGGAAACCACCGCCAATCCTTACATCCTGTCGATGGGGAGCTCCGAGACGGCCACGCGCCGCCTCAACATAGCCCAGACCCTCAACCCGGTCGGGGCCATCTGCGGCATATTGCTGAGCCGGCATTTCATACTGTCGGAACTGAACGCGGCCGATGCCGCGGAACGGGCGGGCATGGACTCTCAGGCCCTGGCCGCCATCCAGCAGCATGAACTGAACGCTGTGTCGGGCACATACATGCTCATAGGCGCGGTGCTACTCGCGCTGCTTGCGGTGATAGCGGCTGTAAGGATGCCGAAGGATCGCGACTCGGGTAAGTTCGACATCCGCAGGACGTTCGGCAGGCTATGGCACAACCGGCGCTGGCGCTACGGCGTGGTGGCGCAGTTCTTCTATGTGGGCGTGCAGACGGGCGTGTGGTCGTTCACCATCCGGCTGGCAATGGACCGGCTGGGCATGGCGGAAAAGGATGCGTCGCTGATATTCCTCTATTCCATCGTGGCGTTCACTCTGTTCCGCTTCCTGTTCACGTGGCTGATGGGCTACGTCAGGCCGGTTAAGCTGCTGCGTGTGGCGGCGGTGGCGGCCATCGGCTGCACGTTGGGCGTAATATACGGCACGGGCTGGGCGTCGGTTTGGGCATTGGTAGGCATTTCGGCGTGCATGTCGCTGATGTTTCCTACCATATACGGTATCGCGCTGGAGGGCGTGACTGGCGACGACGCGAAGCTTGCGGCATCCGGACTGATCATGGCCATCCTTGGCGGCGCGCTTATCACGCCGCTGCAGGCTATGGTGTCGGACAGTGCCGGCATAGGCTCCTCATTCTGGGTGCCCGCAGCTTGCTTCGTCTGCGTATTGGCATACTCATTGATGTCCGATAAATTATGCATCACGCATAATGAATAGTAGCGCGGGCTGTCCCCAGCCGCGCATAGCTAATGGAAAAATGCCTTATAAAAATTATCAATAGGCATTTGGGCCGAACTTATGCGCGGCTGGGGACAGCCTGCGCTACTATCTTCGCGGCTGGGGACAGCCTGCGCTACTATGCAATGAAACCGACACACTCACCGTTAATTTATTAATCATTTAAGATCGGCCTTGAGCCGACCCATTGCACATTGTGCATTTAAATAAAGCTTTGCTTCATGAAGAAGAAAGTATTCGTCTCGGGATGCTACGACATGCTCCATTCGGGGCACGTGGCGTTCTTCAAGGAGGCGTCGCGTTACGGCGACCTGTATGTGGGCATCGGCTCGGACAAGACCATCGAGGAGCTGAAGCACCGCAAGACAGTATATTCGGAAAAGGAACGCCTGTATATGGTCAAGGCCATCCGCTATGTGACGGATGCCTTCATCAACACGGGCAGCGGCATGCTGGACTTCGTGGAGACGATGGATGCCGTGCATCCCGACGTGTTCGTGGTGAACTCCGATGGTGGCAGCGACGAGAAGCGCCGGCTGTGCGCGGAGCGCGGCATAGAGTACGTGGAGCTGAACCGTGTGCCGGACGCCGGCCTGAAGGCGCGTTCCACTACCTCGCTGCGCAGCGAGGTGAAGTCCCATCTCCCCTACCGCATCGACATCGCGGGCACGTGGATCGACCAGCCGTACGTGTCGCAGCACGGCGCCGGATGGGCCATCACCGTATCCATCGAGCCGACGCACGAGTTCATGGAGCGCGGAGGCATGTCTACCTCCACGCGCAACGCGGCTAAAAGAATCTGGCCGTACGAACTGCCGGACTATAACGAGGAGATGCTGGCGCGCCTGCTGTTCTGCTTCGAGAACGACCCTGAGAACAAGGGCCATGTCTCGGGGGCCCAGGATGCCATAGGCATCTGCATGTCGGGGCTGACGCGCCATCATTACGACGGCCGGTACTGGCCCGACCGCATCGAGTCGTGCCACGACGAGGAGACGCTGGCATGGCTGGAGCGACACATCGTATTGGTACCCATGTTCCCGCGCCGACCGGGCTGCTCGGTGGTGGAGGGCAAGGACATCACGCCCGACAAAGTGCGGGTGCTGACCGACGCGGCCGACCGCTGCTGGGACGCCATAATGCGCCGGGACCTCGGCGACTTCGCCGAGGCGTTCCGCGATTCGTTCAACGCGCAGACGGCCATGTTTCCGGCCATGATGCAGCCGGGGGTGGCGGAATGTATCGACGCCATTCGCGACAAGGCGCTGGCCTGGAAGATGCTCGGCGCCGGGGGCGGCGGTCATCTGGCGCTCGTATTGCCTGACAACGCAGAGCTCGCTCCCGACATGATTCCAATCAAGATAAGGCGCAAGCTATAAACGGTCGACGGAGACGTCTCGCCTCAGGCCGACACGAACATGAATAGAATGATTTAAGACATAATGGAAAAGAATTCTAAAATATATGTGGCGGGTCACCGCGGAATGGTGGGCTCGGCCATAGTCCGCGAGCTGAAACGCCAGGGTTACGACAACATCATTACCCGCACCCACAGCGAGCTGGACCTGATAAACCAGCAGGCCGTGAACGATTTCTTCGCGGCCGAAAAACCGGAATACGTCTTTCTGGCGGCGGCCAAGGTGGGCGGAATCATCGCCAACCGCAACCATCTGGCCGACTTCATGTACGACAACATGATGCTGGAGATGAACGTGATAAACGCGGCATGGCGCAACGGCTGCAAGAAACTGGAGTTTCTCGGCTCGTCGTGCATCTACCCGCGCATGGCGCCGCAGCCCATGCCGGAATCGTGTCTGCTGACCTCGCCTCTTGAACAGACCAACGAGGCATACGCACTGGCCAAGATAAGCGGCCTGAAATACTGCGAGTACCTGAACCGTCAGTACGGCACCGACTACATATCGGTGATGCCCACCAACCTGTATGGCCCCAACGACAACTATCACCCCGAGCACTCGCACGTGCTGCCGGCGCTGATTCGCCGCTTCCACGAGGCGAAGGAACAGGGCCTCGACGAGGTGACATGCTGGGGCGACGGCAGCCCGTTGCGCGAATTCCTGTATGTAGACGACCTGGCCAACCTGTGCGTGTTCCTGATGAACAATTACTCGGGCAACGAGACCGTGAACGCCGGTACGGGCAAAGAGCTGACCATCAAGGAGCTGACGGAACTGGTGGCCGACATCGTGGGCTACAGGGGACGCATACTGTGGGACACCACGCGTCCGAACGGCACCCCGCGCAAACTGCTGGACGTAAGCAAGGCCACGGCCTTGGGCTGGACCTACAGCACGGAGCTGTCCGACGGCATCCGTCTGGCTTACGACGACTTCCTGCACAACCCCATGCGAGCTGAGAGATAAGGGATTCTATTTACTGCCTGTCAGCACGAAGCCCTCGCCTTTGGCAAGCTTGATCCTGATGGCTTTCTTGCCTTTGATCTCCTGGCTCTTGAGGCGGTCGCCCTTCTTGGCGTGGCTGTCGGTGATGAGCGTGTACTTCATGGCGGGATTGAGTTTGTCGAACGTGACGGTACGCGTCTCGTCCTCGGCGTTGATGCCGGCGGTATATGTCTTGTCGCCTGCCTTGCGCGTCAGCACCACATACTTGCCGGGATAGCCCTCGAAAAACTCGGTGTCGTCCCAGCGCGTGGGCACGCCGCGCATGAAGTCGAGCGCGGTCTTGTTCTCCTCGGTCAGGTTGTCGGGTGAAAGGGCGAAGTTCTGCTGCGGGCTCTGGAACAATACGGCCGTCGCTATCTGGAAGGCGTCGCTGGTGCGCCGTTCGTTGCCCTTGGCGTCGCTGCGGTGCATGCGTTTGTTGAGGAACGTTCCGCCATATTCCATACTCCCCGCGGCGTTGCGGATGAAGGGATGCAACGAGCTGGACACGGCCTCGCGGTCGCAGAATTCCTGCGAGAATATCATATTCTCGGAGGCAAGCACGGCCTCGGAACCGATGTAGTTGGGGAACATGCGCTCCCAGCCGCGGGGCATGGTGCAGCCGTGGAATATCACCATGATGCCGAAGTCGTTGGCATCGGTCAGTATGGCTTCGTACAGGCGCATAGTCTCCTGCTTGTCGCCGCCGAAGAAGTCCACCTTGACGGCCTTCACGCCATTGTCCTTGAGCCACTGCATCTCCTGACGGCGGATGCGCGGATTCTCCATCCTGTTGATGGGGCCCTGCACTATATCGTTCCAGTAGCCGCTGCTGCTGTACCATATTATTGGCTCCACGCCCTGCATGCGGCTATACTTTATGAATTCCTCCATCCCTTTGCGGCCCAGGTTGTTGTCCCACCAGTTGTCGACCAGCGTATATTCGAAACCCATTTCCTTGGCCAGGCGCACGTATTCGCGCAGGTCGCGGTCGTTGATGCTGTCGTCCTGCCACAGAATCCAGCTCCATGTGCCGCGCGCGGGGTCATACTGACGTGTGCCCTCATATATCGGCGACACCACGTCCCAGGGGATGGTGGTCTCCACAATCGGCTTGAGGGTCTTGGCAGCGGTCACGGTGCGCCACGGCGTTGCACCGGGCAGCGCGAAAGCCGGCTCGACTGTGCCGTTGCCGTTGTTTTCCTCGGCCATCGGGAACTCCAAGCGGAACAGGCCGTTGTCGGAATCGGACAGGCGGCTGCCGCAATAGTCGCGGTTCACGCCTGTCTCGGTGACCAGGACCCATCCCTTGTCGCCGACACGGAACAGGCCGGGGAAAGTGAACCCGTGTCCGTACTGCGACTTAGTGTCTATCGGCGCGTCGGTGATATAATATTCCTCATAGCTGGGCTTGGTGCGCTTCCAGCCAATCATGGCGTCGCTCTGGGGCGTGAGGAAAAGAGTGGTCTGATTCGGGAAGGCGAAACCGGTGGCCTCGCGCATCACGCGGACCGATCCGCGGTCGTTCTGATGCGGCAGCGTGTAGCGGAAAGCCATGTCGTTGTCGGTCAGCACTAATTCGATACCCATGCGCCATCCCTGCGGATTCACGAACGGTATCAGGGCCTTTACGGCCCGCTTGTTGACGGTCTTCTTCTTGATGCGGTCCAGCGTATAGTTTATCACTGTGTCCTTGATCTGAACGGGGCCTGCAGGCCTGAGGTTCGTGGCCAGGTCGGCGTAATCGGTAACGAGACCGAGCGGCGACGGCGACACGAGCGTGTCGTTATCCACTATGACGCTGTAGGTTGGGGCCGGACCGACAGTGTCGATGGATACCGAGAGGCTTTCCGGGCCGGCGATGTTGAGAGCCGCGGCTGCGGCGAGAATCATGATGTTCATCTATATCAGGTATTAGGTATATTTAAGTGATGAGCTATGAGTGATGAGGCGGTCAGAGAGGTAGTGCAAAATTAGCAACAAAATCGCATAATGCAAAATCCGGCATGCATATAGGTGTATATAGATGGATTTTAGGCAAATACGAAGTGCTGACAAGGCAGCCCCGAAGGATGTGCGCCATGTCTATCGGAACAAAAATGAAAAAAAATTACGAATGTTTTGGTGGAATGACAAAGTTTTTGTAATTTTGCAGAGTCAAAACGGGAAGCCCTCGGGCCGAACGCTATACAAGCTTCAGTAGCTCAGTTGGTTAGAGCACCTGACTGTTAATCAGGGGGTCGTTGGT
>OIGD01000100.1_pt1 | contig 108678 bp, 60 predicted proteins | sample 1582211 | NCBI WGS metagenome assembly OIGD01 (sample SAMN04414078, study PRJEB24778) | human gut metagenome | material: faecal | host: Homo sapiens
TATGTTTTTCAGCATGTTACGATAAGAGGGTGTATCAGAATTTTGATACACCCTCTTATCTGAGGTAACCAAATGTCTGCAACGCGCTAAGGATCTAATCCTTAGAAATTTTGTCAGATCATGCTTGTCGGGACATATTTTTCAATGTCTACTTGCGGCAGCTTGCTTCGTTTTGAGGTGACTTCTGATATAAAAGCATCCACTTCCTCCTTAGTCATCTTCTTACGTACGAATGCATAATAGAGGAAATCAACTGTGGTCAGATATGTTATCTGATGATTCGCGCAATACTCCCTTATATCCTTTAGATTGCTACTGCCAAGTACATCATTATTGTCGCGACAATATACCATACACGCACTCTCTCCTTTTCCAAGAAGCAAAATATTACGCAACCGCGCATACTCACGACGGGATTCTCCTTTGGGATCAAACTTTATATTTGTGATACGCGAAGGGAAGAAATTGAGGGTATTGTCAATCTGTGTTTTCGTAGCCTTGTTTATCGTCACTTCGCCGTATACCACATCAAGTATCAGGTATTGATACTCAGGGAATATATCAAGTAGAAGGCTAAACTTTCCAGCCTTTACGAAATGAATTATCACATCGGCATCAAGCACGATTTTAGTCTTCGTTGTCATCTATGCCGATTTTATGCAACAGTTCCAGATAATGACCTTCAGAAATTTTTTCTTCATCAAAGAGCTTTCTGGCCTTTTCCCCGAAATCCCCGATGACGAGGTTTTCATTCCCAGGTTCATATAAGCTCACGTCATAACCGTACTCTCTTGCAGTCTTCCTTACCGGATATATCTTAAATAAATCACGTTCGCTCCGACCTATAAGATTCAGGTCGGACAGGCGGTTAAGCACGGCTGAATACGAAACCGAAAAATAATGTCCTATCCGCAAAATGGATGCAAGCGACACATTCCCTCTCATCAGTTCATTGTCAGGAATCATTTGCCTGACACCGTCGGCAGGCATCAGGAACATCAATGCGAAAGCATCGGCACATTGCTCTACGTCGCTCTTTCTACCCTCAGTCGCACTGTTGTGTGGCATCGGATTATGATCTATATAAAGGTGATATAGTTCATGGGCAATGGTGAAATGCTGCCTGCATCTCGGATGATTGGAATTGATAAGCATAAACCGCTTTTCACCGCTTTTCAGACTCATACCTGAAAAGTCCTCTGACAGCGGACGATAGATGGTTAAGATATTCAGTTTTAAAAGAAGGCTTTTGAGATTAACAGCCTCCGTGTCGCTCAATCCCGCCATCTGACGGAATCTGGAGACTTGACTCTCCACAAGGTTCAACAATGACGCTTTCATCTTTTCTCTATAGCCTCCATCTTGAGATACGACTTCACGATATCCTTAAACCGCATTATCTCACATGCATCCTCCGGGGCAATCCCTTCTATACGAAATGCCGATGCAAGAATCATGGCGTCTACATTCTCATTCTCATCAAACAACAGTGTCATGTCGCAGCCGAAGAAATCACTTGCCTTCTCTATTACATCGTACGGGGCTTCCCTGTCGCCCGATTCATAATTGCTGTAAGCAGAACGAGTGATGCCAAGAGCCTGAGCCACCTCGTCCTGGGTGTATCGGGCCGTTTCCCTTAATTTCTTTAGATTGCGTGCTATCGTCTTGTCCATACTCCATTCAATTCCGTGGCAATTATATCAATACTCTTCAATATTTAAACGAATTGCCACATACAAATGTTGTATTGCCTCAATAATTACTTATTCCTGCTGCCGGGATGCGCGCACCACCAGGGACTCTGGGAGATGCAGGTAGGTGGGGCGGTATGAGCCGTCGGATACTATTATCTTCTCGAAGACGATGCCGGGGTCGTGAGGAGTGAGGGTCAGCAGCGCGAAGCCGTCGGAGGTGTATGTGACGGGCAGCTTTACCTGCTTTTCGATGACCCTGCGTGCCACAGTGGGATAGAATACGGTGTAGATGTTCTCGGGCCGCTCGTTAAGGTCGTGGTTGATATTCACCGTAACAGTGGGGGTGCCGTCAAAGCCTGCGCTGAAGCAATGTCCCTCCGGATTGCTGAACGCGAGCGTGGATTTCAATACGAATCGTACCGTCACCGAATCGGCTCTTTCGGGGAACTTTATGCGGTATGTGAGGGATGCGTCGTGTGGCTTGGCGATATATGGAGTGAGGGCGACGCCGCTTAACGTGCGTCCCATGTCGGGATATACGGTCCATTGCATTCCTTCGGGCGCTTTGGCGTTATAGAAATGCTCGGCTTCGATCACTGCCGTATTCCCATCGGCATTTACTGTATATCCTCCGGCATTGCGGTTGCCGGCATTGACTGTAACGACCTCCGGCATGGTATCCTGCTTGAAGTCGTCATTCCATGATGTGTAACCGATATGCTTCTGACTCATCATGCCGTCCCATTTGCCCCCGGCTATGGTCTTGTTGTAATTTCGGCACAGCTCGGCATCGCGGTTGAAACACCGCTCCACCTTCCTGGCCCAATCATTGGCAGCGGGGTCGTTGTTCTTGGCAAGGCTCTGGTTCATGGCCTGCGCGTAATACATCTCGTAAAGGTTCCCGAAAGCCTGGATCGGGAACAGTATCAGCTGCTGGTATGCGTCACGGTACTGTTCGGGCAGCGCGACATACTGCCGCAACGCCTCGGCTTCAAGCCGCGCCCATCGGTCCGAGATCATGCGCCACTCGCCCGATTCAAGGTCGTAAGTGTCCTTATCCAGCATTTCAGGTGTGACGAGTCCGGCTAACTTGCAGTATGCGTTCAGTATGCGTGCGGCCTCCTCACCATGTTCCTCTCCGAACGCCGATGTGCAGTATTTCTTCGTATGCTCCAATAGCGTATTCTGGTTGTAACGATGCGGATTCCATGCCATATCCATAAAGAGGGTGATGGGATATTCCATCGGCTTGAGGTCGCCGACGTTCAGAATCCACAGCTTGTCCACGCCGTAATCGTAGGTCAATGCGAGCTGTTCCCACATTCCCTGTATCGGCGTCACGTTAAGCCACTTCGTGTTGCGGGGAGCACCGACGTAATCCACATGGTAATACATACCCCAGCCGCCGGGATGCTTACGCTCTTTTTCATTCGGCAGACGGCGCACATTGCCCCAGTTGTCGTCGCAAAGCAGCATTATCACGTCGTCGGGCACCTTCATGCCGGCGTCATAATAATCAAGCACTTCTTTATACAACGCCCACACCTGCGGCGTTTCCTTGGCCGGGCGACCGGTTTCTTTGGCTATTATATCGCGCTGGTTCCTGATGATGCGCTCCATCAGCTTCACGTTCGTTCCCTCCTCCATAGCCTCGTCACCATCGCCGCGCATTCCGATGGTCACGATGTCTTCGGTGCCTTTCATGCGCCTTACGCCCTGCCGGAAGAAGTCGTCTATCACGGCCTGGTTCGTGGAATAATTCCATGCGCCGTATTTCTGCCGGTTGCGCGCCCATTCCTGATGGTTGCGCGCCATAGGCTCGTGGTGCGACGTACCCATTATGATGCCCATCCGGTCGGCAATGGCGCTGTTCCGGTCGTCGTCGGCATAGAACGCCCAACCCCACATGGCCGGCCACATAAAATTGCCGCGCAGACGCAATATCAGTTCGAATACGTCGGCATAAAACCGATGGTCGCCGTAGTCCGTGCCATAATGGTTCTTCACCCAGCTTGTCAGACTGGGTGCCTCGTCGTTAAGGAATATGCCGCGATATGCCACGGCCGGTTCGCCGTCTGTGTACAATCCGGGCTTAAAACAGGCTGTGGAATTATGCTCAACGGGCACGTCGGCCGACCAATACCATGGCGACACGCCGAGCTGTTCCGACAGTTCGTAGATACCGTATACGGTACCACGCCGGTCACTCCCGACAATAACCACCGCGCTGTCCACATTCTCGCACGGGCGTTTCACCGACGTTATGATGAACTTCTCCCGTTTCCCAGCTATGTCGTTCCTGACTATGGACTTATTCTTTATCAGCCGGTCTGCCACAGGCGAACCCACAGTAGTGACAATGATACCGGTCGAGCTGTCCGCATTTCGACTTATCCTCGCCCTTTCGCCACAGACGGCCTGAAAATCCTTCGACAGATTCTCCGCAGCGATAATCACCGCCGAATCCACCTTCTGATCTATATAGACAGCGGCAGGTTTCCCGTTCTCAATCAGCGGATAATAACCTTTTTGTGTATTAAACGATATAAACTTCTCGGCTCCCACAGCAGCGACCGCCACCATCATAGCCGAGATCAATAAGCCCATCTTCAACTTGCGCATACGTTGTTATTGTTTCTCGAGCCACTCCACTCCGGAATCCTCTCACTTAAACAACGTTATATCATCCGATATCGTATTCAAACGCCGCGTCGACGCTCTTTCATCATAGTTGCCTGGATTCTATAACTCGGGGAGGGACGCCTTCGCGGGTTATTTTCACGGGTGCGATGGTGCCGTCGGCGTTAAACTTCAGGCGGTCGATGCAGGTGTGACGGTGGTCGCGGCCGTCATCGCCCAACGGGCGGCGATGGTAAACGATATAGTATTCATCATGTCCGGGAATCTGAATCACCGAATGATGCCCGGCACTTGTAGCCACTTCCGGGTCGGAACAAAGTATCTTCCCGACACGCTCAAAAGGGCCGTACGGGCTGTCGGACATAGAGTAGGCTACGGAATAATCCGGGCCTCCCCACCCTCCTTCGCTCCACATGAAATAATACTTTCCGTTGCGTTTAAGCATGAACGGGCCTTCGGTATAACCTTGGGGTGTGACTTCGCGGTAGTAGCTCCCGTCCTCCCAGGGCTGCAGGGCTGTGAAGTCGTCGTTGAGACGCACCATGTTGCAGTGGCCCCAACCGCCATAATACATATACCATTCTCCGTTGTCGTCCTTAAAGACATACTGGTCGATAGGCTGTGCGCCATTCACTATCTCGTTGATGAGCGGACGACCGAGAAGGTCACGGAACGGTCCCTCGGGACGTTCCGCCACAGCAACCCCGATGCCTCCGATTTCGCCCTCATGCACATCATTGGCCGAGAAAAAGAGATAGTATTTACCGTTGTTTTCAACGATAGCGGGCGCCCACATACACTTGTGCGCCCATTTCACCCTATTAGTGTCGATTATGGCATGATGGCGTTCCCAGTTGACGAGATCTTTCGATGAAAAGCAATCGATGAAAGTCTGTCGCTCGTAGAGGTCACTCCATGTAGGATAAATCCAATAGGTGTCACCGAAAACCACCCCCTCAGGGTCGGCGTACCAACCTTCAAACACCGGATTCTTAGCCTGCAACGTGGCCGAAAGCGTGAGGAGTCCTAATAATATCGCAATTCTCATGTTTTAATCGATTATTGTACACAAGACACACAGTCTTATATAGTTAATATACATCCTTTATCTGGCTGTCGGGAAGGCGGAGATGCGGAGACGGGCGGCGCCCATGGGGATGAGGGGCAGCGTGACTTCCTGCGTGTCGCGCGGTGCGAATCGGTCGGGAAGTTCGTCGGTCATGCCGGTGGCGTCGTACGACCAGGACGGTATCTTTACCCCCTTGGTGGTGAAACGCAATGGACATTTGTCGGGCGAGAACGGAAAATCATCGTTCGGCCACGCACATTTAATCACTTTCAGGTCCACAGGATGATTCCTCGAATCGGTCAGCAATGCGTAATTCCATTCTGACTTGGGCTTCAGCACATAGCTGGGCCACTTCGACGCGTCCACTCCCTCCTGCCAGTGTGAATCGTCCTGCACAAAGGCCTTGTCCCGGCTGTCGTGCGCCTCTCTGTTCTCGTCTATCTTCAACGAAAGTGTAAGCGGGCCGTAATTCACACTGACGCTGTTTTTGTTTTCTTCCCACACGGTGGAGCGAATGTTCATCGGAAAATTCACCTCCACCTTATCTCCTTTCTTCCATTTGCGGCTCAGACACAGATAACGTCCGGCACAATCCGCCACATCTATCTTTTTGCCGTTAACTTTAGCCGTCGCGCCGGTGGCCCACGCCGGGATGCGGATATACAGCGGGAATTCCACGCTCTTTTCAGGATTGACTGTGACGCTGACGAGGCCGTCGAACGGATATTGCGTTTCTTCCACAAGACGCACGGAAGTCCCGTCCCTACCCGCTTTGGCCTCCGTTGTGTTGGCGGCATAGAGCGTAAGCGCCAGGCCGTTGTCGGACGTGGCCATCACAAGATGCTCTGCGAAATAAGGCCATCCCATGCCGTGATTGTGCTGGCAGCATCGGCTGGAGAACGGGCTCATGGACAGCATGCCCCTCAGGTTGTTGTCTATGCTGGGACCATGCAGTTTCTCGTCGCTGACGGTCATGTTGGCCGACGTTATATAACGCAGGGCCTTCATGTCCTCGGTCATGGCGGCGGGAAACGTGTTGAACGCCACATTCTCGCAATGGTCGGCCCAGAAGGGGTCGCCGGTGAACCGCAGCAGCAGTTCATCGCTTGCCATCTGTTCGACAACGGCGCATGTCTCCGCACCGTTGCGTGGATCGGAATATGCCTCCCGGGCGTTTTCGTCGGCGGCGTACATACCACCGGGCATCCGGCCGTAACGCTTTCGCATCTCCATGAACGCATCGTACGTAGCCTGTCGCATTTTCGGATTGCCCGTGTACATGAAGTATGTTGCCGGCTCGCGGAATCCCTGTGCCACATTGACTCCGTGCCAGTTCGGCAACGTGCCTTTCCGCGTCCAGTCCGACGTGTTCCGATGCAGTTTATCCACAAGAGGAAGTATCGACGCGTCGCCGGTCCGGTTGTACAGCCACAACACGCTCCACATATTGTCGCCGCCACGTTTTTGCTCCCACAGACCTTTCAGAAATCTTTCGTCCGGCTGATTGAGTTCCCATTTGAAATATCCGGTCATGGCATCGAGGACACGCGGATCGCCCGTAGCCTCATAATATGTCTGCAACGCCCAGAGCATCACCATCTGGGCCCATACCTCGGGGTTATCTCCCTCGCGGTTGCGCGGACCTAAGAACCCATCCGGCTTAATGTTGTTCAGCACGGCGTCAAACCATATCTGCGCTTCCTTTTTCATATCCTCGTCATCCAGGATATAAGCCAGCGAGCTGTATCCGCGCAGCCAGTATGGCACTTCCTCCCAGCCGTGACTGCCGGTGTCCGACAGCCATTGATTATCTTTCTTGTCAAGCCATGCGCTTATGGAACCCAACTGCCCGTTGAGACCGTCGCGCTGCAGTTCCAGATAGCGTCTCAGCCACCCCGAGGGCTGAACCTTACCGACAGGCAGCTTGATGAACGGCGCGTTCTGCAACGGCTGTCTGAAGCCCTGATAAATGACGTTGATTCCGGGAGCCGGTGCGTCGGTGACTGTCACGACTGTCTCGGCCTGTTTATATGCATACGACTGACCTACTGTCATTCCCAGCACGAGAACAATCGATAGATTCCTTACGAGTCTCATTTTAGGCATCGTTCCTTAAATCTTCAAGGTTTCCTGTTTTGTCAGTCATTCAGCGACACCCTTACTACAACCGGGAAATGGTCGGAAGGGGTGCGGGCCACGTAGCGGCTCACCTCGATTTCCTCGGGTGCGTCGGTGGCGTCAACCCGCTTGCTGTTCTCGGGTGTACGGTAGGTGTCGGTCAACACTCCGTACTTAAGCACCTTGACATCGGGCGTGACAAACACATGGTCGATGCGGCTGTCGGTGTAGCCGTCAGTCCCGTAATTGTTGAACGTGCCGTTAAGGGCATAACGCAACTGCGCGACTTCGTACGAATCCTTCAGGTCGCCGCCCTCGGTGATGGTACGATACGACGGGCTGGTCTGGTCCACGTTGAAGTCACCTGTCACAAACGCCGGACAGCCCCGGCCGAAGCCGTCGATGCGGCTGTGCACCAGCTTGGCGCCCTCCACACGGGCCTTCTTGCCGACATGGTCCATGTGCAGGTTGAACATCACGAACTCCCGGCCGCTTTCCTTATGACGGAACTTTCCCCACGAGCATATCCTCGGGCAGACGGCGTCCCAGCCAAGGCCCGGCTTGTCGGGCGTCTCCGAGATCCAGAAATCGCCGTGATCCAGCAACTTGAACTTTTCTGTATTATAGAATATGGCCGAATGCTCGCCGGCATCCTTGCCGTCCTCGCGTCCGATGCCGATGTAGTCGTAACCCGGCAGCTGTGCCTTAAGTTCCTCCAGCTGACTCTTGAAACCCTCCTGTGTGCCGAAGATGTCGAACTCATGATACCTGATCACTTGTCCCAACACCGGGCATCTGCGCGACCATCCGTTGCCGGCCTTGGTGTCGCCGTCGTTCAGCTGTCGCAGGTTATAGCTGGCCACGTTGAATTCAGCCTTTTCAACAGCAGACATGGTGCTGCCTGAACCCGACAGCACCATGATAACCATAACCAATCCAAAAAATATTCCTAACTTTTTCATCCTGTAAAGTCTGTGTTATTTCGACTTGCTCATATATTGTTGAGCAGGTCGATTTTACCCTCGTTCACCAGCTTCAGCACCAGTTCGCCGAACAGAGTGTTCTGCCATGCGAACCATGCGCGTGTGAAGTCGGACGGATCATCCTTATGGAACGATTCGTGAATGAAACCGGTACCCGCCTCGGTGTCCATCACGCTCTTAAGGCACTGCGCCACCTCGGCGTCGTCGGTACTGGTGAACGCCTTCATCATCAGGCTCATGGGCCAGATATAGTCGTAGCCTACGTGCGGGCCTCCTATCCCCTCGCCGGACTTTCCCTTGAAGAAATAGGGATTGCTGTCGCTCCAGATGAAGCGGCGGGTGTTCTGATATATCGGGTCGTTTACATCCACATCGCTCAGATAGGGCATTGACATCAGGCTGGGCGCATTGGAATCGTCCATCAGGAAATGGTTGCCGAACCCGTCGCACTCAAAGGCATATATCTTGCCGTAGACAGGATGATTGTACACGGCATGTTTCTGCAACGCGTCCTCCACCTCGGAGGCCAATGCGCGACACTCGGCGCTCCTGCGCGCGTCATGGTTCACCGTATCCAGAATCTCGGCAGCCTTGCGCAGTATGGACACGGCGAAGAAATTGGAGGGCACCAGGAACTGCAGGGTCGTGGCGTCGTCCGACGGACGGAAGCTCGACGCGATCAGTCCGCACGGTTTCACCGGCGTTCCCATTCCGTTATTGCTCAGAGTGTCGAAAGCCCGCTCCGTCTTACGCATGAATTTGTATTTGCCATGTCCATCGCGGCGCTGCTGCTCGCGGAATGTGCCTAATATGTTGTCCATGGCCTGGATCCACGCCTGGTCGAACACCGACGCATCGCCCGTCACTTTCCAGTACTCGTAAGCCAGACGTACCGGATAACACAACGAATCGATTTCCCATTTGCGCTCGTGCACCTCCGGCAGCATGTCGGTCACATCCGACTGCCACTCGCCCCCGGTTGGTCCGTCGTTGAAGGCATTGGCGTACGGGTCGATGTTGATGCACATCAGCTGACGGCGTATCACTCCCTCCAGCATCTTGCACAACTCCGGATCGGAATTGGCCAACTGAACATAAGGCCATACCTGCGCTCCGGAGTCGCGGAGCCACATGGCGTGGATGTCGCCCGTATATACGAAGGTATCCGGCTTGCCGTCCTTGTCCAGTCTGTAATGCACCGTGGTGTCGATGGTGTTCGGGAAGCAGTTCTCGAACATCCACGCCAGTTTGGGATTCGTCAGCAGGGATTTCACCCTCTTTATCTCGCGCTCCACGGCATCGGAATGGAACAACCGCTCCTTCTTCGCGGGCCGCTGACACTTATATGCGGCGCGGTCCACACGGCTGACCTTGACATTGTCCGGCTGGCAGATGCACGTCTCCGACGAATACGCCGGGATTGCCGTCGACAGAGCCAACGCCCCTGTTAATGTGATTATAATTCTGTTCATGACATCTGGTTCGTTTATCTGGTGGCAAAGTTACATGTATTCCTATATTAATCTGTATGCCTAAACGACAAGAATGTCGTTATCCCTGAATACATGCGACACCATACAAAAATGTCACAAACGGAAACAAAACCGGATTACGCCTCTTTCTTCGCTTCCACCAGCGAATTATCGCAACATTTGTTGCGGTTGCGGTAATCCTTGGGCGTGGTGTGGAAGCGCTTGTCGAATTCCTTATAGAAATGTGACCGATTTGTAAAACCGCTGCGGTAAATGATTTCCTGAACGGTATAGGATGTTGTCTGCAGCAGTTTCGCGGCGTAACTTATGCGGTGGTTCTTGATGAAATCGTTCGGCGGCAGCCATCCCATTTCCTTGAACTTGCGGTACAGGTTCCGGACACTGATCTTCATGTGTGCGGCCAGATGGTCGGGCGACAGCTCGCTGTCCTCGATGTGCGCGTCGATAAATTCGGTGATCTTGTCCAGATAATCCTTGTCCTCGCGATGTATCAGCTTGCCGTTGTTGAACTCGAACGCGCTGGCCGACGTGTTGTAATACTCGCGCAGTCTCACCTTGCTTTCAAGCAGACGTTTGGCCACGGCGCGCAGATAGTTGAGGCTGAACGGCTTCCCGATATATGCGTCGGCGCCGGCCTCTATGCCCTCCACGCGCTCGGCGTTGCTGGTCTTGGCCGACAGCAGTATCAGCGGAATGTGCATGGTGTGCCGGTTGCACTTCACCCGGCGCGTGAATTCCAGGCCGTTCATGCCGGGCATCATGATGTCGCTGATGATCAGGTCCGGCGACAGCTGCGTGATGTAGTCCAGACCCTCCTGGGCATTACCGGCCTCCACCACGTCGTAATCGGCCAGCGTGTCGCGTATCATGGTGAGTATCTCCGGATTGTCGTCTATCACCAGTACCTTGCCGAGTCTTTCCTTAAGTTTTGCGCTTTCGGTCACAGGCTTGGCCGTATCCACCGAAATCTCCGGCAGCGCCATGTTCCGGGTCGTTTCCACGTCGTTGCCGGCAGTGGCGGCATTCACGGCCACATTTATTTCCATCGGCGGCAGCGTCACGATGAACTCGGCGTACTCACCCACTTCGCTTTCGATCTCGATGCGTCCCTGCAGAAGCTCCGTCATGCTGTGACAGATGGCCATGCCGAGTCCGTTGCGGTGCGACAGCCCCTTAACGGCGTTTTCCTCCACATTGTCCAGCACGCTGTAGCGGTTGAAGATACGCTCGCGGTCCTCGGGGAGGATGCCTTTGCCCGTGTTATAGACGCTGAGCCTCAGTTTACCCTCCACGACGCGAAGCCCCACCTTGATGGTCCCTCCCGGGCTGGTATATTTGAACGCATTGGATATCAGATTGGTCACTATCTTGCGCAGACAGCTGAAATCAGTGTTCCACTGAATGTCCGGGTCGACATCGCTCACGAAATCGATGCTGTTGCGGTCCGACAGCTCCGAGAACGAGCCTATTATGTCCGAGCACAGGTCACTGACCGCCACGCTGCGGATCTTCAGCCGCTTGTTGCCCGTTTCCATGCGGCGGAAATCTATCAGTTCCTGTATCAGACTGTTCAGGCGTTCGGCATTGTTGCGTATCAGTCCCACGTATTTGCTGATATAGTCGTCGGTGCCGGGATACATCTGTATGCGTTCGCATGGACCGTATATCAGCGTCAGGGGCGTGCAGAACTCGTGCGTGATGTTGGTGAAGAACCGCAGTTTCTCCTCGTACAGGTTCTCGCGGTGCTGCTGCTCCATGCGGTCCATCTCGCGGGTCTGGCGTTCCCGCTGGCGCCTCAGATACAGATAGATTGCGCCTGCGACGGCTGCGGCCAACAACAGGAAATAGAAAGTCTTGGCCCACCAGCTGAGATACCAGGGCGCCTGCACCACGATGTTCAGCACGTACGGCTTGCTCTCTACGCCCGTGGCGCGGTTCAAGTATTTAACCCTGAGTTTGTAGCTGCCGTATTTCATCTCGTTGAACGAGATCTCCGGCGAGGGGCCGTTGTTGATCCAGTCCTTGCCGTTCAGCGTGTAATAGTAGGTGTAGTTGTCGGCGTTGATGAAATCGGGGGCGGCGAATGTCAGCGAGAAATGATTCTGTTTCGGTCCGAATTCCAGCTGGTCGGTCCCTTCTGACAGATACAGATGTTCCGACATGCCGGTCCCGACGCCTCCTATGTTGACTTTCTGCAGCCTCAACGCCGGCATATAGGGTTCGATGGCCTTGTAGCCTTCGTTCTTGTCGATGATTACCAGACCGTTGATACCGCCGAACATCATGGTGTTCCCCGCGTATGCGCTTGCTCCGTCACTGAATTCGGTCACGTTGATTCCGTAATTGCCGGCGTATGTCTGGGTCTCCTCGTTCTCCGGATTGAAGCTGACTATGCCGTTGTTGGTCGAAATCCATATCTTACCGTCAGGCATACTCATTATCTCATGTATGGTATTGTTCGGGAATCCGAATTGATGTCCCGCGAAATGTTTTTCCGAATCCGACGTACGCTTTATCAGTCCTTTGCCGGTACCGACCCACAATGCGTTCCTGTCGGCCACGGCATCGAACACGTCACGCACGCCATTGGTGTCATACCTGTTTTTCAAAGGTATGGAGGTCATTTTGCCATTGCTGTACCTGAACACGCCTTTGCCCCGGTTGCTGAAATACAGGTTGCCCGATGCGTCGCGCGTTATGGAGAAGAACTGATTGGACGATACAGCTCCGTTGTCGAGAATGTATTTCTTAACGTCCGTCAGCACAGGATTGTCCGGAGTTCCCTTGATTGCCGCCTTAATGACCCCGAGGCCCAGCGTACACATCCACAATGTGTCTCCCACCTCTTCTATCTGATGGACATAGCGTATGTCTTTAGCCGATTCGGCCCTGTTTATGCGGTCGGTCGCATAACTGTAATAATTCACACCCTCGTCGGTGGCTATCCACAACACAGGTCTTGAACTCCGGCTTAGGCCGAACACGGAATTGTGCAGCAGAGGGGAATTCGACGATGTGTACAGCGACCCCGCGCCGAGGCTCGATTCCGGATGGTTCTTGTCGAAATTATTGATTCTTAGCAATCCGTCGCCCTTGGTGCCCAGCCACAAGGTGTTCCGGCTGTCAAGGAATATCGCGCGGATCGGATGCGTTATCTTGTTGCCTAACGAGTTGAAATCGTATGAACGGATTCCGTACGCATCCTCCCAGCAGGTATAGAGGCCCTGACAGTCGGACCCGATCCACACCACATCCTGACGCGTAGATGTCTCCAGACAGAACACTCCGACCTTGAGGCCCATATCCGTAATGACAGGACTTGACGGGTTCGAGGCATCAACCTGTATCACTCCATCCGTGCTGAAAGACACAAGAAACAGTCCGTTATGATTGCGGGTCATATCCGAAACACGGCCACGCCGGCGCACTTCAGCCGAAATGTCAGCCAGCCGCTCACGGCTTCCGTTCTTACGCACGCGACATATCCAGCCGTCGTTATCTATCAGATATATTTCATTCCCGATATTGTTGGCAAACAGAATCGGCTGCCTGTCCACAACATCCATCCTTATATTTTCTGGTCCTTCTGTAGACTTCGGCAAAGTCGCCACCCTGATGCCGTTGCGGGTAAATACCCACATCCTATTGTCAATTATGTCTAAATGCAGCACATCTTGGAATGGCACATCCAGTTTGCTGGCCTTTTCAAACCCTGATTCCGGATCTCCCGTATAGCGGTACCAGCTGGAGTCCTCGCCTAATACATACAGTAGACCTTCCTTGCTCACGGCCATCTTTTCCTGACCGCCGAACTGAGGGAAAGTCGTGACCCTGCCCGTTCGCGTATCAACCAAGTCCAGCCCGTAATTGCTCAGCACCCACATCCTGCCGTTGCCGCCGTTGTACAGACCCTCGATTATATTGCCCGACAATGCCTGCCCGGGAAAAATCTGGCTGAACGGGTTGACCGACCGGCCGTCGGCTATGTTGACGCCATCGCATGTGCCTAACCACAGATAGCCGTCGTCATCCTGCGCAATGGAGAGAATCGCGCTGTTCGACAGGCCGTCCCGGTTCAACGTCTGACGCATGTTATAGGCGTACGCAGACAATGCTTCAAGCAGCATCACGACAGTAAGTATGATTCGAAATCCGATTTTCATGATATCAGTTGAATTAGGCTCGTGCTCTTATTCAACGCAAAATTAATTATCATTTTTGAAATATACAAAATATTTCCCCTCTCCAAAGGCATATCAGACATATAACAGCGTGACAAATTTGTATCGGATATTGCCAAAATTGTATTGGCCTGCCCCCGGGATAAATATGGCGCGGTCTGTTACAGGTCCGCGTAAAATTCCTTGTACCTTTGTGGCGTGACTGATCACAAGGCTTAGTCACGATACTTAGTCACAATGCTCTGAATCAAATTCCATCAATAACTCAAATACAATGAACTTCAAACCTATTATTCTTGCAGCCGCGATACTGACGGGTGCATCCACAGCCTGGTCAGCGTTCCGCGCGCCTGCGGTTCCGCTTGTGACGGTAGACCCCTACACCAGCTGCTGGTCCATGTCCGACAATCTGTACGATGACGTGACACGTCACTGGACCGGCACACAGTTCCCCCTGATCGGTGTAATCAACGTGGACGGCACCGACTATCGCTTCATGGGCAAGGAAGTGCCGAACCTGTCGATGCTGGTGCCCACCGCCGACGGCGAGGCATGGACCGGACGCTACACCACCTCGAAGCCTGCCGCAGACTGGTATGAACCCGGTTTCGACGCGTCGACCTGGAAAAGCGACAAGGGCGCATTCGGCTCGGTTCCTCAGGAGCATCTTGCCAACACCCTGTGGAACACGGAGGAAATCTGGGTACGCCGCGACGTGAACGTGCCCTCGGGCATCGGCAACAAGCCCGTTTACCTCAACTATTCGCACGACGACGATGTGATAATATACATCAACGGCATCAAGGTGGTGGACACCGGCAACCAGTGCCACAAGGGAGTGCGCCTCCTGCTCGAGGGCGAGGCCCGCAAGTCGCTGCGTCCCGGCAAGAACCTGATAGCCGCATGGTGCCGCGACCGCGGCGGACTGGCTTTCCTGGACTTCGGTCTGGAAATCGAGGAGAATCCCTCCACCACCTTCAACAAGACCGCCGTGCAGACCGCCTGCCAGGTGCTGCCCATGAACACCATATACGACTTCAAGTGCGGCGGCGTGGACCTGAAGCTTACGTTCACCGCGCCGATGTTCATGGACAACCTTGACCTGCTGAGCCGTCCCGTGAACTATATCACATACAACGTGGCCAGCAACGACGGCAAGAGCCATAACGTGCGCCTGTATTTCGAGGCAGGTCGCGAATGGGCCATCGACAACATCGCCCAGAACACCACCTCCGGCCTGGTGAACGAGGGTGGCATCAAGTGCGCCACAATCTCGAGCGTGGACCAGAAGGTGTTAGGCAAGAGCGGCGACGGCGTGCGCATCGACTGGGGTACGTTCTACCTTGCTTCCGTCGAGTCGAACGCAACGCCCTGGAACGCGCTGTCCAAGACCTCGCGCAAGGCGTTCAGCAACGGCAAGAAACCCGGCAAACCCGTTTCGGGTCACGAGGTGGGAATGACCGTGAACATGGGCAAGACACAGAAGGCTTCCGGTTACCTGATGGTAGGTTACGACGATCAGTATTCCATCCAGTATTTCGGCACCAACCTGCGTCCCTACTGGAACCGTAACAATGATTCCGACATCATGAAGCAGCTGCGTCTGGCCGCCGACGAATATTCGTCGCTGATGGCCCGTAGCACCAAATTCGACAAGGACCTGATAAACGAGGCTACCGCAGCCGGCGGCAGCGAGTACGCGGACCTCTGCGCCCTGGCTTACCGCCAGGCCATCGCGGCCCACAAGCTCGTGGAGACTCCCGAAGGTGAGATAGACTGGTTCTCGAAGGAAAACTTCAGCAACGGTTCCATCGGTACGGTGGACATCACCTATCCCTCCGCTCCCATGTTCCTGGTATATAACCCCGAACTTGTAAAGGGTATGATGAACCACATCTTCTACTACTCGGAGAGCGGCAAGTGGACCAAACCCTTCGCGGCACACGACGTGGGCACCTATCCCCTGGCCAACGGCCAGACCTACGGCGGCGACATGCCTGTGGAGGAATCGGGCAACATGCTGATACTGTGCGCCGCTCTGGCCAAGGTGGAAGGCAACGCCGACTATGCCGCCAAGCATTGGAACGTACTGTCCACATGGGCCAAGTATCTGGCTCAGTATGGTCTGGATCCCGAGAACCAGCTCTGTACCGACGACTTCGCCGGCCACTTCGCCCACAACGCGAACCTCTCCATCAAGGCTATCCTGGCCGTGGCATCGTACGCTCAGCTGGCAGACATACTCGGCAAGAAGAACATTGCCACGGAATACTTCGACAAAGCCCGCGCCATGGCTGCCGAATGGGAGAAGATGGCCGACGACGGCGACCACTACCGCCTCACATTCGACAAGCCCGGCACTTGGAGCCAAAAGTACAATCTTGTATGGGACAAGCTCTTAGGTCTCAACATCTTCCCCGACAAGATTATGGAGAAGGAGATTCCCTACTACCTGAAGAAGCAGAACAAGTACGGACTTCCGCTGGACAACCGCGAGACATACACCAAGACCGACTGGATAATGTGGACGGCCACTATGGCTCCCGACAAGGCAACGTTCCAGAAGTTCATCGCCCCCGTGCATCAGTTCATGAACGACACGCGCCATCGCGTGCCCATGAGCGACTGGGTTTACACCGACCGTGCCGACCAGCGCGGATTCCAGGCCCGTTCGGTAGTGGGCGGCTACTACATCAAGATGCTTGAGAACAGACTGAAAAAACACTGACATCCCGACAGATGGGAATCAGACTTCCCATCTGCATCGCATTGGCATTGGCGGGCACGCTTCATGTGTCCGCCAATGTTGTAGATATGCGTTGCGGATACCGCACCTCGGAAATCCAATGTGCCCACCCCAAGTTCAAGATATAAAGGGACTTCAAAATATAAAAAGAAGCGAGGCTACCCGACTAAGTGGTAGCCTCGACTTTACCTTTTTTTAGAGTGCTAAATAGAGATTCTCATTTTGATTTGCTTGCTCATGTCATTAGCACGATTGGCTGAAATCTTACCCATTATATAGCTTATAACACGTATGGCTCCGATTATGTTGTGGCGCTCCGCCGGATTCTATGTTGTACGGGCAGCTTTCTCGCAATCTTTATTGCCTCACCGAGTGCATAATGCAGCTATTTCCCGACGCCTCCTTAAACAAAACCAATTTCTGAACAATCGTACAACATGGTTCTCAGCTATTTAGGTCGTATTTTACAACCCAATACCCTGTCTTATTGCTGCCTTTGCGCTCTATCCAACCGGCAGCTTTCATGTTGGTGATAATCTTCTTTATGCCGTTTTCGGTAAGTCCTGATTTCTCGGCGAGTTCTACACGAGTAAGACGAGGATTATCCGCAAGCAGCCTTAGAATAGACAGCTCGGATTTATTGGGTACTTTATCGGGTACTTTATCGGGTACTTTATAGACAGAAAGCCGGACGATCGCTCGCCCGGCTTTCTCCTTACACTATTCTATGTATCGATGTTCAGGGTAATCCTATTTACTCTTATTGATTTTACTCTTATTGATTTACTCTTATTGATTTGCTCTTATTGGCTTTCTTGCTTGTCTTATCGCTTACCGGCAGACTTGCCTGCCTTCTTGGCTGCTTTCTTGCCGGTGGCCTTGGCTACCTCGTTGCTGAACGAGTAGGGGCGCGATTCGGGCGATACGCCACGGGTCTCGTTGGGCTTCGGAGCCATACGGAAGTCGATTGCGGCTCCGGAGGTCAGTTCGTCGTGGGTCAGATAGTTACGGTCGTGGTTTACGCCGTTCAGCGTCATGGCCGAGATATATCGGTTCTCGTCGCTGTTTTCAGGAGCGTTTATGCTCAGCGTCTTGCCGTTCTCCAGCTTGACATTCATTTTCTTGAACAACGGTGTGCCGAGCGCGTACTGTCCGCTGCCGGGACATACGGGATAGAAGCCCATGGCCGAGAATACATACCATGCCGAAGTCTGCCCGTTGTCCTCGTCGCCGCAGTAGCCGTCGGGGTTGGCGTTGTACATACGGTCCATCACCTCGCGGATCCAGTGCTGGGCTTTCCAGGGCTGGCCGGCGTAGTCGTACAGATAGATCATGTGCTGGATGGGCTGGTTGCCGTGGGCGTAGTTACCCATGTTCATGATCTGCATCTCGCGTATCTCGTGTATCACGGAGTTGTAGTAGCTTTCGTCAAAGATCGGCGGCACGGAGAATACGGAATCAAGCATACCGGTGAATTCGGCGTCACCACCCATCAGGTCGATAAGTCCCTGAGGATCATGGAACACCGACCAGGTGTAATGCCATGAGTTGCCTTCAGTGAAGGCGTCGCCCCACTTCAGCGGATTGAACGGCGACTGGAACTTACCGTCCTTGTTCTTGCCGCGCATCAGCTTGTGCTCGGGATCGTACAGATTCTTATAGTTCATGGCGCGTTTCTTGAAAGGAGCCAGTTCCTTGGCCGACTTGCCAAGACTTTCGCCCAACTTATATATGCACCAGTCGTCGTAGGCATATTCCAGCGTACGGGCCGCATTCTCCTTGATATTCACGTCGTAAGGCACATAGCCCAACTTGTTGTAGTATTCGTGTCCCAGGCGACCTGTCGAGGGAACCGAGGGATGCACCTTGGTCGTACCGCTCACAACGGCCTCCCACAGTGTATCGATATCTTTCTGAGGCACCTTAACGCCTTTCAGCCAGGCATCTGCGACAACCGAAGCGGAGTTATTGCCCACCATACAGCCGCGATGTCCGGGGCTGGCCCATTCGGGCAGGAATCCGCTCTCGCGGTATGCGTTGGCCAGGCCCTCCTGCATCTTCTCGTTCATCGAGGGATAAGCAAGGTTCAGCAGCGGGAACAGGCAGCGGAACGTGTCCCAGAAACCGGTGTCGGTGAACATATAACCGGGCAGCACCTCGCCGTTGTAGGGGCTATAGTGTACGGGCTGTCCGGCGGCGTCGAACTCGTAGAAACTGCGCGGGAACAGCACCGAACGGTACAGGCAGGAATAGAAAGTGCGCAGACGGTCCAGATCATTGTCCTCTACTTCGAAGCGGCCCAATACATCGTTCCAGCGGTCGCGGCCCTCCTTCTTGATGCGCTCGAAGTTGCCGTCGCCCAGTTCCTTCATGTTGCGCTCAGCCTGTTCGGGGCAGATGAACGAGGATGCAACGCGCGCGTTGACCACCTGGCCCTTGTGCGTGCGGAAACCTATGATTGCACCGGCATGGTTGCCCTCCACCGACTCACGGCCTGTGACGATATCGCCGTTGTCCAGCACCGTTGCGGTGTAGGTAATCGGGGTATCGAACACTATCTCGAAATAATTGCGGAAATTGTCAGGCACGCCGCCGTTGTTCTTGGTGGTATAGCCCACAACCTTGTTTTCCGACGGAATCACCTTGACGTACGAGCCGTTGTCCATGGCGTCGATCACCACGTAGCTGTCGTTGTCGGGGAATGTGAAGCGCATTGCGGCGGCACGGTCGGTAGGTGCAACCTCGGCCACCACGTCATGGTCGGCCAGGTACACGCGGTAATAATATGGAGTGGCCGTCTCGGCCTTGTGCGAGAACCAGGAGGCACGTTTGTCCTGATCGAAGACGGGCGTTCCGGTCACCGGCATGATGGCGAACTGTCCGTAGTCGTTGATCCAGGGACTGGGCTGATGCGTCTGCTTGATGCCGCGGATCTTGTCGGCGTCGTAGGTGTATGCCCAGCCGTCGCCCATCTTGCCGGTCTGCGGTGTCCAGAAATTCATGCCCCAGGGCATGGCCGTGGCGGGATATGTGTTGCCCGTCGAGAGGGAATGTTTCGACTGCGTGCCCACCAGCGTGCTGACATAATCCACAGGACCCGTGGCCCCGTGGCCGGCGCCATACGCAGCCGTACATGCCAGTACGGATGCAGCCATTACCGCCGAGATTTTCATGATGTTTTTTGTTGGCATTCTGTATTTGTTTATGTTGTTTTTATTGTTTTGCGATATAGATTCACCTGTTGGCTATCCCTTTTATTATTACGGTGTAAAGGTACATATTTAATGTGTCCCGAAAGTTTCTATCCTTGCCAAATCTGTATACATGTAGAGGACAATACTTATTTGGCGCAAGTGGATTACATTTTGCCTTTTTTAATATGCTTAATTTGCGGTGTAAAAAGTTTTGAAGACATTTTAAAAAACCTTAAAGACTTTTACCGAACGCTACAGTACCTTAAAAATAAAAAGCCAACAAACATTATCAACAAAATATCTAACATGAAACTTAACGGATTTCTGAAATGGTTAGGACTTGCAGCAGTGGCCGGACTGTTCATGGTCGGCTCATCGGCATGTTCTGACTCCAACGGAGATGACCTGGTAGGCATGGGCACAGTCTCCGGTCTCGTCACTGACGAACAGCAGACCCCGCTGCAGGGCGTCAAGGTCTCGCTTCACAAAACCGAAAACTCGACGTCCACCGACGCACAGGGCAAGTACTCGCTCGCCGACGTGCCGATGACTTCGGGCATCATCGTGTTCGAGAAGGAAGGTTACGAGACTACGGCCGTAACCGTCACGGCTAAAAAATTCGGCGAGCTGACCACCGCCAATGTCAACGTCGCCATGGTATTCGCCAACGCATCCATCAAGGGTACCGTGCTTGACGCCGACCACGACAACGCTCCCTTAGTCGGCGCCACCGTCAAGGTAAGCGACTTCCAGACCACCGAGACCGATGCACAGGGTAACTTCGAGCTCCGCAACCTCACGCTGAAGGACTACACCGTCACCATACAGAAGGAAGGATACCCCGAAGTGACCAAGCAGGTGAAGGTAGACGACTTCGTGGATGGCGTGGCTGAGCTGCAGATCACCATGGGCAGCGCATTCGTGCTCCGCGGCCTCACCAAGTCCGCGCTGATGGACGCTCCCAAGTGGTATTATAATGAGTACCGCGGCGGCCGCAACGCCGAGAACTATCCTCACTGGGACTGGGCCTGCAACTATATGTGCACCCTTGAGTTCGTGGGCGACTACGAGGAGCAGAACGAGGGCACGACCCTGCGTATCCGCAACTCGAGCGACGACCAGCGCAACAATCCCGTGGACATGGAGATGTTCGACTCCTTCGTTTACGGCAGCAAGCTCATCACGGCCGACAACTGCCTGATGACCCTGGAAAGCCGCACCCATAACGCATCCGACGACGCTCCCGCATACTTCGGCGTCCAGGTGGTAGACCTGTCCGAAGCCGAGCCTGTGGCACACCTCATCGACGGCGTACGCACACTGGCCTCCGAGAACTATCAGCAGATCATCACCGACCTCAGCGCCTATATAGGTAAGGAAGTGATCATCGCCATCGGTACGTTCCGTCACGATGCCGGCGACTACTGGAAGCAGTTCGTGATCCGCCGCATCGCCTTTACCCCAAGCCCCATCGAATCGCTGTGGGCATGGCTCCCCGGCACCGAGATTCCCGGTCTGGAAGGCTGGAAGCTCACCAAGGAGATGGTTCGCTCCACGATGCCTCAGACCAAGAGCAGCTTCACCGGCATCAGCCCCGTCAGCGGCAACCGCGACGACTACTTCAACGCTTACCGCTCGTGGCGCGACGTGGCTCACGTGGCAGCCGAATGGAGCTACATGCCCTTGACCAAGGATCCCGAGGTGTTCCCGTCGGAAGGCTACCTGATCAAGACACGTGGCGGCGACAACGTCAACACCAAGGTTCCCGAGTCGTACTTCTACTCCAAGTTCAGCATCAGTGAGGGCCACAACAAGTTCAACCTGACCTGCCGTAACTTCGGTTCGAACTACACGTTCTTCAAGATCACGGCCATCACCGACGACGGCACCGTGAAGCATCTGTCGCCCGTCAGCAACAACGCCCAGGCCGCAGAGGCCGCTGCCGACGGCTGCTGGAAGTTCAAGCACGACGCCGGAACGCCCTCCGATCCCGGAAGCTACTGTACGTTCGTCTACGACCTGTCGGAATTCAACGGCAAGGACGTGACCATCGCAATGGGCGTGTTCAAGGGCGAGGAGAACGGCGACGAGAACAAGCTGTGCTTCTATTCCATCAAACTGAACTGATATTCTCTTTTCCATCATGAATTTCGATAATTTCATAAAAAGAGCCACTCTCAGACTGGGAGCCCTGACGGTAATCACCGTCATGGGCGCCACAGCCTGCGGGGCGGAAAAGAACGAGCCGAACAACCCCGACACTCCGAAACCGGAAGTCGGCGCCACGGCCAATACGTCGCGCGCCATCGAGATAATCGACGCCGCCGTGGACAATTATTTCAAGGGTCCGGGCATGGCCATGTCGCGCTACTACAATCCCTATACCGGCAAAGCCAGCGACGAACTCGGCAGCGTATGGATGTACACATCTTCCATCGAGGCCGTGAACGCCGTGCTGAACTCGCTTAACGCCCTCAAGGCCGAAGGCAAGCCGGAACTGTACGACGCAAACTTCTCCAGATACGTCACCCTGCTCGACAATCTGGTGGACAATCTGGAGTTCTACGCCGGCACATACGAACTAACCTCCTACACCGGCACCAACACCTGGACCGTCTACGGCGTGAACCGCGGAGCCGGCAAGGGGAGCGCCGACGTGACGGGCGTGCTCAACGTTTACGACGACCAGATGTGGCTGGTGCGCGAACTTCTCGACGCATACGAGGCCACAGGCAAGGACGCCTACCTGAAGAAAGCCGAATACCTCACGGCTTACGTGCTGGACGGCTGGGACTGCACTCTCGACGCCAACGGCAAGCAGAACGGCGGCATCACATGGGGTCCCGGTTACGTGACGAAGCATTCATGCTCCAACGGCCCGATGGTGACCCCGCTCGTCAAGCTGGCACAGATCTACAAGGGCAAGAGCGACCCCATCACCTACGGCGTGATCAATCCCGACAAGACCCGCGCCAAGCAGACCAAGGCAAAGGCCGACTACTATCTGGAAATGGCCAAGGCCGTGTACGACTATCAGAAGTCGCACCTCTACGATGAGTCGACAGGCGTGTTCGTGGACATGATGGGCAACGACGACAACGGCGGACAGATACGTTACGAGGAGATAGACGGAGTCCGTTACCGCGGCCACGTGGCCCTGAGCGCAGCCGTAGGCGAGCGCTACTCCTACAACACCGGCACGATGGTGTCAGGAGCCGCCAATCTCTACGAGGCTACAAAGGATAACGCCTATCTGGAAGACCTTAAGAATTACGCCGACCGCAGCTTCGCATACTTCGCCAAACCCGTAAGCTCGAAGCCCGGCTGCTACGAAATGCCTCTGACCGGCTTCAACAACTGGTTCAACTGCGTGCTGCTGCGCGGATACGCCGACGCGGTCAAGGCTTATCCCAAGGCCGCCGAGTACGCCAAGGCTTACCAGAACAATCTCGACTACGCATACTCCAACCACCTGTACAACCACATGCTGCCGCCCAGCCTGCTGGCCGGCTGGAACACCTCGCGCGACCGCAACAACATGGAGGCCATGTTCACATTCGCGTTCGCCACGGAATATGCAGTTCTTCAAGCATTAAAGTAATCAACAATAACAATCATGACTAAAACTCCAGACAAAATCAAGAGGCTGGCCCGATTCGTGGCTATGATCCTCCTATGTCTTGCCTTCCCGGTGGCGGCACAAGCCCAGACGCTTGTCAACGTCAGCGGTGTGGTCACTGACGAGAACAACGAGCCGCTGATCGGCGCGACCGTAATGGTCAAGGGTTCCACCACCGGCACCTCAACCGACATGGACGGCAAATACTCCATCAAGGCTCCCGACAACGCCACGCTGCTGTTCTCCTACGTGGGTTACACGCCCGTCAACGAGAAGCTGAACGGCCGCACCACCCTTAACGTCTCCATGGCTCCCGACAGCCAGGTGATGGACGAACTGGTGGTGGTGGGTTACGGCACACAGCGCCGCGGATCCGTAACCGGTGCCGTGGCAAGCGTCAAGGGCTCAGAGATGCTTAAGACCAACAACGAGAACCCGCAGAACATGCTTACCGGCCGTATTCCCGGTCTGCGTGTATGGCAGAAAAGCTCCGAACCCGGTACATACCAGAACAACATGGATATCCGTGGCATGGGCGCTCCCCTCGTAGTAATCGACGGTATCCCACGCACGGTCGAGGATTTCCAGCGCCTCAACGCCAACGACATCCAGGACGTATCCGTACTGAAGGACGCATCGGCCGCCATCTACGGTGTACGCGCCGCAAACGGTGTGCTCCTGGTCACCACCAAGGAAGGCTCCAAGAGCAAGATCAACGTATCCTACAGCGGTTCCTACACCATCCAGGTTCCCAACAAGATGCCCAAGCTGGCCAGCGCATACGATGCAATGACCATCTACAACGAGCAGAAATGGAACAATATCAACGGCGGTTCCATCGGCTTCAGCGAGGCTGACTTCGCGGCTCTGGCCGACGGCACTCGCCGCACCTCCAACTGGAACGACCTGATCATCGCCAAGACAGCTCCGCAGACCCAGCATGACGTAAGCATCTCGGGCGGCAACGAGCGCGTGCAGTTCTACACCAGCTTCGGTTACTTCTACCAGCAGGGTATATTCAAGAGCGGCGACCTGAACTACGACAAGTTCAACGTACGCGCCAACATCACCGCACAGATAGTGCGCGGTCTGAAGTTCTACGCCAACCTGGCCGGCATGGCCGACAAGCGCAACGCACCCTACGAAAGCTCCGTGGACATCATCCGCAACCTGTGGAAGCAGGGCGTGCTCTATCCCGCCTACGCCGACCCCGACAACACCATGCTGAACTACGAGGGTCTCGACCTGGAACAGAACACCGTGGCCATGATGACGTCCGACATCAGCGGTCACCGCAAGTACCGCCAGAAGACCTTCGAGTCGTCGGCTTACCTGAACTTCGACTTCGGCGAATACATCCGTCCGCTCCAGGGCCTGCAGGCCAAGGCGCTGATCAGCTACGACTATCGCGTGGACAACAACGAGATATACCGCAAGGAATACTATCAGTACGCCTACGATCCCCTGACCGACTCCTACACTCAGAAGATCTACAACAACAGCTCGCCGAGCAACCTGCGCCGCGAATTCTATTCCAAATCGCAGCTCCTGGGTCAGTTCATCCTGAACTATAACCGCGAGTTCGCCGAGAAGCACGACGTAGGCGCCACCCTGGGCTGGGAGTGGCAGAAACGCACCGGCGACAACTTCTACGCCGTCCGCGACCTTGCGTTCGCCAATCCCTACCTGTTGGTAGGTCTCACAGAGGGCCAGATAGGCGCCATGAACGGCGGCGACAACGACCTGTATGAAATAGCCAACCAGGCTTTGATAGGACGTATCAACTATTCGTTCGACGACCGCTATCTGATCGAGGCCCAGTTCCGTTATGACGGATCGTCCAAGTTCGCCAAGGGACACCAGTGGGGCTTCTTCCCCTCGGTTTCCGCAGGATGGAGAATCTCGTCCGAACCTTTCTTTGCCGATGCAGCCGCCAAGGCCCACATCGACAACCTGAAGATCCGCGCCAGCTACGGTGAGCTGGGTGACGACGGCAGTCTGGAATACGACTGGGCGATGGGTTACAGATACCCCGCCGGCATCCCCGCCGACAACGGTAACTACAACGGTTACTCACCCGGTTACGTGTTCAACGGCCAGTACATCTCCGCGGCTTCTCCCCTTGCCCTCCCCAACACCAACATCACCTGGTACAAATCCAAGACATTCGACATCGGTGTTGACTTCGACATGCACAACGGCATCTTCGGATTCTCGTTCGACTACTTCCACCGTCACCGCAGCGGCCTGTTCGCACGCAACGAAGGCGGTCTCCCCACCGTGGTGGGCGCCACGGCACCTCGCGAGAACCTGAACAGCGACTCGCATCTGGGTATGGAGCTTGAGCTGCGCCACCACAACAAGGTGGGCAACGTTACCTACGACCTGCGCGGTATGGTGACCATCACCCGCAACAAATACCTGCACGCGTCTGAGAAAGGCCCGTACGCCAACAGCTACGACCGCTGGCGTCACGACAACCTGAACAACCGCTACCAAGGCGTTCAGTTCGGTTACACCGGCGCCGGCCGCTACGAAAGCTGGAACGACATCTGGAACTACACCGGCTATCAGGAGAAGGACGTTCTGCCCGGCGACTACAAGTACGAGGACTGGAACGGCGACGGCGAGATCAACGGCGAGGACGAGCATCCCTTCGCCTACGACCAGACTCCCTGGATGAACTACTCGCTGAACGCATCGCTGGCCTGGAACGGCCTTGACTTCTCGATGCTGTGGCAGGGCTCTGCCCTCGGTTCGATGGAATACAAGGAACCCCTCTACTCCATCTGGGGCGACATGGGAGGCGGTATCCTGCAGCAGTACACCGACCGCTGGCATCCCGTCAACGCCACCGACGATCCCTACGACCCGGCCACACAGTGGGTAAGCGGATACTACGGCTACACCGGCCACTATCCCCGCGCTAACTCGTCGTTCAACCGCGTCAGCACCGACTACCTGCGTCTCAAGAGCATCGAGCTGGGCTACACGCTGCCCGAGAAATGGACACGCCAGTGCCGCATCCGCATCTACTTCAACGCCTACAACCTGCTGACGTTCACAAAGGTCAAGTTCGTCGACCCCGAGCATCCCGACGACGACCTGGGCCGTATGTATCCTCTGAACAAGACCTTCACGTTCGGTCTGAATTTCTCCTTCTAAACTCAACTGAAAATCAACATGAAAAAGATAATTTTATCAGCCATACTGGGAGCCGCGCTGTTTACCTCGTGTAACGACCTGGACATCGCGCCCAAGAATATCGTCACCTCCGACGACCTGCTCTCCAGCGAGTCGGGTATGGACATCTACATGGCCCGCATGTACTCCACGATGCCGTTCGAGGACTTCAAGTATCTGGCCGAGCGTGGTCTGAACGAATGTAACGGCTGGCTGGCCGGATTCGGATTCGACGGCACAGGCGACGCCGTGAACCGCGACGGATACTGCCGGACGTTCACGGGCGAGAGCGAGGCATACTGGGGCAAAGCCTTCGAGCTGATCCGCGCCGCAAACTACCTGATCGAGACCCTGCCCGATTTCAAGGACAAATATCCCGAAATCACCTACAACGACTATCTGGGCGAGGCTTACTTCGTCCGCGCATATACATTCTATGCGCTGGCAAAGCGTTACGGCGGCATTCCGCTGGTGACGAAGGTGATCAACTACCCCGCCTCGAGCGACGAACTCGAGGTGCCCCGCTCCAGCGAGGAAGAGACCTGGAACCAGATCTGCGCCGACTTCGACAAGGCCGCCGAACTGATGATGCCCCGCAGCCCGAAGCGCGGCTACGCCAACAAATACGTGGCATTGGCCGTCAAATCGCAGGCCATGCTTTACGCCGGCTCCGTGGCCAAGTACAACGAGACCGTTCCCGGCCGCCTCACCGGACTGGGCATGAAGACGGGCGTCCGCGTCATCGGCTTCGACCAGGCCACCGCCGCCGAGGCTTCCAAGCGTTACTTCTCCGAGGCATACAAGGCAGCCCGCGAGGTTATGGAAAAGGGCGGCTACAGCCTCTACATGAAGAAATGGGCCGAGGGCGACCGCGCCGCTCAGCGTCAGAACATGATCGACATGTGCTCCGACCTGGACAGCCCGGAGAACATCTGGATCCGCGAGTACCTCTACCCCACCACGACCCACTCGTTCGACGCATACAACGCTCCCTACGTGTTCCGTTCGCCCCTTAGCTCCGCCGTATGCCCCACAGCCGACTTCGTAGAGCTGTTCGAGGGATTCGAGCGCTATCCCGACGGTTCGCTGAAGGTTACAACCGGTAACTCCAACACCGAGGGCAACTACATCATGTACGACAAGCCGAGCGACTTCTACAAGAACGCCGAGCCCCGTCTGCTCAGCTACCTCATCATCCCCGGCGACCAGTTCAAGAGCCGCGAGATGGAGATCTACGCCGGAGTCTACACCGGCACCACTCCCGTCAAGCCCCTGCTGAACGACTATTCCTATCAGAACCAGAACCAGAACTACCAGGCGCTGGACATAGCCAAGGGCGACAACCCGACGCTGTTCCTTAGCCCCGACCCCAACAACCAGACCATCGTAGACCTGCCCGACGGAACCAAGATGAACGCATCCGGCGCCAACGGCCCGTTCTACAACTATGCCGAGTCCGCCATGACCGGTCTGTTGGGCCGTAAGTGGCTGAAGGACGATCCGTCGTTCACGGCACGCGAGGGTAACAGCGACCAGCACTATATCCTGGTTCGTTACGCCGAGGTATTGCTGAACGCCGCCGAGGCTGCCGTAGAGCTTTCCATCGCCGGTGCACAGAGCCCCGACGGCTCCGACATGCTGACAGTGGCCACCGACGCCATCAACAGCATCCGCAACCGTGCCGGCGCCACACAGCTGACAGGACGCCTCACAGGCAGCGACGAGAGCCGCGACATCGTACGCAAGGAACGCCGCAAGGAGACCGCCTTCGAGACCGGCACCAAGTGGGACCTGCGCCGCTGGCGTGTGAACGATTACGACAACCGCGACGGATTCTGGGGCGAGACACGCGACAAGAACAAGTTCAGCTCCAACTCGCACTTCCGTTTCCGCGGCATCTATCCCTTCTATTCGGCCCAGGACCGCAAGTGGTTCTTCGACGTACGCTTCGAATGCATCTCGCACAAGGAGTTCGAATACAATCCGGTGGACTACTACTTCGGCATCCCCGGCAACGAGGTTGTGAAGAGTCCCGTCATCGACCAGCAGCCCAACCGTTAACAATAGGCTCTGTTCCTTAAAAAATATTAACGCCAGGGCGGTGGATTTTCGAGGTAATTTTGCCGATCTGTGAGGGAGCAGCCTCGCGGCTGTGACCGAGCAGAACGGTAAAATTAACCGAAAAGACACCGGGCAAGGCACAGAATAATTAAATATAGAATAAACAAGGCCTGTTCATAATGAAAACGCCAAAAGAGAAATTACCTCCGTCTCGCAGTTGCACCTCATCTTTGGCCTTTTGACTCAGTCGCATAGCCCACTATGCTCCTGAGTCGGCAAGACCAAATCTGAGGCACACCTGCGACCCTGGCGTAAATATTTTTTAAGGAACAGAGCCTCAACACTTAAGACAACATGAAACTGATCAATATAACCGGCATGTGTGCCGCTCTCCTCATGCTCTCTTCGTGCAGCATGTTCGAAATCGACAACTACGACGAGCCCGAAGAAACCATCCAGGGCCGCGTGGTGGATGTCAAGACAGGAAATCCGGTGCTGACCGACCAGGGCAGCGAGGGTATCCGCGTACGCCTCACCGAGCTCAGCTGGGGCGACAACGTGGAGCACAACCCCGACTTCTTCTGCCGTCCCGACGGCACGTTCCAGAACACCAAGATCTTCAAGGGCAACTATAACATCCGCATCGACGGTCCGTTCATCCCCTTGGTTCGCGAGACTCCCGACGGCACCGTTCTGGCCGACGAGACAATCACCACCGACATCAAGGGCACGACCAAGGTGGAGTTCAAGGTGCAGCCCTTCCTGAATGTCCGCATCGAAGGCGACCCCACCGTGAGCAACGGCGTGATCAAGGCAAAGGTAGTGGTGGAACGTGGCGTAAGCGAGCAGGAGTTCAAGGACAAGATCGAGCCTATGGGCAACTGGAACGACAACTACCTGAACGTGACCGACATCCAGTTCTTCGTAAGCTACTCCAACTCCGTGGGCTACCGCGCACGCGACGACCGCTGGTCCAGCTCCATCAGCTATGCCGGCAATTCGTTCAACGACCTGTTCGGCACTCCGGTCACCATCACCTCCAACGGCACGATTCCTTCGGGCCGCAAGGTATGGGTGCGCGCCGCAGCACGTATCAATTTCGACACTCCCGTGGGCAGCGGTACACGCCGCTGGAACTATTCCGAGCCCATCGAGGTCATGATTCCCTGATCCGACTGATCAGTTACATTAATCTATAATAAAGGAGAGGCCCTCCTGAGGACATTCCCCCGGGGGACCTCTCCTTACTTCATTCTTAACATCATCTGCTTAACATTACCTGCTTCCATAATATCATGAATCCTGTTAAAGCATATACGATATATACCGGAATCCTGACGGCCGCCATGCTGTGTCTGCCGGGAACCGCATGTTATTCCAAAGACAACGTCAAGACCACTTTCCAGTCATCGCAGGAATGGCGTCCCACCATCGACAACCGCGCGGACGCCGTGATGGTGTACGGCATCGGGGGCAACCCCAGCGACCGGACCAGTGCCAAGAGCTTTGAAAGCCGCGTGCGCAGCTGGAAAGACCGTGGTTACATCATACATTACATGACCGGCATCGCCTGGGGCGAATACCAGGATTATTTCACCGGCAAATGGGACGGCAAATGGCATCTGGACGAGGGCCAGGTGACGCAGAAAGGCGACACCATCTGGCACGGTCACATGGTGCCTTACATAGTGCCGTCCATGAATTTCCTGAACTACATGAAGGAGCGCCACGTCAAGCGCGCCATCGACGCCGGCGCCGAGGCCATCTTCATGGAGGAGCCGGAGTTCTGGGCCCGCTCCGGATACAGCGACGCATTCAAGCGCGAATGGAAGGAGTATTACGGCACGGACTGGCGTCCGCAGCATGAGTCGCCGGAGGCCACATATATGTCCAACAAACTGAAATACCACCTGTATTACCGCGCGCTGAACGAAGTGTTCACCTACGCCAAGGAATACGGCAAAACCTTAGGCCGCGACATCAAGTGCTACGTTCCGACCCACTCGCTGGTGAACTATTCGCAGTGGCAGATAGTCAGCCCCGAGGCAAGCCTGGCGTCGCTCCCCTGCGTGGACGGTTACATAGCGCAGGTATGGACCGGAACATCGCGCGAACCAAATTTCTTCAACGGCATCCGCAAGGAGCGCGTATTTGAGAACGCCTTCCTGGAATACGGCTCGATGGAATCAATGACGGCTCCCACTGGCCGCAAGATGTTCTTCCTGACCGACCCCATCGAGGACTGGCCCCGCGACTGGGCCGACTACAAGCGCAACTATCAGGCCACGTTCACCGCCCAGCTGCTCTATCCGGGCGTCAGCGACTACGAGGTGATGCCCTGGCCCGAACGCATATACGAGGGGCTGTACCGCACCAGCGCCGACAGTCAGGAGAAAACCCGCATCCCGCGCTTCTACTCCGCACAGATGCAGGTGATGATTAACGCGCTGAACAAGATGCCACAGAGCGACAACCGCCTGAACGGCAGCCACGGCATAGGTGTGCTGATGGCCAACTCGCTGATGTTCCAGCGTTTCCCGCAGCATAAAGGTTACGACGATCCGCAGCTGGCCAACTTCTACGGCATGGCGTTGCCTCTCGTGAAGCGTGGCGTGCCGGTCAAGACCGTGCATATCGAGAACTTGGCCTTCCCGGCCACTCTGCGCGACATCAAGGTGCTGGTGATGACATATTCCAACATGAAGCCGCTGGATCCGGAGGCTCACAAGCATCTGGCCGACTGGGTCAGAAAAGGTGGCGTGCTGCTGTTCTGCGGTTCCGACAAGGATCCATTCCAGGGCGTGCAGGAATGGTGGTCGACCAACGGCAATTCATATTCCGCGCCTTCCCAGCATCTGTTCCAGACCCTGGGCATCGACATGAATGCCGGCGACGGCGAGTATAAGGTGGGCAAAGGCACGGTGATGGTGATGCGCCACGACCCGAAGGATTTCATAATCAACAAGGGCGGCGACTCCGACTATGTCCGTAACCTGACGGCGCTCTATTCCGACCGTGCCAAGGCCGGCAAGCTTGATTTCAAGAACCATTTCCAGCTGCAGCGCGGTGCATATAAATTGGCCGCAGTGGTCGACGAGAGTGTAAGCGACAAGCCTTTGGTGCTGAATGGCCGGTACATCGACCTGTTCGACCCCGAGCTGCCCGTGATGCAGTCTGTGACCGTGAATCCGGGTACACAGTCGCTGCTGATCGACCTTGACAAAGTCAAGGAGCGCAAGCGCGCACAGGTGCTGGCGGCATCCTTCCGCGAATCTGACGAGACCCGCAACGGCAACTCCTACGCATTCACGGCCAAGAGTCCGGTGGAGACCGACGGCGTTTCACGCGTGTTGCTCCCGGCAATGCCTAAGTCGGTAACAGTTGACGGCAAGCAGGTGTTCAATCCGCAGGACTGGGACAATGCAAGCCGTACGTATCTGCTTAAATTCGAGAACTCGCCCGAGGGCAGGAAAGTCAGGTTCAATTGGTAAATGACGATGAGCGTATGAAACAGCCATTAAAATTCCTCCCCTACTTCAGGAACACAATATGGGGAGGCGATGAAATTTCCCGCTTCAAACAGATTTCCGTCAACTGCCGCAACATAGGCGAGAGCTGGGAACTGTCGGCTGTACCCGGCTGCGAGAGCATCGTGTCGGAGGGTGCCGACATGGGCCTTACGCTGAACGACCTGACGGCCAAATATGGCGAGACGCTGGTGGGACCACGGGTCTACGAGCGTTACGGCCACCGTTTCCCGTTGACCATCCGTCTGATAGACGCCAACGAGGATGTCATGCTGGACACACTCAGCGACCGGACAGCCACCGATTCCACATCAGGGAATCAGGGCAATGCAAGTATATGGTATATACTTAATGCCTCCGATGGCGCCATGATATACACGGACTCCACCTACGGGAACGATGAATTCATGACCGGCACGTACCCTGATACCAATCAGGCCGGACAGATGAAGACCCACACGGGCGACACATTCCTTATGCCGGCACGATATGTCAGGGCCATCGGCGCCGGCAACTTTCTGGTCGAGATTCAGAATGCCTGCGATTCCGCCGGCGTGAACCCCGGCGACATCAAGGTGGAATACGAAGAAGTGACAGGCTCGCGTGTATTCTCCAATCCCAGGCAATCGCTGATGAGCCTGGTGTGCCTCAAAGGAACGGGCAGGCTCAAGGTGTCCAACGTGCTCACCACCGTACAGCAGGGCGAGACCATCCTGATTCCGGCCGCCGCCGACTCGTTTGAGGTGGAAGGCGACCTGTCGCTGCTGAAAGTGGCGATATGACGTAATTGTCGGGGCATCGTTTACGTTTAAACGACAAGAACAACCTTTTTTAGAATGAATAACGATAAAAGAATTGTATTTCTTGATTACGTACGGGTATTCGCCTGTTTCCTGGTGATGCTCGTTCATGCAAGCGAGAATTTCTACGGCGCGCCCGGTTCGACCGACATGGCGGGACCGCAGTCGTTTCTCGCTAACGAGACCGACCGCCTGTGGGTCTCGCTTTATGACGGATTCTCACGTATGTCCGTCCCCCTGTTCATGATAGTGTCGGCGTTCCTGCTGGTGCCCATGCAGGAGGGAATGTCGGCCGTGGCGTTCTATAAGCGCAGGGCCGTCAGGATTCTTCCGGCATTCCTGTTCTTCATGATAATCTATTCAACCGTGCCGGTGCTGTGGAATCAGATCGACCTCGGGACTTCGGCCACCGACCTGGCGCGCATACCGTTGAATTTCCCGACCCTGGCGGGACACCTCTGGTTCATGTACCCGCTGATAAGCCTGTATCTGTTCATACCGTTCATTTCGCCCTGGCTCGCAAAAGCCAAGGCATCGGAGGAGCGTCTGTTCATTGGCCTGTTCTTCATATCGACATGTATGCCTTATCTCACCAGATTCTTCGGCGAGATATGGGGACAATGCTTCTGGAACGAGTTCCATGCACTGTGGTATTTCTCTGGATACCTCGGATACCTGGTTCTGGCCCACTACATCCGCGTCCACCTCAACTGGTCACGGGCAAAGCGTCTGGCCATCGGTTCATGCCTGACCGTGATCGGAGCCGTATGGACTATCCTGTCATTCTACATCCAGGCCGTACCGGGCCAGCTGCACGTGACGCCCGAGCTTGAGATAGGATGGTCGTTCTGCACCATAAACTGCGTGCTGCTCACCACCGGCGCGTTCCTGCTGTTCACCTGCATCCGCAGGACCGAGGCGCCCCGATGGATTTCCGAGCTGTCTAACCTGAGCTACGGCATGTACCTGATGCACATCCTGTGGTTAGGGCTGTTTGTCGGCATCTTCAAGGGGCAGATGCAGCTCCCCACGGCAGTAGCGATTCCGGTCATAGCATTGGCCACCTTCCTGAGCTGCGCGGTCAGCACCAAGCTCCTGTCGCTGATCCCCTTCTGCCGCTGGATGATAGGCATCAACCGCTCCCCCAACAAAGAACGTCAGCTCAGCGTGCTTCGTTGACTTCAGCCGTGCGTGCTTCAATGGCCGCATTAAGCATCTCGCCCTGTATGGCATCTTCAAGTTCTTTCTTGCTGATGCTTACGGGGCGCGCCATGAACTCCGGGATATTGTAAGACTTCATTCGATTGTCGTCATAATCCGGAGTGGCCTGCGGCAACCTGAATGGTTTCCGGGCCTTGCCGTTCCTGTCGAAATATGCTATATAAAGGCGGGTGTACGATCCGTCGTCACGCCGTGAACTGAATATAATCCAGCGGCCGTTTGACGACCAGCTGTGATAACTCTCCACATCCGGGCTGTTCACCTCCGAAAGGGGGCGGACGGCCTTTGTAGCGATGTCAAGCAGGTAGAGGTCGGCGTCGCGGTGCCAGATATGGAATGTTCCGTACGAGCCTGCCGTAAACAGCAGATAGCGTCCGTCGGGCGAAGGCCGCGGGAGGGTCGCGCTTTTTCCTTGTCCGGATACCCGGAGCACCGTGTCTGTCTGGCCGAACGTCCGTGTGGCCGGGTCAAACGGCTTGCGGTAGATGTCGTATTTGAAATCCTCGTAGTTAGTGTTTTCGTACACCTTCATTTCATCGGGGCTCATGGCCGGCACCTTGGCTGATACATACCACAGCGACCGTCCGTCGGGATGCCAATACGGAAATGTCTCAAGTTCGGTGCTGTCGTTGGCTATAATCCTTACACTGTTTTTCTCCACATCGTAAAGAACCAGGTCGGATGCTCCGTCCTGCACCTCCACCTTGTTTCGGTCGCGCGAGTGGAAACTCTGCGAGGTTTCGTTAACGGAGTATGCTATCAGCGGCAACGTGGGGTGCCATGAGGGATAAACTCCGTTGGATATGGTGGCCGGAGTCTTGAGTGTCACTTTCGTAAGGATGTCTCCGCAGGCTATGACAGTGCCTCCGAGACGCCCGCGCACATGCATCTGCATCCTCTCACCGCGATTATAGTCCTGATAGGAATGACAGTTTATGCACTGGCCGTTGCCGAATTCCGACAGCGACTGGCTGTTGAATATCTCGCTTTCGTCGAAGTCTGTCAGACTGCGCTGGCATATCGCCATTGTCTCATAACCGATGTACGAAGGCTCGATCAGTCTGTAAGAGATGTATGGATCTATGCTGTCGGCTATGGCGTTGGGTTCCGTACTGTAGCGTTTCCACTTGCCGTTCCGGCGCACGAAAATGTCTGTATAGACGCTGTCGCCCTTAGCCTTACCTATCAGGTCGTGCCATTCATCGACAGGTATGTCAAGGTCACGGCCTGACACGACAATGCCTTCGGGATTGGCCTTGGTACGCAGTCGGGTCACATAATCGTCGCCCTCTATTCCTATCCGGAAGTTCAGGGGTGCTATGTTGCATGGTATGGTCACCCCGGTGTAATCGGGCGTGACCGCCGCCGTACGGCCCCCCTCCTCGTATTCGGACGGAACTTTAGCGCCACACGACACAAGCACCATCGCCAATGTGGCGGCACTCAAAAGACATGATATGGATTTTTTCATCATTTAGAGTGTGTTTACTTTTAAACCGTTTTAACTAATGAATAGAGTGATTATTTAAACTTCAAATTAATCTTGAGGTCTTTTTTGGCTGATTTTGCCAAGCTTCGTCGGTCACGGTGCCCGCACCGCTCCCTCCTTGGCTTGCAAAATCATCTCAAAAAATCCTCTCAATCTTAATTTGATTTAAAAATAAACACACTCTAAGTCGTCTTCAAATCTTTGACAAAGAAGTAATAATACCAGTAGGTATTGCCGTATCCGCTGCGGAACAGTTCGCTGTTTACGGCATCGCTGTTGCCGGCATTCTGCTGCGCCATCTGCATGAAGCCCTCAAATCGCTTCTGCACATCGGGGTCTATGGCAAACTGACGCCAGTCCACCTTCCCCTCGAGAGCCGAGAACAGAATGGCCGCCTCCTGGTAATGGACGGGAAGACGCTTGTTATGGCGAGCGTAAAGCATAAACCTTGGCCAGAAATTATCGATATTCTTTTGTATCAGATTGAACTGCATTGAAAGCTCCACTAACTGAGGCGGGCCGCCGGCATAATTGGAAATCATGGTCGACACGAAGGCCTCTATCAGCGCGTCGTCGCCCCCTATCATATTGTTATAGGCCATCAACGGCCGGACGGCGGCGAATTCCGGATCCTTGTCCATCAGTTTCGGGTTATCGGCATACGCCATGTATCTGTCGGCCCAGGCCTTGTGGAACGTGGTGCGGCCCAGCATCCTGAGATAGCGCCTGGCCAGTGCTGTCTCTTCGTTGAGCAGAGCGCATTTCACCATGTATTTTAGGTATTCCACCTTGGGGCCGTATTCCACCATGTCCTCCATGCACCAGCGGTAAGCGTCGTTGATGCGGCCGAAATTATAATTGAGACTCCGGCTCAACACATCCCGCAGCGAGCGGTCGCTGCGGGGCGAGTCGTATTCCACGGCATCGATCGGGAACGTGAACAGGCTGTCGCCGGCCTGTCCCAGCCGGTTAAGGGCTATATGGGTCAGAAGGCCCACGACCCGGGTCGGAATCTCCTTATGCGCACGCGCCACCTCTACGGCCTTCTTATAGTCATTATCCCGGATAGCCATATCCATAGCGATGGACGTGTCGAAATTCTCGTCGCGATGACGCATGGCAAACACCGTAGTCATGGCTGCGATGAATGCCAGGACTCCGATAGTGAGATTGCGTCCGGCATGACGGGAGGCGCCCTCCTTACGTTCTGAAGGTGCTAAAAGAGCGACCGCCAGCAGGAAAATGATGCTGACGATATATGGCGTGACCGTGGCGCCCGTGTAACTGTCAATCCTCGGGAGTCCGGAGATGTACAGGTTGCATTTCATCACATGCGTCTCGGTAGCCACATAGTACCACCACGGAATCAATGCGCCGCACACTGCCGCCGCTACAAGCACCACCGCGCCGGTGCGCCAGTTGAGCCGGAGTTCACGCAGCACACACATACCGACACCCAAAAGGGCGTAAAAGCCTAACGGGACATACAGCACGCCGACAGCCAGCACAACATACAGTGTCTGACACCACATCTTCTGTCCGATGTGCCGGCTCACCTCGAATATAGCCAGTGATGACGCGAACCCGAGCAAGCCGATATAGGGATAACCCGGGGTCTTGATGCAATAGATCATATATCCGGGAGCCAGCAGGGCCAGCAGCATCATCGCCGAAGGCACGCTTGCCAGACCGAACAGGCTACGGGGCATACGCGCTACGCGCCACATCGCAAGCCACAGGCCCGCAAGCAGAAGTATGAACATCGTGCCGCCGAGCCAGGGATAATAGAAGAATTGGGTCAGGTAACTGCCGCAGTAGGACAGGAAGCCGCCGGGGATATCCACACACTGCGTCCACCACGTTGCACCGCTCATGAATATGGACTGATCCTCGACCTTGCGCAGATAGCTGTGGTTCAATCCCGGAAGAAGTATATAGGCCACGACCGCAAAGACCGCCACAAAAATCCAGGGCATGAACCTGCTGTCGGCGAGGTTCAGCCACAGGTTTCCCTTCTTCTGTCTGGCAGTTGGTTTGGCTGATGATTTGCCGGATTGTCTGGACATATAGTTAGTCTGATAGATTTTAGGTTTTATACGTAAGTATTCAGAATGCAAAGGTATATAAAAAATGTGATTTTCTATATACCCTTGCATATATTTCGGACGAGTCCGTGACTCGGTTATCTCAGTGCGATTTTCGCAGAGGAACGGGCTGTTTCCGTCTCTACGGCAGCCACATATACGCCGGCGGGCAGTCCGGGCAGTCCGACTGCCGTATCACCGCCGGCAAGCGTCACGGCCGATTCGTATGCGAGTCTGCCGCCTGCATCGTAAACGCGCACCGTGGCCGGTCCCTCCTGGGCCGAATGGATGTAAAGCGCCCTGCCTTCCTGCCAGACCGCCAGACTACCGTCAGCCATTATGTCACGGATGCCGCTGCTCTCGTAATTTTCCTGTTCATCCATTTTCCTGAGATTCTCCTCGCGGTATCCGGCACTGAACATGTCGGCGGCGTGATAATCGTGGGCGCGGCTGTCGAAATACACGCCGAAGCTCTGAGACGTGCTGGCTCCGTCGCGCGCCATGAATATCGGAGACCCGGCGCCCTGGGAGCCTCCGGATACCGAGAGGAACTTGCCGTCGGCCACGCACTGGAGCCTGTAGCAACCGTCCTCCTCCAGCTCGAAGCGCCATGTCTGTGTGTCGGTATTCTTGGGCTGCATCAGCATCAGCGCGCCATACACCGACTCCAGCCTCTGGCCAGACTTCACTTCGACTATGCGCCACTGATACGGATTGTCCGTGGCCTCGAGACGGAAATCCATGTTGGTGGCATCGTCATCGTTATCGATATAGAACCCGTTGCCCTTGGTAGACATCCAGCGGTCGGAATACTTGTCCAGCAGACGGACTTCCATGCCGTCGGACAGCTCCGCGGGCCGCTTGAAGCGGTCGCAGTCGGCGAATACGTCGAGCGACCAGCTGTCGTACCATTTCACCGTAGGCGCACCGGAACGCACGCTGAGAGGCAGCCATACATATTCCGACCTGCCGCCCACGTCCCCGCTGTCCCAGCGGTCGCCCATGTAGATATAGGCTCCTTCGTAGCCTTCCACCTTCAGCACGTATGTGCTCTGGCTCAGGTAGGTGGTGGAGGCTCCGTTGTCGATGGCGAAATTCCGTCCCGGCTCCCAGTAGCCCAGTATCTCGGTAGACGTGGCGCTGTGACCGGGGTTGGGATCCCAGCCCGTACAACCGGAAAAAAGGCCGAAGTAGATGTCGCCTACACGGAAGATGGCCGGTGCCTCGTAACGAAGTCCGTTGAGTATCTTGGTCTCGGTCACCGGATTGGTCTCGGGCACGAGATAATCCGGAGCCATCAGGGCCACGTGCATGTTGGTGTTCATGTCGGTCGAGCCGAAATGATAGGCTTTGCCGTCAGTATCCTTAAAGAGGGTCTGGTCGCGCGAGTCCTTGTTGTTCGGTCGATAGGTGCTGACGAACTGATAGTTGCCGTCCACTGCATCGGCCGTGGCCACGCATATCCGTGCCTCGCCGTAGCCCAGACCGTTCTCCCAGTGTATATGCATCACCCACTTGCCTGTATTCTCGTTGTACACCACCTTGGGGCGCTCCAGAATACACTTGCCCGTCTCCGGATCAAGAGCCTGCGATGCCTTGAACACCAGTCCGCGGCGTTTCCAGTTGTAAAGGTCGGTCGACGTGTAACAGCTTATGCCATTGCTGACGGAGCCGGTACGGTCCTCGCCGAACCAGTAATATGTCCCCTCGTAAAACACCACGCAACCTCCATGAGCGTTGATGTGTTGTCCCGACGTATCGTTCCATCGTGCGCCGGGTGTTATAGTGTTCGCGGCATGACCCGCGGCCGGAGCCGCCAGGACAAGCGCTGTCAATAGTATTGACTTGATATCCATATTATATCATGTATTAATCAGTGTCGTTTGTTATGTCACCTGTCATCTATAAGGCTATTCATAGTAAAGGTTTTAAGAATTAAGAGGGTGAGTCCCGGAGGATTCTGTTCCGGGACTCACCCGACGGATTAAAAATTACTTACGCTTGCTATGTATATCTAAGAGTCCTAAAATACAAGTTTGAAGTTGCGGTCGCCATTGCTTCCGCGCACCACGCAGATATAGACGCCACGTCGCGGCAATGCGACGGTGGATCCGGGAGCATAGTCACGCACCTTGGCCACGATTGCGCCCATTGTGTCGTATACCGTCACCGTAGTGCCGTCCTCGACATTATACACGGCCAGTCCTTCGGCATTGGCCACGGCGAACGCCTTCTCATTGACGTCGATGTCATTGATGCCGCTGATGTCATCGCCGAATCCGGGAGCAAGAGGAGCGTATGCGCCGGTAGGATCGTATGCGAAGTACTCGACATTGACACCGCCCCGGTTGAAGCCCACCAGCTGGTCGAGCGTGCGGCTCTGGCCGGCAAGTGTCATTTCGTCGACATAGAAGGGCTGCGGGTTCGAGCCCCAGCCGCCGCCGTTGAGGAAGCGCTCGTTGTATACCACCACCTTCAGCTGCTTGCAGTCGGCCGATGTGGTGTAGTTGAGTCCGTAGTTCACCAGACCCTCCTCGTTCGTGATGTCGACGGATGTGCCGAGCTGGGAGTTCTGAACCTCCTGTAGCTTCACCGAACTCATGATGGCGCCACTCTTAAGGTCCATGCCGCCGCCGGCCAGGAAGCTCAGGCTGTAGGTGCTGTTGGGAGCTACGTCAACGATCTGCGATACGGTTCCCGAGCCCCAGCCGTCGTTCCAGTTGTAACGCTGCAGCTTCAGCACGTGGTTGTTGAAGTCAAGCTCGTTGTTGACCTCGAGATTCGGCACCTCGTACGTACAGTTGTAGCGGTCGATGGGATCCACAACCCAGCCTTCGATCTTGTTGACGAGGCTGTCGGTGGCACGCACGTTCCACTCGCCCTCGAAGTTGCCGTTTTTGAGCAGGTTCGCGCTGACCTCGCCGTTTGCAACGGCCCATTCAGGCTGCATGCCATAGTCCTTGGCGCGTACACGCGCTATCTCGATACCATCGCGGTATGCCACCACACGACCGTCGGATGTCACGGCATAGCGGTAAGTATGGAACTTGCCGTCGGTGTTGTAGAACTGCGACTTACCACCTGTTGCCGAGGTCGCGGGATTGGGAATGCTGATCTTGCTGCCGGAATTATAGAAACCTATCTCGCCGGAGTTGACGTATGTCTTGAATGCCGAGCCTTCGGGAGTGACGGCAAAAGCATTGAACTCGTTGCGGTCGCTCTTAACCTTTACACGGAATTCTACGGTATAGCCATCCTTGCCGGGCGTAAAGCCGTCGGCCGCGCGGTGGGTGAATGCATTGCTGTCATCGCCGCTGCACACTGTATTGGTCTTGATGTCCTTGCGTTCCAGGGCGGAGCCGTGGCCGGTGAGGCTTATGTACTTGCGCAGATCGCCGGCACGAAGTATGATCTTGCCGTCCACGTTATCCAGAGTGCTGTTGAGCGTCACCGTTATCTCACCGTCCTTGTCTGCGGCCAGGGTTTCGGGCGATACCGAGAATCCCTTTGTAGCGGTTACACTGACTTTGTCGGCCGATAGCAGATCGGCAATTCTGACCTTCACTGTCTTCGAGCTGCCGGTGCCGTCGATCACCAATGTCTTCTGAGCGGGTTCGAGCACGGGGGTCACTGGAGCGTACGCGCCTGTAGCGTCGTACGTGAAGTACTCGAGATTGCCGTGGCTCTCGAAACCCACCAGCTGGTCGAGCGTGCGCGACTGGCCCACCAGAGCCATCTCATCGACATAGAAGGGCTGCGGGTTCGAGCCCCAGCCGCCGCCGTTGAGGAAGCGCTCGTTGTATACCACCACCTTCAGCTGCTTGCAGTCGGCCGATGTGGTGTAGTTGAGTCCGTAGTTCACCAGACCCTCCTCGTTCGTGATGTCGACGGATGTGCCGAGCTGGGAGTTCTGAACCTCCTGTAGCTTCACCGAACTCATGATGGCGCCACTCTTAAGGTCCATGCCGCCGCCGGCCAGGAAGCTCAGGCTGTAGGTGCTGTTGGGAGCTACGTCAACGATCTGCGATACGGTTCCCGAGCCCCAGCCGTCGTTCCAGTTGTAACGCTGCAGCTTCAGCACATGGTTGTTGAAGTCAAGCTCGTTGTTGACCTCAAGGTTCGGCACCTCGTACGTACAGTTGTAGCGGTCGATGGGATCCACGATCCAGCCTTCCACCTTGTTGACGAGGCTGTCGGTGGCACGCATGTTCCACTCGCCCTCGAAGTTGCCGTTCTTCAGCAGATTCTCGCTGACCTCGCCGTTTGCCACGGCCCATTCAGGCTGTGTGCCGTAGTCCTTGGCACGAAGAGTGGCTACCTGGATACCGTCGCGGTATACGAACACACGCTTGTCGCTCGTCACAGAGTAGCGATATGTGTGGAATTTGCCATCGGTGTTGTAGAACTGCTTCTTGCCGCCGTCAGCTGTTGTCAGCGGATTCTCGAAACCGATCTTGGAGCTGCCGTTGTACAGGCCCATTGCCTCAGGATCCACGTATGCCTTGAACGACGCCCCTTCGGGAGTGACACCATACACATCGAACGCATTACGGTCGCTTCCGAGCTTTACGCGGAATTCCACCGTATATCCGTTCTCGCCGGGCTTGAAGCCGTCGGCCTCACGATACGACACCCTCTTTTCAGTGCCTGTGAATACCGGATTCTTGCTCAGGTCCTTGGTCTGCAGGGGTGTGGGATTAGCCTCGACATACACATAACCGCGGAAGTCGCCGCTGCGCAGGATTACCTTTCCGTTTTTGACGGGCAGCGTGCTGCGCATGGTCACATATACCTTGGCGCCCGTGGCGTTGGCCGGCAACTTGGTCGGGAATACCTCCAGACCGGGAGTGGCCGTGATGGTGATATCGTCGGGGAGATTGGACGCATTGACCTCAAAGCTCTCGCTTGCCCCCGTCCCGTTGATCACAAGACGCTGGGCTGCCTTGGAGGGACCTTTGACGGTTACCGACGTCTGGTCTCCGAGCGTCACCACCGGCGTGGCCGAGGCCAAGCCGACCGCAGTCGACAGGGCCAAAGCCGCCAGCAGGATTTTGCAATACTGTCTTTTCATGAATATTATTATTGATAATTGATTAGTTCCTTTTATTATTTCACTACTATCACCTTGCGTGCGGCATAACCTTCACCCTGGATTGCCACTACATAGCATCCAGCAGCGAGGCTGACCGAATACTCAGAACCGACGGTGCGCACGTTCGACATGAGGCGTCCGTCCATGTTGAATACCATGACGGTGCATTCTCCTCTGAGACCCGATACCACCAAGGCACCGTTCTTGCTCTCGATACTTACACCCTGTGCATCAAAGCCGCTGACGCCACTGCTCTGCTTGGCAAAATCGAGAGCCTTGCGAAGATTGTCGCAGGCAGTCTGGATTTCGGACTTGGTGTGATTGTCGGCATCCGCCACAATCTCCTTGGCCTCTGCGAGCATCATGTTGAGAGTGAAGTCATCGGTCTTGGTCTCGGCGATGAAGGCCTCGGCCTCGGCGATGAGAGCGTTTATCTCCGTGAGATCGTGCGGCGGAATCACGGTTGCCTTGAAAGTTTCCACAGCTTGATTCAGGGCCTGAACGGCCTGGATCAGATCAGTCTGTGCGGCCTCGTCATTTGATGCTATCTCCTGTGCGGCTGCTATTGCTGCGGAGAGAGCCGCTGTGGCCGATGCCGGATAGTTGCCGGGCTTGAAGCCTTCGGTGGCGCCGGCCAGAACGGCTTGTGCAGAAGTGATGGCGGCGGTGATGCCGGTACTGTTCACCAGTTCGGTGCGGAACGTAACCACGGCCTCGTTAAGCTCCGTGACCTTGGCATCGACATTGGTCTGATTAATGGCTGCGCGATCTATGGCCTTGGCGGCATCGATCACGTTCTTGAGAGCATCCACTACACTCTGCGGGCACTGGCCGGGCTCGCTGCCGATCACCACAGCCTTGGCCAAAGCCTGGTCTGCGGCCTCAATAGCGGCATCCAGAGCCGTGAAGCTAATCACGACCTTGTTTCTGTCAAGAGCCACCATGGCATCGTTCAGAGCATTGGTACATGCGTTGATTTCCTCCTGAGTCTTGGTCATGTCGGCCTCGGCCTCCTTGGCAGCTGTCAGAGCCGCATTGAACGTATCGATGAGATTCTGCGGATAATATCCGTCGAAATCACCGCCCTTCAGGTCGGTGTAAGGCTCGGCCTCAGCTTTCTGGATTGCCTTGCGGAGGGGTGTGCGGTCGATGGATACCGCACCGTTCAGGAAAGCATAGCGGGCGTCGAGGAGAGCCTCGATGTCGGTAACCTGAGCTTCCGTTACGGCCTTTGCGGCTTCGATGGCGGCCTTGAAGGCATCTACCACTGACTGCGGACGCTGACCCTTGTTGTCGCCCACATTATCTTTCTCGGCCTCATACAATGCCTCGCACCAGCGGATCACGTCGGCAAGCACGTCGCCAGCCGCCTGAACCTCGGTGTTGCCTGTGAATGCCTCGGTGGCGGCAACGATTTCAGCTGCAAGAGCATCGGCGGCTTCCTGCTCGGAAACAGTCTTGGCCGATTCCTCGAATCCGGCTATCCTGGCCTCGAACGCCTCGATATCGCGCGGATAGTACTCCCCTACATTCACACCTATCTGAGCGGCGGCGGCCTTGGTCTTGGCGGCGGCTATCGCGGCGTCGATGGCATCCTTGTTCACCGTGTTGGGATTCTGCAGGAAGTTGACGCGGGCTTCGTTAAGCTCCGTCACCTTGGCGTCAACTTCTTCCTGTGTGGCGCCGGTGAGGGTCTCGGCTGCCGTGATGATGGCCTGGAAGGCATCGCACTTGGCATCACTCCACTGTCCCAGTTCGTTGCCGCGGGTGACGCTCTTCAGTGCTGCCTTGGCCTTGGCCACGGCATATTCCAGATCATAGAGATAGGGGTCGTTGGCGGGATCCACACGGAGGAAACGTGCCTGATGGGCGTTGCTTCCCTTGTCCAGATTCTGGATAGCGAAGTTGTTGCCGCCTCCGAAAGTCACGACCTGGGTGGGGTTGTCGTATTCCACGAGAGCGAAGTAATCGAGGTCATCGATGGTCCGGCAATATACCACGGTCCATTTGAGAGCGTCGGCGTCAGCGACCTCGCTGACGGTGCCGTCGTACGACAGCGCCTTGCCGTCGTTCTTGACGATGAAGGTATGCTCCAGACCCTCGACAGGCTGGAACGTCCAGTGCTGGGCCGTCTTGCCCGATTCGAATTCGGATGTGGTCTTCGCATCCGTGCCGTTGTTGGTCAGGAACTTGGTGTTGTACTTACGTACCGAGAAACGGTAAGCCGTATTGGGCAGAGGCTCGAACCAGGGGTCGATTTCAGCGGCAAGGAAGGCGTTGATGGCCTCGTTGAGGGTGGCCGTGATGGCGTTTACCTCATCCTGTGTTGTATAGGTAGCGGCCTTGGCCGTGGCGAGAGCGGCAGAAAGCGCGTCTACGGCACTCTGGGGATACATGCCCGGTTGTGTACCGACGACAGCCTCGGCGATAAACTTCTCGGCGTTGGCGATGGAAGCCTCCAGACCGAATGTCAGGAGCTGGCCTTCCTCTACGAGGACCACCTTCCAGTTGGAAGTGGCGCGGGTATCCTTGTCAGTGTATACAAGCGACCCTTCGGTCGTGCCGTCGGTGGCACAATAACCCCATTCCCGGAACTTCTTTAAGCGATATACGGAGTTTGCGAGATCCGAGATCTCGAATTCAAATTTAGCGACATCAGCGGTGGCGTCCGTGCCCACCGTAGTGTTCCAGCCACCCTTGCGGGTCAGGAATCCTGAGCCGTCTGCAAGTTTGAGGTTGAACGCGTTACGACATCCTTCCACCGGAACTATCTCGAATTTCTGGCGGATATTGCCTGTGGGCGACTGCAGGGCTGCCTCGTTGGTATCGGTCATGCCCATCACGAAATTCGTTGCGATATTGACGAATACATACTGCTTGCCCTCCTGTGCGTTGAACACGATACGCTGCGCCGCGAACGTCGATATGGCCTCGTTGAGGGTCTTGGCGGCCTCGTTCACGGCCAGCTGGTCCTGAGATGTCAGGAAACCCTGAGCAGTCGCAATGGCGGCATTGAGGATATCCACGGCCTCCTGCGGATACATGCCGGGCTCGGCGCCGATCTCGATTCCTTCCAGAGCGGACTGAGCGCTCGATATGGCATTGGTAAGCGCATCGTAAATCACGCCGTCGGTTGCCTCTACGAACTTCCAGGCATGCTTGCCGTCGTTACCGCTCTTGTTGGTGTAGACTCCGGCACCCTCGCTGTTCTGGTCGGTACCGACATATCCCTGACGGCCCTCGTTGAACATCTTGAAATGATCAGGTTCGGTAGACTGCCAGAACGTATACTGCGTGAAGGCATCCGAGGGATCGTCCATGAAGATGACGGTCCAGCCTGAGTCACTGCCGAAATAACGGCCATCCTCAAGCTTGATGTTGTAAGTAGCCTCGGCGCCCTCCACAGGAGTTACGGTAAACTTCTGCGAATCACCGGCTCCGGCTGGCATAATCTTTGCGGAATTCCCGTCGACCGTCAAGAACAGACCGCTTGAGTGCTGTATCATGTAGGTCTTGGCAGGATCAGGCGTGAGGAGCGTCTCCGCGCATACGGTCTGCACGAGGAACCCCAGCATCACCATGAGCAATGCATAGATTTTTTTCATGATAATTAAGTTAATTGTTGGTTATTTTGGGTATATGGATAGTTGATTCTTCCTATGGATATGGGATAGGTGACTCATCTTATTATGAGTTTTGCATGGTATCGTCTACCCGCAGCGTCCGCGGCCACCACAATGAACACGCCTTTCGCACCCGGATTCATGACGACGCTCCCCGGGCCGGAGACAAGCAGCTCGCCCGATATCGAGAACACCTTTATATCCGTTGCATAGGCTCCCTTCAGGCTGATAAGTCCGCCATCGGCAACAATCCTGCCCGATACGTCCCGTATGGATCCGACCCCGCTTTCGGGCAATGTCTCCAGACGCCAGTAATGCTTCACGTCCGTACCCGACTTGTCGGTGTAAATGCCGCCGCCACGGTTGTTGTCATCGGTGCCCAGATAGCGGTCGCGTCCTATGTTCTTGATCAGCACCGACCCGGCCTCCGGCGAACGTTCCACAGCAAAATGGGAATAAGGACTGCTCAGATCGGAGTGGAACTCGAACATCCAGCCCTGATCGCTGGCAAGATAGCTGCCGCTGCTGCTGTGCATGCCGTACACATAACTTTCGGCCTCAACATTCTCGAACTGTATCAGCGAGGCTTCATCCTCATGGCCGAGCACGCACTTCCCGTTGCTTTCCGAGAGGTACAGTCCGCTGGAATGACGTATCAGGTATTGCTGCGTCACGTCAAACTCCACGTTCTTCAGTGCCGGATCCGTCTCTGCGAAGCTTTCGGTAAGGACATCGCATCGGGCGTCGATATACCATTTCAGATACTCCACCCCTTCGCCGTATGTCGGAAACAGTTTCACCTCGAGATACACCTGGTTGGGCAGTATCTTCCAGGTATTGAAATTCATCTTCTGCGAGGCATCGATTAGCTGCGCATATTCGTCGGCCTTGTCCAGCAGGTGCTCCCGCAGGCCCTCCTTCATCAGCTCGGTCCATCGCCGGTTGACAGCGGTGCGGAACCAGTCGTCCTTCCACATCCTGTGTATCCAGGTCTTGGGTTCATGGGCGGCGTCGCGCATCATGAGATTCACGGCATTGCCCAGCCGGTTGTCGTTGTTGAAGGCTATGTCGAAGTCCCACAGCGGCCCGAAACAGATATGACCGTCGTTGCGCTTCTTATAGATGTATGTGCTCCAGAAGCTGTCGCTGTTGCCCGTAAGTTCACACGCTATATACCAGTCTATAAGCGATTTCTCGTCAACCAACGCACGGTAGCCGGTCTCGGGATCGGTATAATTGTCGGAAAAGAGTCTCTCCTCGAAATCGCATATAAAATCGGAGATATACTGACGCTGCTGCTGGTTTATCTCATCATCCTTGGGATACTTGATTGTGACCTTCATGTCGCGCGGGGTCTTGAACCAGACAGGCTCGCCATCGGCAAAGCCATCGATTTCAAGAAGATAGCCGCCTGTTATATCCGGTTCCGTCACATCGGTCGGCTCCTGTTCCTCTACCGGAACACGGTTCTTGTTGACCTCGACCTGGTCGGAAACCATATAATTGCCTAAATATTTGTCGTTCAGCACTACGTCCACAAACTTGATGGATGGAGTAAACTCGAATCCCATGAATTTGCTTATCTCAAAAGCCATGGCATTACGAAGCAGTGTCTTGTCGGCATAGTTGGCCAGCAACACCCAGCTCTTGGCCTTGGCTTTCAAGCCAAGGAAATTAGTCTTGGAGTCGAATTTGATACGGAATGGCTTCTTGGGCATATTCCATGTGGAGTTGCCCCGGCCCCGGATGCCCATCGCAAGTGCGGTGGCGCACTCGTTCTCGTCCGAACTCATGACCGTAACCGTTCCCTTCACATAATCCTCCTTGCCGTTAATCGGGGCATGGTTCTCGGTATCGATATATATGGTGGGAATGTTGGTAAGCTGCTCCCGCGCCGTCACGAAAAGGGCGCAGCACACCATCGCGGCGATGATGCATAACGTGCGTTTCATCCGGAACTCGGTCTTGCGATTCCGAACGGATTTCCGATTTCCGGCCACAGCCGGTGCATAGGCATATTTCTTCAGGTCAGTTACGAATTTCATGGTGTAAGGCTTTGAGGTTGATTAAACACTTCTCTGTTTGTTTCAACTAAACCACTTCTCAGTTAGTTTCAACCGCAAAATTACAACAAAGCCTACGACAAGTCTTCAACTATTCATTCAATCTTGTATAAAAATCGGTCAATCCTTTATTTCTGACGTCCCACGACGTCGCGCGGCGAGATTCCGAACTGTTCCTTGAAGCATGTGGAGAAATATTTGGGATTTGAGAATCCTGCCGCGTATGCCACTTGCGAGACGCTCATGCGGCCCTCCCTCAGCAGCTCGTAGCTTCTTTTCAGCTTGATGTTCCTGACCAGTTCCACCGGCGACATTCCCGTTATGGCCTTGACCTTCCTGTACATCGACGAGCGCGACATGCATACCTCACGGGCAAGACTGTCTATGTCAAATGCCTCGTCGTCGATATGCTCGTTGACAAGCGCTATGACTTTATCAAGAAATTCCTTGTCAAGAGAGGAAAGTTCAAGCGATGAGGAATCCTCCTCCGAGGTATCCTTGAATTTCTCCTGCCGGCTCTGCTTGTTGGTGATGAAGTTGTCGATGCGTGCCACGAGCACGGGCAGTTCGAAGGGTTTCGAGATATAACCGTCGGCACCGGCCCTGTAACATTCCACACGGTCCTCCGGACGGCTCTTGGCGGTAAGCAGGATGATGGGGATATGGCTGGTCCGGATGTCCGATTTCAGCAGATGGCAGAACTCGAGGCCGTCCATCTCCGGCATCATCACGTCGCTGACTATTATGTCCACGTCGTTCTTTTCCACTATGGCCAGAGCCTCCTTGCCGTTCCGGGCCACAAGGACATGGTATGTCCGTGCAAATATCTTGCTCATCACAAGCAACAGCTCCTCGTTGTCCTCCACCAGAAGCAGGGTTATGTCCCGGTTCACCGGTTCGTCGGTCGCCTCGAGCGTGTCGAGGTCCTTGGGCAGGCTGGCGCATAACTGCGAATCCGGCATGTCGGGATCGGCCATCTCCTCGCTGCCGTAACATTCCCCGGACACCGGGATCCTGAGCGTGAACACACTCCCCTTGCCCGGCTCGCTTTCAACCGAAATTGACCCATGATGCAGTTCCACGAGATCCTTCACCAGTGAGAGGCCTATGCCGTTTGACTCCACACGTTCCTCCCGGTCGATGGTGTAGAAGCGCGTGAATATCTTGTCAAGGTCCTTTTTAGAGATGCCTACACCCGTATCCGCCACCTTTATCACCGCCATCTCCCTGCCGTCGGCGGTCTCATTATTGACCTTCACGTCGATGGAACCTCCCTCGGGAGTGTACTTGTAGGCGTTGGATATGATGTTGAACAGTATCTTCTCCACCTTGTCCACATCAAAATATCCCACTATCGGCTCGCAGTCATGCTCATAGTTGAAATTGATGTGTTTCTTGTCCATCAACGGCTGGAAATGATTGCGGCATATCTGGTCCACGAAGTCGCAAAGTTCGTTCTCGGACACACTCAGGCGCATATTGCCCGTCTCTATCTTTCTATAATCCAGAATCTGCTGGATCAGAGCTTTCACTTTCGCAAGATTGAACCTGATCTTGTCCAGATGCGGACCAATCTTGCCGTACACCGTCTCCACGTCGTCCACCAGGCACGATATTATGGTGATGGGCGTAAGGAAATCGTGCGATATGTTGGCGAAATATTTCAGTTTTATTTCAGCGAGTTCCTCGGCATTCTTCTTTTCAAGCTGTGCCGCGCGCACGGCGTTCCTCTCCCGGTTGCGTCGACGCACATATATGTAGATACAGGCTATTGTGAGACATAAAATCAGGAAATATGCGGCATAAGCCCACCATGTCTCGTACCATGCTGCTTCCTTCCGTATGCGGTATCGGGCCGGAGCGCCCCACTGCCCGTTGTCGTCCGTGGCGCGTACCTCAAGGACATAATCCCCGCTGGGGATGTTGTTATAGAAGCCTATGGGCGATCCGCCGTCGACCGACACCCAGTCCTTATCCACACCTTTCAACCGATAGGAATAGCGGATCTTGTCGGGGTTGGCATACTGAAGGGTCGAGAATTCAAACTGTATATCCTTGGCATAGGCCGGAATATAGATTGTCTTGCCGTTAAAATCGGTGGCGTTGTCCGGATCTCCTATAAGAGACTGCCCCGACAACTTCACATCCGTGATTCTGGGCGGGAACTGTGATTCGGCACCTGTGGCCACTGTTTCGGCGCTGACGTTCAGATATCCGCCGTAGCATCCGTAATAGATTGTATTCGTATCGCCATCATAATACACAGCTCCCTTGTTAAGCCTCGGGTCGCCGCCATGGGCATCACGAACGCTATATTGAACGCAATTCTTGAAATCGGGGCTGAACCTGAATATGTATTTGCCGGACGACAGCCATTTGTTATTGTTCTTATCCACCACAATATCCTGCAGATACTCGGAATTGCGGAAATCAGGCATTTCATCTATCTCCACCTTGCGGCCCGTACGTCGGTCAAGCCCGATGACATGTCCCAATTTGCCGATGGCCCATATCGTGTTATGGTTTCTGTCCATGGCCATGTCCACTATGGAATATTGCGATGTACCGGCAACCGGTATGGCCCGAATGCCCGCATTTCCCCTCTTGGCCGACACATTCAGCTTGAAAATTCCTTTGGAGGGACTTGCGATCCATACGTTTCCATTCTCGTCAGGCAACATGGACTGCACGTCCCGCAGGCCATCGATGGCGTTGACAATCCTGCCGTCCGCGCCACGGAACAACACATGCTTGTCCGTGGCTATCCACAGGTTGCCCTGTCTATCCTTTACGATATGTCTCGGCGAGCCGCCGTCAAAGCCATCGGGATTCAGCATTATCTGATCCGCGATGTGAATGCCGTCCCTCCTGTCGAAGATGTAAATCATCGGATAGTGTTCCGGACCTACATATATACGGCCCGGTTCATCGGCAAATTCAGTAATGACATATACTTCCGTCAGACTTTCCGGATCGGCTACCGATATCATGCCCTGGACCGGCAACACCTTACCGCCGTCTATGTCATATATCACCAGACCGATCCTCGGTTGATTGAACCATAGCCGGCCGGCGTAATGATACAGTGCCCTGATCGACGGTTTTATTTTCTTATTTCCCTTTGAGAACGCGGGAATCGATACACGGGATATGACGGCATCCTTCTGACTGATTATGTATGCGGCCTCGCTGCTGGCCGTGATCCATATATTCCCGTCTTTGTCACACATGATCCGGTTGAACATATTGTTCATCGGCTCGCTCAGCTTGGATATGTCGTCAAGGTAGAGTGTGTCGCCTTGCAGCCTGCCCGAGTACACTCCCGAATGACTTATAAGCCATACATTGCCATGTCTGTCGGAAGCGAGTCCGAATATGATGTCGAGATTGTCGTCCGTTCCCACGATATGTACCGGAGCAGCCGCATAGCCTCCAGCTGCCCGGCCTGACAGACGCCATAACCCGTTGCCCCATGTCCCGATCAGATACGAATCCCCTACCTGGAGCATCCGCATCGGGTTATCGTCCCTGCCTATCGCAGGGCCTTTCTCAAACCTGTCGGTCCCAGGATTATACCGGTATATGCCTTTTTGCCATAGCGACACCCAGATGTTGCCGTCATGGTCACGATACACGGTGTTGACACTCGTAGTGGGAAGCGAGGATTCATAATTCCACACGCTGTCAAGACGTTCCGAGGCCCTGACCAGCCTGCGGTAAGTGCCGATCCATACCGTGTTGTCCTTATAGGGGACAATGTCCCGTATCTCATAATCGCGCAGATCGGGGTGAGAGGGATGCGACACAGCGGTGCGTGCGGCGTTCAGAACGTTCAGACCATGCCGTGTGCCTATCAGTATGTTCTTTCCGCGGTCCTCCGCGATGGCCGAGATGTCATTGTCGGTCAGAAGGCCGGGATTCCCTCTGTGCGAGCGCCATGTCTTCAACCTGTAGCCGTCATATCTGCACAGACCGTCCTGGGTACCGAGCCAGATATATCCGTCTCTGTCCTCGTAGGCCATGCTTACGGAATTGGAAGGCAGATCGTTAATTACCGACAATGGAGTCACATACGAATTAATCCCGCTCGCCCCGGCATGGACCAGCGTTACGATCAACAGGACTATAGCGAGAACCGGCATACGAGTCCTTGACATGGGATTCCTATTTGGTTTAGGCCGCACTAATAAGGTGGTATAAGTTTAAGGTAGTATAAATTTAAGGCGTTACAAATTTACACATTATACCTCAAAGTGCCAATACCATTTGGAACGCGATATGGCATATTACCAAAAACCGAACCTTTTGGCAACATTTTCAAACCTCGCGACCGGCCCCGTACAACGCTTCTGTCCCATATTATACAGCTTTCTATCACCGGCAGGGACACCGGGCGTTGACGGGAACCGGTCATAAGGAGGTCGTTATCCCCTTCTATCGATCCACCACCTCTGAGAGATAATGATCACGCAGCTTTTTCAGATGATGTTTTCCTGTAAGCTCTATTTCCTGCTCCAGACGTATATCCTGCGATGATGCAGCCACCTTGATCAGATAACGTCCCGGCGCTATGTTCCATGCGCCATCGGCATAATATCCCAATTGCTCCGGGAAAAGCCTGAACCTCACTGTCCGTTTTTCTCCGGCCTTGAGGCTTATCCGCGCGAAGCCTTGGAGCTGGACAGGTTTCAACAGAGATTTTTTGTCAATCGGAGAAACATAAATCTGCACCACTTCGTCAGCATCGACCTTGCCCGCATTTTTTACATCAACTTCAATATCAAACGATTCAGCGGTAGTTTCTACCTGCCTGTCCATCCGCATCCCGCCATATTCAAAGGCAGTATAGCTCAAGCCATAACCGAACGGCCATGCAATACGGCAGTCATTCTCCAGGCCGTAGTTATAGCAGACGGGCTCATGAAGCTCGACAGCCGGATAGCTGACACATAGTTTGCCGGACGGAGACACGTTGCCATAAAGAATGTCGGCCACCGCATTGCCTCCTTCTTCGCCCGGATACCAGGCCTGAAGCACCGCCGTGCATTTCCTTGCCAAATCGCTGATTACCTGTGCGCGTCCGCCGAATACCACCAGTATCACCGGCTTCCCCGTAGCGATAAGCTCATTTACATATTCTTCCTGTCGTCCGGGGAGCGTGAGTTTCGTGCGGTCGCGGTTTTCTCCGCTAAGCATCACATTCTCGCCCATGGCCGCTACTATCACATCGCATTGACGGGCCATCCGCAACGCTTCGTCCCAATCGGCAGGTTCACGACTGTCCACCATGCGGCTGTCGATGGTCTTCTGCGCCGCCACTCTCGGATCGCCGCCCACTTCCATCACGGTTTCGGGCACTTCCGTCCAATCACACCCGCGGGAATATAACAATGTCCCTTCCTTCGGCATCTTACGCTCCATACCGTCCTTCAGGAATACATAGCGGGGATGCTGCGGGCTTTCCTCCTTTTTCTGCCAGAAATAGTGCATTGCCTGGAATGTATAGTCGCCGGCAAGCGCCCACATTGAATTGGCATTCGGACCGGTAAGAAACACACGGCCGCCCAATCGGGAAAGTTTTTCGGCCGTCAGGGGCAGAATCGGTTCCCTGCCGTCCGCCGTCGTGTCATTTTTCAACAATACGATGGATTGGGCGGCAAGCCGGTAGGCGGTTGCGCGTTCTTCTTCGGTGTCAAACTCTATATGTCCGTTGTCGTAGAGCCGCGCGGTATTGTCGAGTATGCCAAGCCTTGCCTTGAGCGTCAGCACACGCTTCACCGCCTTTTCAAGCGTCGCTTCACTGACAAGTCCCTGTTCCAATGCTTCCGGGATATAAGCGTAGGTGTCGCCGTTAGGGAAATCCACTTCATTGCCTGCATTCATTGCCGCGGCACAGAGATCCACAGGCGAAAGCGTATCGCCCACCTGCGGGATTGAACCGTAATCGCTCACAAGCAGCCCGTCGAATCCCACATAGCCACGCAGCAAATCCTGTTGGAGCCTTTTATTGGCCACACATTTCGTACCGTTGAATGTATGGTAACCGGTCATCACGGCCTGACTGTCCGCCGTGCGGATGATGGCTTCGTGAGGCAGCAGAATATCCTCCATCAGTTCCTTTTCGGGAGCGTCCCCTCCGCCTCCATAGCCAAGGAAATGCTTAGTGCAGGCTGCCACACCCTCATGCAGATTTCCTCCGTGCTGGATGCCGTTTACAAAAGCTACTCCCATTGCCGCCGATAAATACCCGTCCTCGCCGTAAGATTCCTCCAGCCGGTTGAACGATGGGTTGCGGACCACATCCACCATCGGGGAGAGCGCAAACGTTCCGCCCATGGCACGCAATGCCTTGGCCGTAAGCCGGGCTTTCTTTTCCGCCAGTTCTGGGTTCCATGTACACGCCATGCCTATCTGCTGCGGATAGACGGTGGCATCCAGGGCATTCACCCCGGAGAGCGCTTCTTCATGAACCAGAGCCGGAATATGATTGGGCGTGTTTTCAATAAGCCATTTCTGCAGCCGGGCCACCCTGTCGCGCTGCTCATCGGGCGACATGCCCAGATCCATGGCGAATTGGGGAATATGTCCGATGCCGTCGGGAATCAGTTCCCGGCACTTAGCCTCGTCGATCATGCCTTCCGGCGTAAGCAGCGCCGAAATGTAAATGCTTCTCAGCTGAGCCACACGTTCCGCACGGCTCATGCTGTCGTAAAGTTGATTCACACGTTGCTCCAATGTCTGTGAGCCACACTCAATCGCGGATATACAGGCCATCGCTACAAGCAATATTCTGACACACCTCATAAACCATACGATTAACGATCAGTTACTATATTTCACTTTGCCACGAATGTCAGCTGCCGATGCTCCGACATAAACGGTGAAGGAACCGGGTTCGGCCACCCATTCATGCCTTTCTTCATCGAAATATTTCAGGTCATCGTCATCAATGGTATATGAAATCTGCTTTGTCTCTCCTGGCGCAAGTGCTACTTTCTCGAAATGCTTGAGTTCTTTCACAGGGCGAATCACGGATGCCTTGTCATCGCCTACGTAAAACTGCACCACTTCCTGACCTGCGACTTTTCCGGTGTTGCTCACCGATACCGAAACGGTGCGTCCGTCAATGACGGGTTTGCCGTAACTGAATGTGGTGTAGCTCAGACCGAATCCGAATGGGAAACGCACTTTTGTCTTGAAGTAGTCGAACCAGCGGTAGCCTAAGAGAATATCTTCGCCATATACCTCTGTCTCGTCCTTCATTGCCCCATTGCCCGGCTCGTTGCAGAAATCAATACCTTTCCAACCTTTGACAGCGGCTTTCAACAGCCCGGCGGAACTCATCGGTTTTCCTTCCTCGCCACCGAAAGGCTGAGGCAATTTGTCAGGCGATACGCCGGGATAGCCTACGGCACCCATTTTATGGGCAGGGTAGTCGGTGAGCTGATATGCGAATGAGAACGGCAGCTTTCCGGACGGGCACACATCGCCCGAGATAATGTCCGCCAAAGCGTGACCGGCTTCGCTGCCAAGATACCATGACTGCACCAGAGCGGGAGTACTGTCGAGCCAGGGCATGTCGTATGCGTTTCCGCTTACAATCACCAATACGGTATTTCTGTTGGCCGCAAGCAGTTCCGAAATCAGGCGGTCCTGATAGAAAGGCAGCTGATAATTTTCACGGTCGCCGCCTTCACTGTCCTGTGCATGATTCTTGTTCAAGCCTCCTATATAGATGACGTAATCCGCATTTCTTGCCTTTTCAACCGCTTCATTACGAAGCGAATCGTACAGAGCCTGTGGCAAAACGTCCACTTCACCGAACATGGACCGTCCGGATTCATAGCCTTTCGCATATTCCACGACGCAATTGTCGCCGAACCGCTCCCTGATGCCACGCAGCGGCGACACCTCATCGCGGGGTTTGAGCTCACTCGACCCTCCGCCGGCGCATAGGCTACGTGTGGCGTTTTCGCCTACCACCAGGATTCTCGCACCGTCCTGTGGCCGGAGTGGCAGGATGCCGTTGTTCTTCATCAGCACTATGCCTTCCTGCGCTATCCTGCGTGCCGCCGCGACATGTTCGGGCGAGTTCATCGAGCCAAAGTCCCGGCCGGCAGACATTCCCGTGCGGAGTATCAGGCGCAGCATACGGCGTGCCTTGTCATTGATTATCGAATCAGGGACCTCTCCCCTCCGGCATTTCTCAAGATAGGCTCTACCCAGATAGTAATCGTCATACGAATTTATCGGCGCTTCGGTGGAAAGGCCGTCGGTATAACTGCCCATTTCAAGATCAAGACCATTAAAGATGGCTTCGTCCGTGTTGTGCGCGGCCCCCCAGTCCGTTATCACTGCACCGTCGAATCCCCATTCCTTCTTAAGGATGTCGTTGATCAGACGTGCGTTATGAGTAGCGTGCTGATTGAGGTATTGGTTGTAGCTGCCCATCAGAGTCCATGCGCCACCCTCGACCACAGCGGCATGGAACGGACGCAGGTAGAGTTCGTGCAATGCGCGGTCGGAAACACGCACGTCCACATGGCCGCGGAATGTCTCCTGTTCGTTAAGGGCATAATGCTTTATGCAGCTTGCCACGCCGTTCGACTGAAGTCCCCGGATATACGGCACGCACATTCGCGAGGCAAGATACGGGTCTTCTCCCATATACTCGAAGTTGCGGCCATTCAGGGGCGTGCGGTACAGATTCACGCCGGGACCCAACAGCACCGTCTTGTTGCGGTAGCGTGCCTCCTCACCCACCATCCGGCCGTAAAGGGAGGCCAGTTCCGGCTGCCATGTGGCGGCAAGACAGGTCAGGGCCGGGAAAGCCGTGCACGAATCATTTGTCCAGCCGGCATGACCCCAGTCGTTCCAGTTGATTTCCATGCGCACCCCATGAGGACCGTCGCTGGTGTAGACCTCCGGAACACCCAGGCGCGGCACGCCCGGACTTGAAAATTTAGATTGCGCGTAACTGAGGCGCACCTTCTCCTCAAGTGTCATCTTGCTCAGAAGGTCCTCCACCATTGTCTCGATATCATTATTTTTATCGGCAGCGTTTGCAGCCAACATACCAAACATAAAGAACGAAATAAGTAATTTTTTCATACCTGACAGTCTTGTTCATTTATATAAGCGAGTGAATACCGGCGCTGTCCCGGTGGGGCGACAGCCTGTATTCACTCGCTGAATAACAGATCACCTACCTGTAATGTACATAACGGATAATATCGGGATTCCTGTATCCACCGCAGGATAAGATATCACATACCGTTGTACAAAGCCGTGCGGTATTATTCCCTGGTGATTTTTACAATCGTATATCCGTTACCTACAAACAGAGCTCCGTCCTGTTCGTTCATGAGCTGCATGGAGTAGTCGGTAAGAACGAACTCCAGCACCATGGATCCGCTGATTGTTATGTCATCGCGTTCAGGGTCTCCTTTCCCCGTAAGGATGTTGTTCCACCAGGCTGTGGTCATGGTTCCCTGTCCATCTCCGTTAACATACGCGCGGACCGTATCACCGCTCTTGACCAGATCCTTGAACTGTGTCTGCAGCAATGCGAAGGGATTGTCCCATGTGACATTGAATTCGCCTTCCCACAGAATCTCCTCCGTTACCTCAGGAGCCGTATCGCTGATTTCAATCTTGCCGCCGCCATAGACATTCCCTTCACTGTCCGTGAGAGTCACGCGGTATGTGCCGAGAGCGAGACCGTCGGGAACGGTATATTCCACATAACTCTTTTCACCCTTGTCGACGAAAGTGGTGGCTGCCTCCTTGTCACCGATCGAGATTTTAACCACCTTCTCCATGTTTGTTCCGTGGAGCTTGACAACTGAGCCGGGCACAACCTGCCGGTCACGTATATCGTTGCCCGGAATCGGATCACTGTCAAGTGCCCGGACTATAAGTTTACCGGTACGGGATGTCGATTTGCCCTTTGTCGTGGTGGCCACGACCTTCAGTATATATTCCCCGGCCAGGAAACTATGCTGAATTTTCTTACCCGCATGGATTTTCTCATCATCAATGAACCATTCCACCGTAGTGTATTGAGCCGGAGTTACCGTGACAGAGTCTTCAAACTCTATATCACGGGAGATATTCTTGTACACGGCGGGTTCGCCGTTCTCCCAGTCACCGAACCAGGGCAGGAGTATCTGAGGGAAGTCGTCCTCACCGGCCGTGATGAATCCATCTTTATCTTCGGAGCATGAGCCGAGCGTTCCCATCGAGAGAACCGCCATGAGCGCCATTAAATTATATAATATTTTTTTCATCTTGAGTCAATTTTGTTCCCGGTTCCGTCCTCCCCCGAAAGGGAGGCGGAAGGAGGGAAACGGATAAAAAACCTTTAAAACCTATTTGTCGAATTCCTTGATATCCATGAAATGCTGGTCGGCAGTATCCCACCACACCCGTGTGTGCCAGTTGTCATTGCCTCCCATACGTTCTACGGCTTCCTTATAGTTCACGCTGTTGTACTTGGCCTCAAGCAGAGGATAGCGCAAACGCACGGGAGTCTGCATGTTCGGGTCCTCGTGGGGGAAATCGCCGCGCACGGGAAGCAGAGTACGGTCAGCAAGCGCAGGATAGTCTGAACGACGGAGATTGGCCCAGCCTTCGCTTGGATTGGTAAGATGGAGAATCCATGCCTGGGTGTTGATAGCCTCGCGAGGGTTGTCGCCCAACGGATTTGCCGCTATATACGCATCTATTTCCTCGTCGGAGATCTTCGTGACGATGTCGTAGTAGCTGTTCAGCATCTGCATGGAGGCACGGATGCCGGCTTCATAGTGGCTGTTGGCGTCGCCCGGGACATTCCATCCCTTGGACGCAGCCTCGGCAAGCAGGAACTCGACCTCGGCGGAAGTGATGAGAATGCCGGGACAGTCGGCATTGCAGAATGCCACTGCGACAGTGGGCCGAAGCATACGGGCCGGATAGTTGTTCTTGTCATAGCCCTTGTCGGGATAGAGTTTCACGAGGGAGGCAAGAGTGGGAATCTCCTCGGTAGCCGGGCCGTTCACCCACTCGTTCCACCAGGCATCGCCGACATTGCAGGGCACGATGCCCGTGCCGCCGCGGTTACCCCAATCCATCACCTCGTCGGTGACATCGAAGTTACCGGACGTATCGGTCTGGCTTCGTGTGGTGTGGATGTAGCATCGGGCCACACGGTAAAGGCGCGGATCGTCCATCTTCTTCATATAATTGAACAAGGTAGAGCAAACGAACGAAGGAGACTCGGGATCCTGGCCATAAATCATCTCGCCAAGAGCGTTGGCCCTGAAATCAAGGTCATTGGCACCATCGTACAGCGTGAACGGGGCGTCGATGTGTTTCACATACGCATCGTCGCCGGCCGACGAGATGATTCCTCCGTCAGCATGGAGGGCTGACTCGAATTCCTGGCGGGCTTTCTCCTGAGCGACATCCGATATCCGCATCGCATAACGCAGCCGGAGTGTGTTGGCATACTTTTTCCATGCGGTCGCGTCGCCGCCCAGGGACGTGACGTCGCCCGAGATGACATCCGTACCCGTGCCCAGCTGTTCGGCGCACGCCTTCAGTTCGGAGAAAATGAAGTCGTACACTTCTTCCTGTGTGTCGTATTTCGGGTTGGCGTTACCTTCGATATATGACATTCCCGCCTCGGTGCAAGGAATATCGCCGTATATGTCGGAGAGTACCGCCATCATGTAAGCCCGATGGATACGCAGTGCGGCATTGGTGTTAGGCATGTCTTCGGAGCGATGGATGGCATCCACGAGATTCTTGACGCCTATCGTGTAATAGCGGTTCCACACATGAGACATCTCGGAATCCTTGGGATAAACGGCTCCTGCATAATTCGACACGTTCCATCCACCGGCATAATACTGTGTGAAACCGGTGATATAGCTGCGGTAGGTGTCCATGAGGGAGAAATCACCGTATGTCTGCAACAGCGCCGTGGTCAGCTGTGTGTTCGGATCGATGGCGTTTGCCTTCGAGTCGTCGGTATTGACATCCTCCATATAGGCGTCCGAACATGCGCCGAATCCCAGAAGCGTGACAGCCGTCACAGCCGATACCATGTAATTATATATTGTCTTCATAACTGTTCAGATACCATTAGAATTTTACATATACGTTAACTCCGAAACTGCGGCGAGACGGGAGCGACCCGTACTCAAGGCCCATGCCTGATGTGTTATAGTTGGAATCAGGATCGATATTCGGAATATTCTTCCATACAATGAAAGGATTGCGTGCCACGAATGAGATCGACAATGACTTTACAGCCTTGCCGAGCATGCTTGTCGGGAACGTATAGCCGAATGTGATTTCACGACATTTGATGTAGGAATTGTCGTAAATAAAGGTAGCAGGCGCCTTCTCAGCCACACTTTTCCAATAGTTCTGCGGATTTACGGGATAAGTGTTCTTGCTGTAGGTGCCGTCGCCGTTGTCGACCACGCCCTCCGCGATATATCCCTCGCACTTGCCGGCCGCGCGCCACTGCGCCTCGGTCATGCCGGCGGCTTTGCGCGCCTCCTCCGAACGGTACCATTCCTCGCGGCCGGCAAGCGTGGCGTTTGCCTTACCGGTCAGATATGCCGACCGCATTGAAAATGAATAGAGGTCGCCGCCCATCTTTATATCGAAACCGGCATACAGATGGAAGTTCTTGAATGTGAACGTAGAGTAGAAACCGCCGGTCCAGTCCCACGTCGAGTTGCCGAGGGTCTTGAGATTCTCGTCATACAGAGGCAGTCCGGTGTTCCTGTCAATCAGGACATCGCCATTCTCGTTGCGCTTGAAATCCGTGCCGAGGATGGAACCGAAATCCTTTCCGACCTCAGCCCCGACGGATACTCCGGCCCAGCTCGCATCGGCCAGCTGGAAATAGTCCATACCCTCTACAAGCTTCAGCACCTTATTTGAGTTCTTTGAATAGTTTATACCCGCATCCCATGAGAAGTCCTTGATCTGGAGTATACGGCCGTATACCGCAAGCTCGACGCCACGGTTCCGGATCTTGCCGGCATTGATGAGGCGCGAAGGATATCCTGCCGCCGCGGAAGATGCAAGCCCTATGATCTGGTCTTTGGACACCTGGTCGTAGTACGTGAAGTCTATATTCAGGCGGTTGGTGAAGAACTTGGCCTCAAGACCGAGTTCATAGGAACTTGTCATTGTCGGCTTGAGGTTCTTGTTGGGCTGTATGTCATTGTTGATCATACCGATTGTAAATCCGGGATATGAGTATTTTCCCGTGGCATAGTTCAGCGCAAGCTGATACGGGTCCGTGTCGGAACCGACTTTGGCCCATGAAGCGCGAACCTTACCGAAACTCAACACATTCTGAGGCTTGAGGAATTTGGAGAATACGATGCTTCCCGAAACGGAGGGATAGACATAAGTGTTGTTGGCCACCGGCAGTGTTGACGAACGGTCGCCGCGCACGGTGCCTTCAAGGAAATACGTGGAGCGGTATCCGAGGCTCGCACTCGCAAAGAGCGAGTTGATCTGCTTTTTATAGGTGTAAGGCATTACATTCTGCTCGGCATAGTTCATAATTGAAGTCACGCCGTCCATCTGCTGGTCGGTGCCGGTTATGATGGTCGTCCTGTTGTTCACCCTGTATATGTTTCCGCCAAGGGTGGCGCTCAGGTCGAAATCGCCCCAGTTGTTGTTGTATAGGGCAAGTATCTCCGCATTGAGGGTACGGTTGTTGAAAATCGAGTTCGTCAGTTTACCCGGAAGTACGCCCGGAGTGGTGCGGGCGATGAAATCCTCGAAATTCATGTTATTGATGTCGGTTCCGATTGTACCCTGCACTTTCAGATGCCTGGTTATATTGTAAATTACCCTTCCGGTGAACCGGAACACATCCTTGGTCGATGTATTGTCGCACTTATAGAGGTCCCAGTATGGATTCTTGTTGTACTGGTCGTTGCCGTTCCAGCGGGCGTAACTGCCGTCCGGATTCTGATAGTTCTTCAGCCATTCCTGATTGTAGGTGCTGGCCAGGGTCATGAGGTTCTTACCGACATTGCTCTGGGAATCGCCGAGGGCAGGACGGTTCTTCACATCCTCGCGGGTGTAGTTGGCTGTAAAATCCACATCCACCGGGCCTATGGACGTGTTGACCCGCAGGTTGAAATTGTCACGGCTCATGTGAGTGTTAGGAAGAATATCCTTGTTACGCATGTCGGTGAAGGAGAAGCGGATACCGGTCTTGCCGCTGTTCACGTTCAGAATCACGGAATTCTGGGCCGTCAGACCCGTGCGGAAGAATGACGAGGTGTTGTTGCGATACATCAGGAACGGGCGCACCGATCCGTCATAATATGTCTTGTCGATCATATCCGCCTTCACGCCCCAGCTCTGGTTTGTGCCTGAAGACGCATCAAGTTCATACTGTCCGTTGTTGCCCATACCGTATACATGCTGCACGTCATCCCATTTTGCAAGCTGGGTGTCGACGGTAAACGAGCCGTTGTACTCTACCGAGAATTTCTCTTTGTCCGCCTTCTTGGTGGTTATGAGTATCACGCCGTGCGAGGCACGTGAACCATAAAGCGCCGAAGCAGCCGGACCTTTCAGTACGGTCATGGTTTCGATATCGTCGGGATTGATGGCCGAAATGCCGTCGCCGAGATCGTAACCGCCCTGTTCGCCGGCGCTGCCGAAATTGGTATTGTCCAGAGGCACGCCGTCAATGACATAAAGAGGCTGGTTGTTGCCCGTCATCTCGGTAGTACCACGCAGCATCACCCTGGTGGAACCGGCAGCTCCGCCGGCGGTGTTGCTGACCACAAGACCGGCGACTTTACCGGCGAGCGAATTCATGACATTGGTTTCCTTCGCCTTGTTCAGTTCATCGCCCTTCACTTCGGAAAGCCCGTAACCCAGAGCCTTGCGGTCGCGCTTTATGCCGAGTGCGGTCACCACCACTTCACTCAGCTCCGTACTGCTTTCCTCAAGTTTAATCGTCATATTCTCCTGCGCTTTCACACGCGCGGGTCTGTATCCCACGTACGACACCTCAAGTTCGTCACCGGGACGGCATCTCAAGGTAAAGTTTCCGTCTATGTCCGTAACGGCTCCGTTGGAGGTTCCCGCCACTTTCACAAATGCACCGATCAGAGGTTCCGTCCCGTCGGTGACACTGCCTTTCACTGTCTGTTCCGCTGTTTCCGCCGTCTCTACTCCCGTTGTACCAGCTGCCATAGCCGGGAGGGGCGCCAGGCCGAGGCCGAGCACATAAAGCGTTAATATCAGTCGCTTCGTTATCATGATATATAGTTAATTGGTTTACCGAATCGTTTAGAGTATGTTTGCCTTTACATCCTTATTTCGCTTGCTTCTACTCCCTCTTTTATTCCCTGTATCATCCAGGGCGCCTTAACCGCCATATTTCTGTCGCGGTCGAAAATCCCGAACTGGTCGGCTCCGTTGCCGAACCGGTTGTTGTCCCATATGAAAGTGGAGAATCCGCGTCTGCGCGCCTCGGACACCAGCGTCTTGCAGTAATACGACATATTTTCACGCATACGGTCGGCTTCATTGGCCTTGAAATGGGTAGTGAGCCCCCATTCGCCGATCACCACGCCCAATCCTTTGGCGCCCCATTCGTGCGACAGCTTATCGAAGAAATCCGTCATGGTTTTTTCGTCACTCTGTGACGCGCCGTACTGTTTATACGGCTCGCCCCAGTAATAGCATTCGCCGCTTCCGGCATATTCCCAGGGATTGTAATAATGCAGCTCCACGCTCATGTAGTCATTGCCGTTGCCCTCTATGTCGGCAGGAATGATGAAATCACCGTTATACAGACCATAATCCGCATTGCATACATACGTCTGCACTATCAGATGGCGTTTTGTATTGTTCATTCCTGTGGCTCTCACGATATCGACGAAAGTCTGGTTATAGGCATTCTGCACATCAAGGTTTTCAGCCGTCGGTTTTCCCCACTTGTCAGGCTCATGGACCTCGTTGGTGCCGGCAAACGCCACACGATAATCATATTTGTTAAGCTCATTGGCTATGTTCATCCACAGCAATGCCAGCTTGCGGCAGTTTTCTTCCTTGTCGGCATAAAGGGGACGGCTCTCGAGCCACTTGTCATGGTGGACATTGACAATTACCTTCATATCGTATTCCAGACACCAGTCTATCACTTCCTTTATCCGGTTCATCCATGTCTTGCTGACAGTCATTGCGGCAGGATTGGTGATATGGCATTGCCATCGCACCGGGATACGTATGGCGTTGAACCCTGCATCATGCACGGCCTTGATGGTTTTCTTTGTCACCGACGGATTGCCCCATGCCGTTTCCGCTTTGTCGGCGCCATCCGGGTCGCCGATGGCGACAGACTCTCCGTCCTGGCCCGGAGCGGAGCATTCAAACTGGTTTCCGAGGTTCCATCCGGCTGTGACTTCGCTGTTCCATTGCCGGGCTGTCTGCTGGGCGTGACACGTAACCACAGCCGGCAACAACCACGACAGCACTAAAAAAATCCTGAAAAAGTTTACGTTCATGAATAATAGATTTTCGTTTTCGGCAAAATTAGCAATACATGACATATCAAATGGTTAGCTGTCTGACGGAAATAGGTTTGATATGTGTCTTTAGTCAGAAAACAAACCTTTTTCCGCGAGATAACAAACCTTTCACCCGCAACAACGTGTACGACCGGCAAGTCAATCCCTGACATTACGTGTATAAAAAAAGACACCCTCCACATAGGGAAGGTGCCCTTAAATCCAATGAACAGGACTTTGCCTTATTTGTATTTTGACGGCGAGACGCCGAAGTATTTCTTGAATGCCGTGCTGAAATACTTGGCGTTATCATAGCCTACCTCACCGGCCACGTCGCCGACATGGTGACCGGCACGCAACAGGACGGCCGCTCGCTCAAGGCGCACCGCTCGGATAAATTCCTGAGGCGATTTTCCTGTATATGACTTCAGCTTTACGTAAAACACCGTACGGCTCATTGCCATTTCCCGGCACAGGCTGTCGACGGTAAATTCCGATTCAGATATATGGTTAAGAAGATGTCGGGTCACAGTATCCATGAAATCGGACTTCTGCTTCATTTCGGCCGCGGCATTGGCTTCATCCGTCGCACGTCCGTCGGTTACGTCACCGGAAACCGGGCCAGGCTCCGTGTCAGTGGAAATATCCGGATCGACGTCATGTCTCTTAAGCCCCGATTGCGAGGTCTCGGCCGAATCTCCGTTGTCGTGTTCCAAAGCATTCACCACATGACGCATATACCGGGTGTGGAGCCCGTATGTCCACCATGCTCCATAAAACAGGGATATTATGAATAGAATATAGATGCTCCACATCCACCACGAATTCCACCACGGACGGCTGACGGTGATTGTCAGATGCCGTTCGCCGAGCACGACGCGGTTGGATTTGCTTACCGCACGGACCGTGAGTCTGTGTGTGCCCGGCTCAAGGTTGACGAACCGGATATATTGCTGCGTCGTAAGGGGACTCCAGGTGCCGTTTCCGACCTTGTACTGATAGGCTATGTCAAACTGGTATCGTAAATAGATGCTTTCAAAATACAATTCAAAGGTACGCTGCCCGTAAGACAGGCTCAGTTTCCCTTCACCCAGCATTTTTGCCGCTTGTTCCTTGAACTTTTCCGAGTCGCTTTCATTACAGCTGATGCCCGTGAAGCGCAATTTGACTTTATAATTGTACGGCTGGACATAGTGCGGATTGACCATGACGGCACCCGCTTCGCTTCCGAACAGAAGATTCCCGTTCTGCAGATGGAGGGCGGCCCCATGCGAATATTCACGCTGCAGCCCGTAATGATAGTTTACATTTATGATCTTGTCAAGACTGTCGGGATGCGCGAACGACAATCCCCTGTCCGTGGCAAACCACAGACGCCCCAGATCGTCCTGCGTCACACCGGTAACCGTATTTGACGGCAAACCGTCATTCATGGTGAACTGCCGGCAGTTCCCGGTGCGGAGATCATATACATACAGTCCGCCGCCATAGGTGGCTATGTCTATATAATGTCCGTCATGAACAAAGAGATCGAGCACATAACAGCTCGTATGGTTGGGGTCTGACGAAAAATAAGGCAGTTCCTTTACCTCATTCTGTCCCGGAGTGACCATATAGAGGCCCGTTATGGTTCCTGCCGCTATACGGCCGTCCGGCAAAAGTGCCAGAGATTTCACGTTGTCGACAGGATAATATCTGAAGCCTTCCTGTGTCACCTCGACGAGCCTTGCATCCTGACAGCCTATCCAGAGATGGCCATTCTTGTCGAACAACAGGTCATGGACATGGTTTTCGCCCAATACGTCGGCATCATAAAGCTTCCTCACTTCTCCGGAGGCACTGATTTCACACACGCCGTTGCCATAGGTGGCAGCCAGAAATCCTTTCCCGTCCGGCCTGGGACATAAGGAAAGCACCACAATGCCACGGGCTGTATGGCGCCACTCTCCGGTGAGCGGGTTCAGTATGCTGATGCCGTCATCTGTTCCTATTGCCAGGGCCGACGATGACAGTTGCGCCACACAGTTGACATGGTCATTCAGCAATGTCCGGGGATTATTACGCTGATGGGTGTATGTTTTGACGGTATTTCCGACAGGCCGGGCCATATCGATGCCTCCGGAGTAGGAGCCTACGAATATGTCGCGCCAGGCGTCTACCAGCAGCGCATATATGCCGTTGCCATGAAGCACCCCGTTTTCCCCGTCGTTGGCATTGAACAGCACCGAGGCCGTATCTTTAACCGAGGGCAAGCGTGATGCCTGATACACGCCACAGCCGTCTACCCCGACCAGCATCGTCGAGTTGTCGTATGCCACAATACTTCTGACCGGATACTGAGGGATTCCTTTCACATTGACAGCCATGCCTTTGCCGTCAACAGTTATAAGCCCCCGGTCGTATGTGCCCAGCCAAAGCAGTCTGGTGTCGCCATCATAGTAGCCGCTCACCACGTCGTGCGCAAGATAATCCTGCAATCGGACTCCGGACGCTTTCCCATCGTGTCGACCGAGCGACTTCACTCCCTGGCGGGTGCCGAACAGAAGCAACCCGTCGGCACCACGTACAATGCAACTGGCATAAACATTCTGCAGTACCGGCAGGACCTTGCCTCTCCGCATCATGTAGATGCCATGGCTTAAGGCCATCCAATAGGTATCGCCTTCTCTGTAAACGTCATTGAGTTGAAAATCATAATTAAAATGCCTGGAAAGGTCAAATACCGTGTCAAAACGGTTTTGCACGGCATTATATTCATAGACACATCCGCCCGCATCAAATACCTGCAGGCCATCGTCTTCGCGGGACTGGACAAAACGAGGATTGCGCCCGACCTTATTGCGGGTAATGCCGTTTTCCGTAAGATTGAAATTCTCTATTCCCGAACCATTATACCGGGCCACGAAACTCTCTGTGGTCAGCCATACGGCTCCGTCGTCCGTCTGTTTGAGCGAATATATGCGTTGGCTGTTCAATCCATCCGCCAGGCCTAAGTGTGAGAACGTGAAATCTTTTACGTCTAAAGCCCACGTAACAGAAGGAAACAGCAAGATGATTGCCAACAGAAGGAGTGTTCTTACGACATACAATCCACCGTGACAAAGCGAATATGGCCTGTCATTTATCTCAGTTGTGGATTCTCTGTCCAGAGGAGTGATACTTTTGTTCATTATGATAAGAAAGCCGGCAAGCAGCCTGTCAAATGCAAAGTTAGCAAAAAATCCCGAATCCGGACAATTATATTGCACTATATTGCACTATTTGCCAACTTCACAGATTCCCCGCCTTCCGTCGTCCTTTATCCGATAGGCACCAGTCGGCCTCCCGACAAAAGAACAAAAATCAACGTCTGAGCCCCTGTCATAATGTAATCCTGTTCTGCTTAGTTGCGGATCAGTCGCGAACGGTAAGCATATAGCCGAAGCCTCTCTGGTTGATGATTGAGATCGAGGGATCCTGGCGCAGTAACCGGCGCAGCTTGTGGATGTAGCCGTGGAGGGAGTTACGGTTGCAGGGCTCGTCTCGCTGCCATACCGCTATCATCAGTTCCGAGGCGTCAACCGTACTGCCGATGTTGGTGGCGAGTCGTTCAAGTATCCTGGCTTCGAAGTGTGACAGTTCTACACCTTGCACTCCCAATGACAGCGTCTGAGTGGTAACATTGAAGATATATCGGCCAATATAAAACCGAATATCTTCGTCCCGGTCAGTTCGGTCTGTATGGTGCCGACGGAGCAGAGCCTTTATCCTCACTATCAGCTCACGGAGTTCAAAAGGCTTCTTGAGATAGTCGTTGGCGCCGATTTCAAATCCCGCTTCGACATCCTCAATCGTACTTTTGGCCGTGAGGAACAGCAACGGGACTGTCTGCGACAACTTCCTTATCTCCTTCGCCATGGAAAAACCGTCCATCTTGGGCATCATGACATCCGCCACGACAATATCGGCGCCTTCGGACATGAATCGCTCAAGTCCGGCTATGCCGTCGGTTGCCGTGCTGACTTCGTATCCCTGTCCGCGCAGTGTGTCGGCTACAATCAAAGCGAGGTCTTCCTCATCCTCGACAAACAATATCCTATTTCCCATCGTTACCGGTTTTGATTGTGAATACCGACCCTTCCCTTTCCTTGCTGCCGACTTCAATGGTCCATCCCATTTTGTCAAGAATGCTCTTGACATAGTATAACCCTATGCCGTACCCACGGACATCCTGACGGTTGCCGTGCGGTACGCGATAAAACTTGTTGAACAGATACGGTATGGACTTGGCGGGAATGCCGATGCCGTTGTCGGAGACGGATATTTCCTTCCAGTTGCCGGAGACGGTTATGACGACGCTGTCGCCGGAGTATTTGATGGCATTGTCAATCAGATTGTTCAGTATGTTTGCCAGGTGTGTCCTGTCTGCTTCTATCGAGACATCCTCGTCTACATCCACATTTATCGTTATCTCCTTCTCCCCGCGCATGCGTTGGGCTGCGGCGATTTCCTCCACAAAGGGCCGCAACGGCACTGTCTCCGGCTTCAGCTTCATCGTATTCCGCCGTTCCATACTCATGGCAAGGATATTTTCTACCAGTTCTCTGAGCCGGACAAGCTGTTTATTGGCGATATTGAGGTATGTCACTTTTTTCTGCGTGTCATTGGCCGTGTCATAATTGAGCAGCGCGTCATTGGCTGAATAAGCGATGGCGATAGGTGTTTTCAACTCATGGGTCATGTTGCTGACAAAATCATCTTTCATTTCCTCAATCGTCCTCATCTTCGACACCGTGTGAAACAGGTACCAAAACGCCAGGGCGAACGATGTCATCAGAAGAAAAATAGTCACGATCACGCCTGACATTTCCGAAACGATATGGCGTGTCAGTGGCGTCATATACGCTTTATAATATATTCCCTCGTCGGGATTGATATTAAAACGGAATGAATCCAATCCTGATTCTCCGTTGAATTTAGGATTGCCGCAGATTACGGAATCCTTGCTGTCGACAACCTCCACGCATAAGAAATCAGGATATATGAACCTGTGAGAAAGCTGATTGCGTAAAACGCTATCCATCACCGCCATGTCATAAGGGATATACTTTTCCATTATCGCATGAAACTGCCGGCTCATTGCATCGACCATCTGATTGGAATATGGACTGTTTTCCGACAGTTTAGCCCGTTTTTCAACAACTGTACCGTCGGCCTCGGTCCGGACAGAAATCAGTTGACCGTTTTCATCCCTGTATGTAGATGCCTCTGCTTTTCTTGGAGCTTTGTATTCTTCAATATCCTCTTGCACCTTTACGTTTGATGCCAGTCCTTGCGCTCTGCCGGCGCGATACAGTAGGTCGTCGATATCGGCATCAGCCAAGGCGGTCATAACATCACGCTCGACATTGGCCTTTATCGAATTGTAAAGGGATATGAGATAATAGACATTACAGCCGAAAATGACTGCAATGACAATAACAAACGTGGTCGATATGGTCTTAAAGCGTTTCATAATGCGAATTTACTAATAATCCGTCATACAATCGATTAACATTGCATCTGTTTAAGACTAAATAAGAATAAGGGAGCGGTTAAGACTAAATAAGGGAGCGGTTAAGACTAAATAAGGTTCATCATGGTGATTATGAAAGTAAGTAAATATAACTTTGTCGCAGAAAAACAGCACGACAATGAGAAAAGCATTACTTTTCATAACGATTATGCATAGCGCAATGACTTATGCACAGACAATGGCGCCCGATACAATCTCCGCCCGGCAGCTCGATGAAGTTGTTGTGAAAGGTGAGAAACCACAGGTCAAAGGCGAGGACGGCGTTATGGTCGTCGACCTCCCCGGGATAGTCAGGGATAAACCTGTAAACAACATACTTGAAGCGCTCAGTTATTTACCGGGCGTGACAAACGACAACGGTACGATCGGCCTGATCGGAGCCTCGAATGTCACCGTTATCCTCAATGGCGAGTTTACAAATATGCCAGTACAGAATCTGTATCAGCTTCTCTACACCACTCCGGTCGAGAGGCTGAAGAATGTCGAAATCATGTATTCCGCTCCCGCTAAGTATCATGTCAACGGTGCGGTAATCAACGTGGTTCTGAAAACGCCAACGCCTCTCGACGGCCTGCAGGGACAGGTCAGAGCCGGATACAATCAGGCGCACTATGATTCGTATGGCGGTGTGCTTGCAGCCACATACGCCATAAAAGACTGGACTTTTGACCTTAACTACGGCCTGACGCGCAGCAAATCGTGGAGCCGCGAGGAAACATGGTCGAACCATCTTTACGATGGCCAGCGCACCATGATCGAGGATGATATGCGCCGCATCGGCCGGAACTGGAGCAATACCATATTTGCCTCCGCTTCATGGAAAACGCTCAGACTCACTTACAACGGCCAGATAATTTCCGACTCAAAGAGCCAGGCACTATCATCGGGGACATTGGGCGACTATACAAACGCATACAATATGCTGTCGCCGGTGGGCTATCATAATGTCGCCCTGCGCTACACAGCCCCGTTCGGCATGACTGTCGGCGGTGACTATACCCGTTATTCCGAGAACCGTTCGCAGTCATTGTTCAAGGGTGAGGATTATCTTCTTGGCTCCGAAAACCGTCAGAAGATCAACCGCTGGCATCTGTATGTCGACCAACAGCATCAGCTTGGCAACTGGCAGTTGAATTACGGTGCGGAATACCAACATTCGAACGATCAAAGTTCGCAGCATTACGGCATTGTCGATGCGGTCGATAATACTGACTTCGATGACATTCTCAACGAGGATGTGGCAAGTTTTTATGTCGGTACGCAGCGGTCGTTCGACTGGGGTCTGTCGTTCAACGCTTCGGCAAAGGGAGAGTATTATCACAATAAGTATCAGCACAACTGGAATTTCATTCCTCAACTCGGAGCGACTTACTACAAGACTCCGAAAAGCATATTCCAGCTTAATCTAAGCACCCGACGCGTATATCCCTCATATTGGGAACTCCATGGCGGCACAAGCCACATCAACGACTACTCGACAGTAATAGGCAATCCTGAATTACAGCCATATATTCAGTACGATGCACAATTCAACTACATTCTAAGGCAGAAATATGTGGCGACACTCTACTTCCAATATGGCGACAAATCCACAGTACAGCTGCCCTACCAGTCGCCTGACGCCCTCAATCTCATCTATCAGACCATCAACATGAACTTTGAGCGCGTGTTCGGACTTAATCTATATGCTCCGTTCGGCGCAGGATATATCTGGAACGCCACAGCCACCGCCAACGTGATGAACAGGCGTGCGAAGGCCGACAATTTCCATGACATAAGTTTCGACAACAGCAAATGGATTTTCTACGGTTCTCTCAGCAATTCCTTCACGTTCAGCCGGAACAGTCCGGTATCGTTGTCAGTTGATTTCAGTTATATATCGCCGTCACTGCAAGGCATCGCGGATTTATCCGCAATATGGAAGATTGATGCCGGAATCAAGTGGCAGTTCGGTAAGAGCCGGTGTTGTGAATTAGACCTAAAGGCCGATGACATATTCAACCGATGGTCGCCGACCATGACCATCCGCCACGCCGGCCAGGACTACCGGATGAAAGTCCGCGACATGTCGCGCAATCTCAAGCTGACCTTCATCTGGCGCTTCAACGGCTTCAAATCCCAATCCCCCGACATCGACACCTCCCGCTTCGGAACCGGAAAATAATTTGAGTTGCACCATATCCACAGAATTAATAAATACTTCCTGCTGTCTTTCTTAAACAGAATCTGACCAACTTTTGCAACTATAATGTTGGTTTATCGCAGTATGCCGATCTCAATTATGCCGAATTATCGTAGTTTAAATAGTAATATTTTGCGCTTTTATCGAAGTTTTACTATCTTTGTGCCATAATACAAGACATTAATGGATACTTCAATACTGCTTGAAATATTACGCGACCAACGAGAGGAGCTTGACACACTTCGTTCCCAACGCTTTTGCAAACGGAAGGAAGAAGATATGGTTAAACTTGAGAGTAAAAAGGCTCAAGTGGTAATAGGAGTACGCCGCAGTGGAAAATCAACATTGTGTTTCAACGTACTTGATAAGGCTCATGTAAAATTCGCTTATGTGAATTTTGACGATGAACGTTTAGTTCGATTGACAGCTGATGATCTGAACGATATATTAAAGTGCCTTTACCAGATTTATGGTGATTTCACTCACTTATTTCTTGACGAGGCACAGAATATAGAAGGATGGCATCTTTTCGTCAATAGATTGCTCAGGCACGGAATGAAGGTGTTTATAACCGGTAGCAACGCAAAACTACTCAGTAGCGAGCTTTCCACATATCTCACCGGACGCTATAATGAAATCGAATTGTATCCTTTTTCGTTCCGTGAATTTTGCGAAATGGAGAAAGTGGAGATAACGAATCTTTCTACAAAAACAGACGCCTTACTTCGCAGAGCATTTGACAAGTATATGGAGACAGGCGGTTTCCCCGAGATAATTAGCGGGCAAGAAACTGCCGAGGAATATGTAGACACACTGGTTTCAAATATTCTGGAAAGAGACATAGTGCAACGATTTAAGGTGAGATACAAAGATTCCTTTAAGGCACTGTCCAATCATCTTTTGAATAATGCCCCATGCGAAATAGTCTATACTGCTTTGCAGAAGATTTTTAATTTCAAAAATGACAAAACAGTTGAGAATTATGTCGGATACCTCTATCAGGCTTATCTCCTGAAACAGTTACGCAAATATTCCACTAAAAGTAGCGAGAGGATTCGTAACGCTAAATGCTACCCCATAGATGTATCGCTTATGAACGCCAGAAAGGACGCCTTTGCAAAAGACAATTTTGGATGGCGGCTTGAGTCTTTGGTATATCTGGAGTTATGCAGGAAATATGGAACAGGTTACGATATCTATTACCACAAAACAGATTCTTATGAAGTGGATTTCGTAGTTTGTCATCGGGCAACGGTTGTTGAACTTGTGCAGGTTTCATATGATATTTCTTCTGAAAAAACTCTTAATCGGGAAACTTCTGCTTTAGCGAAAGCCGGAACATCGCTCAAATGTAACAAATTAACTTTGGTCACTGCGTATGAGGAGCGTAAGTTGGATGTTCATGGACAAGTCATTAATGTCTGTGCCGCTTATAAATGGCTTCTGATATAACCACATCACCCGAAATAACCTCATCGCGACGTTCGGACGCATTTAGGACGCATTTAGGACCCCAAATGAGAGGTATATCAAAAGAAAAGTCGCTGAATTTCAGCGACTTTAGATTGATATCGGTGGTCCCACTTGGACAGTGGAACCGAAATTAAGTCTCGTGATTATCAGACATTTAATCCAAGGGGTATCAGCAACCATTCCCGATTTCTACTCCTACAGATTTCAATGTTCTTCCGCCATGTGGGACATGACTGAGGACAAAATTACTGCTTTTTCGCTATTTATACAACGCCTCGGATGTTAAATCATATGGGAATATTGTTAAAAATTCCTTGTATTATATTCCTTCTTTCACAACCCACTCGCCGGCTTTGGTTGAGCCTTTACGGGAGAGGGTTCCAGTTTGTTGCAGTCGATTTGTAATCTTTTGGACTCCTCTTTTGGTCATGTTAAGGAAGCCGGCAATCCTATCCAGCGTTAATCTTGGGTCTGATTTCAGCAACATTAATACCTTTTGATCTGATGAACTTCTGGTGAACTCTGGTGAACTCAATAGTGAGGTCAGCATATCTTCCAGTGAACCTTTATTGGATTTCTGATGAACTGAATCGTGTTCTCCATCACTTTCCGGTGAATTTTTCAGGCCATCCCCCATTTTACTCTTACTTTCTTGGGTATCGCTTACCTCAATAAGGTCTTCTGGATTTCCATAAAGCAATTTCATTGCCTCAATGTCGGGCTGGTGTCCCTCAAAACCAAGAGTGAGCGTTGTACGGTCAACGCCACCTGAGGTTGTCACTTCCAACTTGGGTTCGCAGTGATATACACTCTGCCAAGTCTTGATTGACCCCTAAAAATTATTTTAGATTGACCCCTTTGAAGTCCTGGCCGACGGGGTCATTTCAATATGAACTGCACCCCAAAAGTTTTTGTCTAACTTTTGGGGTGCAGTTCAAAGGCACACCCAATTTTGTCCTTATTGTCTAATTTCAGAGTAACGAGCGGTAGATATTTGCCACTTCGTCGTGTGTTACAGGTCGGGGATTCCCGGGAGTGCAAACGTCTTCGAGAGCCTGCTGCGTCAGAGCCGGGATGTTTTCTTCGGTAATACCCAGTTCAGTCAGTGTCGCGGGAATACCGACATTTTGTGATAACTGTTTTACGGCGTCGCAGGCGGCTTGGGCGGCCTCGTCATCGTTCATTGATGATGTGTCAATGCCCATAGCTTCGGCAATGTGACGGTATTTGGCAGTACAATACGGCATATTGAACTCCATGACAGTGGGTAACAGCACAGCATTTGCGACACCATGAGGAATGTCGAATAATGCACCTAACGGATGTGCCATACCGTGAACCAGTCCCAGACCGACGTTGGAGAAAGCCATGCCTGCCACATATTGAGCGACGGCCATTCCGTTACGCCCTTCAGGATTCTTCGGGTCTGAAACAGCCATAGGAAGATAGCGGCTAATCATTCTGATAGCTTCAATCTCGAACATATCAGACAGTTCCCATGCGCCTTTTGTAATATAGCCTTCGATAGCATGGGTAAGGGCATCCATTCCTGTTGCCGCTGTCAGACCTTTTGGCAGTGAATACATCAGTTCTGCGTCGATTATGGCAACAGCGGGGATGTCGTTAGGATCGACACATACCATCTTCTTCTGCTTTCCTTCGTCAATTATTACATAGTTGATGGTTGTTTCGGCTGCGGTTCCTGCTGTTGTCGGCAATGCAATTATGGGTACGCTCTTGTTTTTGGTAGGCGCACACCCTTCAAGGGAGATTATATCGCTGAATTCGGGATTTGCCATAACTATGCCGATAGCTTTTGCAGTGTCAATCGACGATCCTCCACCGATGGCGACAAGTATATCCGCCTGAGCCCTTTTGAAAGCGTCGATACCGGCCTTTACATTGCTGACAGTGGGATTAGGCTTGACTTCACTGAAAATTTTATAAGGGATTCCGGCTTCATCAAGCACATCCGTCACCATCTTTGCCACGCCGAATTGTAGCAGCCCCTTGTCAGTGACGACCAACACTTTTGACTTGCCGAGACCTCTGATGGCTCCGGGCAATTCTTTTCGGGCTCCCGGTCCGAAAAATGATGTTTCGTTGAGAATGAAACGATGAACCATAAGCAAATTATTTAGGGAGGTGGAATACATCGGTGATTTCCTGCATCTGGGCCGGAGTCATGCCGTCGGGAATGAAGCCCATTGAGCGGGCGCACATATAGATATTGGCGGATTTGTTGAGCACGTCAACCTGATCGAAAGCCGACATTATATCGTTTTCTACGGCAAAGACGCCGTGTTTTTCCCACATCACCACATCGTAGTCGTCATCTATGGCCTTGATTGTGGCGTCCGCAAGTTCGTTGGAAGAGGGAAGCATATAGGGAACGATGCCGAGACCGCGCGGAGCGAAGGCTTTGGTTTCGGGAATCATTGACCAAAGAATCCGGGTCAGCACATCCTTTTTGAGAAACTCCGGATTGTGGCTCATAGCCACCAGTTCGATGGGATGTGTATGGAGCGAAGCCTTATAGGTTGAGCCTTTACCTATAAGGTAGTTGTGAACGGCAAGATGCGACGGCAGTTCTGATGTAGGCTTTACAGGGTTGTCTGCCACAATCTCATAGTGGGCACAATCGTCTGTAATACGGATAATGGATCCGTTGTCCATCGGAAAGCGGGCAAGATCACGCATACGTTTCTGAGTGCCTTTGCAAAAGAACCAGCATCCCTTCAGGTCGGGCAATGTCAGTCCGATTGCAATCGGCTCACTTATTGCCGGAAGTGATTTCATTGTGTCGTCAACGTGTTCGGTGATGTTGACGGTTATGTTGCCGCCGTTACGCTCCGCCCACCCTTTTTGCCATAGATAGCCGGCGGTTTCGGCAACTTTCTCCACCTCGGCTTTCAATGCCGGGCGATTTTCCAATATTGATGTCATATTATTTGCGGTAAGAATGATGAGACGATTAAAACGATAAGACCGCTAACAAGAACCGTTTTGGTCTTGACGTCCGTTCCATGCCACTCTTTCAGTATTATGCCCCATACATTGGAGAATGTTACGTTGAGTGACATAAGTATGCACCACGAGAATGTCAACAATGTTGCGGAATTGACAAGGAACCCTTTTCCAAGAGCGAGACCGAAGAACTGGCTGTACCATAACAGTCCGGCGAGGGCGCAGAACAGAATATTGTTCAGATACAGTGAAGTTTTGCCGTAATCTCCGAATGTCTTGTTCCTGCCGTTTTGCCAGAGGCAATAGACGGCATTAGTAAAGAATCCTCCGAGCGTCACAAGGAAAGTCGCCGGCAAGGTGCGATAGATTTCGGGTGTATCCTCGAAGCATAGCGATGAGCCGAAACCGAGACCGATACTGAAACAAGCACTCATAAGTCCGGCAATCAGCGCAACGGTTATGCCCTTGCCGAAATTGAAGTCCTTTACTGTTTCTCCGGACGTTTTTGCCCTCATGCTCCCTGCCACGCCTATAATGGCAATGCCAATCAATGTAACGACAACACCGACGATTACAGGCACGGTGAGTTCTCCCGGCTTACCCATGAACAAGGGCGTAAGTATGGTGCCGAGGCCCGCACAGGTACCCAATGAGATTGACTGCCCGAGAGCAACACCAAGATAACGCATTGACAGACCGAAAGTGAGACCACCGACACCCCATAGCACACCGAAAAGAACCGCAAGGAGTGCGTCAGTCGGATTTTCGCTGTAAGCCTCCATTAAGGTATGGCCGGAAGGAACAGCTAACATTGCCCCCAACAACGGAAACACGAGCCATGCGAAAACACCCTGAACGAGCCAGAAGCTCTCCCAGCTCCAGTCGCGCACCTTCTTGATAGGCACATAAGAACTGGACTGGCAGAAACTTCCGGCTGCGATTATCAGTAGTCCGATAATTATCATCTTGTAATTGGTTTATAGTTTATGTTTAAAGTTTAGATAAATCCTTTCTATATGTAAACTTTATTTGTTATTTTTGCCAAAAATATTATTATGGAGTTTAGTTTTGAAAAACTCAAAATCTGGCAGAAATCGAGAGTGATTGTACGGGAAGTATACAAAATCGTGTACAAATTCCCTCCACAGGAAAAATATGCACTGTCCGATCAACTTCGAAGAGCTGTGATATCTGTATCTTCAAACATCGCAGAAGGCACAGGTCGCTTTTCAAACAAAGAGAAAGTTCATTTTTGTGAGATTGCCTATGGGTCTCTAATGGAAGTTATATGTCAGCTTACATTAGCAGTAGATTTAGGCATGGCTTCTAATGAAGATGTAAATAAGCTAAGGCCTATATTTGAGGAGTTAGCCAGTCAACTTTCTGCATACCGCAGAGCCATGCAAAAAGAATAGGTATTATCTAAACTTTAAACCTAAACCTTAAACCATTATCTATGTGATGTTACATCCGCCTCATATTTCTCTACCTCCGCGATGAATGATTCACCCACAGGTACATTGTTCATAAGGCAGAACATATCATAGACGGCGTTCCACGGGAGGTTCTTACACTCTTCAAGAAGGGCGAGCCGCTGGAACTTCTTGTCGGCGAGTTCATACTCGCGCAGAGTTGCAAGAGGTTCGAGCAGAGCGCGGAGCATACATTTCTGGGCGGCACGGCTGCCGATGACGTATGCGCCGATGCGGTTGAGGGTTCCGTCGAAGTAGTCAAGACCGTAATGCACACGGTTCAAGGCTCCGGCCCGTACTATCTCACTGAACAGATCCATTGTCGGGTCGTCCATAATGGTGACATGGTCGGAGTCCCATCGGATAGGACGCGAAACGTGCAACATCAGCTCCGGCACGAACAGGAGCATGGCGGAAACCTTGTCAGCGACGCTCTCGGTTGGGTGGAAATGACCGGTATCGAGAGTTATCATCATGTCGCGCCTGGAGGCATAGGCGGTGTAGAAGTCGTTGCTGCCGACTGTATAACTCTCCAGACCGATGCCGAAGACCTTGCTTTCCACGCAGTCCTTCATCCAGTCGTAGCGATGCTCGAAAATCCGGTCGAGGGAGTCTTTGAGCAGTTCGCGGTACATATACCGGTTGACGGTTATGTCCTTGCTACCGTCGTGTACCCATGTGTTCATGATGCAGGGGTCTTGCTGAGCCTCGCCGATAGCTTGTGAAATGGCGCGGCAACGCTTGGAGTGTTCGATCCAGAAGTCTCGGATGGCTTTATCGGGATTCGAGAGGCTGAGGTCGCCGCTCCTGGCGTGGGAGAACGATGTGGAGTTGAAGTCGAGCTTGATGTCATTCTCCTTGCCCCACTGTATCCAGCTCCCGAAATATTCGGGCGTCACCTCGTCGCGGTCGACGAACTTTCCCTGAAAGTCGCCGTAGATCTCGTGTAGATTGAGGCGGTGCTTGCCGGGGATGAGCGACATGGCATAGAGAATGTCGTCACGCAGTTCCTTGATATTGCGGGCTTTGCCGGGATAGTTGCCGTTGACCTGTATTCCACCGGTGAGGCCCCCTTCGCGAGCCTCGAAACCGGTTACGTCATCTGCCTGCCAGCAGTGCATCGAGAGGTGGAAGTCCTGCATCTGCGCAAGCACCTTGTCGGTATCGACTCCTATAGCGGCGTAGCGTTCCTTCGCTATCTCGTAAGCCTTGCGGATTGATTCTTCTTTCATGATTATTTGTTTTTAGGGTAATAAGTTGTTGTCTCGATATTGCCGGCGATGACTTTGCGCATTTCCGCGAGATTTCCGACATCGCCGGATGCGACTGCCTGAATCATTATATTGCCGAGGGCGGTAGCCTCTGCCGGACCTGCGACAACAGGCACTCCGCAGGCATCGGCCGTAAGCTGGTTCAGGAAGGCATTGCGCGATCCCCCTCCGATTACATGAAGTCGTTCTATGGGATGTTCGGACAGCGTGCGGAACACGTTGAGAGTCGCGGCATATTTTTTGGCAAGGCTCTCGAAAATCGAGCGGATATATTCTCCGTGCGTAGCCGGCACCGGCTGATTGGTGGCACGGCAATAATCATCAATGGCTGCGACCATATCCGCAGGGGCGGTGAAAACACCGTCGTCAGGATCGAGCAAACATACGGCATCGGATTTCTCCGCAAGTTCCACCATCTGAGGATATGTATATGACGTGCCTTCCGATTTCCATTGCTTCAGACATTGCTCCACAATCCACATTCCCGTGATATTCTTGAGCAACCGGATAGTCCCTTCCACACCGCCCTCGTTGGTGATGTTGTGACTCTCGGTCGTTTCATTTATTACCGGTGCATCGGTCTCTATGCCCATCAGCGACCAGGTGCCGCTACTGAGATATGCGAAATTGCGGTCCAAGGCCGGTATGGCGGCGACTGCCGACGCCGTGTCGTGTCCGGCAACGGCTACTACAGGCACCGGCTCCAGTCCGGTCTCTTCCGATATTTCAGCTTTCAGATTGCCGACAATATGGCCGGGCATTACGAGTTTCCCGAAACGCGACGCGTCAAGTCCGAGTTTTGCAAGAATCCGGTTGTCCAGATCCTGTTTACAGGCATCTATCAACGCTCCGGTTGAGGCTATCGTATATTCGGTGACGATATTGCCCGTGAGCATATAGCCCAACGCGTCCGGCAGAAACACAAACTTTGCAGCGTTCAGGTGGGAGAAATCATTACGGTGCTCGTTGAGCTGGAACACGGTGTTGAAATCAAGATGCTGTATGCCGGTATGCTCATATAACTCCGAAGCGGGCATGACATCCCTGAAATATCGGCCGGAGGCGCCGATGGTCTGTGAATCACGGTATGCGTACGGCTGGCCGATGACAGTGCCGTCGGGGGCGATACATACATAATCCACGCCCCATGTGTCGATGCCGATGGATGTCGGCGTGATGCCGAGACGCGCCACTTCCCGCAGTCCGCGTTTCAGTTCATCGTACAGTGCGTATATGTTCCAGTGCAGATGACCGTTCAGCGACATCATCTGATTCGGGAACCGTGTCAGCTCCCTGGTGGTGAGCTTGCCATCTGCCGCCAGCTCGCCGAGTATGGTCCGCCCGCTGGTGGCGCCAAGGTCAAATGCTATGTAATATTTAGATTCCATATCAGAACTCGTTCCTTAAAGCCGGTTCCTTAAAATGTCAGAGTATGACTTCCCGAAGTGAAGGTTTGCGGAGCGGCACCTTCGACAGGAAGTGTCACCGTGGCAGTCGAGCCTTCAGGAATGGTGAAACGCCATATACAACGGTCGCCGTCGTATTCCCATTCACTCTTAATCTCGCCGGCCGCCGAGAGATAGCGGGCTTTCAGCGAACCGATGCGTTTGTCCGGCACCGGCTTCATGATTATGTGACGGAATCCGGGCGCTGCAGGGTCTGCCTGAATACCGGCCATGGTGTTCCACATCCACTGGCAAACGCAGCCGTATGCATAGTGGTTGAAGCTGTTCATGTCGGCCTCGCCCATTCCCTTCTCGATCGTGTAACTGTTCCATCGCTCCCAGATGGTGGTGGCACCATTGTCCACGGAGTATAACCAGCTGGGATTCTTGTGCTGCAGAAGTAGTTCGTATGCAATGTCGGTCATTCCGTTGTCGGTCAGTGTCGGCATCAATATCGACGTGCCGAGAAATCCGGTCTGAAGGCAATTGCCATGCTCCTTGAAATTCTGACGCAGACGCTGCTTCATGTCCTCTTTGGCTTGTCCCTCCACAAGATTGGTGCGCAAGGCGAACAGCGCGGGGGTCTGCATGGTGTTGAGAATATCGATACGGAACGTCCCATCGGCCTTGAGATGACGGGCGCGCACATAGTCGCGGGCACGCTGTGCCATTTCCGTGTATTTCGAGCTGTCGCGGCCGGTGCCTCTGGCCATGGCGGCCATCATGTCGGCGTTCGTAATCCAGTAGCATCCCTGCAGGTACGACCAGTATCCCCTGGCTTCGGGCCGCTGCACCTTCTTCCCGTTCACTATCTGATCAATTCCTCCGCCCTTTGTCTCCAGCGGTTCATAGCTGAGCCAGTCGGCCCACTGGAAGCTGTTGTTATAGTTCGTAAGCGCGTTATGTTCCGCATTATAACCATCAAGAAGATTCATGTATTTTTCCATCGCCTGCCAGTTTTCACTGACCATCGCTGTGTCAGCGTACTGTTTCCAGATAATGTACGGCACTATGACGCCGGCATCGGACCATCCCGCGTGCGTCGTTTCCTCCGGTGTAAAGGCATACTTTGCGCCTGGCGCCACCCCGGTATAACCGCCGTCAGGATGCTGTGAGTCGCGCAGGTCACGCGTCCATTTGTGGAAAAACTTATCGGTATCGGCGAAAAACGATCCTGTTTCGGCGAATACCTGTGTATCGGCGGTCCAGCCCAGACGCTCGTCGCGCTGCGGGCAATCCGTGGGTACGGAGAGATAGTTCGACAGCTGTCCCCAGCGGGTGTTGGAGATGAGGCGGTTGATGTCGGCATTGCCCGTAGTGATGGATCCCGTCTCCATTTCAGACGCGATGGATGTCACAGGCAGTGACTTCACAGACTTGATGATGACGGGGGCATCGGCCGTAAGGCTGAGATACCTGTATCCGTAAAACGTACATTCCGGACGGTAGCTGACTGTGCGTCCGCCGTGACCGAAAGTGTAATCCAGACGAAGGAAATCGCTGCCGAGGCGAAGATTGCGCAAATGCGCCGAGCCTTCCGGTCCATCCATACCACGGCTGTGCGCACCGTTGCCGTCGTTCAGGATTTCCGCGAAATGACATTCAAGTTTCGTTCCTTCGGCCGCGCTGAACTCAAACACCGGCACGGCGGCGGCATTCTGTCCGAAATCCACCACCAGGGTTTCGCCCGGATTGACCCTGATATTCTTTCCGGAGGGGTAGTCGCGCCGGATTGTGACTGTGCCGTAGTGGGTGTCGTCCGCACCGGATATCCCTTGCCATACGTATGCCGTCCGTGGCCTCAGCATCAGGTCAGGGCGGGTATAAACCTCGCCTCCGTCGGAGGGAAGTATTTCGCCGTCATACCGGGTATAGATCTCGGCATTGCCGAACGACGAGGCGGTTTCGTATCCCATAGGTATGCGGGCATCGTACGCTTCTCCGTCGTAAATGCCGGCATGGGTCACCGGACCCGCCACACCAGCTTTCCAGGACGTGCCGGTACCCAGACGGGACACTGTGCCGTCGGCGTACGTGATTTCCACAACGGAACGGAACGCAGGTTTGCCGCCGGTCATTCCCATAGTGCCACCGGGGGTGGCGATACGGTCTGCCCACCATCCCGGCGTTGATTGTACGGCGAGTCTGTTTACTGCACCCTTTTTGCTGTTTATTGCATCAGTTATGTCGTAAGTAAACGACCGGCGCGTCTTTACAAGATGAGTGAATCCCGGTCGAAGCACTTCTTCCCCGACCGGCCTGCCATTGGCATATAGCTGATATACTCCCAGCCCGGCCGTCATCCATACAGCTTTCTTAACTTTTTTATCATTGGGAATGTCCAGACAGAACCAGCTGGCGCCGTCGGCGGCGCGCTGGCTTCTGTCGTCTGTCACGGTAGTCTTCTCAGGAGCTCCGGGCACCGATATCCATTCCGAACACTGCCACGCTTCCGCCGGCAAGGCTGCAGTGCGGTGTCCTACGGTTTCCGGGAGTGCCGGTACGGCCGATTGTGCGGTGAATACACTCACTGAGACTATCATAGATACAAGGGTAACTGATTTTTTCATGACTGTATGCTGATTGTGATATGTCGGTTTCATCTATTAAAGTTGTCTAAACCAATTTACGTTTATAAAAGAATCTGAAGATGTGTAAACTTTATGGCAACCTTTAGCTCGGCGACCGTATGGGAGCCAACCTTTATTAATCTTACCATAAAAATCAGTTTAGACAACTTCATTTAATAATTACTTTTTGTGACTCCGGATCTTGCATCCTGACACAGGTGGCGCAGACAGTGTCTGCAGGTGCTGTCCTGTCCAGATAATCCGAAGCGAAGATAAACGCCCCCGCAGTCCAGCCCATGAACGGCGGCATTTCGTATTCGTTGTTTACTTCCAGATTGCCATGTTCCGCGTTGAACTTCTCCCACAGATTGCCTGTCGACCGGTAAATCCCGACAATGCTGTCAACATATTTCCGGGCAATTCTGCGTGCTTCCTCCTTGAAACCGTAATTGTCCAGACCTGCGATCGCCATGACATTGAAGCTTGCCCAGGCATTCGGGTAATCCCACTGATAGGCACGCTCCCGTGGGCCGCGTTCACATGCCGCCACTCCGCAAGGATATTCCAGCCTTTGAAGATTCCCTACCACCTTCGCGGCCTGACTCCGGGTCAGAGCCCCTGACCAGAGCAGATTGAACATTGCCGACGAACAGACCGGACTCAACCGTTTATTTACAAAATCGTAGTCATAAAAGCAACCATCCTGAGGGTTAAAGCAATACTTGTCCAGTAACTTTTTCCTCTTGTCGGCGGCTTCAATCCATTTGTCCGAATCTTTCCTGTTCAATTCCTTATAAAAATAATCGAAATTCTTTTCGTACAAATATAAATTAGCGTTCAGATCCACCGGATTAAAATCCTCGCAACGGGAACTGAAACGTGGCGTAAAATCCCAGCCGGACTCCGCCTCAGCCAAAAAATGAGATGCCTGCTTCAATATTTCCACAGAATCCGTCAGTATCGGCAAATCGGGGAAACGCGACTTCATGTATTCATAGAATGAAATCAGCTCCTCTTTTGTCGCATGATTGGAATAACGGTTCAATCCTGTCGGCGTGATTCTCTGCTTCATCCAGAAATCGTATTCCTTTTCCAATGTCCTGCAGGCAGATGCAAGCCATTTTTTATCCTTGTTTATTTCGTAAATGTCCCGGACCATCATGCTGGCAAACGGAGGCTGGGAACGATTAAGGTACATGACATTGGATCCATTGGGCATGAATCCGTATCTGTCTATCAGGAAAAGAATATTATCCACATTGTTTCTTGCCTGCGTAAAGTCGGAATCAGATATAAGCGCAATATTTGTAAAATATGTATCCCAATAATACATATCCTTCTCAAACGCTCCGTTCAGACTCGGGACACTATATGGTTTGGGTAAGGCTATATGTCCCAAGGTGTCTTTCTTACACTCCTTTACGGTATGCCCGATATATTCCCTGATGAACATCCTTACATCCTGAATGCCCCGATCAGACTCCCTTCCGGCATTCGCCAATGGCAAAACCAGGGAAATCAATACCATGGTCATTAGCTTGCGTAGATATAGGTACATGATGTTATGTGTTTATAATTCCGTTATAAGCCCCTATTGCGCCTCAAACCTTACCGTTTTCACATCACGGCTGTTCGGTCCGACCATAAGCTCAAACTCACCGGGTTCGAAGATATGTTCGAGATTGCCATTATAGAACTTCAGATCATCCTCCGTAATAGTGAAGGTCACATCCTTGCTCTCCCCTTTTTTCAGATCGACACGGCTGAAACCTTTCAGCTGCATCACAGGCCTTACCTCCGATGCGAACACGTCATGAAGATAGAGCTGCACAATCTCCGTGCCATCCCTGTCGCCGGTATTGGTGACGTTGACCGTTGCTGTCAACACCCCTCCGGAAGGCAGTGCAGACGAATTGAGCCGTATCCCGCCATAGTCAAAGGTCGTGTAATTCAACCCATATCCGAAAGGATAGAGAGGCTTCACACTCTCATCCACCCAGTTCTGATTGAATATATTGAAGATCCCGTCTTCGGGATCGGGACGGCTCGTGGGAAGATGGTTGTAATATATCGGGCACTGCCCCACAGAACGCGGGAATGTCACGGTAAGCTTGCCGGACGGAGATTTCTTGCCGAACAGCACGTCTGCTATGGCATCGCCGGCTTCTGACCCCGGGAACCATACATTCAGTATCGCAGGCACATTCTCGTCTTCCCAGGTTAGAGTCATCGGACGTCCGGTGAAAAGCAGCAGCACCACAGGTTTGCCCGTGGCCACGAGTTCCTTCAGCAGACGTTCCTGCGCGTCAGGCAGTCCGAGATATGTGCGCGATGCCGATTCTCCCGACATGTCCGCGCTCTCTCCCAACGCCGCCACAATCACATCGGCATTCCTCGCAGTCTCTAAAGCCTCACGCAGAAGGGCCTCATTGTCGCCGCGTGTCAGCTTCCCTTGCGAGACACCACGCTCCATCTTTTCATCAAGATAGATGTTGCTGCCCTGCGCATACACGATCTCAGCCTGATTGCCGACTGCGTCACGGACTCCGTCGAGCACAGTGCGGTGCCTGTCGAGTGTCGAGCACGACAGCACCCATGTGCCGGCCATGCTCTTGGGCGAATCGGCAAGAGGTCCGATCAGCGCTATCTTTCCCTGCGGTTTGAGAGGCAACAGGGACTCGCTGTTTTTCAGAAGCACAAAGGTTTCGGGAGCAAGTTCACGCGCTACCCTGCGGTATTCCTTGCTGAAAGGCTCATTGTCGGCACGCTGAATGTTGCAATAGCGATAAGGATCCCGGAAAAGTCCGAGCTTATATTTGGCTTCAAGCACCCTTCGGCAGGCATTGTCGATTTTATCAAGACTCACTTTCCCTTCCTTCAGCAGGTTTTCAAGATTCAGGAGATAAGCCTCGCTCACCATATCCATATCCAGACCGGCATTGATGGCCATCTCTCCGCATAGCGGTTGCGGGCCGATGCCGAGTGTCGTCATCTCTCCTATGCCATTGTAATCGGAAACTACAAGGCCGTCAAAGCCCCAACGATTGCGGAGTACATCGGTAATCAGCCATTTATTGGCTGTCGCGGGCACGCGGTCAACCACGTTGAAAGAGGTCATCAGACTCCTTGCACCGGCATCGACAGCGGCTTTATAAGGAGGGAAGTAGTCATTAAACATAGCCACGCGACTCATGTCGACATAATTATAATCCAGGCCGGACTCGGAGGCTCCGTAGAGAGCGAAATGTTTCACGCAGGCGAGTATGCTCTTCTCATCCGACAGATCGCTTCCCTGATAACCGTTCACATAAGCTTTCGTCAGCGCCCCTCCGAGGTAGGGATCCTCGCCGTTACATTCGGCGATACGGCCCCAACGGGCGTCACGACATATATCGACCATCGGATTGAATGTCCAGTTGATGCCGGCGGCGGAAGCTTCTGCGGCAGCAACCTCAGCCGACTTGCGCGCTGCGACTGTATCCCAGCTGCAGGACATCCCCAGCGGGATGGGGAAAATCGTTTCATAACCATGAATCACGTCCGCTCCGATCAGAAGCGGTATGCCCAGCCGAGACTCCTCGACTGCCATTTTCTGAAGCTTAAGGATACGCTCCGCTCCTTTGATATTGAACACGCCTCCCACAAGGCCCTTGCGGATACGGTTATGAGTGTCATTATTTGCCACCACTCCCGAACGAAGATCGGAATAAGACGGCAGATTGAGCTGTCCGATCTTTTCCTGAAGAGTCATCCGCGACATCAGGTCGCTTACGAACTTATCCATCCCGGCATCGCCCGCAGCCTCGGCGGCACAGGCCCCGGTGGCTAAAGTCAGCATCGCCGCTATTATCGTATTCTGTAGTTTCATATCTTTTATCTCACGGAGTTGACGCTCAGAAAAGAACTGAGGGACAAACGCGAATATGTTCTTTAATATTTGTGATAGGGTTCCGACATCATGTGAAGCGTGCGGGGAATCCAGACTCTGTATCTTTCCTTCGGATTCCAGTCGTTGCCGGCAGAGCCGAAGTCACAGAATTTCACGATCTTTCCCTTCTTGTTTTCCGGATCCTCAAGATCCGTGCCCAGCACTGCCGGCACATCCATCTCTATCCAGGCGAATGAACCTGCGGGATTCTCCGTCAGCGTGGCGGCGACCACACCCTTTTCATTGCATTGTATCACCGCGCATTCGTCTACATCCCCGTCGCCGTATCGGCTGTCCCGCGCCATCACCAAAGGTCCGTGGACCAGAGCCTGATGTCGGTCGAACTCCTCTACTTTCGTCTTTATATTGAAATCTGCGGATATTCTGTCGCCCTTGCTCCATTTCCTGCGCAGCATGGCGTATCCACCTTTGGCAATGTCTTCCACCGGCTCGCCGTTTACAGTCACAGCGCAACTGTCCGCCCATAGCGGAATCCGGAGCGCCACCGTGAATTCTCCGCTCCTGCGCGGATCCACAGCTATCTCCACTTTGCCGTCGACAGGATAGCGTGTCGACGTGTGCAGACGCACTTCATTATTCCCGATCCTGATCCCTGCATCGGAATCAAGATAAAGGTTCACGTATATCCTATCGCCTTCACTCTGATATGCCGTTGCCGGAATCAAAGCAAACGCACGGGGGCCGTTGGCATTGCAGCAGTTGATATGTATGCCGCATTGCTCCTCTCCCTCCTGGCGGCGGCCTTCGAGAGGACTGTATTTGGAAATCTGCGAGCCGTCGCACTTCATGGATGCCATCAGGGCGTTATACATGGTGCGCTCGAATTCATCGGCATACAGCGCGTTGCGGGTATGACGCAAAAGCCGCGAGCAGAGCTGCATCCACGTGAACGTGACGCAGGTCTCCATTGTGTGATACGCAGGCACTGTCTGAAGGCGCTTCCCTTCATACCAGCATTCGAATGCCGCCCCCGAGCCTGCAATATTGATTTCATCGGCGAGTATAGACGCCACCGTGCGCTCCGTAGCCTCAAGATACTGCGGATTATCCAATACTCTTCCAAGTTCCGTCAATCCTTCATAGCACGACATCATCTCGTATGCCTTCTGGCCATTGTCATAGCTCCACCATGTCCCGGGATAAGGCGACCGGCGGCTCACCGGCACATTGCCAAGTGCCTTGCTCACAAGCTGCGACCTCCCTTCTTTCTCGATATTCCCTACAATATCCTTAGCAAAATCAAGATACCGTTTTTCTCCCGTGGCTTCATAGAGCATCACCACCGGTTCGAGCACGGAACAGCTTGCCATGCCGAAGTAACTTCCGGTGGCTGCAATGTCTGTGCCTGTCTGCTTAAGTTCGGTAATCAGGTGGTCGATAAGACGGCTGCAACAATCCAGCGCACGCTTGTCGCCACTTATCCTATGATAAGCCAGCAGGGCGAGAGCCGTATATTTTCTGCCCCATATATCCCAGTTGGAGAGATGCGCTTCAGGCGCATAGTTGCCGATATAACCGTCGGGAAGCTGAGTAGCCATAAGTTTCTCCGCAGCTTCCCTGACCTTACGGAAAAGTTCTTCATCGCCGGTATATTCATACGAAGCCACAGCCCCGAGCATCCATTTGCCGAGGAACTCCGATTGCCAGAGCCATGTCTCGGTCTGATGCCTGAACGGCTCCACAAGCTCCTCCACATCCTGAGTCTTCACACGCCCGTCGATACACGCACGGATACGCTCCCCCACATATCCCCGCACCTCCACTTCCGGAGACGTGCTCCCTGCGGAACATGTCTGCCGCGGAGCTCCGCCGGCAACAGCCGGCGTAAGCCCCGTCAGCAGCAATATGTATAACAGTTGTCGCATAGCCGATCGATAGAGTTTATTCCACAGTCACATTGCTGACAAATCCGTTGGTCTTTATTTCCGACATGCCGGTAATCTTGGTTCCGTTGACATAATAGTCTTTAATCTTGATATCGGACACCATGTGGTTTCCGTCATATCCGGCAAGAACGACACCCGTATGGTTCGGACCCAGACAGCGGATATTGGTGAACGTCACATTCTTGATGCTGCCGCGAATATTGTCCGTGCTCCAGCTTGTGCCATAGACTCCGAGATCGATTGTCCGGCCCCATCCGATTGTATTCATCGGCTCACCTTCGAGAGTGGCGCGTTCTTTAATCACCTCCTCTATGGAGATATTCTCGAAATGCACATCCTCAATGCGGCCGCGGTCACCGTTCTGCATTGACAGCGCGGTGAAGGTGAAATGAGGAATATAACAATTGGTGACACGCACGTCGCGGATTATGTCGACCACCGTCTCCGCACCGAATTCAACCGCCTTGCCCCAGTCGTTCCAGAGCACGCAGTTGTCAATGCGTATGTTCTCCATCAGTTTACCCTTGTCATAGACGTACGCCTGACCTTTCATGGCGATACAATCGTCGAAGGCACGGATGAAGCAGTTTTTCACATTGATGTTACGGCTGTTGCAGATATCGATACCGTCGGCATTGTAGCGCCAGAAGCCTACGCACTTCACATTGTCATAAGTCACGCCGTTGCAGAGCGTGGGAACAATTGCCCAGCCGGTCGGGTCGCGCACCACAATTCCCTCCACAAGAGCATTCGTGCAGCTGTTGAAGGCGATGATAGGGCCTTTGCCGGCACGGCTGCCGTCAAGGATGCCTTTTCCTATGATCTTGATGTCATTGGCGTTGTCACTCTTCACTATACCGTAAACCACAGCGCCTTCGTCAATATACATAGTCTCGCCGCTGCGCAGCTGGATCTCTCCCGCCTCATGTTCGCCGGGGCCATAGTAATAGCGCGCGTTTTCAGGTTTGGGCACACTCAGCTCTTTCGGATTGGCAAAAAGATGGAGAGCCTCATGATGCGTGCCTCCGAACTCCACAACTATCTGACAGGGCTTTGTCAGTTTGAGTTCCACTGTATTGCCGTTCACTGTCGGTGTGATGCCGTATTCCTGCGGACGGACCATGACCTGACCGACCGCCGACGGAGCGGTGATCTTTATCGTCTGGTCATCATCATAATCAAAATATGCGAAGTGTGCGATCTCTGTCTGGCTTGTAGGACGCTGAAAACCTTTGTATGTCTCGTTCTGGGGATATTTTGACACACGGGCATCGTAGACGGTTACATCCTGTCCTCCGACTTCCACCTTCATTTCGCCGCCGGTTACATCACCAGGGGCTTCAGGCCCTTTGCTCTCGCAACTTATGAACGGAAGACAAGCAAGGGCTACAAGAGCGATTCTGATATTCATCTTGGTTCTTATTATTAATTTGTTTTTGATACTTCCGGCATACAATCATGCAGTCTGGAGACATCCGGAGCTGATCCGTAACAACCCCGGATGTCATTGGATTAATAACCCGGATTCTCTACGAGGTTCGGATTGTTACCGGTACGACCTCCTGTGATCGGCAGATAGTATGCCCGCTCCTGGAATTGCGGACGATTGGTCTGACCGTCGACATTCTCAAGAATCTCAACTTTATATTTCACCACATTGGGATCCCTGTTATAGATGCGGATATAACGTATTCCGGAGAGAGGTTTCGAAAGCTCGGTGGTGGCGATGCGCCATCTGCGCACATCCCAGTAGCGATGACCTTCGAATGCCAGCTCGACCTTACGCTCATGGCGTATGGCATCCATATCTATGCTTGTCTTCTTGGCTATGCCGGCGCGCTGGCGAATCTCGTTGACGGCATCAAGAGCCGTCCTGGTGTCACCGATCTCATAGGCAGCCTCGGCAAGATTGAGAAGAATCTCGCCATAACGGAATATCACATAATCCGTGCTTGAATAGCCCGGGAACTGCATGTTGTTGCAATTTTCGTCAAGATATTTCATCACACCGAATCCGGTGCCGAATGTATTGTCCACGGTCTGGTTGCCCTGAAGAGGAATCCCCTGGAAGGAATCGTTACCTGTCAGGATTTTCGAACCTACGAGCACTCCATTGTGGAAATCAATCTTGGAGCCTTTCCACTCTGTGTCCTGAGTATAGATGGTTGCGAAGAAACGGGGATCCTTGTTGGCCCAGAGACCCTCTTTGGCACCTTCCATGAGCCATTCCTGACTCATCAGCCACTGACGGTTCTCGATCTTGCCCGGTCTGCCGTCGGTATATTCGAATTCCTCTGCCATCTCGAAATATGGAGCATCCTTGTTGCCGGCATTCCAGGACTGAGGTTTCGGGCATTGCGCGAAGTCATAACCCCAGCAGCATCCGCCGCTGTATTCGCCGGAGTTGATTGATGCGGGGGAATTGTCGTGATGACGCGCCATGATGACCTCGTTGTTGTTCTTCACCAGGAATATATTCTTGAAGTTCTGCACCTTGTCGGGATCACTGTCGTAGAGGCTGAAATGCAGCCCGATCTCTTTCGATGCCTTGTATGATTTCTGGAAATATTCGCGTGCCTGATCCTGCGGGATTCCGAGAAGGCCGTTCAGCTGCACATTGCCATACTTGGCGATACTGCCGGCATAGAGAGCCGCACGGCTTATAAGCGCAAGTGCCGCATAACGTGTGGGACGTCCCGAGACTGCATTGTTTACGTTGGGAAGATCGCCGCTGTCGACGATATCCTGAAGCTCTGAGAGCACGAAGTCATAAATCTCCTTTTCCGAATTCCGCTCCCTGTACAGCTCCTCGTAAGGGTCATCAATATTCTGGACTCTTGTGATCAGAGGCACACCGCCGTAACGCTTCACCATCGCGAAATAGTTGTATGCCCTGAGGAAACGGGCCTCAGCCACGCGCTGCGCGCGCAGATCGCCGTCGATGGGCGAGTTGGGTACGCGATCGATGAATTCATTGAGCATACGGATCACGGTGTAGGAACGTTCCCACCATTCGAGCAGTCCGCCACCCGAGTCGATACCGCCGGCCTTGAAACGATCCACCGCCTCTGTGTTGTATTTCCAGTGAGCCATCGCCTCATCAGCGATCTCATTGATCCAGAATACTCCCATTCCCGTGGAGCTCTGCCAGAAATTATCCGAACCACCCGAGAAAAACTGAGGAGCATCGTTCTCAAACACCGATGTCTGGTAATAACACTCCGTGAGGTAGCCGTCGATAAGATCCGGATCACTCCATACCGCCTTATCAGTGATAATGTCGAGCGGCTCTTTGTCAAGCGTGTCGCAGGATGCAGCTGCAAACGCCAGAGCGCACACCCCCGTCATTATTATTTTATTATATCTTTTCATCATATTTTCTTTATTTAAAACTGATTTCTTTCCGATAATTCTACTGCTTGTTTAGAAAGAAACATTAAGTCCTACGCTGAGTGTGCGCTGCTGCGGATAGTAGCATCCCACATTGGCGGCTTCCGGGTCGATACCGTACTTCGCAAGACGATTGATCGTAAAGAGGTTCGTCCCGGAGAAATAAATCCTCACTGCGCTCAATCGGATCTTATGAAGGATCTTGGCCGGAAGGTTATAACCTACAGAAGCCGTTTTGAGTCGAAGGTATCCGGCACGTTTCGAATAGAAGTCGGAGAACCATTTGTTGCTCTCTGCTCCGCCGAGGCGTGCAAATTCGGCATCGGGATTATCCTCGGTCCATCTGTTCTTGTAAAGAGTCGTCGAATAGTTGTCGCTCTGCACAAACTGGTTGTATCCGAAGGCTCCCTGGAAGAGAGCGCTGAGATCGAATCCTTTATATGCGAGGTTGATGTTGAAGCCGTACATCCAGTGTGGTGTGCCGCCCTGACCTATCTCCACCTGGTCGCGCCAGTTGATGATGCCGTCGTCGTTGATATCCTTATATTTCACATCACCCGGACGCAGCGAAGCGTTGCCCCCCAGTGATTCATATATAGGAGCGTCAAGAATCTCGTCCATGCTCTTGAAAAGTCCATCGGAAAGATATCCGAACTGAACGTCGGTCCATCTGCCGGTGCTCAGATAAATGCGGCGTCGGTCGGGATCCGTCTCGTCGGCCTCCTCGAGATATGTCCATTTGGAACGTGTCCAGGAAATGTTCGCGCTGACATCGTAGGTAAGTCCTTCCCAGAAACCGGCCGTTCCGACACGAAGCTCAAAGCCCCGGTTGTCAAGGCTGTTGAGGTTTTCCGCCGGCAGACCGGCGCCGAATGATGACGGCAACGACGCGAGGCGTGTCCCGGGAATACCTGTGCGCTTACGGTAGAAACCGTCAACCTCTCCATAGAGCGCTCTGTTCCAGAACGAGAAGTCGATACCGACATTGGCTATTTTCACGCGCTCCCATGTAAGGTTAGGGTTGGCGATGCCACGGGAAACGAGGCCCTGTGACGGTTCGCCGTCAAGAATTATAAAGTGTCCCAGGTTGTAGCCGGCAAGATACTGGAAGTTACCCACGCCGTCGTTACCCGACTGACCATAGCTGGCACGGATCTTCAGGTTGTCCATGAATTCTGCCTCACGCATGAAGTTTTCTTTGCTGATGACCCAGCCCACGGACACGGAGGGGAAGTATCCCCAGCGCTTGCCGGGAGGGAACTTTGCGGAAGCATCCGCACGGAAGATACCCTGAAACAGATACTTGTCTTTATAGCTGTAGTTTACACGAGCTATGAAACTCTCGCGGCCCATCTCGGAAGATGTGCCGTCGTTGGTCATGCCTTCGGAGCTTCCGGCAAACATCTCCTCGATCGATGAGGTGAGGAAGTTCTTTCTGCCTGCCCTGAGATTGGTGGCCGAGGTGTTGATGATCTCGAAGAGAGCCATTGCCGACACGCGATGGTCGTTGAAGAGATTGTCGTAGCTCAGCGAATACTGCTGGGTGAATGTGGAGGCGCGTGCCGTCTCTTCGTTCAGCTGGGCCTTTGTGCCGTTGAATGTACCGGCAAGTGTGTAGACGTCGGTAGAGGGATCATACGTATAGAGGTTCACCGGCTTGCAGAATGTCTTGCCGAACATGTTCTCCTTTCTTACGCTCTCGAATACGCGCAGTGCAAGTCCGGGCACATATTTGAAACGATAATCGAGAGCGGCTGTGGCGTGAAGGTTTTCGTTTTTTGTGTCGGAATATCCGCTGAGTTCGCGGTTGGAGCTGACATGGATACCGCCTGTTCCGGCACCGAAAGCGTACGGAGTTTTTGTCGGATCAGGGAAATGGGCGGCATAATAGGGATTGGTGTTCCAATAGTCCTGCCACATGTTCGTGTTGCCCGGAGCCATGCTTCGTGTCGCATAGTTGCGGTTTTCCTGTGAATACGCTATGTCCACATGCAGCGTCATGTTGCTGAATATCTTCAGGTCGGCGTTGCTCTGGAAGTTGAAACGTTCGTAACCGCCGCCATGCTTCTTGATCATGGTCTGCTGGTTGAGGTATCCGAAGAAACCGTAGTATTTCACAGTCTCGTTACCGCCGCGCACCGATACGTTGTGCTGCATTTCGGGAGCCCAGTCACGGATCACTTCCTTATACCAGTCGGTGTTGGGATATGCGGGGTCCGTACCTTCATAATATTTCTGTATTGCCTCCAGGGTGAAGGGAGCGTCTGTCTCCGGCTTTCCGGACTGAATCCATGCCTCGCGCTCCATCTCCGCGCGCTGTCCGGCGTTGGCGGGTTTCAGCATTTCGGTAGCTCCCTGCCACGAGAATGTGCTGTTGAGGGTCACCGTCGGTTTCTGAACCACACCACGTTTGGTGGTGACCAGGAGAACTCCGTTACCGGCACGGGCGCCATAAATAGAAGCGGCGCCATCCTTAAGGATTGACACTGATTCAATCTGGTTCGTGTCGATATTGTCGAGACTTGACTCCACTCCGTCGACGATGACCAGCGCGTCGCCGAAGCCTCGGATGTTGAGCGATGCGGAGCTGCTTCCGGGCTGACCGTTGTTCTGCACGGCTATAAGACCGGGAAGACGGCCCGCCAGTCCTGCCGAAACATTAGGCAGAGGAGCCACTGTCAGTTCATCCGACTTGACTGATGAGATCGATCCTGTCAAGGCCTCCTTGCGCTGTGTGCCGTAGCCGACAACCACGAGGTCGCTCAGAGTGGTGTTGTCCATGACCATATTCACATTCAGTTCTTTGCGGTCGCCGACAGATTCCGTTTTCTTTTTATAGCCTACATAGGAAAACTGAAGTTTCGTGCCTTTGCTCACTCCGATTTCATAATTGCCGTCAAGATCGGTCACCGCGCCGCGGTTCTCCCCCTCTGCAAGCACGCTCACGCCCACAAGAGGTTCCTGCGTCTCGCTGTCGAGCACTTTCCCTTTCAGCATTCTGTCGGGAGCCGTTTCCCTGGGGGATACCGATGCGCTTTTCCTCGCGCTTTTGCCTGAAAGCGAAATCTGGTTGCCCGAGATGCTGTATTTGACTCCGGTATCTTTGAACATCTGATCGAGGACCACAGTAACGGGTTTGTTCTTCACTGACACGCTGACCTTGCGGTCGGTGTCGATTGTGCCGCTCGAATAGAAAAAGACATAATCACTCTTTTTCTCAATGTAGTTGAGCACTTCCTTGACAGTCTTGTTGCGCATTTCGACTGTCAATGTCTTTCCCGGGGCTCCCGCATTTTCTTTCGCAGCAAATGAACTCAGCGAAAGGAAACAGAATGCCACAAGGAATAATAGACGCACGATTTTGGTCATCGTGAATATTCCGCTAATATTTTTCATATAATAGCATTGAGTTGTTAGAAATTGTTTTAATGATATCAAGGCCCCGACCCCTTCTCTCCAGACATCAAGGAGGGGGTCCTGGAACTGTTTGATTTATTTCAGAGGATACTGCGACGTCTTCTCCGAAGTAAATCTCAACAGTTGCTTAAGGCCGAAGGATGTGTGCATGGACTGCTTTTGCGGAATCTGTTCCGTTTCAGAAGATTGGGTATTCTTATTCCGACATATCGAGAGTTTTTTACGGTAAGGTTAATATCAGTTGTTATTGTTATAGTTGTTGTCCTGTTGTCGTCATTGCCTGTTGACGTATATCTTCCCGTTCCGCTCCTCGAATGCGACCGGAGCTGTGAAGGAGATGGCGGAAAGCACATTGTCAAGTCCGTATTTAAGGTCGAGTTTTCCGGAGACCCTTATCGACGATACCCCCTTGCCGAGCACGAATTCATTGCCGGTGACCGTATGCAGACGCCCGAACACCGTGCCGAGTGGCTCATCGTCATACACCAGCAGACGATCCACCCAGCTGACATATTTCTCAACATCCACGTTGCGTGGCGCTCCGGGGTTGTTTCCCCTCACATCCACAAGCTGTCCGGGAACCATCTCCACCAATCCTTTCCCTGCGCCCGACACTTTCACCGATCCGCGCACCAGTACTACAGATGCGACGCTGTCGGCAGGATATGCCATTACGTTGAAACTCGTGCCGTGCACCGTCACATCAAACCCGCGCGTTTCCGCCACGAAGGGATGGTCGGCATCGGCCGCCACATCAAGGTAGACTTCTCCCTCGGCATATATGCTTCGGGTGCCGCTGCCGAAACTCAGCGGATATCTCAGTTTCGTGCCGGAATTCACCCAAATTGCGCTTCCGTCGGCAAGTGTCACCTTTGCACGCTTGCCGCACGGCACACTCAGCCAGGCCGTCGGGCGCTCGCCTCCGGGAGCCACGCCATCTGCCACGCGATGACCGTTCACCGTCACCGCACCGTCAAGACTGTTGCTGATCTCCGCTTCGTCCCCCATGATGCGGACATGCCGGTTGTCGGGAAGTCTCAACAGCATATAGCCGAGCTTAAGGTCGTCGGCAGATGCGGCAACTGCCATCTGCGGCTCTGCAGGACCCGCAGGTGCGCCCGTGTGATCTTGGCCAAGCGTGACGACAAGCACCATCGCCACCACAGCGGCAGCTGTCATGGAGGAGGCGAAAACCAGATACCTGCGTTTGCGCATACGGCGTTTCTCCGCGCGTACCCTCTGCTTCACATCTTCCCATTGCTCCTCTATTTCCTCGGGTGCGACATGCCTCTCCAGGCTTTCCACATACTGCAGCATCTTTCGGAGCACTTCTCTTACGGTACCCTTCAAATCCGTCATAATATCAATTATTCAAGGGATTAGCTTTAACACCGTCCATCGTCATCTTGATGGGTTTGATGCGTCCTTTCTTATCGAAATACATGCGGTCAATACAAGTGACTCGCCCGTCTCCGTCAGTTTCCCCTATCGGATGCCGGTGATAGACTATATACCATTCGTCTTTACCCGGTCCACGGATCACTGAGTGATGTCCGGCTCCTGTGCCCACCTTCGGATCTCGGCGAAGAATCTCGGCCTCACGGCGGAACGGACCGAACGGACTGTCGGCAATGGCGTAGGCAACACAATAATCAGGTCCGCTCCATTCGCCATCCGACCACATAAAGTAATATTTGCCGTTGCGTTTGAACATGAACGGCCCTTCGGTATATTTTTCAGGTGTCACCTCTTTATAAAGGTCTCCGTCTTCAAACGGCACAATACTAAGCAGATCAGGCGCAAGACGCACCATGTTGCAATGCTTCCAGCCACCGTAATACATGTAATATTCTCCATCGTCATCACGAAAAACAAACTGGTCGATGGGCTGCGCGCCGTTAACGATCTCCCCGATCAGCGGCTTGCCCAGAGCATCGCGATAGGGTCCCTCGGGCTTGCAGGCAACTGCAACGCCTATCCCTCCTGTCTCCTCATTGTTCTTGATGTCGTTCGCACCGAAAAAGAGGTAATACTTACCATTGGCGGCAATCGCAGCCGGTGCCCAGAGCGCTTTTTTCACCCACTTGACACTGTCGTTCGACAGTACTCGTGGATGTTTCTCCCAGTTCACTAAATCTTTCGACGAAAAAGCATCCATATATGTCTGCTTCTCGAATGGTGCGGAATATGTCGGGAATATCCAATACCGGTTGTCATAGACTACCGCTTCCGGATCGGCATACCAACCCTCAAAGACAGGATTCCCGCTCATGCCGGCAGTTTTGTTCTCACTCGCTCCCAGCACCAACGAGCAACCCAACACCACAATGGACAGAATGATACCACCGGTTTTCATGTGTAAAATGATTTAAAAGTTAGAATATTTAAAAATCCTGAATTTTATAAAATTGAAACTTATCATTACAATTTTTTCATTATTTAAACGACTATCTCACAAATTCCTACTCACATCTTCACCCGTATCTGTCGATTTTCCTCTGCTTTAATCCCGCAAAAATATTGACGCACTCTTGGAGTGTGTTACTTTAAACCGTTTTGATTAATGAACAGAGTGATTATTTAAAACAGTGACAGGGAAAGCCGCGGTTGACTTTCCCTGTCTTTATTAAAACAATTAGACCTTAATTACGTGGAATCCTGGAATCTTGTCGACTCTGATTTTTTTCCTTGTATAAATTCTGTCGATCTTATTTTATCACAACTTTCTTAGCCTTACAGCCTTTGCGGATCACGTAGATTCCCGGCACGGCATTTTCGCGGCTGACGCTTACACCGTTGAGATTATATAACTCCTCGACGGCGCCGGTCTCTTCCGCCTCCAATTCCGATACAGCGCTTTGCACTCCCTTGTATACGACATCGAGTTTGCCACCGTCTGAATTCATCGGGTCAAGAGTAAGGGTCAGAACATACGGACCCTCCTTTTCAACAGCGAATTTCGCATCTGCAGGCTCAACGAGATTTACTATATCATAGGAGCCGTCTGCAGTTGTAATTTTCTCTCCGTCTGTCACAGGGCCGAATGCCGGATACCACGCCCAAGGCTCGCACACGAATTTAAATCCGTCTGTTTCCGCGGCCTTCAATGTGCCTGAGTATTCATATACGTTATAGCCCTTCTTCTCCATCAACATACGGCCTCCGCTAAATGTCGGCCCCTGTGTCCAGTCGTTGGGTGTGCTGAAACCCGTCATCCAGATATTGGTCGGAAGATCATAATTGAAAGCGTCCTCACCGAGATATTCCACTTTCAACGATCCGTCTTTTTCTCCTTCGGGTGTCAGTGTCAGAGTGAATTTGTAATATCCGGCTGTCTGTATCTTGAAATTGTTGTCGGTCTCGAAATACTTCACAGGATATTCCGCTTCTTCAGTAGTAATCACTGTGCCATCCACTTCAGGTGCGAAAGCTATTCCCCATTCGTTGGATGTTGGGAAGAGACGGACAGAGGCTCCGTTGTCAGTGGTGAGTTTACCCATCCACACGAAAGTGCCTTCGCCTTCATTAGTCATCATCTGGCGGCCTGTCACACCCCAGTCGTTAATCCAGTTGGTGAAACCGTTGGGGGTCGCGCCGCCCGACACCCATATATTGTCGGGCATTGTGTAGGCATTGGCGGTGCCTGCGGCTGTCAGTGCGGTGAAGATTACCGCCGCTTTAAATAATCTCATAATGTCTTTGCTTTATCAAAAATCACTATAGCGGTTATTTCACCATGACTTTGCTCACTTTCGAGCCTTTCTTCACAACATAAATGCCGGGGACAGCCGACGCGCGGTCAACCCTTAATCCGTTCAGGTCATACATCTCCTCAACTGCATTGCTGTCGGCATCAATCTGATCTACGGCACTGCCTCCCAAGTATTCCACAACGAGTGTGCCACCGTCCGAATTCATCGGGTCAAGTGTGAGAGTAAGGATATAGAAGCCCTCTTCAGCAACAGCGAATTTCGCATCTGCAGGGTCAACGAGATTCACGACATTATAGGAGCCGTCCGCAGGTGCGATTTCCTCACCGTCTGTCGCAGGGCCGAATGCCGGATACCACGCCCAAGGCTCGCACACGAATTTAAATCCGTCTGTTTCCGCGGCCTTCAATGTGCCTGAGTATTCATATACGTTATAGCCCTTCTTCTCCATCACCATACGGCCTCCGTCAAACGTCGGGCCCTGAGCCCAGCCGTTGGTTGTGCTGGAGCCTGTAATCCAGATATTCGTAGGAAGATCATAATTGAAGGCGTTCTCACCGAGATATTCCACTTTCAACGATCCGTCTGCTGCGCCGTCGGGTGTCAGCGTCAGAGTGAATTTGTAATATCCGGCTGTCTGTATCTGGAAATTGTTGTCGGTCGCATCAAAATACGTTACAGGATATTCTGCCGCAGCCGAAGTAATCACTGTGCCATCCACTGCAGGAGCGAAAGCTATTCCCCACTCGTTGGGAGAGGGAAAGAGACGGACAGAGCCTCCGTTGTCAGTGGTGAGCTTGCCCATCCAGACGAATGTGCCGTCACTCTCCTTGGTCATCATCTGGCGACCTGTCACACCCCAGTCATTAAACCAGTTGGTGAATCCGTTGGCGGTCGCTCCGCCCGACACCCATATATTGTCGGGCATTGTGTAGGCATTGGCGACACCTGTTGCTGTCAGTGCGACAATTAAACAAATCTTGCGTAGAATTTTCATATTATATTGATTTTAGGTTAATATGATTGTTGTGTTTTCGTTGTTTCAATAAGTATAGCAAGGCGTATGGAGTGGAATCTGCCCATGCGCTGTCTCTAAAACGGCCTCGCACTTTCCCCCTACTCACTTATTTCTAATTATTTTTCTTTTATTCTCGAATTCTTCTACCCTTCTCCCCCGGGCCATTATTTAGAGGAGATGCCAAGCATTGTTATTATAACAGGCAGGTATTTCGGATCCATACCCGATCGTAACGACGCGAGCGCCCGCGACACAAGATTCATCGACGATTGCTGGTTGATATGCAACACTTCCGCTATCTCCTGATACGACAATCCCTTCACATAACGCAGATAGATTGCCATACGGCGCTTGCCACGCAAACCGCGGTAGGCTTTCACAAATTGACGGCTCATGCGGAGCGCCTCATCATTGTCTTTAAAGAGAAACTGTAGTCCGGAGTCCTCGATCTGCAACTCGAATAAATGTTCGTCCAGTTCGTATGAGGGATGCGTTAAGGCGAGTTTATCATAGATCATATTTTTCAAGGAGGTCAGGAAATAGGAACGGACGTATTCTGTGTGCGAAAGACGCTTGCTCGTGCAGATTTTTACGAACACATCCTGAATGCAGTCCTTCACAAACTCTTCGCTGTTACAATATTTAAGCCCGAAATTCAACAAAAGCTCATAGTGGCGTTCATACAACACAGCAAGAGCCTTCATTTCGCCATGCAGCACATGACTCCACAAAGACTTGTCATCCATTTCCGTATAAAAAGAACTGCTCTGCATTGTTTTAAAACGGAAACAGTCATTTTATATACTCACCTTTTAGAGCTTGTTTAAAAATAAATGTTAATGACAGGGATGACAGGGTTGCACGATGACATGGTCGTGAATCCTGTCATGTATTGTCCGGCAGTGGCGCGGGCATAGTGGCGCGCACAGGAACACAAAAAGGCCTTATCTACATAGAATAGAGAATTAACATCCGAGCTGCTCCATTCCCACAGAATATATAAAAAAAGCAACCTGCGAAAAGGTTGCTTTTTAATATTGACGGTGGTCCCACTTGGGAAACCACACTTTGAATATCTCCTGTAAATCAATGATTTGAATTGGTCTATTCCGGCAACTCCAACATTTGCTCCCGAGACGCTTTGCATCGCTTTTCATCGCTCTGCTCCGCCGAAGCCATCGGAATCAGTTTACCATTGCTCGCAAGTTTTCACACTTGTCAACTGCAAATATAACGTATTTTCTCAAAAGATATTACAATTAGCAACAGTTATTCAGAGTATTATCTCTATTTTTAGAAGCGGAGTTGTTAACAAATGCTTGATATATAGGTAACATGAAGATTTGTGGATTGATTAGCTTCATTGTGTCATTAATTGTTTTTAAAACATACTCCCGAGATTCTATTTTAGATTCTTCAAAATGATATGAATAGCAGTTCAAATCAGCATCAATCATATGAGCTGCAAATATAGAAATTGGATTTTCTGTAGCTACTCGTTCTTCATAGTTCTTATAAAATATTTCTGGTTTATTGGGATATGCCCAGCATTCATGGATAAGGAATATTGCTATAATATCCTCGCTTTCTATTCTTTTTGCCGTTTCATTAATCTTGCGGTATACTGTTGATCTTATGGAAGAGTCAAAGGACTGCATTCGTAGTTTCATATCAGAATACACAGTAAAAATAGTCGGCATTATATGATGGTGTTGCTGAATGTATATAAAGATGTGGAGATTTAGTATTTTTAGAAATGCTTCGTGCAATTTTGTTGTTGAAATATTTATCCCATATTTTTGCAAAGTCTTATCCATACCTAACATTTTTGTTAAGGATATTTTTGTATCAGGCAAACGTAATTCTATTCTTGAACCATGTTCAATTTCATCTGTACTCCTATAATATACCAAATCTTCGACAAATAAATCAGTGGTATTTACTTTGTAAATATTCAAATCTTTTATTTTCTTCATCAAGCCCCTGAAGACTTTACTTTCATCTTTGATTTCTTCACTGAGAGCAGTAAAAAAGTTAAGCATCATCTCGATGCCCACAAACAACTTATCAAATAGATTTTCTTTTGACTCTTTTTCTTTATAAATGTATTCTATCGAAAATGATATTTCTCCTATTGGCAATACCTTTAGGAATTTATGGATGCTATCTAATATGGTTGCATAATCTTCGTCATCTTCTGCTGAAAATATTTTGGTAACTATTTTTGTTGGCGTACTGCTGTCATAAATGGTAACTTCTACCACTTTTACCAGCTCAAAGGGATGCTCTTTGAGAACCTCATTCCTTTTATGAATAAACCATTTCCCAATCTCACCTGAAAGATATTTATCACGTAGCTTTTGGTATGTCTCAATATGTTCCGTATGAGCAAGAGACTTCTGAATAACAAAAGTCACATTACGATATTCTGATAAGAAGCCATCTAAGGAAGCGACGTTATCAAAGAAATCATTATGTCTGCTAAATTTTTCGAGATTTACTAGTGCACTATATAGTTTCTGAGCAGCTGGGATTAATATATTATTGTTTGTACTCATTCTTTTTTATATTTTCCAATGTCCAGTTTTTGAATGACCTTCCCACTTGATGCCGAGATCCTTCAGATGTCTCTCTACTGTTTTCTTATTAACAGAGAGTTGAGTCGCGATATCTTCACGCCTGATAGATAGGTTAGAGTTTATGATTTGGAGAATTTTGTCATCAAGGCTTTGAGCGACATCATCTTTGTTTTGAGCGACATTTAGAGCGACATCATCTGTGCTTTGAACGACATTTTGAGCGACATTATCCCCTGAATTGTCATTAGACGTGTTCCCTTTCTGAAGAGGCTTATAGGCCGGTCGCTTGAAGGTGACGTATACGAATGCGCCGTCCCAGCGCCATGTGGGTTCCTCGACGCCTTGCTCCTGGCAGGCTTCGATGATGCGGTGGATGCCGCTGCCCCAGTTTTCAAGGAAGGTCGAGCGGTAGAGGGCATGAGCCATGTTGCGGTTGTAGGGGAATGACTCATGCGATTCCTTTATGTTCTCTGGAGTTATCTTAGGTGGAAAGATACCTGGGTTGGCAATCTCCACGCGGTCGTCATAGACTGCAATGCTGATTGTCAGATTTGCCTTCTCCCATTGACGATGGCACAAGGCGTTGATAAGGGCTTCTCTCAATGCACTGACGGGCACTTCAAGATGTTCCTCTCTCATCAGACTTCTGTTCGTTATTTTCCCGCTGAGATTAAGATGTTTAAAAAGGAATGCCATTCCCGCATCAAGCAGATCAAAGAAATTCCCTTCAGCACGCTGATTGTCAATGAACTCAAGTTTGTCATTGCCACGAAACCGCGCTAATCTTAACAGGAAATTGTCGTATGGGTAGATGTTATTTGAGAAAAGCATAGCGGCACCGTTGGTCGGGACACCGTTGACTGTCATTTTCCACTTTGCCAATGTGTCCTCTATCGGAGCTGTCAACGCCGATTCAGGGATTCGTCCTCCCTCTACTCCAAGTCGGATGCAACCCAATATCCTGTCCTTATTCAGATCTGAAAGACTTACACCCTTTGCCGGGAACGATTCCCATGAGAACGAATGCGGCTCATGTACGCGAATCCGCTCGTCATACATTTCACGGGGCATAATCTTGGTAGTACTCTCAATCTTGTAGTAAGGTCTTCCTCGGAACGTATAAGGTTTCTTGCCCCATTCCCAGCCATCAAAATGAAAGGCTATAACCTTGTTGTCGGGATATTCCGGAACATCTACGTATATAGGCTGTATGTCGTAAGCCGGTTCAATCCCGGCTAATGCCTGAGAAATCTCTCGCTTTGTATCATCGGTCACTTGCTGACCGACAATCTTCAGCGACTTCGGCGCGATACCGAAAATTAGCCAGCCGCCATCGGTATTGAGAAAAGCGCACGCCGCGTGCATACCGTCCTTCAGCTCGCCGGTAGTCTTCTTCAGCTCCAGAGTCCGCGACTCGTCCGAAGCAATCAAAGCCTTTATATCGTCAATCGTCATAATAGAATCATTTTAAGAAGCCGTATTGATATATTTTGGGCTCTATGCACTTAGCCAATTCTCTTAATGAATCTCGTAGATTTTTCATCAGAGCGGTATACTGCTCATCATCACTATCCGGATTCATCTGAATCTTGCCACTCTTCAAAGTTTTGGTTCCTTGAAAATACATTTTTATATCATACAAAGAAGCATCCGGATTTGAATCTTCCTGTAAATGATAATATTTCCATAATTCTCTACCAGCGTTGAAAACCTCTAAGGCTTCAGTAGAAAAACACAATGGTTTTGTATTATCCTTTGGTTCTGTAAAAAAAGCGGCTTCAATTTTAGGCCTGTTTTTTCCTGATATGTAATCTGAAATGACATGACTCTTAAAAGCGTCTCTTGCACCCACCTCTGCCTCAGTGAATGGAATCCAATGATTTTCATTGCCAGATGAATTCACTCGTAACTGACCACTGAACAAAGTGTACGCTAAGCAATCGTTTTGGAAATCAGTATCATCTATCCATTCATTGGACGGGAAGTTATACTGATCCCGATCGTTTAACCACGTAGCTTCAATTACATGGCGCACTGCGAAATATACAGCTATACCATATAAATTCTTTATAGTAATATCACAAGTTTTACGTTGCTTTAAATCGCTTGGTGATGGAGTGTTAGTAATGAAGACCCCATTATTGTTTTGTATATCTGAGCCAAGCATTCTCAGATAAGCTATTCGTTTACCTGCTTTGTCATGAAGTTTCTTTAGCCAATCCATAAGAAGTTGATTGGGAATAGGAGCATAAATGTCTTTATTGCCTATTAACTCCCCCTTTCGTCCATACACGTCTGCCCTTATATTAACAAACGGAGTTTCTTGAGAATACCTCCAGATAAAGAATCCTATCGGGAAATTACCTGTAACATTATCAAACGTATCCGCAGGGACTAAAAAAATCTTTTTCAACTGGGATTGGAAATATTTCCTAAATGTCTGGAAATTCGGAGCTGCAAGATTCTTAATTGTTGAAAAATGAGCAAGAACGGCTCCTGGTATCTCTCGATATACACGTAACATGAACTGTGCATACAATTCATTTGCTGCTGCACCAAGCAATGTGCTATATTTAGCGGCCATAAGAGTGTCTTTTGCCACATTGGCCTTATTCTCTCCGGTACCAGTTTTCTGCTTTGCAGTAGCAGCTTCTGCATAGGGCGGATTAATATATATCAAGAGCTTCTTGCGTTTTTCCGGATCATGGATTATCTCACGTAAACCAGAGGGAAGATTGTCAAATGAATCGTTCAGGAAATCAAACTGAAAAACATGGGAAGGGAGGAGATTTGCACCGTTCTTTATTGTCTCCTGCATTACATCCACATCTGCTTTATCAAGTGTCGATGCCCATATTTTATATTTATCCAATAAGCCATTAAGGAGATTGCCTGTGCCAGCAGCGCAATCCCAGATATAATACTCATCTTGCCAATTCTCACCTAATTCTTTAGCAAGGTATTGTTGTGAAAGCTCAACCCAAATTTGAGGTGTAAAGAAAGAACCTTTGCGTTCTCTCACATCCGATGGCACCAGCAAGTCCCTTCTTCCTACAATATAGTCCCAATATTCTCGCTTTGGAGGCCGGTCATACCTATTCCAGAATTGGGTATGTGCCTTTTGTTCATCAGTGAAAAAAGCCCTTGTAGAATTGAATGCTCCATAATCATTGCGTTTACGGTCAAGCTCGTAGTATGTATCACGCAGTAGCACAAATAATTTCTCTCTTAATGAAACGTTATGTTCGGAAAGAATATCCGCAAGATAGAAGTCAGCATCAATTACCCCCATTGTTTTTGCGTCTTCCCACTTGACATCAATAGTCGGCATCACTTCTTTGCGCCATTTTTGATAAATGGACACAAAATTATTCTTACTAATCCGAATTTTCGACAATTTGGATTTGCCGATAATGAAATTCTTCTTTATGAATTTTTCAAGTTCCTTGCCATCCTGATCAAATTTAAACATGAGCACTTCTCGCTCAAGATTATCTTTGACTGCTTCAAAAACAAGGGAGAACTCTTTAGTGTTGTGGTCAGAAGGTGTGATATTCCAATTGAAGTCGTTTTGATAAAAGAGTTCAAGCAGATGGTTATATTGAATAAAGGCTATCTTCTCTGAATCAAAGGCTCCCAGGAATTTTGGTGGAAGATTGTTTTCAAAAGTACGTGCTTTGCCTATGGTTATAATAAGTTGTACAAAAGATTCCTCAATCGAGGACTTAATGCCTTTTTTAGCTTCTGCCCATAGTAAATACTCCGTTTCAAAAAGACTGGGATTGGAAGGTACTGCAACAGCAAAATCTACGTTGCCAAGTATATGCGTGGTATCATAGGCGGAGAACCAATCCTTGGCAATAAGATTCTTCAATTCTTCTTCCCGTATGTTGTGTGGATAAGCCATGGATTCTTACTTATTACTATTAATAAGAGATTTAACATCAATGTCGAGTAATTCCGCAATACGATTAAGTGTCTGCAAGTCTGGTTGGCTTACATTAGTACACCACTTGGAAACAGTAGAGGGATTCTTGCCGAGTTCTTCGGCAAGCCATTTGCTTGTCTTTTTCTGTTCCACAAGAACTATTTTGAGTCGATTTAAATCTTCCATAATTCAAGAACTGTGATTTAAACGCAAAGTTAATGAATTCTTTCGATATTAGAACTATGCAAATATATGTTATATAGCATCTGATGATTCAAATTTTTATCCATCTGAAAAGAAAGCTTTGGTGATTACGACTTTGGAGTAATCGCAACTAACACATGCAAGGGTTTTGAGGCACAATCTTAATTTCGTGTGCCTCAAAACATACCTTAACTTCTTTTACGGCGTGTATTTGTCTAATATTCAGCAAGATG
>OIGD01000103.1_pt1 | contig 107498 bp, 97 predicted proteins | sample 1582211 | NCBI WGS metagenome assembly OIGD01 (sample SAMN04414078, study PRJEB24778) | human gut metagenome | material: faecal | host: Homo sapiens
CGCCAAATAGATTTTCATATAAAAGCGTTCATTTGTGCAAGCGCAACTCACACTTTTATACGAAAATCTGCTTGGCTCTGAACAGCTACAAAATAAACAAGGGGGTTGTCATTGGAAAATAAAAGAAGTATTATATATATAATTATTTTTTGGCATGGAGGTTATGTATGAACACAACAATAAGATTTCCGCATCTGGGACTTACCCTCAACCCGGGTAAATCATTTACGGTGTTCGGAATTGAGATTGCATATTATGGAGTGATAATAGCGCTTGGTATGCTTGCCGGTGCACTTGTCGCCTACCGTGAGGCGAAAAAGACGGGACAGAAGGTCGACGATTACATTGATTTTACGCTGTATACACTGATTGCAGCCATAATAGGCGCCAGAATATACTATGTCATTTTTGAGTGGGACTATTACAGCGCGCATCCGCTTGAAATATTCAATCTCAGGGCGGGAGGACTTGCCATATACGGAGGAGTGTTAGCATCCGCTCTCACACTTTTTATATTTACGAAGGTAAAGAAGCTTAAGTTCTGGCTTATGGCGGACACGGCTGTTCAGGGACTTATAATAGGACAGATTATAGGGCGCTGGGGCAACTTCTTCAACAGGGAGGCGTTCGGCGGCTACACGGACAGCCTTTTTGCAATGCAGCTTCCTGTATCTGAGGCGAAGGGAATCACACAGGAGCTCATCGAACATCTTGTGACTATTGACGGTGTGAGCTATGTTCAGGTGCACCCGACCTTCTTATATGAAGGAACCTGGAACCTGCTGCTGTTTATCGGTATCTGCCTCTACAAGAGACATAAGAAGTTCGACGGAGAGATATTCGCGATATACCTTATGGGCTACGGCGTGGGACGATTCATCATAGAGGGACTCAGAACAGACCAGCTTGTGATAAAGGCATTGGGCGGAATAGCTGCCTCACAGGTGCTCTCCATAATACTTATTGTATTAGCGGTGGCGTTTGTTATATATAACAGGGTGCAGCTAAAGAAGAGAACACCGGTAACCAAGGATGGGAATGAACAGTAGAGAGAAGTAAAGATATACCTTATACACTTTTGCAAAATAAAAAGAATAGAAATTGTACGAATATTATAGAAAAACCATCTGTTTGGAGAAAATATCCAAGCAGATGGTTTTTGTTTTCTGGGAAATTCTTCCTCTACAGCAAAAAGGACTTGATTTTAGTGTATTAAAGGTATAAAATGTCATCATAAGTGGTGAAAAGTGAAACAAAGTGGTAGAAAGTGGTAGATTGAGTACGCTTTTTCCCATCAGAGAAGTACGAAGTGAAGGGAGGCGGTGATAATAATGTTCATGGGCGAGTACAGCCATTCCATAGATGCTAAGGGAAGGCTGATTATGCCTGCCAAGTTCAGAGAACAGCTTGGAGATGAATTTATTGTCACTAAGAGCCCGGATAAATGTCTGTACATATATTCTAATGATGACTGGAAGGCTTTTGAGGAGAAGCTTGCCACCCTGCCTATTACGAACAAGGAGACAAGACAGTTTGTGAGATTTTTCCTTGCGGGAGCGGCAGACTGTGAGGTGGACAAGCAGGGAAGGTTTCTTCTTCCGGCAGTGCTCAGGGAGTATGCCGGGCTTGACAAGGAGGTCATATTAGCCGGAGCTTCCAAGAAAATCGAGATTTGGAATAAGGACAGATACTTAGCTGACCAGAAAGAGTACGAGGACAATATTGATGAAATCGCAGCCAATATGGAGAAATTCGGTTTCAGTATTTAAGGAGAAAGTATATGGAATTTGAACACATACCGGTGTTACTTAACGAAACAATAGATAGTCTTGCAATCAAGCCGGATGGAATATATGTGGATGGAACCTTAGGGGGAGCCGGACATTCATACCATATATGTGAGCATTTAGGAGAGAACGGGAGACTTATAGGTATCGACCAGGATGAGGAAGCGATAGCTGCGGCGACCAGGAGACTTGAACCCTTCGCCGATAAGGTGACTATAGTCAGAAGCAATTATGTGAATATGAAAAATGTACTCGCTGAGCTTGGGATAAATAGGGTTGACGGAATACTTCTCGATATAGGAGTGTCATCCCATCAGTTAGATGACGCGGACAGAGGCTTCACCTACAAGGATGATGATGCACCGCTTGATATGAGAATGGATAACAGGCAGAGCCTTACGGCTGAGGTTGTGGTGAATGAGTATTCCGAGAGCGAATTATTTCATATTATCAAGGACTATGGCGAGGATCAGTTTGCCAAGAATATCGCTAAGCACATAGTACGCATGAGGAATGAGATTGGAAGAATCACAACGACAGGACAGCTTGTCGAGGCTGTCAAGGCTGCTATTCCGATGAAGTTCCGTGCTACGGGAGGACATCCTGCGAAGCAGACCTTTCAGGCAATAAGGATTGAGGTTAACAAGGAGCTTGATGTACTTGAGAACTCCATAGACGATATGATAGAGCTTTTGAATGATGGAGGAAGATTGAGCATTATCACATTCCATTCACTTGAGGACAGGATAGTCAAGAATGGATTTAAGAAGAATGTGGATGTGTGCACATGTCCTCCGAATTTCCCGGTATGCGTGTGCGGCAATAAGCCGAAGGGTGTGATTATAACGAGAAAGCCTATTGTACCGACGGAGGAAGAGCTTGAGGTAAATAAGAGAGCAAAGAGTTCAAAGTTGAGGGTTTTTGAAAGAAGGCGGGATAATTAAATGGCAGATAGCAGAAATAATAGAAATTCATACAGAACAGTCTATGTTAATGATAACCTTGCCCGCAAGCAGGAGGCATACATTGAGACAACATCTCCTAGAAAGCGGGAGATAGTAACACAGCAGCCGGAGAAACAGGACTTACACAAGGCGCACACAAAGGCTAATCATGGACTCAGTTCCAGCTTCGGTTTTGCATTCACACTGGTGATGGCAGGAGTCATGGTTGGAATTTTTATCGTGCTTACAAAATATATTTCACTTAATATCAACATGACACAGAAAGCAAGGGAGATTGCAAGCCTCAGAAAAGAACTTTCAACTATGACCATGGAGAATGATAATCTGGAAATCTCTATCAATTCATCCATAGATTATGACTATATATATAAGGTCGCTACTGAGGAACTTGGAATGGTTTATCCATCGTGCAGTCAGATTGTCAGCTATGACAGTGAGGACAGTGAGTATGTTGTCCAGTATAAGGATGTGGAGTAGGTACAGCTATGAACAACAGTAATATCATGCAGCCGGATGAGACTAAGCCAGTTAAGAAGGAATATGCTTTTGTCCGGAAGATAAAAACAAGGAAATTGCAACGGAAGATGAAATTTAAGCTGTTGTTTGTGGCAGGTGTCGTTGTGATTGCCTTTTTTTTACTTGCATTAAGAATGATAGATATAAACCGTTCTAATCAGGATCTGTATTCCAAGAAAGTATTTGATAACCTCAGATATAAGAACTCAACAATTCTTGCTAAGAGAGGGGACATAACGGACAGAACGGGAACGGTGCTTGCATATTCACAGAAGGTCTATAATCTTATACTTGACCCTAACAACTATTGGGAAGAGGATACGGACAGGGAGGCAAATATAGAACTGCTGGTTCAGTGCTTAGGTCTTGACAGGCAGGAGCTTCTTGATACATATAACAGCTATGAGAATAAGAACTGTGCTTACAAGAAGGTGTTGAAATATCTCACCTATGACCAGGTTACGGAGTATAAGGCAGCAAAGGAGGCTGATTCCAATAAATATGCTGCTTCATGGCTAGAGGAGGAGTACATAAGAACATATCCCTACGATTCATTGCTTGCCTCCGTGTTAGGGTATGCAACGGAGGCCACGGGTGTAATCGGAATTGAAAATCAGTACAATTCATATCTTACCGGGACTAACGGAAGAGAATATGGATATGTCGGAGAGGACTCCGATATGGAGACAACCATAAAGCCGGCTATAAATGGCAGTACCGTGGTGCTGACCATCAATGCCAATATACAGAGAATTGTTGAGAAAAAGATAAGAGAATTTAATGAAGCCTACGGTTCAAAACATACATCAGTAATAATTGCGGATCCTAATAACGGACAGATACTATCAATGGCACAGTATCCGAGCTTCGACCTCAATAATCCAAACGATTTGTCGGCATATTACACGGAAGAGGAACTCTCAGAGATGGATAATGACGCGATGGTGGATGCGTTGTACGATGTATGGAGCAACTACTGTGTGTCGACGATATTTGAGCCGGGTTCGGTTTTTAAGGCATTTACCATTGCAAGTGGAATTGAGGAAGGAATCTTAGACGGAACAGAGGAATACTTATGTGACGGTCATGAGGTGGTTATGGGAACGAAGATAAGCTGCGCACACCCGGAGGGACATGGGCTGCTGACCGTTAGCCAGGCACTTGAGGAGTCATGCAATGACGCATTGATGCAGATGGCGGCAACTATCGGAAAAGATGTATTCTATGATTATGTGAGCAGATTTAATTTCGGAGCAAAGACGGGGGTTGACCTGCCAGGCGAAGAATATGGATTGATTATAAAGAAGGATCTGGTTACGGATATCGATCTTGCGACCAACAGCTTCGGTCAGAACCTTAATGTTACCATGGTGCAGGAGGTGGCAGCATTCTCCTCGCTTATAAATGGTGGCAGCTACTATCAGCCTCACCTTGTCAAGGAGATAAAGAGCGCAGGCGGAGAGACTCTGTTAGAGAATGAAAGCGTTCTTGTGAGAAAGACAGTGTCGGAGGAGACTTCTCAGACATTGAGAGGATATCTCAAAAATGTTGTGGATTATGGTACAGGCGGTTATCTTAAGATTGCGGGCTACAGTGTCGGGGGAAAGACAGGAGCAGCCGAGAAGCAGCCAAGAGACAAGCAGCATTATGTGACATCATTTATAGGCTTCATGCCGGCGGAGGAGCCACAGGTTGTATTCTATGTTGTTCTTGATGAAGCGCAGGTTGAGGACTTCGATACCTCAAGGGCAGCGCAGGAGCTTGCAAGAGATATTATGATAGAGCTTATTCCGTATCTCGAGATATATCCGGTTGATGAGTCCTATGAGATTAATGTCGGAGGACTGCCGACACCTACGCAGTCCCAGCCGGAGAGCAGTGCTGAGTATGTCACGGACGAGAACGGTGAGACGGTCACGGACGCCGAAGGAAATCCTGAGACGGTGGAAGCCACAGAGCCGCCAACGCAGGAGTCGACACAACCGTCAAGTGAGGCACCGACGCAGGAGCCGACACAACCGTCAAGTGAGACACTGACGGAGGAAACCACGCAGCCATCAACGCTGGAGCCGACACAATCATCTGCCCAGGAGCAGCCTGATGAACCGGCTGAATCATCGATGGAGAATCAGACAGAGGCTCCGACATAGTGAAATGGGAATGTGACAGAATAAATATTGTATATCATTAAAACCTTCATAATAAAATGTACTATCGGCAGTTAAACAGCCGGTTGAATTGTTTTGAGAATTTTATTATGGAGGTTTTTGTTTTGGAAAGCCGGAGAAATGTAGGCAGGATGAAACGTAAGCTGATGGTCGGTGTGACGTTAGCAGCAGTTGTTATAGTTCTTTTGCTTGTACGGCTTGCAGTTATTATGCTGGTCGAGTCTGAGTATTATGGACAAAGGGCAAAGGAACTCCATGAAAGGGAAAGGCCGATAAAGGCTGCGCGAGGCAGGATTATTTCCGGGGATGGAACGGTTCTCGCCTCGAATAAGACTGTGTGCACGATTTCTGTAGTCCATGCGCAGATAACGGAGCCGGATAAGGTGATAGATGTCCTTTCAAGTGAACTCGGAATGGACAGGGAGAAGGTGGCAAAGAGCGTACATAAGGTCTCATCCATGGAGCGGATAAAGACGAATGTAACGAAGGAAATAGGTGATGCGATAAGGGAATACGGACTTGACGGAGTTAAGATTGATGAGGATAGCAGAAGGTACTATCCGTTTGGGAGCCTGGCTTCAAAGGTAATCGGGTTTACAGGAAGTGATAATCAGGGGATTATCGGACTTGAGGTCCGCTATGATGAGAAGCTTGCCGGGGAGGCGGGACAGATACTTACAATGACGGATGCAGGCGGGATTGAGCTTAAGAAGGAGGGAGAGGAGAGAGTAGAGCCTGTAAATGGGGACGATTTGATAGTGAGCCTGGATTATAATATACAGACCTATGCACAGCAGGCAGCCTATAAGGCATACGAGGCGAAAAAGGCAAAGAGAGTGTCCATTATTGTAATGAATCCTCAGGACGGAAGAATATACGCGATGGTTAACGTGCCGGAGTATAATCTTAATGCACCATACACATTGATTGATGAGTACAGCTCATTGACGGTGACACAAAAGGATGAGAATGGTGATGATGTGACAAAGACCATTCCAAAGGAAGAGCTTACAAGTGAACAGAAAATGAATCTTCTCAATAATATGTGGCGTAATTTTTGTATAAATGATACCTATGAACCGGGTTCAACATTCAAGATTGTCACAGCGACGGCGGCTCTTGAAAAAGGAGTTGTGAGTCTTAGCGATAGCTTTTATTGCAGGGGAAGTCTTACGGTAGGTGGCAGGACAATAAGATGTCATAAGACTTCCGGACATGGCTCACAGACATTTGCGCAGACACTTATGAATTCCTGCAATCCTGCATTTATAACATGGGGAAGCAGGGTGGGTGCGGAGGATTTCTTTGCATACATGAAAAAGCTGGGGCTTCTTGAAAAGACAGGTGTGGACCTGCCGGGAGAAGCGGGAAACATCATTCACAAGCTCAAAAATGTGGGTGAGGTTGAGCTTGCAACAATGAGCTTCGGACAGTCATTCCAGATTACACCGCTGCAGCTTCTACGTGCCGCCAGTGCTATCATCAACGGCGGGACACTGATAACACCCCATTTTGCGGTGAAGACCGTGAATGAGGACGGAGAGACAACCAAGGTGTTTGAGTACGAAAGGGTTGAAAATGCTGTATCCGGGGAGACGAGTGGGCTTATGAAACAGCTCCTTGAGAGCGTTGTTTCGGAAGGCGGTGGTAAGCGCTGCTACATAGATGGCTACAGAATTGGCGGCAAGACGGCAACCTCGCAGAAGCTTCCGAGAGGTTCGGGAAAGTATATCGCTTCATTTATAGGCTTTGCGCCGGCGGATAATCCGCAGGTGATTGCAATGTGTATCATAGATGAGCCGGAGGGAATATATTATGGAGGAACCATAGCGGCTCCGGTTATCAGGGAGGTGTTTGAAAATATACTGCCGTATCTTGGAATTGAGCAGGAAGTTGTTGAATTTTCCAATGAATAGGGATATTATGAATTGAGTGCAGTTATGAATGTATTTATTTAGGAAACAATTCATGCGATTCGATTATGAAAATAGTATCAGGTGAATAAAGATATAGGAGAGACAGAAAAATGAATCTTAGTGGGAAGAAAGTAATCGTTGTAGGTACAGGAATAAGCGGAATAGGCGCTGTTAAGCTTTTATGCGAGGTAGGTGCGCAGGCGGTTCTCTATGATGGAAATGATAAGCTTGATAAGGCAGAGATTGAGAGCAGACTGCCTGAGGGTGCGGAGGCGGATATTGTACTTGGCACCATGGAGGATTCGCTTTTAGACAGCGCGGACCTTGCGGTTATAAGTCCGGGAGTTCCGATAGACAGTCCTGTTGTGGTTAAATTTAATGAGAAGAACATCCCTGTGTGGGGCGAGATAGAGCTTGCATACAATTATGAGAAGGGTGTTGTTGCGGCAATCACAGGAACGAACGGAAAGACAACAACAACAACTCTCGTAGGCGAGATAATAAAAGCATGGGGCAGGGAGACATTTGTTGTCGGAAATATAGGAAATTCATATACTGCTGAGGTGCTTAAGACAACAGAAGGCTCCGTGACTGTTGCTGAAATATCCAGCTTCCAGCTTGAGACAGTACATGAGTTCCATCCAAAGGTAAGTGCTATTTTAAATATTACACACGACCACCTGAATAGACATTATACCATGGAAAACTATGCTGCTGTTAAGGAAAGAATAGCGGCTAATCAGACAAAGGATGACTTTGTGGTGCTTAATTATGATGACGAGGTTTTAAGAAGGTTCGGAGAAGCTACAACGGCGACACCGGTATATTTTTCAAGAAAGCACCATGTAAACCATGGTACATACCTTGAAGGTACTATGATAAAGTATACTGATGGTGCGAAGGTTATCGATGTAATAGACGTAAGAGATATGCTCCTTTTTGGAGCGCATAACCATGAGAATGTCATGGCTGCGGCAGCTATATGTATACAGATGGGCGTGCCGGTGGGAATTATTGCGGATACAATAAGAAGCTTTAAGGCTGTTGAACACCGCATAGAATATGTGCGTACACTTGATGGGGTTGAGTACTATAATGATTCTAAGGGAACGAACCCTGATTCAACCATCAAGGCTATAGAGGCAATGCCTAAAAAGACTATACTTATAGCTGGAGGCTACGATAAACATTCGGAATTTGATGAGATGATAAAGTGCTTTAAGGATACGATTATAGAGCTTGTTCTTCTCGGTGTTACCAAGGATAAGATAGCTGCTGCTGCAAGAGAGCAGGGCTTTGAAAACATACGCTTTGTTGAGACTCTCAAAGAAGCGGTTGAGGTATGCCGTGAGGATGCCAGGGAGGGTCAGATAGTACTCCTGTCGCCTGCATGTGCGAGCTGGGATATGTTTAAGAGCTATGAGGAGCGCGGAAAATTATTCAAGCAGTATGTTAATGAATTGTAAGACATGGAGGATTGCCGATGGCAAAGAAGCGGGCAAAAACAAAATATTTTGATTATTCTTTGCTGCTGATAATACTGTTTCTGGTGTGCTTTGGATTAGTGATGGTGTATTCGACCAGTTATTACAGCGGAATGAAACTTCCTAAGAACCCTGATCCTGCGTTCTATTTAAAAAAGCAGGTTAAGTCTACGATTCTTGGAATGGCTGCATTTGTTTTCTGCATTTTTTTCGATTATAAATACTACTATAAGCTTGCACCATGGATATATGCCGGGGCTGTATTTTCTATACTGCTTATACTCACACCGCTGGGAGTTGATATTAACCATGCAAGGAGATGGATAAATGTAGGTTTCGGTACTATACAGCCTGCTGAGATATGTAAGCTTGCGGTTATCATATCGGTATCAGCTTATATTGTAATGACAGGAAAGGCGATTGATAAATTCCGCAATATGATTGTTGTTGCGGTGCTTACGCTCATACCAACAGGAATGATTCTTGTTATTACAAAGAACCTCAGCTCAGCAATAATTGTTTTCGGCATAGGCTTTGTGATTTACTTTGTGGCGACTAAGAGATACTGGCCTTTTGCGTTGATGGCGGTATTTGGCGCTGCAGGAATTGCTGCATTTATATTGTATATACATTATTATGTTGACCCGGTGACTGCGGGTGTTGAGATTGATGAGGATACAGGCTTCCGTATGATGAGAATACTTGCATGGAGACATCCGGAGGAGTATGCGTCCGGCAAGGGTTATCAGACACTTCAGGCATTGTATGCCCTTGGCTCGGGAGGCTTTTTCGGAAAGGGACTTGGCGAGAGCATACAGAAGCTGGGATTCATACCTGAGGCACAGAATGATATGATTTTCTCGGTTGTATGTGAGGAGCTGGGACTTTTCGGTGGAATATGCCTTATACTTCTTTTCGGAATGATGATATGGCGCTTCGTTATTATAGCACTGCATTCCCCTGACATGTTCGGATTTCTTCTTGTTGCCGGTGTGACAGCACATATTGCGATTCAGGTGATACTTAATATTGCCGTTGTCACCAATCTGATTCCCAATACGGGAATTACACTTCCTTTTATAAGCTACGGAGGAACATCGGTAATGTTTCTCCTTGCAGAGATGGGGATAGTCTTAAATGTATCAAGACATATAAAGTATAGGCATGATTGAGAATTCATACGGCTTATGAGTCATCATTTGAGGCTTACTGCATATAATAATTTGTATACCTGTAATGGGGGGATTATATGCAGGACAACGAAAATGCTGTGGTTGTATACCCGTGCAGCAGGCTTTCAGGTGAGATAAGGCTTCAGGGCTCGAAAAATTCGGTGCTTCCCATCATGGCGGCGGCATTGTTAAAGGCAGGGGTTACTGTTCTGGAAAATTGCCCGGATATAGCGGATGTTCATGCAATGTCGGGGCTGTTGAAAAAATGCGGATGCCGTGTGGAATATAATGAACATGTGATGAGAATTGATGCTTCTGCCGCCGATAACGGAATATTAGATGATGAATACAGCACTAAAATGCGCGCTTCTATATTGCTTATGGGAAGCTGTCTCGGACGGTTCGGGCGGTTCGTTATGCCACCGCCAGGAGGGTGTGCAATAGGGAAAAGACCTATAGATTTCCATGTGTCGGCTATGCGTCAGCTTGGTGCGGACATAAGTGGGAATTCTGGCGGGGTTGATGCGTATGTGGGCGGACATGGCTTAATGGGCTGTGATATAAGGCTTCCATTTCCGAGCGTCGGAGCTACGCAGAACTGCCTGATTGCGGCTATGGGCGCGAAGAAAAGCACAAGAATTTTTAATGCTTCATCAGAGCCGGAGGTATGGGATTTATGTTGCTACCTCAGAATGCTTGGGGCGCAGATAGAAGGTGAGCGGACAGGAAATATAGAGATAACACCTCCGCCGGTAATAAACAGTGAAGATATTCACTATACGGTTCCTGCGGACCGCATTGTTGCAGGGACGATTCTTGTGGCGGCTGCAGGATGTACGGGAAATGTGTATATACCTAATATCGAATGTGACAGAATACAGAGCGTCATAAAGTATTTAGGTGCCCATGCGGCGGTTAAGGCTCCGGGGGTTGTACTGAATACGGACAGAAGAAAGCAGCTGGAATGTGCTGTCTCCACAGGACCGTTTCCGGAATTCCCAACCGATATGCAGTCACAGTTTCTTGCACTTATGGCTGTATCGGGGAATTTTTGTATAATGGAGGAAAATGTCTTTGATACACGCTTCAAGGCGGCGTATGAGCTTAACAGGCTTGGGGCTGATATCAGGATAGAGGGAAGAACAGCCTATGTGTATGGCAGGAGACATTTACACGGTGGAACTGTGACTGCAAGTGACTTGAGGGGCGGTGCGGCGCTGGTATTGGCAGGACTGTTTGCCGATGAACCGGTTAACGTAAGGGGCTGTGAGTATATACGCAGAGGTTATGAAAATCTGTCCGGCGATTTAAGGGAGCTGGGCGCCAGGATTTATGAGTGCAGTATTGATTAAGGAGAGAAAGATGTCACATACAAGAAGAAAAAAAGGAAATATATTTATAAAGCTTCTGATTGTGCTTGTGATATTTTTGGGACTTGCGACAGGGGTATTATATGTTGCAGCCACACATTTTAAAATAACGCAGATAAGCTTTGAGGGAACGGACAGATACACTGATGATGAACTGAAGGAATATATTTTCGGTCAAAATGAATACGTCAATTCACTTAAGTTAGGATATGACTTAAAGCATGATTACGTTAAGGTTTCCATACCATTTATAGAGACGTATGATGTGAATATCGAATATCCAGATAAGGTACATGTAATACTATATGAGAAAAGCATAGTTGCCTATATAATATACAAGGGAAACTATATGTATTTCGATAAAGATGGAATAGTTGTTGAGACATCCAACAGGCAGGATATGTCTGTTCCGCTGATTGACGGACTTGAGTTTGACAGTGTTGTATTGTACAGTCTGCTTCCTGTAGCTGATGAAGGGGTTTTTAATACGATTCTTGATTTATCGCAGAATCTGCAAAAATATGACCTTGCGGTGGATAAGATACATTTCAACAATGATCTTTCCATCGTGCTCTACATAGGTGATGTGCGTGTGAATTTCGGATTCGGGGAGCGTTTGGGTGAGAAATTACATGAGCTGAAACAGCTTGAGCCACAGCTTGCCGGACTTTCCGGCGTTTTAAATATGGAAAATTATACAGAAGGTTCCGGATATATCACATTTAAACAAGATGAAAAAAGAGATAAAAAAAATAATTGAGTAAATAAAATAAATAATAGAATAAGTATTAGAAGTTTTTTTAAGAAAATGACAAAAAGCTGTTGATATTTTTGAGACAAAACTATATTATAAAAGAATGAGCTATGCAATCGTATAAGGAGGGTTCCGTTTATAATGGAAATAATTAAGATTAATGATGATACAGAAGCATCTGCTAAGATTATAGTGGTTGGAGTAGGTGGAGCAGGAAATAATGCCGTTAACAGAATGGTTGATGAGAATATAGGTGGCGTTGAGTTTATAGGAATTAACACAGATAAGCAGGCACTTAAGCTCTGTAAGGCTCCTACAGCACTTCAGATAGGCGAGAAGCTTACTAAGGGACTCGGTGCCGGAGCTAAGCCTGAGGTTGGTGAGAAGGCAGCAGAGGAGAACACCGAAGAGCTTACCCAGGCACTTAAGGGTGCGGACATGGTATTCGTTACCTGCGGAATGGGTGGCGGTACCGGTACCGGTGCAGCTCCGGTTGTCGCTAAGATTGCCAAGGATATGGGAATCCTCACAGTCGGTGTTGTCACTAAGCCGTTCAAGTTCGAGGCTAAGCAGAGAATGAATAACGCAATAGGTGGAATAGAGAAGCTTAAGGAAAGTGTTGATACACTTATCGTTATACCTAATGACAAGCTTCTTGAGATAGTTGACAGAAGGACAACCATGCCGGATGCACTCAAGAAGGCAGATGAGGTATTGCAGCAGGCAGTTCAGGGAATAACAGACCTTATCAATGTTCCGGGACTTATCAATCTTGATTTTGCTGATGTCCAGACTGTTATGAAGGACAAGGGTATCGCGCATATCGGAATCGGTAATGCCAAGGGTGATGACAAGGCTATAGAGGCTGTTAAGCAGGCGGTTACCAGCCCACTTCTTGAGACTACGATTGAGGGCGCTTCACATGTTATTATCAATATTTCGGGCGATATAAGCCTTATTGAGGCCAATGAGGCAGCAAGCTATGTACAGGAGCTTGCGGGCGAGTCAGCCAATATTATATTTGGTGCAATGTATGATGATACAGTGCAGGACGAGGCTACAATCACTGTTATCGCAACAGGACTTGATGCCCAGCAGAAGAACATAGATGTTTCCAATGCCATGGCAGGTTTTAATTACAAGCCACAGACTACATATTCTAAGCCAGTAAGTACAGCACCGTCTTCAAGACCCGTGAACCCTGCAGGTACTTCATACAGAAGACCTTTAGAGAGCAACGTCAAGAATGAGGAACTGAGCATCCCTACTTTCCTTCAGAAAAACAGAAAGTAATGCCTGACATAAGCAGCGATGACCGGGCATGTCCCGGAAAATAAATATTGTTAAGGGAATACCGTATTGCGGATATTTATATCAGATATCGCAATGCGGTATTTTTTGTCGAAAAATTCTTATCATTGGTCTTGTCAATTCGACATTTTTTTCATGGACATGAATATATAATGTGCAATGTAAAATCTTCCAAGAGGAGGTGAAGCTTGTACTACAAAATTTATCCGGATGTAATATTTCTCACCAATTTGCTTTTAGACTACACCGTTCTGGCGGTATCCTGCAGGTTGTGCAAAATAACCACCACTTATCTACGTCTCACAATCGCAGCAGGTATCGGGGCAGCATGGAGTGTCATGGTGGCAGTTGTGGGAAATGAAGGCATTACGGTGCTATTTTGCACATATCTTTGTATGCCTGTGGCAATGTTGTACATAGCCGGGTGCAGAGGCGGACCGGGCGAATGGTTATACCGCTATGCGGTGCTTATGGGAGTAGCGGTGCTGTTGGGCGGTGTAATGAGCCAGGCACATGACAGAAGCAGTACAGTGTTAGTTACAATGGTGACGGCTGTATTGTTTTTACAGGCTGCTGTGCCGTTGATAGGTTATCTTACAGGGTATGTGAAGAGAAAAAATCTGCTTTACAAGGTCACGCTCAGGCTTGATGGAAGAAGCACGGATGTATGGGGATTGTTTGATACCGGAAATTCACTCACGGATCCATATAGCGGAGAACCTGTCTGTATAGTGGAAAAGAAGGCTTTGGCCGGACTTATGCAGTCTGATGCGTTAAGTGACGGAATAACGCTGATTCCGTATAAAAGTCTCGGAAAAGAACATGGGCTTATGAGGCTTGTGACGATGGATTGCATGATGGTTGAGTATGAGGGAAGGACAAGGCGGTACGAATATCCCAAGATTGCGCTGTATGAGGGCAGCCTGTCAAAAAAAGGGGAATATTCAATGATATTAAATACGGCAAGTCTGAACCGGAAATAAATAATTGATAAGGAGAATATATATGTATATAAAAGTACTCGTTCCTAACAAATTTCAATTTAAGGCTGTTCCTACATTCAAAAGCCTTATAAGCGCAGACCGCAATGAGGTCCACTATATAGGTGGAGCAGATGTGCTGCCGCCGCCGCTCTCTGCACAGGAGGAGGCACAGGCACTTAAAAAGCTTGATGAGGACGATGGCGAGGCTAAGTCACTGCTCATAGAGCATAACCTAAGACTGGTTGTGTACATAGCAAAAAAATTCGACAATACAGGGGTTGGTGTGGAAGACCTTATATCAATAGGCACCATAGGACTTATAAAAGCTGTCAATTCCTATGATTCGGGTAAGAATATTAAGCTTGCCACATACGCATCAAGATGTATAGAGAATGAGATACTTATGTATCTTAGAAGAAACAGCAAGACGCGAATGGAGGTCTCCATTGACGAGCCGTTAAATGTGGACTGGGACGGAAATGAGCTTCTTCTTTCAGATATACTCGGAACGGATGAGGACGTAATATATAAGGATATAGAGGATGAGGTTGAGAAAAAGCTGCTCAACAAGGCGATAAGCCGCCTGACCGAACGCGAAAGACAGATTGTCGACCTGCGCTTCGGGCTTAGCAGCGAGGATGGGACTGAGCTTACACAGAAGGAGGTTGCGGATATGCTTGGAATATCGCAGTCATATATTTCAAGACTGGAGAAGAAGATTATCAAGCGTCTGAAAAAGGAGATTGTGAGATATGAATAGATAAAATCAGATATCAGATAAGTATTTTTTACCAGTATAAAGGCAGTCATTATGGAAATCCTTTTATCGTAGAGTATCAGAGATTAAGGGGGTTTTCAGGATGGCTGCTTTTAAGGTGGAAATATGTGGGGTGAATACGGCAAAGCTGCCGCTTCTTAGTGCACAGGAGAAGACAGAACTGCTTAAAATGATAAAGGAGGGCGATAAACAGGCAAGGGATAAGTATATTAAGGGAAATTTAAGATTAGTGCTAAGCGTTGTGCAGCGGTTTTCAGGCAGCAATGAAAATATGGACGACCTGTTTCAGATTGGCTGTATAGGACTTATTAAGGCTATAGATAATTTCGATATTACACAGCAGGTAAAATTTTCCACTTATGCTGTTCCTATGATTATAGGCGAAATAAGAAGGTACCTGCGCGACACATCAAGCCAGATAAGGGTAAGCCGTTCGCTTAAGGATACGGCATACAAGGCAATATATGCAAGGGAACGTCTGTCTAAGACAAATCTCAGGGAACCGACACTCAACGAGATAGCAGGTGAGATAGGTGCGAGCCGTGAAGATGTCATTATGGCACTGGACGCCATACAGAGTCCGGTGTCGCTGTATGAGCCGGTGTATACGGACGGAGGGGATACGCTCTATGTAATGGACCAGATAAGCGATAAAAAGCATTTGGAAGAAAACTGGGTTAAGGACATGGCGTTAAAAGATGCTGTGAACAGGCTTCCTGAGCGTGAGAGAATGATTATTGAACTTCGTTTTTTTCAGGGTAAGACGCAGATGGAGGTTGCTGGAGAGATAGGAATGAGTCAGGCACAGGTATCAAGACTTGAGAAAAATGCACTGAACAGCATGAAGCATTATCTTGAGTAACTAAAACCAACACGGTGCTGCATAAAAGTCAAATCACTTGTAAGTTGGGTGACAGTATGGTATACTTCTATATAAATGCGTGAAAGGAACAATGCGATGGTTCCTGAAAAGTAGAGTGCGCCGGATTTACTGCGGAGCGGACAGAAAGCTGCTGTATTCGTATGGGACTGAGTGCGGCAGCAAGGCATTCCGGAGCGGAAGTGCTCATTATCCGGAGCATTATAATGATAATATGCATATAGCAGGCAATTATTTCAAGATTGAGGGAAGAAGAATCACTGATAATATTGTAAATTCAGTGGATTATATTTCTAAGTTGATTTATGAGGTATCAAGGAATGAGAACCGGTAATTTCGGAGGGTTAATTTAATGAAGAGGTTAGGATATGCAATACTGCTTGTCTGTGTACTGTTTATTTCGGGCTGCAGCATTGGAAGAAGGGACATATCTATAAGTCCCTACATAATTACGGACATATCAGGACTGTCGGGACGTGCTTCCGTCACGGCATATCTTGATATTGACGGCATATACAGTGTATTGGCGGGAGCCGGTGCTACGGATGAGGAAAGGGCGAAATACAGCGCGTTTGTAGAGTCGCTTGAGCTTAGCTGCGATAAGGTTGAGAAGTTAGCGAACGGCGATACAATCAATCTTACAGTTACTTATGATGCGGCAGCGGCTGATGAACTGAAGCTTAATGTGAATGATTTTATCAAGCGTGTGGATGTCGCAGGGCTTGATGAGGGGCAGGAAATAGACGTTTTCAAAGACCTCAAGGTTGAGGTTACGGGAACTGCACCGTATGCATTTGTCACATATACCAACAATTCAAGCGATACATACATAAAGAGCCTTGAGTATGTAATAAAAGGAAAGACATCCGGCTTGAAAAATGGCGATGTGATAACCATTGATTGTAAGATAGACGCTAAGACGGCGGAGCTGTATTATTACTATACGGATGTGACAAGCATGGAGTATACTGTGGAAGGGCTTGATTCATATATATATGACAGTTCGCAGCTTGATTATAGTGTTCTGGCTGATATTGCGGATGAATGTGCCGAAGAGATTAAGGCGGCAACCGATGATACGACAACGCGAATGCTCTACAGGCTTACCGGAAACTCCAACTATCTGTATCAGGACAACAATGAGTGGGTGGACAGCCTCAAGCTTAATCAGGTAATATTCATGTCAGGGCATGGTGATGGTTCATCACAGTATGAAAATATAATTCTATATGTGTTTGAGGTAACTGTGGCGAATAACTATTATTCGGAGAATGGATATTTTATATTTGAGTATACCAATGCAGTAAGAAATGGCAACGGCGAATTCATGATTGGACGGAATAATCCTGAATTAAGATATGTATGTGGACAGGATTTTGATTCGTTATATAATGATGTTATGCAGAATACTCAGGTTCAGTATAACAGTGAATTATTAGAAGGTATTAATCCGGAGGGAAATACGCAATGATAAATGGTGTCCGTAAGAAAATAAGACTTGGAGATGTACTTATCCAGGAGGGTAAGATAACACAGGAGCAGCTTGATACAGCACTCAAGGAGCAGAAAATCAAGGGTAAGCTGCTTGGTGACACTCTTGTGGATTTGGGCTATGTGTCGCAGGATGATATGATAGATGTGCTATGCCGCCATCTGAATGTCGAATATGTCAATGTAGCAGCAGCCTCAATAGATGAAAAGGCTGTTAAGATGATAGATGAGGAGAATGCCAGAAGATTAAAGCTCATACCATATATGTTTGATAAGAGCAGGGCGAATGTAATCTGGGTGGCGATGGCAGACCCTATGGATATTATGGCTATAGATGATGCGAGTATCATCACTGGCATGGAGGTTGTCCCTGTACTCAGCAAGCTCTCAGATATTCAGGTTGTTATCGATAAGTTCTTTGGAAAGGCGAAGGCTCTTGCCGTTGCAGAGGCATATAAGCAGGAACAGGGAATATATGACAATGCGGAGGCTCAGGATGATGAGAGACGTGAAGATGTCGAGAACTCACCGATTGTACAGCTTGTAAGAAATGTAATCGAGCAGGCGGCAAGACAGAGAGCCAGTGATATACATATTGAGCCGTTCGAGTACAGCATTCGTGTGCGCTATCGTATTGATGGTACGCTCAACGAGGCTATAACCTATGACAAGGCACTTTACGCTGCGATGATTGCACGTATCAAGATTATATCAGGTATGGATATTTCCGAGAAGAGAAAGCCTCAGGACGGACGTATAACTATAGACATCGACCATAAAGAGTATGATATTCGTGTGTCCTGTCTTCCTACCTGCTATGGCGAGAAGGTCGTTATGAGACTTGCACTCAAGGCAGGCTTTAAGAGAGAGAAGAGCAAGCTTGGACTTAAGCCTGATGATATGATCAAGTTCGACAATATACTTAAAAATCCACATGGTATCATACTGGTAACAGGACCTACAGGCTCAGGTAAGTCGACAACCCTTTATACAGCACTAAGTGAGTTAAACAAGATAGATGTTAACATCATCACTGTAGAGGATCCGGTAGAGGCAAATATTGATGGCATTAATCAGGTAATGGTAAATAACAAGGCAGACCTCACATTTGCAAGTGCGCTCCGTTCCATTCTCCGACAGGACCCGGATATCATTATGATAGGAGAGATTCGAGATTCCGAGACGGCAGAGATTGCCGTAAAGGCCTCAATCACAGGACATCTCGTGGTAAGTACACTGCATACCAACAACACAGCTTCCTCTGTATCGCGTCTTATAGATATGGGTGTTGAGCCATATCTGCTTTCCGATTCGCTTGTGGGAATCATTGCACAGCGACTTGTCAGAAGATTATGCGAATGCAGCAAGGATAACACAAGGGAGGCAACCATAGAGGAGAAGAAGGCACTTGGCGTACCGCTTGATGAACCCTGTGCACTTCATGAGCCTAAGGGCTGTAAGCTGTGCAATAACATCGGCTATTACGGACGAATCGGTGTCTATGAGATAATGCCTATAACGAAACGCCTCAAGAGGATGATTGCGGATAAACGAAACGCTGATGACATTATGGATGCTGCTGTTGAGGAGGGTATGCACACTCTCAGGGCTTCGGCAGCAGAGTACGTGCTTGACGGAACCACAACATTTTCAGAGATGATGAAGATTACATACAATGTGGATAACTAATATTGACTGGCATGCTTGAATAATTGTGAAATCATTCCGGTTGTTCCGATTAACCGGCAAAAATGAGCAGCCGCCGGTTACCGGTTTGTGTTTCACAAGTGCTTATCTTGTATTGCATGATTCGGATGTCAAAACATATCCACTTTAGATATAATATGTTGTACACGCCAAGTTTATAGAACATTTTTTGACACCAAAATCATTGTATAAATTTATACCACATAACAGAAAAGAGGAAAAGTATGACTATAGAGGAACTTCTAATAACAGCAAAAGAGAACAAGGCGTCTGATGTGCATATCACGGTAGGGCTTCCACCGAAAATGCGTATTAACGGAATACTTGTGGATATGGATTATCCAAGACTTCTTCCGCCTGATACGGAGGCTGTCATAAGTACCATGATGAGTGACAAGAGATTGCAGCAGTTCGAGGAATTAGGTGAGATTGATTTTTCGTATTCCATCCCTCAGATTGGCCGTTACCGTGTGAACGTATTCCACCAGAGAGGCTCCATGGCGGCATCAATCCGTCTCGTATCTACTAAGATACCGCTCCCGGAAGAGCTTGGAATCCCGAAATCGGTTGTTGACCTTTATCAGAAGAAGAGAGGTCTTGTCCTTGTAACAGGTCCTACCGGTTCAGGTAAGTCCACAACGCTTGCCTCCATCATCGACAGAATCAATTCTATGAGAGAGGTACATGTAATCACGCTTGAGGACCCTATAGAGTATCTTCATAACCACAAGAAGGCAATGGTCAATCAGAGAGAAGTCGGGCTTGATACACATTCTTATTCCAATGCGCTGCGCGCTGCACTCCGTGAGGATCCGGATGTAATACTTGTCGGAGAGATGAGAGACCTTGAGACAATATCCACCGCTATCACTGCTGCCGAGACAGGTCACCTTGTGCTGTCAACACTTCATACCATAGGTGCGGCAAGCACAATCGATCGTATTGTGGATGTATTCCCTCCGCACCAGCAGCAGCAGATAAGAGTTCAGCTCTCAATGGTGCTTGAGTCCGTTATCAGCCAGCAGCTTATTCCGACAGCCGATAAAAAGAGCAGAGTCGCAGCATTCGAGGTAATGCACAGCACCCCTGCCATCAAGAATCTTATCCGTGAAGCAAAGAGTCCGCAGATTAATTCGACGATACAGACCAGCAAAAAGCTTGGCATGCAGACCATGGATGACGCTATCTTCGACTTGTACATGAAGGGGGATATTGATAAGGAGAATGCCGTATCCTACGCACAGGACAGCCAGATTATGGAAAAGAGGATAGATAATGCATTCTAGGTCATGCTGTGCCTGATTCGGAATATTTAGAGCACTTTTTACAGTTATCAAGCCAGTCAATGATGGGGTGTTCACCATAGAAAAAGCTGCCGAAAAGGCAAGCATGTCCGTGGAAGAGTTCAGGAATGTGATGAAGAACGCAAACACACAGAGAAGAGAATGATCATGTGGTTGTTAAATGAAAAAATAATTATTAAATGTAAGCCCTCCGGATGTCCGGGAGGGCTTACATTTATTTTAAGAGTATGATTTAATAAACAATTGTTTATAGTTATAGGATGTATATTGTTAATTGTTATGGAATCTGATATAGTCTTTTAAAAGCATATTTCTTTGATATATTCTATGGTTCTGTTTTATAAGATTTTATAAAAATCATGTGGTTATGGCAAATAGCTGTATTAAAAAGTCTATGCTTTATTTCCTGTTATTTTGTAAATTGAACGCAGAATAAGCAATCCCCAGCTTCAAGTGTGTAGAGCACTAAGCGGTGGGTAAGGGGGATGCTTATGTCAGTGGGAGTTAAAAGCTCCCACTGACAGTTCGCACAGCGGCTGCGTTCATGAGCAAGTAGCGAAAGCGGATTGCGAATGTCTGCTTTACTTTTAACCGTCAAAAGAAGAAAGGGGAGTACGATGGGAAAAGAGACATATCTGGCGCATACCATAACGCAGACAGATTACGAGGCACGGTATGACAGGGCAGCCAAGAAGCTGCTGGCAAATAAGCTTGTGCTTGCACATATCCTAAAGGACTGTGTTAAGGAGTATCAGGCCTGCAGCATTATGGACATAGCACAGAAATACATAGAAGGAGAGCCGGAGGTAGGAATTACAGGGGTATACATGGATGACAGCAATTCTCACGAACAGCCTGATATTAAACCGGAGACGGTAGTGACACAGGCAGCAGAGGTGCAGACAATGAATACACAAGAAGTGAATGCACAGGCAATGAGTATACAAGCGATGAATACACAAGTGACGAAGGTGCAGGGGATGGGCAATGAAGATATATCCCAGAATGAGGGAACAGTGTACTATGACGTGCGCTTCAATGCGATAGCACCGTCCACGGAAGAACATGGGAATATAAGGCTTATCATCAACGCCGAGGCACAGAACCGGTTCAAACCGAAATATCCCCTGACAAAAAGAGCGGTATATTATGGGAGCAGGCTGATTTCAGCACAGAATGGAACGGTATTTACTAAGTCGGATTACCAGAAGCTGCGCAAGGTATATTCGATATGGATATGTGTCAATCCTGCGAAAAAGTTCAGAAATACGATAACTCGCTATTCCATAAAGCCGGAAACCATTATAGGAAACGCGGTCGAAGCTCCGGAGAACTATGACTTGATAAACATAGTGATGGTATGCTTGGGAAAGATGGAGGAATGGAATGACAACAATCTTATAAAATTTCTTGGTGTATTGTTCCAGAATGAGTTGTCAGCAAGGGAGAAAAAGGATATACTGGAAAGAGATTTCAATATACCTATGACCGAGACATTTGAGAGTGAGGTGGATGATATGTGTAATTTGAGCCAGGGCGTTGCGGAGGAAGCTATGCAGAAGGGAATAGAGAAAGGAATAGAACAAGGAAGAATCCACGCCCTTATCGAGCTGGTTAATGATAGGGTACTCACCATAGAAAAAGCTGCCGAAAAGGCAGGCATGTCCGTGGAAGAGTTCAGGAATGTGATGAAGAACGCAAACACACAGATACAATAAATGTATGTATATATGATATACAAATAACATGAAAAGCTGCACTGGAAAGAGATTTCAATATACCTATGACCGAGACATTTGAAAGTGAGGTGGATGATATGTGTAATTTGAGCCAGGGTGTTGCGGAGAAAGCTATGCAGCAAGGAAGAATCCACACCCTTATCGAGCTGGTCAATGATGGGGTACTCACCATAGAAAAAGCTGCCGAAAAGGCAAGGATGTCCGTGGAAGAGTTCAGGAATGCGATGGAGAAGGCTAACACACAGGAATGATAGAAGCTGACATCAAGAAAAGCAGGGATAAGTACAGATATTAAAAGAATTAAGGCTCTTACATGGATATGACATGTAAGGGCTTTTTGATATGTCGATAATTGTAAAAAATAGGCATAATTTACCATAAACAGGTAAACTAAAGCTATGGACAAACGGAATAAGAATTACTATAATGGATATAAATGATTGATGAAAATAATAATAATTGTGCCTGCTTTCGGTACAAAATGTAGAAATTAAGCGAGGTTGTACACAATGGCAACATATTCGTACGAAATTGTCACAAAAGAAGGCAAAAAGAAAAAGGGAAATGTCGAAGCGGACAGCATAGATAAGGCAAGGACAGCACTGAAGGCTGAAGCGGGCATGATAGTCTCAGTCAAGGAGGCATCACTTCTCAATAAGGATATTGATATAAATATCGGTAAGAAGAAGGCTTCTGTGAGAGATTTGTCGGTATTCTGCCGACAGTTCAACAGTATATTAAAGGCAGGAGTAAGCGTTATCGAGGCACTGGACATGCTCTCACAGCAGACCGAGAACAAGAAGCTTGCGGCGGCAATCATGGAGACTAAGACCAGCGTTGAGAAAGGTGAGACACTCTCTAACGCCATGCGCAAGCAGGGTGAAATGTTTCCTGAGATGCTTCTTAATATGGTAGCGGCAGGTGAACAGTCAGGTTCGCTTGAAAAGTCGCTGTCGAGAATGGCAGTGCACTTTGAAAAGGAAAATAAGCTTAAAGGACTTGTAAAGAAAGCCATGATGTACCCGATAGTCCTCATCATAGTGGCAATCATAGTTATGATAGTAATGCTTGTCGGGGTGCTCCCGGGATTCATGGAGACATTCGAGGACATGGATATGGATATGCCTGCATATACTCTTGCGGTTATGGGCTTCAGCGATTTTCTCATTGCCAACTGGATACCGATAGTTATTGTGATTGCAGGCATTGTGATTGGCGTGAAGATATATGCCGGTACACCTATGGGAAAAAGAGTGTTCGGTCAGCTTAAGCTCAAGGCGCCGATATTCGGAAAGCTCAACACCAAGACAGCATGTTCGAGATTCGCAAGAACCATGTCGACGCTCCTTGCGGCAGGTATGTCCGTGGTCGAGGCACTATCAATAACATCTAAAGTAATAGGAAACGTAGTGTATGAAGATACACTTGCGGACACGCAGGAGAAGGTAAAGGGCGGACAGCCGCTCTCAAGACCGCTCAGAACCAGCGGAATATTTCCGCCGATGATTGTACATATGGTAGGTATAGGAGAGGAGACAGGTAACCTCGAGGAGATGCTTGATAACGTAGCAGATTACTATGATGAAGAGGTTACGATGGCGACCGAGCAGATGACTGCACTCCTTGAGCCGCTTGTAATTGTGTTCCTTGCGGTTATTGTTGTCGCTATCATTGCCGCAGTGTATGCGCCGATGATGACGCTGTATAATGGAATCGGATAATGTTGAAAGGGCTGTATCAATGAAAATAAAGATTGTCAACTTTGGTCCTATAAAAGAATTTGAGTTTGATTTTTCAAAGAAGCTTATTGCCACATATGGAGATAACAATATTGGTAAGTCCTACGCTATGCAGGTGGTGTATTTGCTGTTCAAAAGGTTTTTCCAACTCTCTAAAGAGATGGGAATATATTCGTATCATGCTGAAATTCATACATCTATTAATAATAGAGTATTAGAAGTATCAGAAAATTTATGGGATTTAATAAGAGGAAAAAATGATGAAAAAGAGTGCGTTTATCAATTGACAGATTTGGTTTTTGATTATCTTTCTTTAGGCATGATACCGGAATTGCTTAATTCGTATAGTAATACATTTGCTAATTTTGACAATATCTTGAAAAAAAATCCGCATATCTATATTTGTCTGCCTAATTGTACAATGGATTTCAGACTAAATGATGAAAAAATATGTGGAACCATACCTGATTTAACAATAAACATTAAAGAAAAAAATGCCGATATTGAAACAACTAATTATGGAAGCATGGAATTGAATCTGGCAAAAACATATTCAATGGAGGATATTAAGTTAGAAGTTGTTAATAAGTTGGGATATGTATATGCCAACATTTTATTTAATATAGTTTATCGAGTTGGACAAATTTTTTTCCTACCAGCTTCGAGGTCTGGTATATATAATGGAATGAGTGCATTTGGAGCTATAGTTGCAGAATTAGCAAAGAATAGGTCGAATATTACAAGAAAGATTGAGTTTCCGGGTATTACTGAGCCTATTTCTGATTATTTTATAGAGCTTTCCAATATATCAAATAATAAAACAAACAATATATTACATGATAGAAAAATAAAGCAATGTTATGACGCTATAGAATGTAATATTTTGAATGGTGAAGTAATATTTGATAAAGAAACGAATGAATTGAAGTATACACCTAAAGAAGAGAAAAATGTGCAGTATTCAATGTCAGAGGTGTCATCAATGGTTTCGGAGGTATCACCGATAGTAGCCTTCCTGAAATATATTATAGCTAATAGGGAAGGCATGAGTCCTGAGAACAAGGCTATATTATTTATAGAAGAACCCGAGGCCCACCTCCACCCGAACAATCAGGTTAAGCTCATGGAAATATTCACGGAGCTTACGAACGCGGGAATAACACTTGTGATGTCCTCACACAGCAACTATGTGTTCAATAAATTGAACAATCTTGTCCTATCAGGCAAGTTGGACTATCATATATATCAGCCGATATATCTTGAGAAGGGTGCAGAGGGAAGTATTTCAAAACCTATGCACATAGATGAGTGTGGGGCTGATGACGATAACTTCATTGATGTAAGTGAGGCACTGTATAATGAGCGTGAGCAGATTATACAGGAGCATAATGAGGATACAGAATGATATCAAGGATACAGAATGAACCAAAGTTAAAAAGCTGTATAAGGTATGAGATAGAGGATGAAGGCATAGAGGTTGGAGTTGACGAAAAATTGACACATTCCGAATATATCGGAGTCAAGGTCGATGACTACTACAATGGGCTGCATGATGCCACACCGCCTAAGGCGACGGATTATATTGTCGCGGTGGACAATTCCTGCGATTCCTACAACCTGTATATTCTGGAAATGAAGAATGTCAAAGAATCCAAGTTCCTTGATATAAGAGCGATTCAGGATAAGTTTTCGACAACGATAAATGATTTTCTTTCCATCAGGTTTAAGGATATATTCCTAAGCGATAAATACAAATATAAGGACATCTGCCTGTACCTTGTATCGGATGCCTATGGGGCAGGAGGCGGCTTCCATTCGCATGAGGAATATCGTAAATATCTTGAAAAGATAGATAAAAAAGATTCCCTAAAGGTCGACAACAATCTTGGAAGGAAGATATATAAATTCGGAAACAGGTTTTTGACGATACAATACGAGATACCGCCTAATCCTGTGATACATAAAACAACCTAATCCGGTTATCCCGGTGGGCGACCCGACCACCGCGTAACATATATGGGCGCAAGCCTAAAAAATATTATCTATATTTAAAGGAGATATTTAAGCATGAAGAAGTTAAACAAGAATAATAAGGGTTTCTCTCTCGTAGAGCTCTTGGTAGTTATCGCAATCATGGTAGTATTAGTTGGTGTTATTGCACCTACACTTCTTAGCAATATCGAGAAGACAAGAGAAGCAAAGGATTATCAGGCACTTGATACTTTGGCTGGAAATGTTCAGTCAGCAATGATTGATGAAGATGTATATGATGCTATAATTGCAAATGCGACAGGAACAACAGAAAAGATTTGTACAATTAATTTAGTTAATGCGTATAATGGAAATGCGTTTGCAACAGAGCCTAAGGCAGGTGTAAATACAAAATTTCAGAATCTTTTAAAAGATTATTTAGCTCAGGACGCAGTATTTAAGACAAATGCTGGTACAACTACTTTTAACGTTTTTGGAGCTAAAGCAGCAAAAGCGGGAACAACATTACAGGCTAAGGTAAATACAACGACAGGCTCAATTACAGTTGAGTTTACAGATGGTACAAATGTTATAGATGGTAAGAGCATAAAATACTCTGTAACAAGATAATCACTCTCAACTATTATGCAATATTACATCCCCTTCTACATAATCACCTTCCTCTTCGGAATCGTGATAGGCAGCTTCCTAAATGTCTGCATTTATAGGCTGCCGCTTAAAGATAATATTGCAACAACGGGTTCTCACTGCATGAGCTGTGGGCATGGGCTTAGATGGTACGATTTGGTGCCGCTGTTCTCGTGGCTGCAGCTCGGAGGTAAGTGCCGATATTGCAAGGCAAAGATTTCAGTGCAATATCCGCTCATCGAAGCGATGAACGGAATCGGGTATGTACTGATATTCATTATCAATGACATAAATATTGACAGCATACTGTTATGCCTGTTTTTCTCAGCTCTGGTTGTGCTGTCAGTCATCGACTGGAGAACCTATGAGATACCGATAGGTGTCAACATTACCATTCTGGTACTCGGTGTGCTAAGAAGCGCGCTCGATTGCCACAATATTGTCTCACACCTTATCGGATTTTTTTGTGTCAGTGCTTTTCTGCTTCTGCTAATCCTTATAACAGGCGGCAGGGCGATGGGTGGCGGTGATATGAAGCTCATGGCAGCCGCAGGACTTTTCCTTGGATGGAGAGAAGTCACACTGGGCTTTTTCCTAGGCTGCATAATAGGCTCGATAATTCACCTGTTACTTATGAAGTTTGCCCACAAGGGCAGACAACTCGCATTTGGACCATACCTCTCAGCGGGAATGGTCATAGCAATGCTGTTCGGAGATAACCTTATAAAATGGTATCTCGGACTGTTTTAATTTAAGAGAACTAAAATCGTATGATTAATAGTTCTCTTACATATCCCTGCTTACAAAAGATAATAACCCAACAATGCAGGTAAGCAGCGATATGTAAGAGAACTATACTAATATAACCTCATAACGGATGCACATAATCATATATGCTATTCTAGTATAAATAGACAATTGCGAAACTCAAATTTTACTGTAAACAGTTGTGCAATTTTACTAGTACACTGCCGGACCTTTTGAACGCCGTCGGTGTTTAGCGGCTGTATTTTAGCCGCTTATGCACCGCTACGGCTTTCAATGAGTGAGAACGTGTCCGGAAGGGTACTAGTAAAATTGCACAACGTCCGGCTGTAATATACTAAGTTTTGCAAACACCTAATCCGGTATAAAAAGTAAAAGGAGAACACTCATGGCTTCTAAGGTCACCAAATTCATCACCATTTCAATAGGCAGCTCGGAAATCAAGCTCTCCGAGCTTGACAGCAGCAGGAAGAATATTTCAGTTCTGTGGGCGGAGACGGTTCCTACTCCGGCTGATTCTTATGATGAGGGAGAAATCGTGGATATTGAGAAGATTTCAAGGATTCTCAAGCAGACGATTTTCAAGAACCGCATCAATGCAAAGCACGTTATATTCACGGTGCATGGGCCTAAGTTTGCCAACAAGGAGATTATTATTCCGAATGTTAAAACGGATAAGATTAAGTCGGTCGTGGATGCGAACTGCTCAGAGTATTTTCCTATTAACACGGAGGAGTATGTATTTTCCTATTCCATACTTGAGCATTTCGTCCAGGAGGGAAGAAAGCAGATGCGTCTCATGGTGGTAGCCGCACCGGAGGAGATTATTGAGAGCTATTATACCCTTGCAGAGCGGCTTGAGATGAAGCTTGAGTGCATTGACTATGCAGGTAACTCAACCCTTCAGATTATCAAGCAGCAGGTTGAGGAAGCGCCGAACATAGTTATTCAGGTCAACCAGGCGACAACTGTTGTCAACATTATGAAGAAGGGTATCCTGCAGATGCAGAGAACCATTCCGTATGGAAAGAATGTACTTATTAATGCGGTCATGGACGAGAAGCAGATACCTGAGGCGGGAGCGGAGGAGCTTGTAAAGCATGAGAAGCTTATCCACTCCTCGTTTGACGGAGACCAGGTTACTGATTCTCTCAGATACATGGTAGCCAACCTGAGCCGTGTTGTCGATTATTACACGACAAGAAATCAGGACAGCCCTCTTGACAAGGCATATCTTATAACGGATGGTGTGCAGATTCTTGGATTGCTCGATTTGCTGAGCAATGAGCTTAATATTCCTATAGTCATGATGGATGAGCTTAAGAATGTCACAGGCAGCAAGTACTATGAGATGCCTGAGAACCACCTAATGAATTATCTTGAGAACCTTGGAACGATCATTGAGCCGATTAACTTCGTGTCCAGAAAGCATATAGCAACGGCACAGAAGAAGGAGGTTAAGCATAACAATACAGCGCTTATAGCAGGCTCCTTGATTATCTCAGCCGTGCTGGTCGGTTATCCGTTATATAATTACATGCAGATGAAGGAACAGCGCGATAAGCTTGCGGCGGATATAGACAGAATCAGCAGTGTTGAGCAGATTGTAAACGATTATTACAATGCGAAGGACAAGGTGACGGATCTGCTTGGCTTTGTGAGCAGCTCCTACAGTGACAATGATTCCGTATTATATATGTACAATAAGCTTGAAGAGGTTATGCCTTCGGATATTTCACTGTCAAGCCTGTCATTTAATAATGGTCAGGTATCCCTTTCGGGAACAGGCTCATCCAAGCTGTGCGTTGCGAAGTTCTTAGAGGAGCTTGAGAAGCTTGATAATGTATATGATATACAGATTTCGGGTGTCAGCGAATCGAAGGACGAGGAGAGCAATATTACAGAGAGCTTTTCGCTTACGTTCAAGTTCCTCAAGCTTGACGAGGAGGAGAGCACACAGGAAGAAGCCGGTACGGACAGCAGTACAGTAAATAATGAGAAGGAGGCACAGTAATTATGAAGCTTGCAATTTCAGAACGTGACAAATTCCTATTATGTCTGGTTGGCAGTCTTTTGCTGGTATTTTTAGCATACTATTTCGGATTTCGCAATTTCAGCGATAAGACGAGTGCGCTAGAGAGCGAGATTTCCACACTTCAGGTTAAGTACAATGACTTGAAGGATAAGTCGGACAATATACCGAAGTATAAGCAGGATACGGAAAACTATAATCGCATTTTTGAGGGGGGTCTTGCCGGATACGATTCAGGCTTTTCACAGAAGGCAACGCTTATGTTCACAACAGAGCTTGAAGCAGAGCTTGGTGTGTGGGTCCGCACGGTGAGCATGCCGGATGCGGCACTTGTGTACACCTTCGGAAATGTTGCTTCATCCAACCCGTCAGCTAATGGTGCGAAGGTATATTCCACCGATATGAAGGGATATAAGAAGACGGTCACATATTCTTATGAATGTGATTACGATACCTTCAAGGAGCTGCTGGCATACATACTTGACTATGATACGGTATATACGATTGATACGGTAAGCTGCTCCTACAATGAGGACGATGAACTTATGAGCGGCAATATCACGATTTCACAGTATGCCATCACCGGTTCGGACAGAGACTACTATGAGTCGGATATTGATTCGATTGACCTTGGCACGGAGAATCTTTTTGTATCAGAGAGCAATCCTAACCGTGTGATAGAGGCAGCGGATGAGTTCGGCCTTATGACCAATTATGATATAGCGCTTTCCCTCAGCTCGGAAAGCTCCGATTTAAGCTCGGTGGTTCTTGGAAGAAGAGGCTACTCATCCTCACAGGTTTCCGCCAACACGAATGACAATGTTCCCGTTGTGATTAACCTTTCAGGAGAGAACGGCGAGTACACGATAAGCTATTCCGTAGGCGATAAGCAGTATCCTGCCGCAGACAAGACCCTGGTTGATTTGTCCTTCAATCCGGGCAGAAGCCTTGACCTTATGGTATTCAGCAGTGAGCGTGAATCGGATAATGACAAGTCCGGAGCAAGCGTGACCATCAACAATGAGTCTGATATGACACTTAACATCAAGGTGGTAAATGATGACAGCTCCAACCCAAGGTTCAATGTTGAGAGTGTGAATGGAGCGGTGAGATATTATAGGTAGATAGGCAATTGCGAAACGCATTTTCGACAGTAAACAGTTGTGTGATTTTACTAGTACACTGCCGGACCTTTTGAACGCCGTCGGTCCTTAGCGGCTGTATTTTAGCCGCTTATGTACCGCTACGGCTTTCAAGGAGTGCGAACGTGTCCGGAAGGGTACTAGCAAAATCATACAACGTCTGGCTGTTGCACACTGCGTTTCGCAATTGCCTGTAGTTAGATATACATGAAAAGGAGATTGTTGTGATATGTCCCACAATGTGAAGCATGAACAGAATAGTGGTTTCTCTCTCATAGAGCTGTTGATTGCGATAGCTATCCTTGCCATGCTCACGGTGCCTCTTATGAACTCGTTCATCATGTCGGGAAAGATTAACCGCAACAGCAGAAGGCTTCAGAATGCTGCCGCGGTTGCGCAGAGTGTTGCGGAGACTGCGAAGCATACGACGGACAAGGCGGCACTGGAGGCGGCGCTCAAGTCGCTTCCGGGTGTGTATGATTTTCCGGCTGATTCTAAGGTGAATGAGGACAGCCCGGTGTATACCTTCAAGCTTGACGGTGCGGACGGTGAGAAGTTCCGGGTTAATGTAAGCCTTATGCCTAAGACGGATTATGACTATAAGGCAACGGACTTTGCCGATTTATACAATGAGGCGAGCGTCATATACAGTGAGCTTATTGTCAATGACAACAAGGTTCTGTCGCTTATGAGGTCGCAGAAGATACCTTATGATGTCCCGGGTGCACCGGTCATGGAAAAATGGAATGTCACAGAAGGCAGGTGGGACAGCTACAGTCCGTCAGCTGAGGACAAGGCAATCCGTGATACCTATGGCAATCTTTTTGCGGACGAGTATCTAAAGAGCAGTGGTTCGTTGGATGGTATCAGTGAGTCGGAGCTTACTGATGTCAACTCCGAATTTAAAAAGGAAAATATAGATAAAACAGTATATATTAATATAGAACAGGCTGGCAATAATTATGAGATAACCATCAATACGATATATACATTCGATTTCACGGATTATAAGGTAGTGTACAGGGCTGAGAATACGGCTCCTGGTGTGGTCGTCACTCCGGGGGTCAGGACTCCTATGACATTCTACAGATGTTTGGGGAAGCTGGTGTATAAGGCTGATGAGATTAAGCTTACCTTGGACAATGAAAAGCCTTTATATTTTCTCTATGCAAAGGCAGAGGGCAGCAGAATTTCAAGTGATGGAATTACGTTGGAAAAGGCTGCGGACGTAAGACATTTTAAGAGCGTAACTTATAATGTCGATGCAGCCTCCGGCGTACAGCTTACCAATGAAGATGGAACCTCAAGGAACATGAAGCTTTATTTTGTTGAGGAGGCAGGCGAAAGACAGGAGGAGAGCTTTAAAATCAATGTCGATAACAGCAGCCTCACGACAGCACTTGACCTATATACAACAGAAATTTACAACACCTTGGGGGCAGCACTTTCCGTCAATGTCAATAATGCCATAAAAGGTGTGGTTAATGTGTATTCTACAAAGGATGCGGCAAATACAGATAACCATATTGCGTATGAAAAGGGCGAAGAGATTACTTCACTATATAAGATCATAGTGAGCGTGGATTATGATGCTGGCCGTGACGGAAGCTATTCGGAACAGGTGTATTCGGTAGCTACCGATGATTAAGAAAAATAATATACGTGCTGAGGCATATATGCTTAGGCACGGTGAAATGGAGAAAGGTATGGGCAGAAGAAGCACAAGCAGGCTTAAGGAGAATAAGGGTTCATCACTTATAATGACATTGGTTGTGGTATCCTTCATAGCGGTTATAGCGATGACTGTTATGACATTAGCCCTGTCCTCGTACAAGATTAAGGCGATGGAGGCGAGGACCAGGAATGCTTTCTATAATGCTGATATGGCGGTGGATGAGATATATTCAGGTCTTGCCGCTGACGCCTACAGTGAGCTTGCTGAGTCCTATGACTATGTGATTGGAAATCTTCTTGAGGTTGACGGCGATTCGGTCACAATGATTGACAACACAGCAGCTAACAAGCTTCTTCGAAATACATATTTTTGCAATGCCTGCTTCGCAATATTCGGCGAGAGCTATGGAATGAGCGATGAGAAGGATATTAAGAAAAAGATAGAGGATGAGCTTACAGCAGGAGGCACACTGTCGTCTGTGAACCTCACGGAATTATCCGATAAACTCAGAAGCTATATCTCCGATGTCTATAAGGATGCTTCAAGTGGAAGCGAGATTGATATAAATGTCGGACAGCGTCCGCAGATTCTTATGGTTGACGATGCGATAAATTCCGTGATTATAAAGGATGTCACAATAACATACCAGAATCTCAGGACGGACTATTTTTCACAGCTCACAACGGATTACGAGATTGTGTTCCCTGAGAAGGCTGATATCAATATCGTGGATGATGACAGCGATATTCTTCAGTCCTTCCGCGATTATGCGATTGTATCAAATAAGTATATCAACTCGATGGGTTCTATAAATGTAAATGGCGGAATATACGCAAATCTCGGAATAAACCATCAGGGTGCTTCGGAATCACCAAGTCTTTTAAGACTTACCGTAAATGGAGGCAATATTGTCACCAATGGTCTGATACAGCTTTCACAGAATGCGGCTGTCACACTTGGAAACGGAAGAATATGGGCGGACAATATCGAGCTTATCGACTCAGACCTTGTAATCAATCCGGATGCTTCTGCGTATGTTGCGGATGATCTGACGCTCACACAGGGTTCTAAGAGCAATTCTGTGACGATAAGCGGCGATTATTATGGCTATAGTATTGAGGGGCATGGAATAAACAGCGCGGATGCGACTCCGGCTAAGAGCAGTGCCATCATCATAAACAGTAAGAAGTCAAAGCTGGATTTTTCCAATATAAGAACACTTATATTGGGAGGCTACGGATGGGTTGTATATAATGAAGGCTCAGCAGACCCGGGCGATGAGAGCTATTATAGAACGGGTGAGTCTATTGCCGTGCGCTACGCACAGACTGCGTATGTTCTTCCGGCGTCATGGAACGGAATAATTAACGATAATTTCTTTGCGAAGAATCTGCTCAACCCGGCTCAGCGTGTGATTGCCAATCCGGTTGAAGGCGGGGAGTATGAGTACTATTACAATTTCTCGAGCGGTGATGCGGCTGCAAGCTTCTATCGCGGACTTTACGATGATGATACCTTCAATGAGCTTTGCTCCGATGCCGGGATAACCGGATCCGGTAATCTTGCCGAGGCTCAGGAGATAAGAGCGAGAATAAGAAGTGTGATTGATGAAGCTTATGACGATTTCCTTGACTATGATGGCACTGGAACTAAGGCTATCACGATTAACCCTAATGCCCGCGTATATGAAAAGGGTATCGTGAGGGACAATGCTTCGGGTGTGAACGAATATAACAGTGTAGGTGATGAACTCGTCAGGGTTCTCTATGATAATTCAACCCATAGACAGAAGATAATAGGAAGCCTTCTGATAGAGCTTGAGGATGACTGGATGTACAATTCTTCCGACTGGGATGGAAGTAAGCCTTATCCTACTCTCAACTATGGTTCAATGCGCTTTTCACACAAGATTAAGTCGGAGGCTGAGTTAAATCATGGCGCGGTGGAAAATATTCTGCAAGGCAGGTCAAAGATAGCCGAGGTCGGAAATGCCTATTACTATGTCGAGAATGAGGATGGCAACAATGCGGAGAACTATGTTGTTTTCGTGCATAATGGGGATGTGAGGCTCAGCAATGATTTCGACAGCCGTGCACCTGAAAGAGGAATTATAATTGTGGATGGAAACGTGGTTGTAGACCGGAATTTTGAGGGCTGCATCATTGCGACGGGAGATGTCAAGCTTGAAGGTGGTACATATAGTGCGGCACCGGAGCTTATTGATACGATTCTTAAGACACTTCCGGGTGTCAGAGGATATTTCGACGGAACGAATGTCACTGAGCTCGGAAAGCATATCGGCTACAATGATGGGGCACATGCAAAGCAGCCTGATGAGAAGGAAAAAGGCAATCTTAACAGCTATGCGGCATCGGATTGCATAAATATAGCAAATTACAGAAGAAGTGCAGCAACACAGACAGAGACGGAATAATGCTCTTAATAAATGCTATGAAAAGGAGGGGAAATGCCGATATGAAAAGTATGAAAAGTAGGAATGGCAGGAATGGCGGTTGCAATACAATGAATAATGAAATGAATAAAGGCTTTTCATTGATTGAGCTGCTGGTTGTCATTGCCATTATGGGTATATTTATCGGCGTTTCTTTCGCTTCCATAGGTCTTATCCAGGCTGGAAACATGACCAGTGTGACCAAGAGCATTGCGACAGGTATTCAGGAGACACGTCAGAAGACAATGACGCAGAATCTGTTGTACGGATGGCGTTTTTCGGTGAACACGGATGCCGATGGCAGCGTGAGCATGACGGTCACTAAACAGGCAGCCGCCACACAGACACCTGTGGACACTGTGACAGAACTGAAAAAATGTGACCTGTATTACACTAAAGATAGTGACGAAGAGGTGAAGATTACCGGTTTCGCGATGACATTCGACGCTTCGACAGGTGCGATAAAATCCTTTAATTATGTCTTGGCAGACGGCGGAACAGCCATGCAGACCTCGGGCACCGGAAGGATAAGAGCGGCACACGGAAAAAAGGAGAGTGAACTTACCATATTCTTTGCAACAGGAAAGTATGAGGTTAAGTAGTATGAAACTAGGCAGAGCACATAAACGGGACGGAATTTCGGATAACAGGGGCATCACTCTCATAGAGGTTCTTATAGGAATTGCCATAATGGGTATTGTTTCATCGATGATTTCGGCAATAATGGTAGGTGGGACTAATTTTTTCAGGAAACAGAGTGCCACGATAGATTTGCAGAATGATTCACAGCTTATTACCTCATCAATGTCGGCGGCGATACTTGAGGGAACGAATTTTACACTTGAAGAGGATAAGCTGATGGATGGCAGGAGGGTTGTGTATTTTACCACCGGGACACCTGCTGCAGAGGGGGAGAATAAAGCAGTCGCAAAACAGTATATATGGGTAGAGGATAGTCCGTATGGTGACGCAGGGTATCTTTATATATATGATGCGGGAGCTGTGGTTGATTACAATAAGGGAAATTGCATATCAGAGCTTGTCAGATACTTTAAAATTACAGTTGGTGTCATGGAAGCGACAACAGATGCTTCGGGTAATATCGTATACACATACAACAGCAGCGTCAAGGAGACGAATAAGATTGAGAAAATCAGCGTGAGCTTCACTCTTGCCAATTCAAAGTCCGAGCTTACGCAGAGCATAGAGATTAAGCCAAGAAATACTGTGGCGGATTTTAAAAAGCTAGAGTCCGGCACATAGAACCAGCTGCACAAGTATGAAAGAAAGTGGGTTGATGTTTATGGGAAATATTAATAATCTGAAGAGAAGCGCAAAGAAGCTTGTTGCTGCCATGTTATCTGTTGTGACTGCGGTTACGCTTATGCCGGTGCAGGCTGTCCAGGGAAATGGGACTTCACATTTGGCTTCGGGTGTGGCTGATATCAATACGCCGGATGTGGGTTTGTCCGTCAGTGCAAGTGTGCAGAGAGCACTTGATGCGGGGCTTAAGAATAATGCAGAAAAGGACGGCGTTATAAGAGCCGTTCTTGACAATATTGAGGAGCTTCCTCAGTACGGAAACGCTGATTTCACATCAATTACAAGGGGTACGGCGGAAAGACCCTTTGTCATACTTGAGATTGCCCCGGCTGAGGAGTGCGGTGAGCTTGGATATCTTGTGAGCGGATGTGAACCTATCAGAATGGAGGATATGTTCGGCTTCGGAGAGTATACAAGAATATCTGAGACATTGACAACAGGTTATTTGACGGATGTGCCTTCAGGAACCTTCTTTTTCATGGATGAGCCGGAGGGAAATGCTTCCAATTACGGCTCCTACAGAGGTAATCTTCAGAACTGGGCATGGAGAATTAATCAGTATGGCGGACAGTCGTTCGTACATAAGGGCTACTATGAATATGTAGGCATGGGCAAGGGCTGCTTCTCTGTTGAAGCAGGAAAGATGGTTAAAAAAGGTGTGGACAGCGGAGAGTATATCTGGCACACTGTCAACTCATTTGAGGCTTCGCGGTATGATGGCATAGAATTTAATGATGACATTGCCGATGCGGCGGCTGAGGTCGGTGAAAGAATATATACAACCAGAACGAGCTATAATGCCAGGCTTGATGGTTCGGACTCAATGATGATGGTTGACCAGGTGGTTGAAGTCAGCGGTATGTATAAGGTGTATACAAATAAGGAGAATTTTCTCAAGGATACGCTTCTGCTGGATGATGAGACGGCTGCCGGTTACTCCTGCGTGATAAAGACTATAACGGCACAGGAGCTGAACAGCACACCGGAGTGGGTTGATTACGCAGACCTCATCTATATCTTTCCGGGAAATCATAACAAGGAGATTGTGAGTGCATGGAAGCAGACCATAAACGGTGCACCGGCTAACAGACTTGGACATACCTCCGCAGCAACGAATTATCCAATCAACACCTTTGAAATCAATGATATATCTGCCGATGTGACGATGAAGATTTTTAACAGGGTTTCAGCGTCCGAGAACTACGCCTCAATAATAATTGACAACCGGCTTTTTGATTTCAGTCAGAACACACTTACATCACTCTCGACAGTGAATAATGTAAATATGGATATATTTGACTGGAGCTTCAAGGATACGGGCAAGGATTATCAGGCGACCTCCAGCAGCAACAACGTATATAAGCTCAGTGTCATGCTTATGTCGATGAATCCTAATTTCTTTAAACAGTTATATTTGCAGCCGGGAAATGAGCTTGTAAAGATAGTAAACGGTGAGCTTGTGGATACGCTTCAGAGGTCACCTGCTGATAAGTGCTGGTCAGGATATACCTTCCAGCTTATGGAGAAGGATTATTCAGGCAATCTCTATAACTATTTTACATCCTCCGAGAACTGGTTTTTGTATGGAAGCTGTTCTAATCTGAGTGAGCAGAAGTACAAGACCTACGTTGACAATCATATATTCACCTTCAATGGTAATTCATGTGTGACCATGCAGTTTGTAAATGAGGATGGTGGTCTTGGCTCGGATAAGCAGCTGCAGGATGGAAAGTATCTGTTCGGCAATTTCAGGGATTATCTTGATGAAAATGCGGATATATTCAAATATAATGCTGATAAGGCCGACTCATCGGATGCGGTCAGATATATTCTCGGTATAGGAAGTAAAAAGCAGTATTACGGAGAAGCTACTACTCTTAAGATTCTTGACCTTGAGCCAAGTGTGGGGCTTGATTCGGCAAGTAAGCCTGAGTGGACGAGGACGGAAAATTATATAAGACGTCTTATCCCTGATTTTCAGGGAAATATAGAGGTCACACACATGACGACCGCGGAGTACATAGGAAAGGTTGATGACATCAACAGCGATTATGACCTTGTATACATCGGACTTGATGCCGGTGGATATAATGTAAAGACCAATGCGCAGGCATTTTTCAATGATGGTTCGAGTACATGGGGAAACACAATCACTGATTTTAATGATGATTCTCTTGACGGAAAGATATATTTCCACCTCGGGGATAAGATGGTGTCGACCTGCTACGATGGCGGCAGCCGTAACCGTTCTGTAAGGTTCATATATAATAATGCCGGCACAGGTGTTGTCTCAAGTGAGGAGCTGCGCTTCGCCGGAAATGATATCACGAATATCAAGAAGGATGAGCTTATCAGCTTCATCGCCTCAGGAAAGCCTGTTGTAGCAGAAAAGTATCTCTATGACCTTGAAAAGTTTTTTATAGATACAGGTTCTAATCTCTACAGCCTTGTGAACGGGTATAGGAATACAGATGCTGAGATAAAAGGAATTTATCTGTATTCGGACACAAGGAGACTTCAGGATACCCTTAGAAATAAGGCAGAGGCTGTTATATTTACATCGGTTCCCGCACTCTATAATGGAACAACCGTTAGTGACACCAACCCTACGATATCCAATCCTAATTATCTTCCGGTTAACGGAGACGGAGATGCGTATATGACGTTTGAATTTACTGTTCCGGGAGAGGGTTATAATTATCGTATCTATGTGGATCAGGACAGGGACAGCAAGTTCTCTTCGGGCGAGATTGTACAGGAGGGAACTGCGGCATACAATGATGGGAACAGGGGTGTAAATACATGTATCTATGAGGTCGCTTCAAGTATTGTGGGTATTGTACAATGGAAGATAGAGGTATACAGAAACGATAATGTGAATGTCAGATATACCAGGACAGGTTCTTCCGCAGCAAAGCTTCGTTCGGATACAGAGAAAAAGAAGCTCAAGGTACTTCAGATTATGCCGAAAAACGATTCGGGTCTTCTTAATCTGGAGAAGAATGATTTGTTCAGGAAGAGATACTCCAATCTGAATGATTTTGATGTGACGGTTCGCACGATTACATGGTCTGATTTTGAGAAATTCTTCGCAGGAGAAGGATTTGAATTCGACCTATCGCAGGACATAAGCAGCACGAATCCGGAGACAGATGTTCTCGCGAGTGTATCGGATGAGCTTGATAAATCGGGACACGAGATTAAGTCGGAGATTGATGGCAGGAGCATAGGAAAGCTCAGCTCCTATAACATGATTATTGTTGGATTCGGAGATATCTATGGTGCTGTTGACCTTAGTAATACCAATGGCGCTGTTGAATATCTGCAGTATTACACGAAGCTTGGAAAGAGTATTCTTTACACGCATGATATAACCTCCTTGTATAATCTGAAGCAAAATGGAAATAAGACCTTCGGCTACACAGCCAATGCCATGCTGCGCGATATTATGGGCATGAACCGGTACAAGGCGGTGAGCACAGAGCTTGCTTCACTAGCCTCCGGGGACAGACTTAGGAATGCTGTAACCGGATATCAGAACGGCTTGAGCTACGATGAGATTCCATGCGACCAGAAGCAGGGCTTTACATATTATGCGATGAAGAGGCTCGGCTGGACTAAGAAACAGACGGACTGGAATAATCCTAATAAGACCGGAAACAGCTATAACAAGCTGCCATACAGATACATGATAACCAACCCACAGGGAAATGCGGTTGTCAATGAAAACAGTGTGTCAAGCAGCACAGGCTTTGCAAACAACAATGATCTGACTACAACTGCAACAAAGGTAAATGAAGGCCAGATAACAACTTATCCGTATAAGATATCGGATGTTCTTTCGATTGCGCCTACGCATGGACAGTGGTATCAGCTCAACATGGAGGATAAGGAGGTTACTGTATGGTATTGTTTATCAGACCCGGTTGCAAGCGGTAATGCGGGAATCGGAAGTGCAAGAAGCTCATCGTCCACAGAAAACGGTGACGGAAGTGCCATGACCTATGGCGTGTCTCCTAATGATGCTGCCAATAACTACTATATCTACAGTAAGGGTAATGTATTCTATTCAGGTGTCGGACATTCGTGGGTATCTGGTGACATGGAGGCAAAGCTTTTTGTCAATACAATGATAGCGGCATACAGAATAAGCTATGATGCACCTACTGTTAAGATTGAGAAGGCTGATATGACACCGGGTGTCGGTGCAGGACAGTCCTCTGCTTATGACCTCAGCATTGACAAGAATAGTGCCAAGGATTATTCGGCAGATGTACCTGATGAGTATGCTGATTACGTGCGCATATATTTCAGACCTGAGGATATGAGCTTTTCAAATGATATGGATGTGCGTATATCGTATGCTAAGAAGGATGGAAGTATGGGCTATATCACTGAGATATGGACAGGTGAGGCTCATGGTGCTGAGGCTGCCGGTACTGTCCACACAGCTGATGATACCGATAAGTTCTTTGCGGGACTTAACAATAATGGGTTGTATTACTTCTACTATAGAAAATCGGATATCCGAACCGTGAGCAGCACATTTACGTTCGAGGTTAACAATAACCGTTCCGCTGAGGTGGGGCTTGCGTATATGAAGCTTAACCTGCAGAGCTTATATTATCTTGACTAACATTATTATAAAAAACCTGCAGTTCTGAAAATCATGCAGTTATGGAAATCATGCAGCTTTGAGAATCATGTATTTCTGTAAATCATGTAGTTTGAGAAATATGCAGTTCTTAAAAACATGCGGTTCTAATCAGATAGAACCGCATGCTTTTTTGCCTATTATGACGGAATGTTAATCATTGGTTTAAAATATATTCGATTCATCTTATTTGACACGATTACTGTTGCCAATAGTCATATATGGTGCTATATTAATCGCAAAGCACATATCTATAATTCTTCTATTTAAAATATACCGTTTATTATCGGTAGTCTTATTTATCAGAAGTTCATGCTTTTATTCCAATAACCACAGGAAAGACAGTATACAACCAAGGAACAGCGAAGTTGATACCAATTAGACAATGTACAGTCAGACGACGTACAGGATGTTATGCACAGTATGTAAGGAGAGAAAGCTTTATGGGGAAAATGACAAGCAGTGAAGAAGCGAGGGCATTGAATCCGATAGATGATTTGATGTTCCGGAAGATGGCGGAGGATGTGGGTTTCTGTGAGGAGATATTGCGGGTGATACTTGAGGATAATGAGCTTAAGGTGCTTGAGACGATACCTCAGTGGACAGGAACGAACCTGCAGGGGCGTTCGGTGATTCTTGACGCAAAGTGTGTTAAGTCGGACGGCAGGCAGGTGAACATTGAGGTTCAGAAAGAGGATGACGATGATCACCAGAGAAGGGTGAGATACAACGGAGCGATACTTACCACCAATATCTCAGAACCCGGAACAAAATTTAAAAATGTTCCGGATGTATGTATTGTATTTATCTCAAAATTTGATATATTTAAGGGGAAGAGTCCGATATATCATGTTGATAGGGTTGTGAGGGAAACCGGTGCTGTGGTTGACAATGGCTTTGAGGAGATATACGTCAATACGAAGGTCAGGAATGGTTCAGATGTATCAGAATTGATGCGAATTTTTGTCGAGGACAATGCGTACAGCACCCGTTTTCCGAAAACGTCGGAGATTAAAAGAAGATACAAGATAGTCGACGGAGGTGGAGATATGGGAAGTGCTATTGAGAGGTTTAAACAGGAAGGGCGGATGGAAGTGTTTGCAAAACTGTTGGAGAAGAATCTAATAAGCTATTCGGAAGCTGCGGACATGGCAGATATGACGGAAGAGGATTTTAAGAAAAAATATGATGAATATATAAAGGAAAATACACATGCTTCAGAAGAGCAGTTGTGAAAACGTCGAAAGCTAAGAAAAATACATAAGCTGTAAATCTTCCCTGCTTTCATTGCAAAATACAATGAGCAGGGAAGACTCAAAAATGTTTAATCTTATTTCAGCAGTATCCGGTCTGTTTCAGACCACATTTCAATTTTAATTTGTGAAAGCTTTTAAGGACTTAATCAGAGAGTGCATTATTAATAATGTCATATACAGCATGTATTTCAAAAAGTCATGTATATGAGTTTAATGATATCAGGGTCAAAAGGTCAGAAATCTGAAGCAAGCTTGCTTGCAAAAGGATTTTTGACCCCAACATCATTGAATGAGGTTACAGGTTTTTTATTTGGAGAATATAAGAATGGAGGATTTGCTATGGTGAGCAAGGTGGGCTGTGCGATGGTCACAGCGATGGGTGCCACGCTGCTTGAGGTGGAGGCAGATGTGTCGGGCGGGCTGCCGGACATAGAGATGACAGGCAACCTTGGAAGTTCAGTAAAGGACGGCAGGGAGAGAATCAGGGTCGCAATCAAGAAGTGCGGCTATCCGTTCCCGCAGGGAAGGGTGACAATCAATATTGCACCTGCGGCAATGCGCAAGGAGGGGACAGGCTTTGACCTTGCGGTTGCATGTGCCATTCTTGAGGAGATAGGTATTATTGTGGAGGATAAGCTGAAGAGCAGGATTGTGATTGGTGAGCTTGGGCTTGATGGCGCGGTTATCGGTGTGAGAGGTGTGCTTCCGGCGGTGCTTGAGGCGAAGAAGCAGGGATATGCGGGGTGCATAGTTCCTGCGGCTAACTACTCAGAGGCGCTTATGGTGCCGGAGATAGAGATTATTCCTGTGCAGCATTTATCGGAGCTTGTAGATGAACAGGATGATGGGAAATGTTGTGAGGTTATTGATAATAATGCAGTCTGTGACAGGTGCAGCGATGAAGATAAAACAAATTCTGATTATTCAGATATATATGGTCAGGAGTATGCCAAGAAAGCCATGCTCACAGCCGTTGCGGGAAGACACAATATACTGCTTATGGGACCTCCGGGAGCTGGAAAGACGATGCTTGTATCGCGTATTCCGACCATTATGCCCGGCATGTCTAAGAATGAACAGCTTGAGCTTGCCTGCATTTACAGCATAGCCGGAAAGCTTGGCGGCAGACCGGATATGAGTGTAAGACCGTTCCGTGCACCACATCATTCGATTACGTCGGCGGCGCTTATAGGCGGTGGACGATTGGTTGAACCGGGGGAGGTGTCGCTTGCGTCTAAGGGAGTGCTGTTTCTTGATGAGCTTACACGCTTTGACACAAGGGTTGTGGAGCAGCTGAGGGAGCCGCTTGAATCGGGAAGGATAGTGATTAACAGGATTACAGGCTCCTGTGAGCTGCCGGCTGATTTCATGCTTGCGACGGCTATAAATCCCTGTGCATGTGGTTTCTATCCCGATAGGACAAGGTGCCGGTGTACCACATGGGATGTGAATAAGCACTATGGGCGCATAAGCAGGCCGATACTAGACAGAATTGATATATCCATATCATTGCAGAGGGTAAGCTTTGACGAGCTTATAGGTAAAAATGTGGCTTCTGAAGGAATAAAAGGTGAAAGAAGAATGGATGAAAAGACCGGAGCAGGAGACAGACGAAAAGCAGATGAAAATGCCGGTAAAAGAACAGATGAAGATGGTGATATGCAGACAGTAATTGGGAATTTCGACAGCTCCAATATGCGGAAAATTGTTGAACGTGTGTGGAGAGTCCAGCAGGAAAGACTTGGCGAGGGACGTTATAACAGCCGTATGACTAATGATGAGATTAAGAAATACTGCCGACTTGACGATATATCCGAGAAGCTTATGAGAGAAGCGTATGATGTATACGGACTGAGTGCCAGAGGCTACTATAAGCTGCTCAAGGTGGCGCGTACATTGGCGGATATCGATGGAGCGGAGAATGTGGAGGAGCGGCATGTGCTCGAGGCGTTGAGCTACAGGGTGAAGGATAAGGGGGATGAATGATGGATGAAGAAAATAAGCGTATCAGGGCATGGTTCTGGCTTACCAATCTGCCGGGATATGGATATAAGAAGCTGGCGGCACTCAGGGCGGCAGTGGATGATGTGTGGGAGCTGTATGAAATTGAAGAGAGCGTAGGACAGGAGAAGGCTGAGGAGTTCTTAAGACAGGTGTTTTCTTTGTCGGATATAAAATACAGTGATACGGAGATTGGAGCTTTTTTCGACAGGAGCCTTAAGAGAAGGCTTGACAAGGAATTTGAAGGGTTGGCAGCGTCGGATATAAATATGGTCTGCATTGATTCAAGTGACTACCCTGAAAAACTTAGGGATATTTTTGATGCGCCGTACATACTCTATTATCGCGGAAGGCTTCCGGAACAGAACCATAAGACGGTGGCGATTGTAGGGGCAAGGGCGTGCAGCGAATATGGCAGAAGCATGGCAAAGGATATTGCCGCGCAGCTTGCACGGTATGGAGTGCAGATTGTCAGCGGGTTTGCGAGAGGGATAGATACCGCATCGCATAACGGCTGTCTCGGAGTTGACGGAGGAAGGACATTTGCGGTATTTGGAAGTGGAATCAATCATTGCTATCCGCCGGAGAATCGTTTCACATACGATGAGATAATACAGAAGGGTGGGGGGATAATGTCTGAATATCGTCCCGACACGAAGCCGTTATCGGGATTCTTTCCTATGAGAAACAGAATTATAAGCGGGCTGTCAGATGTTGTGATTGTTGTTGAAGCCGGAGTTAAAAGTGGTTCTCTTATAACTGCCGACCATTCGTTAGAACAGGGCAGAACGGTCATGGCATTGCCGGGGAGAGTGACAGATGTGCTGAGCATGGGATGTAACAGGCTGATACGTCAAGGTGCTGCTGTCATAACATGTATGGACGATATTTTATTTGAATTGGGAATGTCAGAAGTACAAAATTATTCTGTCAATATAAAAAATTCACAAATAAAACTTGCAAAGCCGGAGAAAATGTTGTATAGTCATTTAGATTTTAACCCGCAGAGCATTGATGATTTAATTCGTAAGAGCGGAGTAAGCTTCAAGGAGGCAGCGGAATGTCTTGTGAGACTTGAGCTTGCCGGACTTGCAAAACGAATTGGAGGAATGTACGTGCGAGGAAAATAATAACTGGAGGAGTTGTCATGGCAAAATATCTTGTAATCGTTGAGTCCCCGGCAAAGGTGAAGACCATCAAGAAATTTCTTGGTTCTAATTATGAAGTGGTTGCATCACAGGGCCATGTTCGTGATTTGCCTAAGAGTACGCTGGGAATAGATACGGAACATGACTTTGAACCAAAATATATAACAATAAGAGGTAAGGGAGATATACTTGCCCATCTTAGAAGAGAGGTTAAAAAGGCGGATAAGGTTTATCTTGCAACCGACCCTGACCGTGAAGGAGAGGCTATTTCGTGGCACCTTGCACAGGCACTTAAGATAGATGATAAGGATATCAACAGAATAAGCTTTAATGAGATTACCAAGAATGCTGTTAAGGCTTCGATAAAGGAACCAAGGAAGCTTGACATGAACCTTGTCGATGCACAGCAGTCGCGAAGAATACTTGACCGTATGGTGGGCTACCGCATTAGCCCGGTTCTCTGGGAGAAGGTAAAGAGGGGGCTGAGCGCCGGACGAGTTCAGTCGGTTGCGCTCAGGATAATCTGCGACAGGGAAGCGGAGATAAATGCGTTTATTCCTGAGGAATATTGGACAATCGATGGTATTTTTAAAGTCAAGGGTGAGAAAAAACTGTTGACGGCGAAGTACATTGGCGATGAAAACGGCAATTCAGCTATTCATAATGAGAACGAGAAGAATGCGGTTCTTGCCGGGCTTAAGAATGGTGCTGCTAAGATAGATGAGGTAAAGAAGAGTGAGAGGATAAGAAAGGCTCCTCTTCCCTTTACAACAAGTACACTCCAGCAGGAAGCAGCCAAGGCACTTAATTTTTCAACCCAGAAGACCATGCGCATTGCACAGCAGTTATATGAAGGAGTGGATATAGATGGTCATGGTACAATCGGTATCATAACCTATCTGAGAACTGATTCCACAAGAGTTGCAGCGGAAGCGGATGTCTCTGCGCGTGAGTATATAAAGAACAACTATGGTGTTGATTATTACTGCCCGATAGATAATAAGAAAGAGAATGATAAAAAAATTCAGGATGCGCATGAAGCAATCAGACCTACCGATATCGAGCTTACGCCTGCTAAGATTAAGGATTCGCTTGCACGCGACCAGTTCCGTCTGTACCAGCTGATATGGAAGCGCTTTGCGGCGAGCAGAATGCAGCCGGCGAGATATGAGACAACTACGGCTAAGATTACAGTTGGTGGACACCATTTCTCATCATCATCATCAAGACTTGTGTTTGACGGATTTATGTCGGTATATGCTGAGGCTGATGAGGAGAAGGAAGAGAATAATTCAATGGTGGGGAGCCTGAGTACGGACAGCGTTATAACTCTTGAGGATACGGACAGCAGACAGCATTTCACACAGCCGCCTGCACATTACACCGAGGCATCGCTTGTAAGAACGCTTGAGGAGCTTGGAATAGGACGTCCAAGTACTTATGCACCTACTATAACGACTATAATTAATAGAAGATATGTTGCCAAGGAAAATAAAAATCTATATGTGACGGAGCTCGGAGAAGCCGTAAATTCAATAATGATGAAGGCCTTCCCTGTCATTGTTGATGTCAACTTCACAGCTAACATGGAATCACTTCTTGATGGTGTTGCTGATGGCAGCATACAGTGGAAGACTGTTGTGAGAAACTTCTATCCGGATCTGGATGAGGCAGTTAAGAATGCTGAGAAGGAGCTTGAGGAGGTTAAGATTGAAGATGAGGTTACAGACATTCCGTGTGATGTATGTGGTCGAATGATGGTCATTAAGTATGGACCACATGGCAAGTTCTTAGCCTGCCCGGGATTTCCTGAATGTCGAAATACTAAGCCGTATCTTGAGAGGATAGGCGTTGCCTGCCCTAAGTGCGGTAAGGATATTGTCATTAAGAAGACGAAGAAGGGAAGAAAATACTTCGGATGTGAAGGCTTCCCTGAGTGCGATTTTATGTCATGGCAGAAGCCGTCAGACAAGAAATGTCCTGAATGTGGCGGATATATGGTTGAAAAGGGCAATAAGCTTGTCTGTGCGGATGAACACTGCGGATATGTCATGGATAAGATGGATAAATAAGATAATAAGAACTAAATTTCCTGTGCATGAAACAGAATATTAAGAATTATAACAATTATTCAGACTATTCACAAAAAAATATACAAAAACTATTGTATATTCAAATAATTTATGCTAAACTTAGCAAGTAGAAGCAATAATATTCTATTTGCTAAGTTTTTTGTTGATAAAGGTAAGTTATTATTTATATGGAAAGGGTGGTTGCACGGATGAGCGTTCAGTTACTTGATAAGACGAGGAAAATCAATAAACTTTTGCACAACAATAATTCTCACAAGGTGGTATTCAACGATATATGCCAGGTTCTCAGTGAGATATTGGTGTCCAATACTCTTGTTATAAGCAAGAAGGGCAAGGTATTAGGAAGCAGCACCTGTGATGGGGTTGAGGAGATTAAGGAACTGATTGATGACGAGGTGGGAGAATTCATTGATCACATGCTTAATGAGCGTTTACTCAGTGTTCTTTCGACGAAAGAGAATGTCAATCTGGAAACCCTTGGCTTTGGAAGAGGAGATGCTAAAAAGTATCAGGCAATTATCGCACCTATAGATATTGCAGGTGAGCGTCTTGGTACATTGTTTATGTATAAGTGTGACAGCCAGTATGATATAGACGATATAATTTTGTGTGAGTATGGTACAACGGTTGTCGGGCTTGAGATGATGCGTTCGGTCAACGAGGAGAATGCAGAGGAGACGAGAAAGGTTCATATTGTAAAGTCTGCGATAAGTACATTGTCATTTTCAGAGCTTGAGGCTATCAAGCATATTTTCGAGGAACTTGACGGCAACGAGGGGATTCTGGTCGCAAGCAAGATTGCCGACAGGGTGGGAATTACACGTTCGGTTATAGTCAATGCACTCAGAAAGTTTGAGAGTGCGGGGGTTATTGAATCAAGGTCTTCGGGAATGAAGGGAACATATATCAAGGTGCTCAATGATGTGGTCTTTGATGAACTCAAGAAGATAGATTTGACTGAATAACAGACTAATTGTTTATTCAGGAAGAGTGCGCTGCTCTGTTTAGAACAGCGCATTATTTGAATTAATATGTAAGATATTGTAAAAAAAGCTTGTTTTTTTCCGGGGATGTCTTATAATTGATAAGAAAAATGTATAACTGTAGGTTTTTGAGAAATTGATAAATTTATTATCATAAAGGAGAATGAAGAATGTTTGAATCTGGAGCATTTGGATATGTCAATGTGCTTTCATCGGCGGCTGATGCGGCATGGACCAGGAATGAGATACTTAATAACAATATAGCCAATGTCGACACACCGGGCTTTAAAAGACAGGACATGAAGTTTGAGAGCCTTCTGCAGAATGAGATTGCAAGGCAGGGAAAGACGAATTCCACACTTGACCAGAAGGTGGCTGATGTCGATTATACAAGGCTTAAGCCTTATGTATATACAGATAATTCACAGCTTTCAACAAGACTTGATGGAAATAATGTGGATATTGATGTGGAGGAGGCTGAACTTGCCTCTAACCAGTTGATGTACGATGGAATAATAGAAGGGCTTAATAAGGAATTCGAGAGAATGAAGTCTGTTCTTTCTAAATAGAAATAATTTTGCAGGAGGTTGATTATGGCACTGTTTAGTTCATTTAATATAGCATCATCGGGAATGACTGCGCAGAGACTCAGAATGGATGTTATTTCCGAGAATATAGCTAATGTAAAGACTACAAGGACGAATGAAGGCGGAGCTTATATACGCAAGAATGTTGTTCTCAATGAGAAGGGGAATAATTATGGAATACGCACGTTCAGCGAGATTTTTGATGCGACCAGAAGCGGAGTGGGCAACGGAGTTAAGGCGACAGCCATAGTGAATGATACAGATACACCTATGGAGCTTGTATATGATCCGTCACATCCGGACGCAGATGAGAACGGATATGTAACATACCCTAATGTCAATATCATAACGGAGATGACAGATCTTATCGATGCTTCACGCTCATATGAGGCGAATGCAACAGCATTTGAGGCTTCTAAGAGCATGGCGAGCAAGGGTCTTCAGATAGGTAAATAATTTTAATTATACAAATAGAAGTGGGGAATACTTATGTCAACAGTTAATATACTATCAGGTGTATCATCAGATTACATTACTAACTCGATTGCTGATAATTCTAAGGCAGGGAAGTCGGAAGGCTCCGGCAGCTTTGATGAGCTGTATCAGGCAGCGGTTAACCTGATTTCAGGAACGAACGGTTACATACAGCAGGCACAGCAGGCTGAGATTGATTATGCAATGGGAAAGCTTACAAGCACTCATGAGCTGAGTATTATTGAGAACAAGGCTAATATAGCACTTCAGTACACTGTTGCGATAAAAAACGGAATTTTGGATGCATACAAGGAAATTATGCAGCTACAGGTGTAATTTAACCGGATTCAGTTATTCGGCTGATAAGCAGAGAACGTCAGCGGATTGCAGATAGCCGATTTAATAGATAACTAGTGATACAGGAGAGCACATATGCCGGATATAGTAAAAAAATACCTTGATAAGATAAAGGAATTTTGGAATAAATACAATAAAAAACAGAAAACAATATTTATCTCTTCCGTATTGGTGGCAGTTATTGCGATTGCAATACTTGGATTCGTTCTGGCACAGCCACAGACGGTTGTGGTGCGGTATTGTTCAACGGCTTCCGAGGCTACGGAGGTCAGACAATTGCTCACCAGCAATGACATACCTTGTACGGTTGGTTCAAATTTTGAAATCATAATCGACAAGAAAGATGAGATTGAGGCACAGCTTGTACTTGGCTCTAACAATATAGCTTCAACCGGATATTCCTATGCCGATGTCCTTACCGGAAGCTTTTCACAGACGCAGGATGACAAGGAAAAGCTATATGTAGAGACACTTGAGAAGAAGTTCGCCGCACAGCTTGCGAAGATTGACGGAATAAAGAGCGCACAGGTTACAATCAAATTTGAGGACAACTCTTCAATTTTTGAGGAGAATAAGGATGCACATATTACAGCTACACTTGTCACCAGCAAGACACTTTCGGAGTCTACAACAGAGGCAATAGGCCTTATGCTTGCTAATAATGTCGGAAGCAACAACACCAACAATGTTGTGGTTATAGATGACAAGGGGCAGTTGTTATTCTCAGGTATTGCGGATGCCTCCGGCAACTCATCGGGACTTAAGACAAGCACGAAGTTCCAGAGAGAAATGATGACCAATATGGAAGCACGCGTCAAGAAACTTGCGCTTGCAATGCAGAATTATTCTGACGCCGAGGTTATGGCAAATCTTGTATTTGACAGCGATAAGGTGACTGAGATAACCCAGAAATATAATATACCGGATGGCTCTGAGGAGGGCTTAAGAAGCACCAGCTACGAGGTCAACAGTACTAATGGGACTGGCTCCGGCGGAACAGCAGGTACTGAATCCAATGACGATGACACAGGATACGATATTGAGAATGGCACTACGACCAATGGAGAGTATAATCTTACGCAGGTAGACTGGCTGCAGAACAGTACATATACTACCAAGGAGAAGGCGGCAGAAGCGATTGTATACAGCGATTCCAGCCTGTCGATTATTCTTACTAAGTATAATGTTGTTTCTGAGGATGACCTTAGAACACAGGGGCTGCTTGGCGATATGACATATGATGAGTATAAGCTTGCCAACAGCTCACCTACACCTATTACCGTTGAGGAAGATTTGGCACAGCTTATTGCTTTCGGTACAGGTATAGATGTCAACAATATAGCTATTTCAGCTAATATGAAGTATGTATTCTTAGACACTCCGAAGAGCAGTACACCGACTTCGTTTATAATTCAGATCGTTCTTGCGGTTCTGATTGTCGGACTCCTTCTGTTTGTAGTATTCAGAAGTGCAAGACCTGTTACTGTAGAGGAGACAGAACCGGAGCTTTCAGTGGAGGATATGCTTGCCTCTACAAGAGAGAAGCAGGCACCGCTTGAGGAGATTGATCTTCAGGATAAGTCTGAGGCACGCAAGGCTATTGAAAAATTTGTACAGGAAAATCCGGAAGCGGTCGCAATGCTTCTTCGAAACTGGCTCAACGATGGCTGGGATTAAACGCGCATGAGTTTGAATCAGTACTAATGGAGAGTGGGGCGTGATGTGATACGCTTCGGAATGGAGACAATATGGCAAAGAAAAATGGATTAGATGGTATCCAAAAGGCAGCAGTTCTTCTGATTGCATTAGGACCGGATATGTCATCACAGATATTTAAACATCTTCATGATGATGAGATTGAACAGCTTACACTTGAGATAGCCAATACGAATAGTGTATCGCCCGGAACCAAAGAGGAAGTTCTCAATGAATTTTATGAGGTGTGTCTTGCACAGCAGTATATCGCGGAGGGCGGTATCGGATATGCCAAGGATCTTCTTGAAAAATCACTTGGTGCCGATAAGGCAAAAGAGGTTATCGGAAAACTCACCGCAAGCCTTCAGGTACGTCCTTTCGAGTTTGTGAGAAAGACAGACCCTGCGCAGCTGCTTAACTTTATACAGGATGAACACCCACAGACGATTGCACTCATCTTATCGTATCTGTCGCCGGCGCAGTCATCTATGGTTATCTCAGCACTTCCGCCTGAGAAGCAGGCTGATGTAGCCAAGAGAATTGCCCAGATGGACAGAACATCACCGGATGTTATCAAGGAAGTCGAGGGTGTGTTAGAGCGTAAGCTTGCTTCGCTTGTTAATCAGGATTACACCATTGTCGGTGGTGTCGATGCTATCGTTGATATCCTCAATTCAGTTGACAGAGGAACGGAGAAGCATATTGTTGAGACTCTTGAAGTTGAGGATCCGGAGCTTGCAGACGAGATCAGAAAGAAGATGTTCGTATTCGAGGATATTCTTTCACTCGACGACAGAGCTATTCAGAGAGTGCTGCGTGATATTGAGAACAATGATATTGCCGTTGCGCTTAAGAATGCCAATGAAGAGGTTCAGAATGTTATTTTCAGGAACCTTTCAAAGCGTCTTGCTGCTATGATAAAAGAGGATATGGACTTTATGGGACCTGTCCGTCTCAAGGATGTTGAGGAGGCACAGCAGAAGATTGTTAACAACATCAGAAAGCTTGAGGATGCCGGCGAGATTGTAATTGCAAGAGGCGGAGGTGACGAGATAGTTGTCTAATCTGCTGAAGTATAACAGTATAGTTATAAAGGATTCCAATAATTATATTATTGATTCCAACCAAAAGGTAATTGACAAGATAAACAGTATCAAAAAGAATATAATTGCCACGAATGTCATGAATCCTAATCCGCCGGATGCGGACGGATTTGTAAGCGGTCTGAGCGCACAGGTTGTTGAGGAGCTTACAGATAGTGATGAGAATGCGGCAACACAGGAAGATCTGACCCTGCAGACACAGGAGATTCTTGACAATGCAAGACGTGAAGGCGAGGAGATAGTCGCCCAGGCACATCGTGAAGCTGAACAGTTCATAGAAGTCATGAAGAATGAAGGATATGACCAAGGTCTGAAGGCGGGTGCTGAGGAAGTTGAGAACCGTAAAAGACAGTTGGAGGAAGAATACAATCTTAAAAGGGAGGAGCTTGATAAAGAATATCAGGCGAAGGTTGCTGATATAGAACCTAAGCTGGTTGATACATTTATCAATGTTTTTTCCAATGTAACTCATACTATTGCCGAAGACAAAAAAGATATGATAATATATCTTATAAATTCTGTTATGAATAATGTAGATACATGTAAAGAATTTGTTATACATGTGTCTCCTGATGATTATAGATTTGCAATAAATAATCAGAATCTGATAACAGGGGCATTATCCAAAGAGGTACATATTGAAATATCGGAGGATTCAACACTTAGCAGAAATGAATGTCTTATTGAGACAGATTCGGGTGTGTTTGACTGCAGCCTTGATGTTCAGCTTAGTAATCTTGTCAAGGATATTAAGCTGCTTAGCTGCATGAACCGGTAAGTTATAAAATAAAAAGTAATTTTCATCCGATAGGGGAGAAGAATTGTGCTTACAGATATCGATTATGAAAAGTATACAAAGCTGATAGACAGAACCTATTATAAGAGGTTAGGAAGAGTTTCCAAGGTAGTGGGTCTTAGTATTGAATCTGTCGGTCCGGATGCACGACTTAATGATTTATGTAAGATTATGCCAAGGGATAATCCGGACAGGGTCATATATGCAGAGGTTGTAGGCTTTAAGGACAACAGAATACTTCTTATGCCATTTGAGGCAGTGGATGGAATTGCGCCGGGCTGTATTGTTGAAAATACAGGCAAGCCTCTGATGATAAAGGTTGGACCTGAACTTCTGGGCAAATCACTTGATGGTCTAGGAAATCCGTCCGATGGCAGCACAATTCATTATGAAGCTGAATATCCATGTGAGGCGGCTCCGCCTGACCCGATGGAGAGGGAAATCATTTCTGAGGTTCTTCCACTCGGTGTTAAGGCAGTGGATGGACTCATTACTGTAGGAAAGGGACAGCGTATCGGAATATTTGCAGGAAGTGGTGTCGGAAAGAGTACACTTTTAGGTATGTTTGCAAGAAATACCAAGGCAGATATAAATGTAATCGCCCTGATAGGAGAGCGAGGCAGAGAGGTGCGGGAGTTCATCGAGAGGGATCTCGGCGAGGAAGGCATGAAGAGAAGTGTGCTTATAGTGGCAACCTCCGATAAGCCGGCACTTATAAGAAATAAGGCAGCCAAGACTGCTACAGCCATAGCGGAGTATTTCAGGGATCAGGGGAAGGATGTCCTTTTGATGATGGATTCTCTTACACGTTTCTCCATGGCACAGAGAGAAATCGGACTTGCATCGGGTGAACCTCCTGTAACGAGAGGGTATCCACCGAGTGTGTATAGTGAACTTCCTAAGCTTCTTGAGAGAGCAGGAATGAGTAAAAAAGGTTCGATTACCGGATTATATACCGTTCTTGTGGATGGGGACGATTTTAATGAGCCAATCACGGATACAGCAAGAAGTATCCTTGATGGACATATAATGCTTAACAGAAAGCTGGCCAATAAGAACCATTATCCGGCTATAGATGTTCTTATGAGTATATCCCGAGTAATGAGCCAGATTGTTGATAAAGAACATAAGGCAGTCGCCGGAAAGCTTAAGAATGTGCTTGCGACATACAATGAGGCGGAGGATCTCATCAACATCGGAGCGTACAAGAGCGGCTCGAATAAGGAGATTGATTATGCTATAGAAAAGCATGAGGCTGTTAATAATTTCCTTTTGCAGGGTGTTGATGACAGATATGAATTTTCCGAGGAAATCCGGTTGTTGAATGATATATTCAAATAATATATATTCGGAGGCAGCTTATGGCAAAGTTCGTATACAGAATGCAGAACATTCTGGATATTAAGAATAAGCTTGAAGTTCAGGCGAGAAATTCGTATGCTGCGGCGAGAATGAAGCTCAGTCAGGAAGAAGAAAAACTTGACAGAATGTTTGAACAGAAAAAAGCTTACGAAGAAAATTATAGACAACAGTTATCCGGAAATATCAATATACTACAGATTAATATATGTAAGAATGCCATTGAGCTGTGCAAGAATCAGATAAAAAAGCAGCTTGTGGAGGTGAAAGTGGCTTCCCTCAATTTAGAGGCCGCACAGAAGCGTTTGGGTGAAGTTATGAAAGAACGCAAGATTCAGGAAAAACTCAGAGAGAAAGCTTATGAAGAATTTCTTCAGGAACTTAATGATCAGGAGAAAAAAGAGATAGATGAACTTGTAAGCTTCCGCTTTGAACAGGAGGAATAGTATGGCAGACGAACTTGATGACTTATTAGATGGACAGGAGGAAGAAAAAAAATCCAATAAGCTGGTTATAATCCTTGTTACGATACTGATTGTTTTGATTTGGCTGGCTATATTTGTCCTGCTTGTCAAGCTGGATGTGGGTGGATTTGGAAGCAAGGTACTATATCCTGTTTTAAAGGATGTACCGGTTATCAATAAGATACTTCCTAATGCATCGGACGAGCAGATTGGAATTGACAGTAAGTATCCTTATACAACACTTTCTGAGGCTATAGCGCGTATTGAAGAGCTTGAAAATGAAAATCTCAGACTCAATGAGGCAACAGCGGTAAATGCGCAGACAATTGCTGATTTGACCTCGGAGGTTGCCAGATTGTCACCATTTGAGGCTTACCAGAAAAACTATGAAGTGCTGAAAAGACAGTTCGATGAACAGATTGTATTTGGAAATGAATATACAGGTAATTATGCGGCAGACCCTGATACATACATTGAATGGTACGAGAAAATGGATCCTGAGAACGCCGCAGCGATATATCAGATGGCTATAGAAAAGAGAGCAAGCAGTCAGGTTATAGTTGATCTTTCAAAGACATATTCAAAGATGAAAGCAGCTCAGGCAGCTTCTATTCTTGAAGAGATGACGGGAGATGAGGAGAAGGTTGCTTCTATTCTTGCAAACATGTCACAGGCAAATGCAGCAGCTATTCTTCAGAACATGAATTCCACTTATGCTGCCAAGATTACTCTCCTTATGTATCCTTCTCCGTATACGGTTGAAGAGTACCGGGAGAACAGAAGACAGGAACAGATGGGAATAAATCCGGTCGGAAATCCGGACGGAACGCATGGAGGAAGCAGTCCGAACACTAACTCCGGAAACAGTGGCAGCAATCTTACAAGAAATCCTGATGCTATGCCTGGAAATAATACCGGCAGTGCGACCGAGGCTTCAACCGGGGAAAGTACCGGCGCAAACACTAATACTGGAGCAAACACCGGTACCGGCGTTAACAATAATTCCGGTGCAGGCAATACTACTACAGGCAGGTAGTTGTCCATATTTATATGGTTGACTATAAATTTATAAAAATATAGAAGAAAGGAGGAAATGACAATGGCTGACCCTAATGTAAAGAATGTTGCGGCTGCTCAGGTTAATAAGAGTCTTGTTGCTAATTACAGCTATATCAAGAAAAGCTCTGAAAAGACCATTAATAATTCATTTGGTAATCTTATGCAGAATTCGTTGAATAAGATGACTGATTCGTCTAATAAACAGAACACATCGGAAAAGGTTACTGTAAGACGCTCGCAGGTTGAATACATTGTTCGAGGTGCGAAACACACCGGAGATGGAAAGGCTGTTGATGAGAGCACCATGACAGGAAGCCTCAAGGCACTTACAGGTGAAGTAAAGGCGGTTGTATGTGCAGTACTTGATATGACGGATGAGGAACTTGAAAGATATCTTGCCGAAAATGGCATGTGTGTAATGGATTTACTTCTCCAGAATAATCTGGCGGATTTCGTTGCAGACGTTGCTGCTGATGGAGACAGTCTTAAGCTCATTACTGACAGCAATCTTTCCGAGACATTTTCTGAGCTTGGCGATGAACTTAAGAAACTTGTCGCAACAGCTGCACAGGACATGGATATTTCAGTTGAGGAGCTTAACAAGTATATTCAGTCAACAGATTTTACTGATGTGTCTAACGAGGAACCTGCTGATGAAGTGGTTGATATTCAGTCAACAGATTTTACTGATGTGTCTAACGCGGAATCTGCTGATGAAGTGGTTGGAACTATAGATAAGACGGCTGATACGGATGAGCTTTTAAGCCGCCGCCAGAACAATCCCGAGTTAGAGAACAATGGAAGTGCTGTGGAAGAACCTGAACTCGGGCTTGAGGATAAGATTACCGTAGCTTCGGGTGAGGATGATGCGTCACAGTCCGGAACATTTCAGAAGAGTGATGAAAGCCTTTCAGGACAGTTCCTCAATACTCTGATTGAGAATGTTGATAATGCAGTACAGGCAAAGGAAGATTTTAAGGGGTACTCAGTGAACTCTGAGAATATCGTAAGACAGCTTGTGGATGCTATTAAGATTAATGTTAACAGTTCTTTTTCTGAGATGGAGCTTCAGCTTCAGCCTGAGAATCTAGGTAAGCTCAATCTGGTTATAGCTTCAAGAGACGGCATAATAACGGCACAGTTTATGGCTGAGAATGATGTCGTCAAGAGCGCAATAGAGAACCAGATAGTCATGCTTAAGGATAATTTCGAACAGCAGGGCCTTAAGGTAGAGGCGGTTGAGGTTATGGTTCAGACACATGGCTTCGAGATGGGAAAGAATCTTGAGGGAAGAGGAGATAACTCACAGGACGACGATGACAGACACAGAACCTCAAGAATACTCACACTTGAAGAAATTAATGCAATCATAGGTGATGACGAAGCTGCCGATGAGGATGTCCTTGCAGCGGAAATGCTGAGAGCATCAGGCGGTAATGTTGATTATCTGATTTAAAGCTTGAAAGGAGATGGAAAAATGGCGATAAGTGCTGCAATTGTGGATGGAAAGATATATGCAAAAAGCACACCTGATAATCTGTCACAGGATACCAAGGGAACATCGACAATGGGTAAGGATCAGTTCCTGAAGATTCTGGTTGCAGAGATGCAGTATCAGGATCCTCTTGAGCCTACTACGAATACCGAATGGGTATCACAGATGGCTACCTTCTCACAGATAGAGGAATTACAGAACATGTCCGATTCTATGACAAAGGGACAGGCTCAGAACCTTGTCGGAAAATACGTAATTATGGCTACTACCGACAGTAAAGGTGAAACCAAGTATATCAACGGAAAGGTCCAGACTGTTGAGATTCGTGAGGATGGTACATATCTTTCAATTAATGGATATCTGTACAATATTGATGAGCTGTATTCTGTTATAGATGAGGATTATTATAAGCAGTTGATAGGTGGAACCAACAAGGATAACTCAGATGGTTCAGACAACTCAGGCTCAGGCAGCGGTTCATAAAACTGCATTCATTCAGATGTCTGGCTTATGTATATTCTGAAAGAGAGGATAATCTATGGAAATCAAAAATAATATTTATTCCTCCATTGAGCAGATTACAGGACAATATCTGAATCAAAAGACAAAAGAAAGCACGGATGCGGCCGCTATGCAGGGCATGTCCTTCGAGGATGTGTTAAGACAACAGTGGAAGAAAAATGATAATTCAGTCACGGATGGCAGTTTAAAATTTTCAAAACATGCAGGCGAGCGCTTGAGGCAGAGAAATATTACATTGTCCGATGAACAGATGATAAGACTTCAGAATGGTGCCAGAAAAGCGGAAGAAAAAGGCATAAAGGAGTCTCTTGTAATAATGGACAGCCTTTCCTTCATCGTAAACACAAAGAACAATACAGTGATTACGGCGATGGAGCAGAGTGGGGACACAGATAATGTGTACACAAATATTGATGGAGCAGTGATAATCTAGCTGGACCGATAAGGAAGCTACAGACTTTGAATGATAGATGAGTCTTTACCACGGTTCCTTAATCAGGAGGAAATAAAACTATGATGAGAGCACTTTTCTCTGGTGTAGCTGGTCTTAAAACACACCAGACAAAAATGGATGTTATCGGTAATAACATCGCTAATGTAAATACTGTCGGATACAAGTCAATGAGTGTATACTTCAGTGATGTACTTTATCAGACAACACAGAGCGCATCCGGACCTAATGCTTCTACCGGCAAGGGCGGTACAAACGCAATGCAGATAGGTCTTGGCTCTAAGGTTGCTTCTATGAGCACCGCAGTTTCAGATCCGGGTGGTTCACAGGCGACCAACTATCCGTTTGACCTTATGATAAACGGAGATTCAATGTTTGTTGTAAGTGACGGAACACAGAACTTCTTTACAAGAGCGGGAAACTTTACAACAGATGCTTATGGTAATCTTGTTACCAGTGCGGGTTATTCGGTTATGGGGTGGCTTGCTGATGAGAATGGAGTGATTCAGAAGGCAACAGTTAAGCCTCTTTCAGTCTATTCTTCAGAGAATATGTATGCTACACCTGAGCAGACCTTAAACACGGTAATAACAGGTAACATCAACAAGAATGATGAAAGTTTTTCATCTGCGGCAAAAGCAATTACAACGAATGTAAGCTTTTATGATAATCTTGGATATGAGTACAGAGCGACACTCTCAATTACCCAGGATGCTGCGAATCCATACAGCTACAATATAACATGTACCGGAATGGCTTGTAATGGCAAGGATATGGGACTTGCGGAGGCGGATCTTAAGGCTGTAATAGACAATGTCAATATCACATTCAACGATGCGGACGGAAGCCTTGCAACAGGTAATCCTCTTACGCTTAAAGTGACCGGACTCGGTGCTGCATTCAATAAGGATATTGAAGTTGATGTGTCACAGATTACATGCTTCGGAAAGGATACCTCCCTTAAACCTAAGAAGGGAAATGCAGAGGGATTCTATGCAGGTCTTGCTGCAGGTAAGATGACCTCCGTAAGTATCCAGCCCGACGGAAAGATTGTTGCAGGCTATGATAATGGTGATACCAAGATTCTTGGACAGATTGTTGTTGCGACATTTGCAAACCTTGCCGGACTTGAGAAGGCAGGCCAGAATCTTTATTCCGCAACATTGAACTCAGGTGAGTTCGATGGCATCGGACAGGACGTAACGGCAGATGGTGGTTCGTTCGCACCGGGCTATGTCGAGATGTCCAATGTAGACCTTGCAGGTCAGTTCACGGATATGATTACAACACAGAGAGGTTTTCAGGCTAACTCACGTATTATAACCGTATCGGATACACTCTTAGAGGAGCTTATCAACCTTAAGAGATAAATAAACTAATATTATTAGGAGCATAACATGAAATCAGTCACTATAATAGGCGCCAACAGTTATATAGCAAGAAATCTAATTCAGAATGTTAAGAATGAGGCGCTGGATATCAGACTGTTTCTATATGACAGGGAGGATGTGCATAAGGACGGATGTAATGATTATGCTCCTGTTAATATTTTAGATGAAAGCTCTGTTGCCGGAATTAATTTTGACGTCGATGCTGTTATCCTGTTCGCAGGAAAAACAGGAACCTATGCAGGCTTTGATGAGCCGGAGGCTTTTGTTGAAGTGAACGAGCTTGGACTTTTAAATGTTCTTAATTCAATGAGAAAGGCAAAATCTACAGCTAAGATTGTATTTCCATCAACGAGACTGGTGTATAAGGGTAAAGATGAACCGCTGCTTGAGAACGATACTAAGGAATTTAAGACAATCTATTCTATAAATAAATATGCGTGTGAGCAGTACCTTAAAATGTATTCCGATGTGTTTGATATCAGATATTGTATTTTCAGGATATGTGTACCGTATGGAAGCCTGTTAGATGGCGTCAGCTCATACGGAACAGCAGAATTCTTTATCGGAAAGGCAATGCAGGGAGATAATATTACCTTGTACGGTGATGGAGAAGTAAAAAGGACACTCACGTATATAGGGGATATATGCAGGACAATGCTTGCGGGAGCTTTATCCGCAGACTGCATGAATGATGTATACAATATCGGCGGAGAAAGCTATAGTCTCCGGAAAATGGCTTTTGAGGTTGCAAAAAAGTATGGAGTTGAGTTAGAATATACACAGTGGCCTGATAAAGCATTGAAGATAGAGTCCGGGAGTACGGTGTTTGACAGCGGAAAGCTTGATAGTATTTTAGGAAATTTAAGAAAAATGACCTTTAAGAATTGGATAGGAGGGGGAGTATGATAGACCTTACAAGGTTCAATGGGACAGGCTTTACGGTGAATTGTGATTTAATTGAAACGATAGAGGAGACACCGGATACGGTAGTAACTCTTACGACAGGAAAAAAAATAATTGTAAAAGAAAGTAGACAACAAATAAAAAATTTAGTATTATCTTATAAGAGAAAAATTTATATCGAAAGAGAGACTTTGGAAGAAGTTTGATATACAAATAATGATGACTGGTAGGTGAGCAAAGTGGATTTAGCTACAATAATAGGTTTGGTTTTATGTTTTGGATTCACAATTTATGGAATTATTTCAGGTGACGGTTTTGGTGTTATAGGTAGTTTCATTGATCCGGGTTCTATCGCAATTACTATCGGAGGATCTTTCGGAGCGTGCCTGACCATGAACAAGTTTCCGGATTTTGTAAGAGGACTTAAGGGATTCGGAATAGCCATAAAGGATAAGAAGGTTGACAACGGAGAGACGATTAAGAAGATTATCGAGCTTTCCAATCTGGCAAGAAAGGAAGGTCTTCTTGCACTTGAGGAGGCAGCGGAGAGTCTTGATGATGATTTCCTCAAAAAGGGAGTGCTGCTTATAGTTGATGGAACAGAGCCGGATCTGGTTCGTGCCATTCTTGAGACGGAGTTAGGCAATCTTGAAGCGAGGCATAAGAAGGTATATGGCTTCTGGGAGAACTTAGCGGGCATGGGTCCTGCCTGGGGAATGATTGGTACACTTATCGGACTCATCAAGATGCTTCAGAACATGGCTGACCCATCTTCGATTGGACCTGCGATGGCAATAGCCCTTATCACAACATTTTATGGTTCACTGCTTGCTAACTGGCTTTCTACACCGGTTGCAATCAAGCTGCGTGCCAATAATGAGATAGAGGTAACTCTTAAGGAGGTTATGATAGAAGGTCTGTTATCTATTCAGGCAGGCGAGAATCCAAGAGTTATCGAGGAAAAATTAAAATCCTTTCTTTCACCGGCTGAGAGAAGTAAGTTCGGCACTGATGAGGAAGGTGGACAGGCAGGTGAGGCTTAATGGCAAAAAAGAAAGACGAAGCTCCCGTAAAAACCGATGGCTGGAAGGATACGTTCTCGGATCTTATGAATCTTCTTCTGTGTTTCTTTGTCCTTCTGTTTGCGTCATCAACGGTTGATGCCGAGAAGTTTCAGAAGATTGCGCAGTCGATGTCTGAGAGCTTTTCAATTTTAAAGGGCGGGCAGACAGGAATAGGTGAGGGTATCCTTATTGCAAGCGGAGCCAGCCAGCTTACCGAGCTTGGTGAATATTATTCTGAGCTTGGAAAGAACGAGGAAGGTGAGTCGGACAAGATTACATATGCCAAGCTTGAGCTTGATAAGGAAGAGCTAAAAGAATCGACGAAGATGTCTGAGAATATCGAGAGGGAGCTTGCAGCAGATAAAATCTCTTCCTCGGTAGAGGTACAGACAACGACGCATTATGTTCAGCTGACACTCAAGGGTTCATTGCTCTTCGATTCTGCGAGAGCGGATTTAAAGCCAGAGGCAAAGGAACTGCTAAAGCAGGTTGCACAGATTCTTGCACAGTATCAGGACAATACCATACAGATTTTAGGACATACAGATAATGTACCGATAATAGGTGACCCATTATTTACCAGTAATGCCGTGCTGTCAACATACAGAGCACTTTCGGTATATGAATATCTGGTGAATGATTGTGGTCTTTCGCCAAATAATCTAATGCACTCGGGTTTTGGGGAATATAAGCCTATTGCGGATAATTCAACAGCTGAGGGAAGAGCCCAGAACAGAAGAGTTGAAATAAGAATATACAATAGTTATAGCAGTTATAGCGAATAATATATAGGAGGAAAAATAAGTGAAAAAGAGTCTTTTACAAATCATTACACTTACATTGGTTGTGGTGAATCTGATATTGTCAGCCCTGCTGATATTCACATGTATGCCTGCAATCAGTAAGACGGGAAAGCTTGTGGACAGAATATGCGAGATTATTGATCTGGATGTAAGCGGTTCTTCTGATGAACCGGAAACAGTGGACATCAAAAATCTTGAAGAGGTTGCTGTCACGTTCAATGGCGATTCAACAACATCGCTCAATCTTAAGACAGGCGATGACGGAAAGGCACATGTTATTGTTGTCGGCGTGAGCATTATACTTAACAAGTCACATGCAGATTACAAGGCTAAGCATGACACCATAAGCTCAGCTATGAGCCAGATTGACAGTACTATTATTGATGTTGTTTCACAGTATACAATGTCTCAGGCTAATTCCAATAAAGAGGAAATCCGCAAAGAGGTGCTTGGAAGACTGCAGCAGCTTTTTGATTCTACATTTATTTATGATGTAAGCTTTACAAGCTTTATTACCCAGTAATGTATTCTAAGAGAAAGGCAGGTGGCTTTAATGAGCGAAGTCCTGTCGCAGAGCGAGATAGATAATCTGCTGAACGCTCTCAAAAACGGAGAGCTTGACGTAGATGAGATGAAGGATAAGGACGAAAAACAGGTCAAGAATTATGATTTCGCACGACCTACTAAGTTCTCCAAGGAACATCTCAGAACCCTGGAGATAATTTTTGAACATTATGGTCGATTGCTGTCAACTAATCTTCCTGCATATTTGCGAAAGGCAGTACAGGTTGAGGTTGTCAATTCCGAATCGGTAATATATTCGGAGTTCTCCAATGCCCTTTCTAATCCGGTTCTTTTAGGTGTAATAAGCATGGAACCGCTAGAAGGTACTATGGTCATGGAGATATCGGGAAACCTCGCATACGCAATGATTGACCGTTTGTTAGGCGGAGAGGGAGAACCTCTGGATAAGATAAGGGATTACTCAGAGATTGAACTGGTAATTCTTGAACGTATCTTTACAATTTGTGTAAATCTTTTAAGAGAGCCTTGGCAGAATGTTGTAAGTATTTCACCGAGACTTGAAAGAATTGAGACCAATTCACAGTTTGCACAGATTATTTCACCTAGTGAAACTATTGCAATTGTCACAATTAATGTTAAAATAGGTGAGGTGGAGGGCTTAATGAATATATGTCTTCCATTTGGAGTCCTTGAACCGGTGATGGATAAGCTTAATACTAAATATTGGTTTTCTACCATGCAGGATAAGGATAATAAATCATATAACGAGGCTATTGAGAGTCTTATATCCAAGGCGCAGATACCTATTAAGGCCGTCCTTGGAAACAGTGTGATATCAGTTAATGATTTCATCAATCTACATATCGGCGATGTAATTAAGCTGGATAGAGGCGTAGATGAAGAGCTGGATATTTATGTGGGCAATATAAAGAAGTTTGCGGCTATGCCCGGTTCAACCAATGATAATTATGCGGTTCGAATTACGCAAATACTGAAAGAAGAGGAGTGAAACAATGGACGGAGGAATGTTATCACAAGAAGAAATCAATGCATTATTGGCCGGAGCTGATAAGGGCAGCGGAGATAGTTCTTCGGCAGCGGATTCAGCAGCGGATTCAGCAGCAGCGTCGGACGATGAGCAGTTTCTTACAGAAGAACAGAAGGATGCCATTGGAGAGATTTCTAATATCAGTATGGGTTCCGCGGCAACAACACTTGGAATGCTGCTTAACCAGACTGTAACAATTACTACGCCTAATGTATCGTATGTAAGCTGGGATGAGTTGGCGGATTCCTATGACAGACCTTGCGTTTTTCTTCAGATAAAGTATGTTGAAGGTCTTGACGGAAATAATGTTCTCGTACTTAAGGAAAATGATGTTAAGATTATAACGGATCTTATGATGGGTGGTCCGGGTGTAGCGTCTGATGAACCGATAACAGAATTACATCTCAGTGCTATCGGAGAGGCTATGAATCAGATGATGGGAAGTGCATCTACTTCCATGTCATCAATGCTCAACAAGAAGATTGATATCAGCCCGCCTATTGCAGAGGTTGTGGATCTTAATGAGAGCATGAGTACAGGCAGGCTTCCTGAATTTCTGAAAACGAAGTTTGTAAAGGTTTCCTTTAAAATGCTTATTGGAGACTTGATAGATAGTGAGATTATGCAGTTGTATCCATTTGAATTTGCAAAGTCCCTCTATGAAATTTTTGGAATGCATAGTGATTCAGAGTCCACAAGCACTGCAGCGTCAACAGAGCAGTCAGCACCGGCTCAGCCGGCACCAACACCGGCACCGGCACCGGCACCACAGACGATGGGTCAGGCACCTGCCGGAGCACCACAGTATGCTCCACAGGATATGGCTAATCCATATGCACAGCCGGGAATGAATCCATACGCACAGCCGATGGGCGGATATATGCAGCCGGCAATGCCATATCCACAGCCACAGGTTATGGGTGGATACCAGCCACAGTCTATGCCTAATGTACAGCCGGCATCCTTCCAGCCATTTACCGGAAATGTTTCAGCAGGAAGCCAGCCGGAAAACATTGGACTTATTATGGATGTTCCGCTTGAAGTTACAGTCGAGCTTGGACGTACGAAGAAGTCAATTAAGGAGATTCTTGATTTTGCACCGGGCACAATCGTTGAACTTAACAAGATTGCGGGTGAGCCTGTGGATGTACTTGTAAACGGTAAGTATGTTGCCAAGGGTGAGGTTGTGGTAATCGAGGAGAGCTTCGGAATTAAGATTACAGAGATAATTAAATAAAAAAATGTATACAAATCTGATTGCATTATAGTATAATAGTAACAGACTTATGAATAATATTCACCAAGAGGAGAAATTATATGGCAAAGAATATATTAATTTGCGATGACGCAGCATTTATGAGAATGATGATTAAAGACATTCTTACAAAGAACGGTTACAACGTAGTTGGCGAAGCTGAGAATGGAGCCAAGGCTGTTGAAAAGTATCAGGAGCTTAAGCCGGATCTTGTTCTTATGGACATTACCATGCCTGAGATGGATGGTATTCAGGCTCTTAAGGCAATCAAGGCTGCCGATCCTTCAGCAACTGTTATCATGTGTTCAGCTATGGGACAGCAGGCAATGGTTATTGAATCTATTCAGTCGGGAGCTAAGGATTTTATTGTTAAGCCTTTCCAGCAGGATAGAGTTCTTGAGGCTGTCAGAAAGGTAGTAGGTTAGTTTGTACCTTACAGTTCTTACAGGGGTAAATGGCATTGTGCAGTTGATAACTGTTGCAGTGCTGTTTATTATCGTGCTTGTGATGACGTATTTTACAACAAGATTTATCGGTAATTATCAGAAGGGACATTTATCGTGTACTAATATACAGATTATCGATACAATGCGTCTTTCACAGAATAAGCTGATTCAGATTGTTCGTACCGGTGATAAGTATTTTGCAATTGCAGTGTGCAAGGATACGGTTACCCTCTTAGGGGAGATTAACGGGGATGATATTGTCACAGAGCAGAAGGAAGTCACCGGTGAGAAATTTGAGAATATTCTCAACCGATTCAGAAAAAAAGAGCAGGAAGATAAGCAGGAAGACAGGTAAGGATATATGTACACTAGAAAGAATTTTAAGAAGAATGCATTAAGATTTGTGATGCTCTTCACTATTGTTTTTATGATTCTGCTTATGAATTCAGAAAGGTCTGTCTATGCTGCTGAGGGAACCAATATTACCGGTAACACCGGAGGTGAGGAGCAGACCACAGCGTCTACGGATCATAATCTCCTGACTATAGGAGTGGCAGCCGGCGATGAGAATATGGCAAGTGTATTACAGATGCTTGCCATACTAACAGTTATTTCACTTGCGCCGTCCATTCTTATAATGCTGACATCATTTACAAGAATAGTTATAGTTCTGCATTTCACCAGAGCAGCGCTTAATACACAGACTGTTCCGCCAAATCAGATAATTGTAGGACTTGCACTGTTTTTGACATTTTTTATTATGGCACCTACACTTAATACCGTGTATAATGATGCGATTAAGCCTTTATCGGCAGGAGAGATTAAGGCTGAGGAAGCATTCGAAAAGGGAATGGAGCCTATAAGAACCTTCATGCTGGGACAGACAAGCAGGAAGGACATAAAGATGTTCCTTGAGATTGCAGGTACACAGGATGTTACATCTGAGGACGACATTCCGACTTCAGTGCTTATTCCAAGCTTTATTGTAAGTGAGCTTAGAACAGCCTTTATAATAGGATTTGTTATATACATACCTTTCATTGTAATCGATATGGTTGTTGCTTCTACCTTGATGTCGATGGGTATGATGATGCTTCCGCCGACCACTATTTCGATGCCTTTCAAGATTCTGCTGTTTATTATAGCAGATGGCTGGAATCTGGTTATCGGCAATCTTGTAAAGACATTCTATCATTAGAATAATGCCACGCTAGATACTGCCTCCACTTAGGTGGGGGCTGATTTGATATTTAGAGAAAAGAGGGTTAATATGACTGAACAGCAGGTTATAGATATAATGCGTGAAGCACTTTTTCTTGTAATTAAATGTTCTGCTCCGCTTCTTCTGGTTTCATTGATTGTGGGACTTATAATAAGTATATTTCAGACTATAACTTCAATTCAGGAGCAGACACTTACATTTGTACCGAAAATTATAGCTGTTTTCCTGACTCTTATGCTTCTTGCAGGCTGGATTGGAAACAATCTCACTGATTTTATGAATGATTTATGGGGCTCATTCAATACGTTGTGCGGGTTCTGATTCCCGTTAAATGAAAATAAGCCATTATGACATAGTGAGGAATGAAGGTTTATGACAGTTAATGCGGATGCACTGTTTACGCAGTGGGAATTATATTTGTTAATATTGGTACGTGTGGCAAGCTTTTTGTATACGGCGCCTTTCTTTTCGATGAGCAATGTTCCGGCAAGAACCAAGATTGGGCTTGCAGTCTTTTTATCTTATATTATTATGTGTGTATTTCCGGAACAAAGTTATTCGTATGATGGAGTGATAGGCTATGCAATTCTGGTGCTTAAGGAATCAATTGTCGGGCTTTCAATAGGTTTTTGTGCAAATCTTTGTATACAGGCGGTTCACTTTGCAGGCTATATAATTGATATCAATATCGGTTTGTCTATGGCTACAATGTATGATCCGGCTACCAAAATGCAGGTTAATTTGTCGGGGCAGTTGTACTATTATGTTGTATTACTGTTGATGATGGTTTCGGGGCTTCACAGGTTTTTGATTCAGGCAATTGTAGACACGTATACTGTTATTCCTGTGGGTGCAGCAATATTAAAACCGACGATGTATAATACGGTGATTGGATTTGTTTCAGATTATTTTGTGATTGGCTTCAGAATAGCACTTCCTGTGTTTATCACACTTACACTTATGAGCTGTATACTGGGTATCATGTCAAGGATTGCACCACAGCTGAATATGTTTGCAATAGGAATGCAGATGAAAATTCTGGTTGGTTTGTTTGTTATGTATTTAACAGTCTCGTTACTTCCTTCGGTATCTAATTTTCTGATGGAAGCGATTAAGGGAAATATTGTGGATATAGTGAAAGGAATGTATGCCGGGTGAAGATGTTTGGACATAAAAGGCGATATACAGATATGACATCTTATGGAAGAAAAAATGGTCTAGACATTAAATGTCCGGCTTTTTCTTTACAGTTTTTTGCCAAGGACGGACCGGGCGGAGAAAAGACTGAGGAACCTACAGCAAAAAAACTTTCTGATGCCAGAAATGAAGGACAGGTAGCTAAAGGAAAGGATTTGACGTCTGCTGTTATGCTGCTTGTCCTATTCATGGTTTTAAGATTCACGGTAGGAAATATGGGTGAGGGCTTCATTGAGTGCTTCAATAAAAATTACACACAGATAGGAGATCTTTTCACATCTACCCACGGCGAGTACAATATGCAGTATACTATAGCACTTATTCAGTCTGCTGCACTTGATATGTTAAAATTATTGATTCCTTTTTTTGGAATTGGCTTTATAATTGCTATTGTTATTGAACTTGCACAGGTAAAATGGAAACCTACATCAAAACCTCTTCAGCCGAAATTAAGTAAGTTTAATCCTATAAACGGTATAAAGAGAATGTTCTCAGTGAGAACACTTGTCTCGCTGATTAAACAGGTTGTGATACTTGTAGTAATAATTATTGTGGTTTATAATAAGCTTAAGTCAAGAATGTCGGACATATATATGCTGTATGACATTCCGTTGATTTCTGCCATTATGCTTTTGGGAGATATAATATTTGATATTGGGACGGTTATATGTGTTATATATACTATAATAGGTATAGCGGATTATGTGTTTGAAAAGCGTAAATTCAGAAAAGACATGATGATGACCAAACAGGAAGTCAAGGATGAGTGGAAGAATACAGAAGGAAATCCTGAGGTCAAGAATAAGATACGGCAGAAGATGTCTGAGGCGTCAAGACGACGAATGATGCAGGCGGTTCCGGAGGCGGATGTGGTTATCACGAACCCGACTCATTTTGCAGTTGCGCTGAAATATGAGCAGAATAAGGGAAAGGCACCTGTTGTTGTAGCAAAAGGAGAGGATTATCTTGCGGCTAAGATTAAGGAGGCAGCAAGGGAAAACAATATTGAAATTGTTGAGAACAAACCTCTTGCGCGTATGCTGTACTATAATGTAGAATTAGATGAGGAAATTCCACCGGAACTTTATCAGGCAGTTGCAGAAGTTTTGGCATTTGTATATAATATTAAGAATAAAAGGACATAATCAGAAGGTTCTTAACTGGTGAAAGGTAGAAATCATGAAAAAATCAGATTTGTTTGTAGGATTATATATTCTTGCAGCCATTGTTTTTCTTATAATATCGGTTCCGAGTGCATTGCTTGATGTACTTCTTGCATTTAATATGGCAGTTGCACTTGTGATTTTGTTTATGGCGCTGTTTTCAAAGGAACCGCTTGATATGCAGGCTTTTCCAACCATCCTGCTTTTCACAACCATATTCAGGATTTCACTCAACGTATCCTCTACCAAGCTTATCTTAGGTACAGGAGATCCCGGTAATGTGGTAAGGGTATTCGGTGAATTCGTTGGTGGAAATGATCTGGTTATTGGTATCATTGTATTCCTTATTCTTATTCTGGTTCAGTTCATGGTTATCAATAAAGGTACTGAGAGAGTTGCCGAGGTAACTGCCCGATTCACACTTGATGCCATGCCGGGTAAACAGATGGCAATTGATGCCGACCTCAACACAGGAGCAATCAGCGACAAGGAAGCAATGCTGAGAAGAGAGAAGCTGCAGCAGGAGTCCTCCTTCTTCGGAGCGATGGATGGTGCTACGAAGTATGTTAAGGGAGATGCCACAGCGGGACTTATTATCACTGTAGTTAATATTGTCGGTGGTATCATCATGGGTGTTATGAGAAAGGGAATGAATATCAATGATGCCCTTACTACATATACCATTCTTACAATCGGTGATGGTCTTGTAAGTCAGATTCCGTCGCTGCTTATATCTTTATCGACAGGTATCATTATCACCAAGGCTACGAAGGACAAGGATCTCACGCAGGAGCTTGTCGAAGAACTTTTCTCAATGCCTAAGGCATTCTTCATGGTTGGTGGAGCGATGATATTCCTTGGTGTTGTCACACCGCTGCCTTGGTATATTTTTGTTCCGTTCGGTGCTTTGCTCATTGTGTGGGGCAATATACAGAAGAAGAAGCAGGATATAGGTGCGATTGAGCAGGAGGCAGATTCGGCTGATGAGGAGGCAAATGAAATCCGAAAACCGGAGAATGTCACTTCGCTACTGCAGGTTGACCCGATTGAACTGGAATTCGGTTATGGAATTATTCCTCTTGCCGATGCCAATCAGGGCGGAGATCTTCTTGACCGAGTTGTAATGATAAGAAGACAGATTGCAATTGAACTTGGTACGGTGGTGCCAATTATCCGATTGAGAGATAACATACAGCTCAACCCGAACCAGTACATAATAAAGATTAAGGGCATACAGGTTAGTGAGGGAGAGATTCTCTTCGATCATTATATGGCTATGAATCCTGGATATGTTGAGGAGGAGATTACCGGTATTCCGACATTTGAGCCTTCATTCCATCTGCCGGCTATCTGGATAACTGAAGGACAGAGAGAACGCGCCGAGTCACTGGGCTACACGGTAGTTGACCCGCCTTCAATCATTGCAACCCACCTCACAGAGGTTGTACGTTCACATATTGCTGAGCTTCTCACAAGACAGGATACACAGAATCTTATCAACAATCTTAAGGAGAACAACCCGACTCTTGTCGAAGAACTTGTACCGAAGCTTATGGGTGTCGGAGATATTCAGAAGGTGCTTCAGAACCTTCTTGAGGAGGGCATTTCCATTAGAGACCTGTTGACTATATTTGAAACCTTAGCAGACCATGCTGCGACAACACATGATCCGGATATACTTACTGAGTATGCGAGACAGAGCCTTAAGAGGGCTATTTCTAACAAGTATTTCTCAGGTAACGACACCTCAAGTGTGGTTACACTTGACCCTGCTGTTGAGCAGGAGATAATGGGTGCAGTCAAGCAGACGGAGCAGGGAGCATATCTTACATTGGCGCCTGACAGAATCCGGAAGATTGTGGATTCTGTAAAGCAGGAGGTTGAAAAGCTTGAGAATATGGGTAAAATGCCTATAATTATCACATCACCAATTGTCAGAATATATTTCAAGAAAATGATTAACGATTATGTGAAAGATTTGACGGTTGTATCTTACAATGAAATAGAGTCAAATGTTGAATTACAATCAGTGGGGATGGTGACAGCATAAATGATAGTAAAGAAATATACTGCAGCAACTGAGACAGATGCTGTGCTTAAGGCAAGGGAAGAACTTGGCTCAGGTGCGGTGGTTCTGAATGTTAAGACTGTTAAGCAAAGAGGGATTGCACGACTGTTTAAAAAGGATTTTGTTGAGATAACGGCAGCACTCGATGAGAAAGAAAGCCAGACTGCAGCACCTCAGGCACCTGTACAGGAGGCAAGGTCATTTATCATGGGTACTAACGAGAGACGTGATTATTCGGTATCCGGTCCGTTCACAGAGGCATCAATAGAAAAGAAGCTTGATACCCTGCAGAATCTCCTGGCCGACCAGATAAAGAAAAATGAGGATGACAGGCTAAGAGCCGAAAAGACTGCTGAAGATACCAAGGAAAGCGGTACAGCCGCGGAAAATAAAGAAAATGGCAATATCAAGTACCTTAGGATGATATATAATAAGCTTATTGAGTCCGAGGTCGATGAAAAGGTTGCTAATATGATTATAGAAGACATTGATACATCACTGAAAAAAGAGTCCAATATTGACAATATAATTTCAGCAATATATCAGAAGATAATACTAAAACTTGGTGAACCGGAGGCTGTCAATACGGATAATGGCAGGACTGCTGTTTTCTTCCTTGGACCGACAGGTGTAGGAAAGACAACAACCATTGCCAAGCTTGCCTCTGAATTCAAGCTTAATAAGGGATTGAAGGTGGCTCTGATAACTGCCGATACATATAGGATTGCGGCGGTGGAGCAGCTTAATACTTATGCGGGAATACTTGATGTTCCTGTTTCGGTAATCTTTACACCGGAAGAGCTTGTTGAGGCATTAAACAAGTACAGTGATTATGATTTAATCCTGATAGATACGGCAGGACGTTCACACAGAAACACGGAACAGGTAGGAGAGCTTGAACAGCTGCTTGAAGTCACCGAGAAGGCGGAACTCGATATAAATATCGAAAAGTATCTTGTAATGAGTGCTACCACCAAGTATAGGGATCTTTTAAATATAACAGATGCATATAAGGATATTAAAGATTTTAGGTTACTGTTTACAAAGCTTGATGAGACTAATGCATACGGAAATATACTCAATATAAGAATACATACGGGAGAGCCCCTTTCGTATATAACAAGTGGACAGGCTGTTCCTGAAGATATTTCGGTTGTCGATGTGCAGGATCTGGCAAAACGTCTTATAATCGGAGAGGTAAAGGACAGTGAGAATTGACATTGGCCTGAATATGAATAAATCATTGGAGGAGAGTACCTATGGATCAGGCTGAAAGATTGAGACAGATTGTACAGCAGCAGAGTAAAACCGGTCAGCCGGATAATACCGAAGCGCAACATCATGCACGGATTATTACGGTTACAAGTGGCAAAGGTGGTGTTGGCAAGTCGAGCTGTTCGATTAATCTGGCTCTTTTATTTAGAAAGATGGGCAAGAGAGTAATTATATTTGATGCTGATTTCGGACTTGCCAATATAGAAGTTATGTTTGGAGCAATACCTCAGTACACTCTTGCGGATTTAATGCTCAAGGGAAAAGAGATAAATGAGATTATATGTGAAGGTCCTGAAGGGGTCATGTTTGTGTCGGGAGGTTCGGGAATTGCAAAGCTGGGTGATCTTGACAAGGAGGAGGTAAGAAGGCTGGTTGGAAAGCTTTCGGAACTGGACAGCCTTGCAGATGTGATAATTGTTGACACAGGCGCCGGGATTTCCAGCAGCGTACTCGAATTCGTTGCGGCAAGTCCTGAGGTTATTCTTGTAGCGACACCGGAGCCTACTTCAATAACGGATTCATACGCGCTTTTAAAAGCACTGAGCATGTTTGATGGTTTTGACAAGGACAATACCAGAATAATGCTTATTGGAAACAGGACATTGTCTGCAAATGACGGACCGAATATGTATGAAAAGCTTTCTACTGTGGTTGAGCGATTCCTGAAATTTAAGATAGAATATCTCGGAAGTATTCCAACAGATGAATTTGTTGTCAAGGCCATTATGAAACAGTCACCTGTTGTGAAGGCTTACCCTGCGGCTGCTGCGGCGAAATCATACGAACAGGTCATGAACAAGCTTATTGGAGTAGTTGAACCTGCTCATGATACTAAAGAGAAAAAAGGTATTGGTAATTTCTTTAGCAGCATATTGAAACATAATAAGAGGAGTTAAAGGGGAACATACGTATGGAAAATATTTTGATACCCGGTGGCAAATTGGAGCTTAATGAAATAACAGCCAACAAGGAGAAGAATACAATATCGTACCTGAGTCAGATATATGATATTGATGAGGATACCGGAAGGGTTTCCGTGGCTATGCCATACAGTGAAGGAAGAATGGTTGTTTTATCCATTGGGACGCATTATAATGCATATTTTTATTGTAAGGCAAAAATGTATCATAGCAAGGTGAAGGTTGTCAAAAGATATAAGGCAGATAATCTGTTTGTGCTTGTTCTTGAGCTTGAGACTTCACTTAGAAAAGTCCAGAGAAGGCAATTCTTCAGGTATGATATGATTATGCCGGTTAAATATATGCCCCTTGATGAAGCACTGACAGTTGTCTTTGACAGGACGGGAGAAATTCCTGAAGAAATAATAAATAGAAATATTATGGATGGACAGACAATTGATATAAGCGGTGGCGGAATGAAATTCGTAGGGTGCGGCTTCAAGAAAGGAGACAGAGTATACATAGAATTTGACTATATGCTTGGTGCGGCAAAGCAGTCTCCTAAGGTTACAGCACAGATCATTGATTCTGTACATCCACATGACAGAAAAGATATTTTCCATAACAGAGCAAGCTTTGTCAATATTAAGAATGATGACAGGGAAGCTCTCATACGTTTTATTTTTGAAGAAGAGAGGAAAAGAATGCAGCTTGAAAGGAGAATGTGACATAAATGGCAAAGAAAATTTTGATTATTGATGACTCTGCACTTATGAGAAGGGTTATTTCTGATATAATTAAAACAAATAAACAATATGAGGTTGCGGATTTTGCCAGGGACGGTCTTGAAGGGTTCGACAGGATAGTAAGCCATCCTAAGATGTATGACGCTATTATTCTTGACATTAACATGCCTAAGATGAATGGTCTTGAGCTTTTGGAGATGCTGCAAAAGAATCACATCCAGGAGACGGTGATTGTCGTAAGTACGGTAGCCAAGGAAGGCGCAAAGGAGACCATCAAGGCACTTGAGTTAGGCGCATTTGATTTCGTCACCAAGCCTGAGAATTTTATTGAAGCTAAGGGCGAGGATTTTAAACAACGTATACTTGATATGCTTGATATTGCTACAGCAGGCAGCACAAAGGCTTCTGTAATAGGAACCATGCCTGTTACACAGAGCATTAATACCAGGGCTACTTCAATCAGAACCTTTGGCTCATCCAAGAATGAGAGAAGCACACCTGCCCTGGCAGCAAGACCTGTGCAGCCGCTTATGACTGTAAAGATGGGAAGCACTGCTTCTTATAAAAAGGATCATGCTAACAGAGTTGTTGCCCTGGCATGTTCAACAGGTGGTCCTAAATCACTTCAGCAGGTTGTTCCATATCTTCCGAAGGAATTAGATGCCGGTGTTGTGATTGTACAGCACATGCCTGCAGGCTTTACCAAATCCTTGGCAATGAGACTTAACGAGATTAGTAAGGTTACTGTCAAGGAGGCTGAGGACGGCGACATTATCTCCAAGGGAACAGTATATATAGCTCCGGGCGGAAGGCACATCAGGCTTGTCAGGTCAGGAACGGATACGAAGGTTGTATTATCTGATGAACCTCCTGTAGATGCGTTAAGACCTTGTGCGAATGTTATGTATGAATCACTTGTAAGTTCACCTTATGATGAGATTATATGTGTTGTTCTTACGGGTATGGGTGCAGATGGAACCAATGGCATTAAGGCATTGAAGCAGCATAAGAAGGTATATGTGATAAGTCAGAATGAAGCGACAAGTATTGTTTACGGTATGCCGAGGGCTGTTGCCGAGGCAGGCTTGGTAAATGAAGTAAAGCCACTAGAAGAAATCGCAGATGCGATAACAAGAAACACGGGGGTGCGATAAATGGACGTAAGCCAGTATTTAGAGATTTTTATTGATGAAACAAAAGAACATTTGCAGAACCTTAATGACCTTCTTCTTGTGTTAGAGAAGGAGCCTGAGGATAAGGCAACAATTAACGAGATATTCCGTGCAGCACATTCTCTTAAGGGAATGGCAGGAACCATGGGATACAAGAGAATGCAGAATCTCACACATAATATGGAGAATGTTTTCTCTGAGATCCGCAACGATAAGATGAAGGTAACAGCAAGTCTCATCGATACTCTTTTCCAGTGTCTTGATGCACTTGAGAGCTATCTCAACAATATTCAGGAGACTTCTGATGAGGGTACAGAGGACAATGAAGCGATTATCAAGCTTCTTAATGAGTTCCTTGCAACAGAGGGCAATATGACAACCGAAGCTCAGCCGGCTCCAACGGCACAGCCTGAACAGGCAGCACCGGCAGCCGGAAGTGCATCAGGGAATGCAAAGTATAAGGACGTCCAGCTTGCAGATTTTGAGCAGCATGCTATCAATGAAGCAAAAAAGAAGGGCATGAATGCTTATGGATTTACGGTATATCTTGATCCTAATTGTATACTTAAGGCTGCCAGAGCATTCCTGGTATTTAAGGGAATAGAAGAGGTTGGTGAGGTTATTAAGTCTGAGCCTTCGACACAGGATATCGAGGATGAGAAGTTTGATTTGGATTTCAGTGTATTCGTTGTGTCAAATGAGAGCTACGATAAGGTACTTAATGTCATTAAGAATGTATCCGAGGTTAAGGACGTTGTAGGCGGAGAGCTTGAGGAGGTTAGTACTGAGGCTCCGGTACAGACGTCAGCAGCTGCTGCACAGAACGAAGTTAGCACTGCAAAAGAAGCACAGGCTCCTGCAAAAGCAGACGAAAAGAAGTCCGCTGCAGCACCTGCTAAGTCAGGAAAGGCAGTTGCCAATCGTTCAGTGCGTGTAGATATAGACAAGCTTGACACACTTATGAATCTTGTGAGTGAGCTTATTATTGCAAAGAATGGTCTTGTATCCATCAATAATTCTACAAGTGAGAATACTGTTTCTGGAAGACAGAATTTTAATGAGCAGATTGAATACCTTGAGAGAGTTACTACATCACTTCATGAGTCTGTTATGAATGTACGAATGGTTCCTATTGAGACAGTTGTAAACAGATTCCCAAGAATGATAAGAGACTTAAGCAAGAAGCTTGACAAGAAGATGGAACTTTACATGACAGGTGAGGAGACAGAACTTGACCGTACTGTTATCGATGAGATTGGTGACCCGCTCATGCACCTTCTTCGTAACTCTGCAGATCATGGTCTTGAGCATGCTGATGTCCGTGCACAGAGAGGAAAGCCTGAGGTAGGTACTATATTCCTCAATGCATATCAGGATGGAAACAATGTTGTAATTGAAGTAGGCGATGATGGTAATGGTATAGATGTAGAGAATGTCCGTAAAAAGGCTATTGAAAAGGGAACAATTACCCCTGAACAGGCAGAAGTAATGACCGATAAAGATATTATCGATTTACTTTTCCGCCCAAGTTTCTCAACATCTGAGAAAATTACAGATGTCTCAGGAAGAGGAGTTGGTCTTGATGTTGTTAAGTCTAAGATTGAAGCTCTCGGAGGAGATGTAGAGGTCAAGACAAAGCTTGGAGAGGGAAGTACATTTATTGTCAGACTTCCACTTACACTTGCTATTATTCAGGCTCTTATGGTTAAACTTGGTGATGAGCAGTATGCAATCTCCTTAGGTTCAATAGAAACACTTGAGGATATTACAAAGAGTGATATCAAGTATGTTAATTCAAAGGAAGTTATTCACCTCAGAGATAAGGTTATTCCTATCATTCGTCTTGGAAAGCTGCTTGATGTTGAATCAAGCAATGAAGACAGCGAGAACATGACAGTTGTTATTGTGCGTAAGGGTGATAAGAGAGCAGGTATTGTTGTAGACAGTCTTATCGGTCAGATGGAGATAGTTATCAAGTCGCTTGGAAGCTATATCAATGTTAATAAGATGATAAGCGGTGCTACAATCCTTGGTGATGGTGATATTGCTCTTATCATTGATGCAAATACTCTTGTATAACAGGTGGAGGAGAATATACTATGGATGCTTTAACAACAACACAGTCAACGGCAGCAAAACAGTACATTGTAATTAAGCTTGGCAGTGAACAGTATGGTGTTAATATCAACTATATTGATAATATTGTAAGAATGCAGAGGATAACGAGAGTGCCTAAGGCTCAGTCTTATTTTAAGGGTGTCATCAATCTGCGCGGAGAGATTGTTCCGGTAATGAGCCTCAGACTTAAGTTTGGACTGCCGGCTGATGAGATAACAGACAAGACAAGAATTATCATTATCAAGCTTGAACAGCAGGCAACAGTTGGACTTATCGTAGATCAGGTTAATGAGGTTGTCACACTGGATGAGGATTCAATAGAAAAGACCACTGTAGATGCGAATAAGGATATGGCAGGATACATCAGCGCAATCGGAAAGAATAAGGGAGAGCTTATATCACTTCTTAATATCCAGCTTGCGATTACAGATAAGGATACATCTAAGGAAGATTAACAGCTTGTCTGAAAGGAGATGTCATGGCAGAGAACACACTTGATAATCTTAATGACTTACAATTTGACGTCTTAAAGGAAATAGGCAATATAGGAGCCGGTAACGCTACCACTGCATTGGCTAAGATGATGAATATGAAGATTGATATGAATGTGCCGAGAGTTGATCTTGTGCCTTTTACCAATCTTCCCGATATTTTCGGTTCACCGGAGGAAGTGCTTGCGGGAATACTGGTACAGCTTGATGGGGACATAAAAGGTATGATGATGTTCCTTGTTAAGGAGAAGTCCGCACATAATCTTGTGAATTCATTGATGGGCGGCATGATACAGAGCAGTGGCGACGGATTTTCGGATATGGAGCTTTCAGCACTGGGAGAAATAGGTAATATTATCATTGGAGCATATCTTTCGGCTATGTCCAATCTGACAAGTCTTAAGATTTCCTCATCTGTACCATATATTTCAATTGATATGGCAGGTGCTCTGCTTAGTGTACCGGCAATTGAATTTGGTAAGCTTGGAGATAAGGTGCTTCTGATAGAGACGCAGTTTGGTGAGTTGGATTTTGTGAACGGATACTTTCTTATGGTACCGGAGCTTGAATCATATGATGCAATATTATCGTCATTAGGCATGTAAATTCTACATAATAGGAAAAGTATATGGGAAATATGATTAAAGTGGGAATGGCAGACTTGAATGTCTGCCGTTACCCTGATAATTTGACAACATTGGGATTGGGCTCATGCATTGGCGCATGTATATATGATCCTGTAACAAAAATTATTGGAATGGTGCACTATATGCTTCCGGACAGTACACAGATCCGTAATAACCAGAATATAGCCAAGTTTGGTGATACAGGTATAGCGGAGACAGTTTCAAGGATGGAGAAGATGGGTGCATCCAGAAGCAGGATGGTTGCTAAGATTGCGGGTGGGGCACAGATGTTTGCAACTTCGGCGGGAGCAGGCGGCATAACGATGAAGGTAGGAGAAAAGAACGCTGAATCCGCCAAAGTTAATTTTAAAAAACTGGGTATACGCATAATCGCCGAGGACACAGGGCTCAATTATGGACGTACAATAGAATTTTATTCTGAAGATGGTTCATTACTTATTAAGGCAGTTGGAAAGGAACAAAAAAGAATATGATTTTTAGAAATCTTCCGGCGCTTATTACGCTAGTGGCTGCTCTTGTCGCCTGGATTGTTACTTTTATCTATAAATATGAGCTTACCAAGGCATTGATTATTATTTTTGCTTCTGCATTTGTCTTTTTTATTATAGGGATCATAGTCCGGGCAATTCTTAATCGCTTTCTTAATCCTGATACGGATAAAAAGGAAAAGACAGAAGAAACTGAAGATACATTGGAGAGCAATGAAACAGAAGAGGAAAACTAATTAAATATTGTTTAAAAGTTTCATAAAAGAGGGTAGCAAAATGGACGAAAACAGCAAGGAAAAGCTTTGGGATTTATATGCAAAGAATAAAAATCCTGAGCTGCGCGAGAAAATTATAATAGAATATGCTCCCCTCGTTAAACTGGTAGCCGGAAGATTAAGTATGTATCTTGGTTACAATGTTGAGTACGAGGATCTTGTAAGTTATGGTATTTTTGGATTGATTGATGCAATTGACAAATATGATTTTAATAAGAATGTCAAGTTTGAAACGTATGCCAGTCTCAGAATCCGAGGTGCAATTCTTGATCAGATAAGAAAGATGGATTGGATTCCAAGGAGTGTAAGACAGAAACAGAAGAAGATAGAGTCCGCAATGTCTAAGCTGGAAACCGAGTATGGACGAGCCGCCACAGATGAGGAAATTGCCAGAGAGCTGGATATTTCCACGGAGGAGCTTGACACATGGAATGGACAAGCGAAGGTTTCTAATATTGTTTCACTGGAGGATTTTATTGAACAGGGCAGTGAGATAAAAATGGATGCATCGCACAATTCCCAGTTTGAACAACCGGAAAGAGTTGTGGAGAAGGCGGAGCTTGCCCGGATGCTGGAGAAAGCATTAGATACCTTGACAGAGAAAGAAAAAAGCGTTGTTTTATTTTATTATTATGAAGATTTGTCATTGAAAGAAATAAGCAGGGTACTTGAGGTATCTGAATCAAGAGTATCGCAGTTACATACTAAAGCGATTCAGAAGATGAAAAAACATCTGGGTGGATACATGGGGCTGTTATCCGATCAGATATAATATGAGGACAATTATATGGTGAAAAATGGGTATTTCATGATTTCGGTGAAGCAGGATGGGACTTATGTCAGTATTGTAGAACCGCAAGAGGGCGGAAAAAGGACAAATGCCGAAGAGATAATAGAATATCTCAACAGCAGAAGATTTGAAGACTTTAATAAGGATGATATCCGGGCAGCTTTGAAAAATATAAATACAGCATCTTGTTTCAAGATTAGTGATACGGCGATGAATTCAAGCGCCGCTTTTTGTGTTTATAACATTGATAAAAATAAGATGAGTGCAGAAGCAATATTATATCCACCTGTTGGAAACGGATCACTAATGACTGTAAGTGAGATGAAAGGCGACCTTATGGCTAAGGGTATTACTTATGGTGTCGATGATGCGATTATAAAAGAGATTGTGGAGAATAAGATATATAATACTCCATTTGTATTCGCGAGGGGTACCGAACCGATACAGGGAAAAGATGCCAGTATAGAGTATCTTTTTAATACGAAGCAGGTTGCCAAGCCCAAGATAAATAGTGATGGTACGGTAGATTATCATGAGCTTGATCTTATAACCAAGGTATCGGCGGAACAGGTGGTTGCAAGAATCATTCCTGTTGTGAAGGGCACTCCGGGTAAAAATATTATGGGAGCTGAGCTGCCACCAGAGAGAGTGACCAAGAAGAATTTTAAGTTTAGCAGAAATGCATATATATCGGAAGATGGATTAAGTCTTATTTCTAAGGTTAACGGACATGTCACATTAGAGGGCGACAAGATATTCATTTCAGATATATATGACGTTCCTGTTGATGTCGATAACACAACCGGAGATATTTCCTATGAAGGAAATATAATTGTCCATGGTAATGTGCGGGCCGGATTCACACTCAAGGCATCAGGTGATATAACAATCATGGGAGTTGTGGAAGGCGCGAATGTCGATGCGGGTGGCAATGTCATGGTTAATCGCGGAATTCAGGGTATGAACAAGGCCGTTGTACATGCCGGAGGTGACATTACTACGAAGTTCGTTGAAAATGCTACTGTTTCGTGTGGTGGAAGTATTGAAACGGATTCATTATTACACTGTAGTACTTCAGCAGGTGATAAGATAAATGTTAGCGGAAAGAATGGTCTGCTCGTAGGCGGTACGGCAAGAGCAGGTTCCACCGTAACAGCGAAGCAGATTGGAAATAACATGGGTACAGTGACGAATGTCTATGTAGGTGTTGACCCGGCTTTGCGTAAGAGGGTAAAGGAGCTTGCTGCTGAGATTACAAAAGCTAATTCTGACAGAACCAAGCTCAGACAGGTTGTGGCGGCGCTCAGAAAAAAGATGGAGCTGGAGGGAAAGTTAGATTCCCAGAAGCAGGAAATGCTCCAGACTTCAATGAAGAATCTTATTATGCTTGAGCAGTCCTTCAAAAAAATGACAGAGGAGTACAATGCGGGTAAACAGGCCTTGTCTGAGAATGTTGAGGCAAGGGTTAAGATTACGGATTGTATTTATCCGGGAACCAAGCTGTCATTCGGTGATACGGAGTACCGCATAAAGGATAAAGCGGTATACTGCCAGTATGCTAAGCAGGGAGCAGATGTAGTAATGCTTCCATTATAAAGAAAAGAGGATTTATATGAGACCGGTAGAGATGACGGGAATTGTAAATCGTACAACAGACTTTGCCCAGGTTAGACAGAATGAAGATCAGAAACCTGTTATGGAGCAGGCTGCTTTTCAGACCCAGTTTAATAAGCAGGTCGAGAAAAATTCAGACACTGTTGTTAAAAAGCGTGATTCTGAATGGAATAATGAGAAATTCGATGCGAAGGATAAAGGGAAGAATAAATATTATTCCAATATCAAAAAGAAGATGAAAGAAAACTTAGAGGAGGATGAAAAGGCAGAACCGGAGAAACATACAACCTTTGACATCCGAATCTGACAGTCAGGTGAATGAGATGACAATGCTGGAAATTGTATTGCTGCTTATAGGAATAATCTGTATTGCCGTAAGCTTTATGTTCTCTGTTAAATTAGATGGTCCGGAGAAAACACAGAGTACGGGCACGAAATTATCGGATAACCAGAAAGAAGATATAAGAAGACAGATTACATCGGTTTTTAATGAACAGACAGTACGGATAACCCAGACAGTTGAGGATAGAACACGCGATGAACTCGAAAGGCTGTCCAATCAGAAAATAAAAGAGCTTGCCGAGTATTCCGATACGGTTCTTGGGGAAATCAATAAAAGCCATAATGAAGTAATGTTCTTGTATGATATGCTTAATGAAAAAAGCAAAGAGGTTCATAACAATATACGTGATATGCAGAAGGCGGCTGATAAGCAAAAAGCTTCCATTGACAGAGAGAGTCATCATGCTCCGAAGGATAATACAGATCCTGATAAAAACCATATGGAAGAGGCGGCACTGCTGTACAATGCTGAGATATCCGCGGCGGTTGATGCGAACAAAGCAGTGGCTGTAAGCACGGATGAGAATGTGCAGGCTGGTGGTGTTGAAACGGGTGACAACAAGAGAGATAATGTCCTAAAATTATACAAACAGGGTAAGTCTGTTATTGAAATAGCTAAGACACTGGGAATAGGTGTAGGTGAGGTCAGGCTGGTTATAGATTTGTTTAAAGGTACGAAATAAAATGAGACTTAAATATTTTTTACGTGGTGTGGGAATAGGTATATTAGTTACCACAATAATTCTGACAGCAACACATGCTTCTGAAAGAAGGATGTCTGATAGTGAGGTTATTGACAGGGCAATTGAGCTTGGCATGAGCTTTTCAGCCTCACATTCCGGGCAGCAGAGTGGGACGGAAGAAGCATCCTCTGATGAATCATCCACAGGGCAGGAAACTTCCGGCGATGATGTCACGGATGATTTGCAGCATGACAGTGAAACTGAAACGGAGATGGGGAGTCAGAGTCCTTCAGAGACGGTTTCAGAATCGACGAGTGATGGAGAAGCTTCACCCGGAAAAGAATCAGAGGCAGTTACCGGGATGACAACGCAGGCAATAACAGAAACAACAGAAACAACAACTGAATTAACAACAGAGAATAATAATGCCAGTTCTGCTGCCGGGGTAATGAACAATGAAGTTACCTGCACAATAAACATTACCAAGGGCATGAGTTCAAGAACAGTATGTGATATGCTTAAGCAGAATGGAATTATAGAGGATGCAGCAGATTTTGACAGATATCTCATAAAAACAGGGTATGATGACAAGATAAGGGTCGGCGAGGTTGAGGTTAATTCGGGTATGACTTATGAAGAGCTGACAGCATCATTATATAAGAAATGATAATTATGATTAGCATGTTTTGATACCCGGATCATAATTATATTCGTGAAGAAAAATAATCTGCCACGATAATAAAAAATGCTTGCAAATTATGGTTGGTTATGTTATCCTTAGTTTCGTGTGAAAAAACACATGTGTGGATTTCCTATGGTCCCTTGCTCGGGGTGACGGAAAGCTGAAGCACATGGAAGAATATTAAAAACCACAGGAGGTACTAAAATGAGCGTAATTTCTATGAAGCAGTTACTTGAGGCAGGTGTACATTTCGGACACCAGACAAGAAGATGGAACCCTAAGATGGCAGAGTACATCTACACAGAGAGAAACGGAATCTACATCATCGACTTACAGAAGTCCGTTACTAAGGTAGATGAGTGCTATCATGCATTAGCTGATATCGTTGCTGACGGCGGTACAGTATTATTCGTTGGTACTAAGAAGCAGGCTCAGGAGGCTGTTAAGACAGAGGCTGAGCGTTGTGGAATGTACTACATCAACGAGAGATGGTTAGGCGGTATGCTTACTAACTTCAAGACAATCCAGAGCAGAATTGCACGTCTTGTTGAGATTGAGACAATGGAGCAGGACGGAACATTCGATGTTCTTCCTAAGAAGGAAGTAGCTCAGTTAAAGAAGGAGATGGACAAGCTTCAGAAGAACCTTGGCGGTATCAAGAACATGAAGAAGCTTCCTGATGCTATCTTCGTAGTTGATCCTAAGAAGGAGAGAATTTGTATCCAGGAGGCTCATATCCTTGGAATTCCTCTTTTCGGTATCGTTGATACTAACTGTGATCCTGAAGAGTTAGATTACGTTATCCCGGGTAACGATGACGCTATCAGAGCTGTTAAGCTTATCGTTGCTAAGATGGCAGACGCTGTTATCGAGGCTAATCAGGGTGAGGCAACAGATGTTGAGTACTCTGAGGATGCTGAGGCTGTAGAAGAGGCAGCAACAGAGGAATAATATTTCCGAACAATATAAGGGGCAGTCTTTGCCCCTTTAACCTTTAGTACAGTAAGCTCTGCAAAAGCAGCAGGATACTGTATGAGCAAGTAATGGAGTGGATTGCGAATATCCGCTGTTTCCTATATTAATTTGTAATTTAAATAATTGGAGGATACTAAAATGGCAGACATTACCGCAGGAATGGTAAAAGAGTTAAGAGAGATGACAGGTGCCGGAATGATGGATTGCAAGAAGGCTCTTGCAGCTACAGAAGGCGATATGGATAAGGCAGTAGAGTTCTTAAGAGAAAAGGGTCTCGCAGCAGCTACTAAGAAGGCTGGAAGAATTGCAGCAGAGGGTGTTGTTAAGACATTACTTTCCGATGACCACAATGCAGTAGTAGTTGAGGTTAACTCTGAGACAGATTTCGTTGCCAAGAACGCTGAGTTCAACGAGTTCGTTGACGCTGTAGCCGCTCAGGCTATGAATTCTAACGCTGCTGATATGGACGCATTCATGCAGGAGACATGGGCAGCAGACCCATCACTCACAGTTGAGCAGGCTCTTTCAAGCAAGGTTGCCCGTATCGGTGAGAAGTTAAGCATCAGAAGATTTGAGAAGATTGCAGGTGCAGATCTCGTTGTTTCTTATATCCATGGCGATGGTAAGATTGGTGTTCTTGTAGAGGCTGCTACAGATGTTGTCAACGATGACATCAAGGAAGCACTCAAGAACGTAGCAATGCAGATTGCAGCTCTTCACCCACAGTATGTATGCGATTCAGAGGTTCCTGAGGAGTTCAAGGAGCATGAGATAGAGATTATCAAGGCTCAGATTGCTAATGATCCTAAGGTTGCAGGCAAGCCTGAGAAGGTTATCGAGGGCATGATTCAGGGTAAGCTCAACAAGGAGCTCAAGGAAATCTGCTTAAACGATCAGGTATATGTTAAGGCTGAGGATGGCAAGCAGTCCGTAGCTGCTTATCTTGCACAGGTTGGCAAGGCTAACAACGCTAACCTTTCTGTTAAGAAGTTCGTTCGTTTCGAGAGAGGCGAGGGAATGGAGAAGAAGCAGGAGAACTTCGCAGAAGAGGTTGCTAAGCAGATGAATATGTAGTCTTCTTTACGGAAGATGGACGAGGAGTCCGCAAACCCCTATAAATCAAGGGTTTGCGGGCTCTTTTTGTGTTGTTTGGAAACCTGTGAAAATGTATCATAAATTATCATAAATGGTCATATATTTGTGCCGTTTGGGTACGACTTGGGTACAGACTTGGGTAAAATGGTTTTACCCAAGTCTGGTGGGAAGTTTGCCTCTTTCTTTAAAAATTTGGGTAAATGTTATGTGATATAAGATAGCTTCCAAGAATGACGAGTCCATGAAGAATGGTTATATGAGTTTAAATAGATATGGCAAAATTACAAGGTGCATGATTTATTGTTTTAAGCTTGTGATATTAGACAGGTATACAAGGTATGCCGGGAGATTTGACGACATTATTGAAAAATATAGAGATGACATAATCTTTATAATAGATTACAAAAATGAGCAAACTCTAAACAGGTATGCAAAGTACTGCTGTTTGGAGATGCGTTGGGATAAATTAGAAGTAACTGATTGCGACGACTTCTAAGGGTTTGAGTGAAAGCAATTTAAAATAGTGGTAGAAACTTATGAGGGTTTAGGTTATAATTTATCTGCATTAAATATTTTATTTAAGATACAGTTTTCATTGGGATAAGAAGCAGGTTTATTAGGAGGTGGTTGGTGTGTTAAAAGTTTATTTGGGTAAAGACTATTTATTTATGGATAACAAAGTAAGCTATGTTTCGGACCACTTTGATGCGGTATATGAGAATACATGGTTTGCATCTGAGTTTGTGCAACGTGTTGTAAAAGAGATAGATGAAGTTACTTACTTTGGCAGTGGCGATGTGTTTATTTCCGAGGAATATGGAGCAATGTCCGCACGTGACCTATCATCAGGCGCTAAGGCTCTAATACTACTAGCTAACTGTCCTGGACTTATAGTTAGTGGTGATAGAATGGGAGATAATTGTGTACCATTTTTAATGGAGTTAGCAAAGGAAAAGGATATCTCTATTACCCTGTGTCACATTATGCATTTTGATTTGGAGGAATCCTTTGAGTTTTACTGCATACCGCAAAACAAAGTGATTCGGGACTTTGGAGAATTCCTGGATGCATGGGAAGAAGTAAGGCCTGGACAGTGGGAGGCTTATAGTGTGGAGAAGAAGCAGTGGGTTGATATGGAAGCAGTGATGAGAGGGAGGTAATGTACTTTTGTTAAAGGTAGATATAAAGAGTAATAAGGCTGAGTTTATGCTAGAGCTAAGAGACAAGATTACTGTTATTCAGGGTGTTAGTGGTTCGCATAAAACACAGATGATTAAGACCATTGAATCAAGAGACAATGCACACGAAGTCACTTTGTCAAATAACAGCTTTCGATTAGTTGTTCTAAGCCCCTCAAATTGGGATATCCTGTTATCTGCAAATTCTGGTAATGATAAGAAGTTCATCTATTTTGTAGATGATGCAGATTTTGTTGAACAAGAGTTATTTGCTGCTCTGGTGAAGCAGGATAAAAGTAGCTACTTTGTTTTTATCAATAGAGTTTCAGGAATGTTGTCTTTTAATGTAGATGCTATGTATAAAATGAGTAAACATGAGAAGCAACATACGTTAGAACCATTGTATGTTCTACCTAATGTTACTCAAATACCTCAGAACGGTATACTAATGACAGAAGATAGCACGTCAGGCAAAAGATGGTGGGAAGAGTTTAATGGAGAGTGTGATACATCATATGGGAATCCGGGAATTGTTGACTATATAAAAGTGCACCCAAATGAAACGATATGTATGGCAGTAGATCTCTTTGGTCTTGGGTATTTTATAGAAGACATCTTGTGTGAAGCTAAGCGAGTTAATGCTAAAGTTACATTTCTGGACAAGTACGGTTCGTTCGAGTATATGTTGTTATCTTCTAATTTCTTTGGGTATACTTTAACTGAAGAGGATATCCTTGGTTCAATTTCGAAGGAGATAGCGTGCGAGAAAATAATTGATGATTTGACTGCTGGAACATTATATCGGTATAAGAAATCATATAACATAAATTACTGTTATTATAAAGAATGTTGTGCACACAATAGAAATGATAAATGTGACAGGGGCTTGTCTGGTAATAAGATTGAAGCTATGTTCATAGGTACGAAATTTGAGTATCTATTATCAACCCGTGGTGTACGTAATACTTAATCCATCCAGCTGGACTTGGAAGGGTAATGACTATTATAGTACTGTATTTACTTATGATGCTTTGAATAATGTGACATAAAACTTGTGTATTCGTTCTGTCTGGGTTATAATTGATTTCATAGACTTGAAGGAGGGGATTGTATGTCGGTAGTTGGTGATAGCGGGGTTGCGGATTCAATCGTTAATGCACAGATTAGTGAAGAAGGATATCTCTATATCAATGGAAGAATCAGTTTCTTTACTGGTGATATGGTGGTCAATGGATTAAAGCAGAGCTTTGTATTGGGAATACCTGTGAAATATGAAGAGGATGATAAAGGACGGAGATATGCCAGAGCCTTAAACCGTCCCAATCCATTGGAAACTGTAAAGTTTCTTTTTGATATTTCAGATGTTACTGCAATTGAGATGTGCATTGATGGTAATGACAATGACGAACGTTATGCTACTTATTTTTACTATAATTCAAATGGAATCTGTCAGCATGGCGTGTTCAGCGATTTGTCAGGCTATAATATTTTAGTTGAGCATGATTATGATTCAAAAGGCAGAATCGTGAGATATTATGAGCATAAAGGTAACTGGTTGACGCAGATAGCGTATGAGCAGGATGCAGCTCGTATAAGATGTGGACATCCTGTTCAGGCGGATGATACACTTATGAAGGATATATATGTATACCCGGATGGAGTAATTAAGGGGTTTGTTAGAATATCAGATAGAGAAGTTTCTATGGATAATTTAAAATATGTGGGAGACAGGAAACACAGGATTATACCGGGAACCAATTATGACAGTCTTGTATGGGATATTATCAATTTCGATATGGATGATTGGACGTTAAAATAAGGACTGTAGCATAGTATGTGATTTACATCTGTATGTAATTGCATATTGAATGATTTGGTTGTAAAATAACAATTAGAAAAAACATGAAGAAATGAGGAAAACGTAATGAACATCACAATTACAGGAAACCTTGGCGGAGGAAAGAGCAGCGTGTGTAAGGAGCTTGAGAAATATGGCTTCAAGATTATAACAGGCGGAGGTCTTTTCAGAGATATTGCAAGGGAAAAAGGTATCTCTGTGCTTGAGCTTAATGAACTTGCCAAGGCAGACCGCACAATTGATGATTTGATTGATAATCGTACAGCTAAGATAGGAAGAGAAGAGGACAATATACTCTTTGATTCACGACTTGCATGGCACTTTGCACCATATAGTTTCAAGGTATTCCTTCTCACAGACAGCTATGAGGCTGCACGCAGAACCTTTGCCGGTGGTGCGAGAGAAGCTGAGGAGTATACGGACATCAATGCAACCATGGATGGACTTAAGCAGAGAGCAGACCTTGAGAGGGAACGATTTAAGGAATTATATAATATTGATTACTATGATAGAAATAATTATGACCTTATAATTGAGAGTACATATGCTTCACCGGAGCAGATTGCAAGGGAGATTATGAGAAATTTTGCTGAATATAAAGTAAAGAAATTCCATTCAAGACTTGAGCTTAATATCAGAACCTTCTATCCGGTCAAGAACTTTGCAGATTTTGATAAGGAATTGTTTAATAGCAAGGTATCAGAGCTTGGCAAGAGCGAGGCACTCTGCGCAGAAGAAAAGTTTACGGTTGCAGGTAGCAGCGGATATACATATATTCTCGGGGGAGAGGAGAATATATATGCAGCAATTAAGGCAGGGAGAGTATTTGGCTGTGTAGATTACATACATGATGACGAGGAGGCGGAGAAGCTTAAGCCACAGCTTACAAGAACTGATGTGGCGGAATATGAAAAGCTGGCTGGCTTTAAATATCTTGTATATCCGGACGAGCTTGGAAAAAAGCCGGGATTTCTGCTTAACGTATATGGAAGGTAATACGAAAAACAGAAAGAGAAGTATTAATTTTGAATTATGTTTTAAGGTGGGGAATATACAGATAATATAATAAAGTTATGGTGAAAAAATATATCCGGAGACGGATATATTTTTTTGCAGTGACATCATGTGTCACTCCAGAATGCTATAATAAAAGAAAACGGGGATATCACAGATTACCTTCAAGCTTGTTCTTATATACCGATAAAATGAATTGCCTATAAGGTATTGTGATATCCCAATAATTATTTATCAAAATTAAAAATCTGTGATGGCTCTATATCAAGAGCTTTGCATATCTCGAACAGAACGGGTAGTGAGAAGACCTTGTCTACGTTAGGTGCTTCAATTGCACTCAGAAAAGAACGGCTGATGCCCACCTGCTCAGCAAGAGCTTCCTGTGTAAGACCATTCTTTTTTCTATAGTATGATATATTTAAACCAATATTGCTATAGTAGTGATGATAGTCATCACCTGTATTGGATCTTTTTTTCAAAACAATCACCTCATAAATATTTTAAACAATTAACATGTAAAAATAAATTAGCTAGTAAAATGCGATTGCATTTTACTGGAAAGCAATATATACTATTTGTATATAAGGGATTATATGGTTTTTAATACTTAACGAATCCTGTTTCTGAAAACATTTATATAAAAGTAATATATTCGTTATATTATACTCAAAATATGAAATAATATGAATAAAGTCATGTTGATACTAAAGTTGCATAAAAGTATGAAATAAAGATTGAAATATAAAAATATTTATTGTTTAATTAACTAAACAATTAGTATGATATGTATGGCTCGCAATAAAATGAAAAGACAACAAAGAAACTTAGACTGTAATCATAAATATAAGCAAAGCGAAAGCACAATGTAAAAAGAATAACATGGTAGCACAGCTATGGTTTGATTTTAACAAGATGTTTGCGGTGCTGTTAGTATTAATTATATAAAAATAATTTCTATAATGACATAATCTGTCACTTTAGAAGGTTATACTTAAGATAACTAAAGGATAAATTACGGAGGCAATTATGGATAATGGCAAGATAGAACGTGTTCTTGGAATATACACAAGATTGATGGATGGCGCACTGATTAATAAGTCCAAGGAAGCCGTCAATTATGGTGTCAACGAGAGAACGATACAGCGTGACATTGATGACATCAGAAATTATATGGATAATGATGTTGAGAATACGGGCATCATTAATTCCGTAGTTTATAGCAAATCTGAAAAAGGCTACCGCCTTGAACAGGTATATCGCCTTAAATTAACCAATGGTGAGATACTTGCAATCTGTAAAATACTTCTTGACAGCAGAGCTTTCAGGAAAGAAGATATGACGATGCTTCTTGATAAGCTTATTTCCTGCTGCGTTCCCAAAAGTAATCAAAAGCTCGTTGATGAGCTTATCAGTAACGAAGAATTTCATTATGTGGAACCACGTCACAAAAAACAATTTCTTGATGACCTGTGGAATATAGGACAGGCTATAAGAAATTGCCGTTATATTGAGCTGGACTATGAGCGTACCAAGGACAAGAAGGTGGTCACCCGCAGGGTAAAGCCGGTAGCAATAATGTTTTCAGAATATTATTTTTATCTGACAGCGTTTATAGATGACAACGAAGTGCGTGAACACTTCGATGTGATAAATGATTCTTTTCCAACTATATACCGCATTGATAGAATAAAAGGACTGCGTATTCAAAACGAAGGCTTCCATATTCCGTACAGCAGCCGCTTTGAGGAAGGCGAGTTCAGAAAAAGAATCCAGTTCATGTATGGAGGTGAACTAAAAAAGATTTAATTCGAATACTCAGGCACAGACGTAGATGCAATTCTTGACAGGCTTCCAACGGCACAGATAGTTAAAGAAGAAAATGGTGTCTATACAATAACAGCAGAAGTGTTCGGAAAGGGAATTGATATGTGGTTACGGAGCCAGGGGGAGAATGTGAGGGTATTAAAGGATGAGTGCAGATAGTTTGTTTGAACATTTTTCATGTTCTGAATTTATAAATTATATAAATTCCGTGATTGATTGTTATGCGAGAGGTAACGAAGAAAAATATTCTGATATAAGGAAAGATCTGGCTACGCTTGGGAATAGAATAAGTGATGAAAATCTATATCTTGGAGTAGTAGGATCATTTTCAAGCGGTAAGTCAACTTTTATTAATTCTGTTATTCATAAAAATTTACTACCAACAGACGCAGTGCAGGGAACAACGGTTGCTGCAAGTGTGCTAAAGAGAGCTGACTTTGATGATTTAGAAATAGCTTATCTTGATGGAACGACAAAAAGATTCTCTGAGTGTACAACAGAATTGTTATCAAGGTATCAGATTGAAAGTAATGTGCCTAATACCATTACTATTGAAAGGACATCCTTATGGGAAAGGTTTATTTATTGGTTAAAAAAATTATTAGGTATAACCATTGAAGATAAGCCAATTATTTCAAGATCAGATGAACGTATAAACTTATTTAAGAAAATTATATCAACAGAAGATATGGCTAAGGATGTGCAATACGTAACATTATATTACCAAAATGATAATATTCCTTATCGGATTGCTATGGTTGATACTCCGGGTACAGAATCATTAAACGCTCGTCATAACCAGGTGACTGAAAATGCAATTGAAAATATATGTGATGCCATTGTAGTTATTATTCCCTATGACAAACCTGTATCAGAAGATCTCCTGAACTATGTAAAATTACATTTGAATAAACAGAAACAGGAATGCATTTTTGTGGTTACAAAAGTCGAATTGTTGGAAGACCGAGAAGAACTACCACAGCTGATGAGAGTAATAAAGAAAAGGTTGGAAAATGGATTGGATATTGGGTCTGCGTGTGTAATACCAATGCCAACGCTTATATATCTTAAAGAGACAGATCCGGAAATGCAGACCACATTTTTGGATAATATTCCCGAAGAAGAAAAAAAGGAACTAATACAGTTGTATGAAGAAGGTCTTGAAAAGATAAACGAGAGACTAAATACCAATAGAATAAACTATATTCAAAAGAAAATCATAAATATATGCGAGAGAGTAATTTCAAAGCTAAATGTTAACCTTACAGATGTAGTTCTTGATTATGAAGAAAAAAATAAGCAGCTTCAGAGAGAGGCAGTTGAACCTATAAGTACATTTGAGTCAGCTGCCAAGGATCATGAAACTGGGTCATTAAAGAAAATTGCAATTGATTTCAATTCATTTATTAAAAAATGTGAAAGCAAGCGGATCAATAAGGGAGCAATTAAAAGTGTTGAAGAGAGAGAGAAGGAATTGATTGCTCGTGGCAGAGGAAACATAATCACAGACGCATTACGAGACATGTGGAGAGTGGAAATAAATAAGTATGGAGCACTTTCCCAAGAAGAGGTAATTCTCTAATATTAATTTGTTTCGATTTGCCACTAAATGCATCTTTTTATAAGAAATAAGAGGTATAATACAATGGCAAAAGTAAGTTTTAAAGAACGTTTTATACAAGGTGCAAATGTTGGTGCAAATAGTTTTTTTAAGCTTTTCGACTCTCCTAAGCGCAACCCTGCTAAGTATATGCAAGATACATAAGCCTGCTGATTACAATGGTTGTTTTATTGTTGATTTATTTATTCATTTTCTTTTCATGGAATATTTGGACAACTCCATCGGGAAATAACTCACAGCCTGAAGCCGGTGAAGCAGACATAGAAGGTAATGGGGAGAAATAACATTTACTTATGGAGGATATATAGGTTAAAACAAAAATAAAACATCATTTCCCGAATTATCTGGATGGTGCTCCGGATAATTGAATAATCCGGGGTGAAATCCATCACCTGTCCGGCGTATGGAAATCAATATTCCGTTTTTTACGGAATCACGATTCCGGCAAAAAGGGAATCACATTTTTCCTAAAACCTTATAATGATGTTATGCACTTTATAGTGTAAATTCATTATGAGGAGGTCACGATTATGACCAAATATCTAGAAATCATCCGGCTTACTGGATTGGGATTCTCACAACGCAACATCATGGCAAGCTGTGGTGTTTCACAAAAAACTGTCGTCAAAGTTCAAAAACGTGCCAGAGAACTAAATATCTCTTGGCCTCTTGATGAATCAATGACCGACACAGAGCTTCAAAGGCTCATGTTCTCTAAAGAGAGCAAGGTATCTGCCAACAAGCGGATGCCGGATTATGATTACATCCGTAAGGAGCTACTTCGCAACGGCGTAAGCAAAAAACTCCTATGGACGGAATACATGGAGGATTGCCGTGCCAATGGCGAAGAACCACTCATGTATTCACAGTTCTGCTATCACATCCAACAGGATGAGCAGAAGCATCGTGCTACCATGCATACCAACCGTAACCCCGGTGAGCAGGTTGAAGTTGACTGGGCAGGTGATCCTGCAACAGTCATTGATCCTGATACCGGCGAAATCATCAAAGCATACATATTTGTCGGTGTAATGATTTACAGCCAGTATGCATACGTTGAAGCATTTCTGGATATGAAACAGAAATCATGGATCAATGCACATGTCCATATGTACGAATATTTTGGTGGTGTCGCCAGAATCCTCGTACCGGATAACTGCAAAACTGCAGTTGTTCATAATGGCGGATGGAAAGACCAGCAGATCAATGAGACCTATCAGGAACTGGCTGAGCATTATGGCACTGCTATTATTCCGGCGCGTGTCAGGGCTCCCAAGGATAAGCCGAATGCTGAAGGAATGGTAGGAAATATCTCTACCTGGATTACAGCAGCACTTCGGGATGAACAGTTCTTCTCCCTTGCCGAATTAAATCGTGCAATCAGAGACAAGCTCGAACTGTTCAACCAAAGGCTCTTTCAAAAGAAAGAGGGTAGTCGGCAAAGCTTATTTCTTGAGGAAGAAAAACCATTGCTGGCACCATTACCTTCTACCCGTTTTGAACTGAGCGACTGGAAGACAGCCACCGTCCAGTTCAATTATCACATATCTGTGGATGTAATGCTATACTCAGTTCCTTATGAATACATCAAAAAGAAAGTGGATGTAAAGGTAACAGATACCACTATTGAAATTTTCTACAACCATAACCGCATTGCTTCCCACCGTCGTCTAAAAGGGCGCCCTGGGCAGTACAGCACGGTCACGGAACATATGCCGGAAGACCACCAGAAATATCTGGAATGGAACGGCGACCGGTTCCGCAAATGGGCTGAGCGGATTGGCATAAATACGTACACTGTGGTCAATGCAATACTGACCTCCAAACGTGTGGAACAACAGACCTACCGAAGTTGTATGGGACTTCTGCAACTTGCTGAGAAATACTCAGATGCATTGCTTGAAGCAGCCTGTAAAAAGGCGTTATCCTATACATCTTCGCCCAGTTACAAGAGCATAAAGAACATCCTTATAACTGGTTCTGTGAAACAGGAATCAGAAACTACTGAATCCAAAACCACACATAAAGCACACGGCATCACAAGAGGTGCCGATTACTATCGGAGGTAAACACATATGACCAATCAGAGTACAATTGATAAATTAATTGAAATGCGCCTTACCACTATGGCAGATGCATTTCGTAACCAGCTGAATGATCCTAAATTTAAAGAAGTACCTTTTGAGGATCGCTTCGGTATGCTGGTGGACATCGAATACAGCAATCGTAAAAACAATCGTCAGAAACGACTGATCCGTAACGCTGGATTCGACCAGCCGGAAGCAAGTATCATGGATATCAACTACACTTCCGGGCGCAAGCTTAACAAGGATCTTATTAACCGGCTTGCAACTTGCGAATATATATCTGAACACTGGAATCTCTTTATCACCGGTGCTACAGGCTGTGGTAAAACATACATGGCCTGTGCCTTTGGCATGGAGGCTTGTAAGCAGTAGTTCAATACCAAGTATGTCCGTCTTCCTGATCTGCTTATTGATCTGGAGCTGGCACGGACTGATGGTAGCTACAAAAAAGTCATGGCTAAGTATGCCAATCCCGTTGTCCTGATTCTGGATGAATGGCTTCTATTGAAACCAACGGATTCAGAACAGAGAGATATCTTCGAACTGCTCCACCGGAGACGCAAGAAATCATCAACGATTTTCTGCTCTCAGTATAAATTCGAGGAATGGTATGATCAGCTTGGTGGTGATGCCAGTCCTCTGGCAGATGCAATCATTGACCGTATTGCTCATGACAGCTACCGTATCAACATCACAAGCATTGATGCTGAACATGATAGATCAATGCGTGAGGTATATGGTTTGAATAAAGCATTACGCGAGTAAACTCGCATAATTGCACAGGTGATTTCCACTTCCGGACATCTGATTCCCAAATTCCCGGAAGTGCGATTTCATCGCACAAGAATATTCAGTCTTTCCATAGAGCAGAAAAAAGTAATAAAAGATACAAAACCGGACATCTATTAACGGTTTGTATATAGGTACCCTGACAGTTAAATAAGTTATCAAAAATCTAAAGAAATGCCGATTTCATGCAGACTTTCAGCACTGTTTGTGATATAATTAAGGTATGGAAAACAAGAAAATTTCAATCGATGGACTGAATAAGCTTTCAAAAGAAACCATCTCGATGCTGTATCTCCAGACCTTCGAAATGCTGCAGAATCTTCAGGCACAGAATGCCAGCCTGATTGCTCAGGTTGAGGATTTAAAACAGCAGATGGCAGTCCTGATCAATCAGAGATTTGGCAGACACTCAGAGAAACTTTCCCAGCTGCCCGGTCAGTTGTCCTTCAGCCTGGATAATCCTGCTGTCTTTAATGAGATTGAGGCCGTTACGGATAATGGATTTGCAAAGGAGCCTTCTGCGGAGGAAGTGGTTCCGGAACACATCCGCAGAAGACGTCCCCAAGGCAGGCGTGCTGTTGATTTATCCGGTATCGAGGTTGAGGTAGTAAATCATTATCTCCCTGAAGATATCTTAAACAGTGAAATGCCAGGGGGATGGCACCAGATGGAAGATGAAACCTACACAGAGCTGGAGCGTATCCCGCCTTCCTACAAGGTGGTGGAACATCATGTGGGAGTCTATGCCAGCAATGGAAATGGAAGTAAAATCATGAGAGGCAGGGCTCCGGGCCGGCTCCTGAACCATAGCATTCTCACGCCTTCCCTTGCCGCATCCATTTTTACGGCAAAGTATATCAATGCTGTACCTCTTAACCGGATATCGGAAGGGTATGGTTATGATGGACTTAACATATCCCGTCAGGTCATGGCCGGATGGATGATACGGTTAAGCGATTACTACCTTGACAGCGTTCATCGGATGATGAAGGATGAATTAAAGAAAGCTCCTCTTATTCATTGCGATGAATCGCCCTTTACCATGTCCGGAGAAAAAGATGTAAATGATCCGCAGAGCAGGGATTACATGTGGGTCTATCATTCCCCCGGAATTCAGGATTCCAAAAAGATATATCTGTATGAATATGACAATGGTTCCAGATCTGCGGCAGTCATAGACAGATATCTTGAGGGATACAAAGGAATCCTTGTCTCAGACGGATATGCCTCCTGCCACACCCTGGATAGAAAGCATGACGACCTGAAAGTTGCCGGCTGCTGGGTTCACTGCAAACGCAAATATGCAGAAATCGTAAAAACAGCAAAAAAGGGCGCTGCATTATCTCCTGCACAGCAGATTGCCAGGGAGGCTGCGGAAAGAATCGCCGTTATTTTCCATATGGACAATCTCAGCAGGGGCAAATCGTCACAGGAGATTTTTGATAACAGACAGCAGTCAGTAAAACCACTGGTTGATGCTTCCTTTGCGTGGGTAAAAGATATCCTGGATAATAAGATCATATCCTCAACTGACCTGAAAAAGGCACTGACCTATTCTGTGAACCAGGAAAAATATCTTCGTGTCTTTCTGGAATCAGCGATTATCCCACTGGATAATAATGACGCTGAGCGCAGTATCAAAAAATTCTGCGTGGTAAAACACAGCTGGCACATCATAGATTCCAAGAAAGGAGCAAAGGCAAGTGCAATCCTGTATTCTATTGCAGAAACAGCGAAAGCCAATGGGCTGAATCCTTTTGAGTATTTTAAGTTCCTGATGGAACAACTGAAAGAGTATCCCCGAAATGATGTTCCAGAGGAAGAACTCAAAAAACTTATGCCATGGTCGGAAACGCTTCCTGATTGCTGCAAACAATTGAAGAAACAGAGTTAAAAATGCCATCTGATTTCAGGTGGCATTCATTTTTAGTTAGTGCGGGTTATTTACCTGATACAATTGATACTTCTGAAAAAGGAGACTGGTTTAAAGTGGTAAAGGCTGGAGGCATTTCAATAGCGGCTGCTTCTGCATTTACAGTAGCTAAAAATTTTATTACAGGTAGTAAGTTCTATAGTAATGTTTCTGAACGCTTGAAAAGAACGCCTGATAATAATGGAAACTGGTCCGGAAAAAGAGGAGACTCAAAATTTAATTCCAATAATCCGGAAGTAGTAGATTTGGAAAAAAAATTAGGCCGTGATGGTGTGAAATACAAGGATGGAATTCCTGATTTTAGCGATTATTCAAAGGGTGATGTAAAAATATCCAACATGACAGAAAATCGACAGATAAATTTTCAACAGGCAGATATTGCGTTAGCAAAACAAAGGGGATGTTCACCAAGAGATGTAGCTAACTGGAGAAGGGAACATGGATATACATGGCACGAACTTAATGATATGAAGCATTGCCAGAAAATCCCAAGTGTGATTAATAAAACATATGGACATTTGGGAGGAGTTAGTGAGTGTAAACATAGAACAGATATGATGAATGATTTACTCGGAAAGACATCAAAAAATGGAGGAAACTATGATGCATGAATATGAAATTAATAGCAAAAGAGTTCTCAATATATGGGGGAGAAAATTTGATATTGAAATAATATTTGACTGTTTTGAGAGTGAGGAAATAAGTGAGAGTCAGAAAAATGCATTTGATGATTTTATAGCCAATTTTGAAAAATATACAGAGGAAGGCAAGGTGAGACTTGAAAAGAAAATTCTGGCTGAGTACAGCTCATTTATGGAAGAAAAACAAATTAAAAACATTTTTAAGTATGTAATTCCAAAAATGATATATATTCCAAGGTCTCCTATCAATGAAAAAGTTGTAGCTGTTGTTTGCAGTTTTAAGTTTGATGAAGAAAATGATATTGCTATAAAATACATTGATGGAAAAGTAATGGACATTTGCGAGGATTATACAATTTTTTAACCAAGTCACATTTATGAGCCGAATCATAAATAAACCCCCGTCATTTATATTATAAAAAATATATAAGTGACATAATCTGTCATCCTAATTAATTACCATACACTTATCAGATTGCAATGCAATCTAGATATCTAGCAACTAATAAAAGCTTAAAATATGGAGGTAACTAATATGAAAACGACAGATAATATCATTTTAGACATTACATTACAGCAGGCTATGGCTGACTTGGATGAAGGAAATTATGTTGCTGCCTTTAGAGGTTTTGAATCCATAACGGATGAATCTTTGGAGGCAAAATATCAGATGGCTATGATGATGTATAACGGTTATGTTGAGGGATATGATGCATCGGATGCGATTCAATTGTATAATGAGTGTGCTGAGAGTGGACTCAACAAAGCGTTTGGTGGTATTGCATGCTGTTATTTTTATGGTCATGGTGTTGAAAAAAACGATATCAAAGCTTATGAACAGGTACAGAAAGCCTTTATGTGTGAAGAGCCAGGCTGCTATGAAGCATACGCTTTTGCAGGAGAAATACTTATAGAAACCATTGATGAAAGCCTGAAAGATATTAATAAAGGCATAGAATATTTGAATAAGGCATTGAATGTTAATGCTGATGATGAAGTAAAGGCAGATGCGTATTTCTCATTGGGAAAGGCATATTCTGAGCTTGGATTACATGAAAAAGCCTTTGAAGCATACAACAATTGTGCCGAGTATGACTCGGTGTTCAGATGTGTTGCTTATGCCAGAATTGGGATATGTTATATGGATGGCGAGGGAGTTGAGCAGAATGCCAAAAAAGCGTTTGAGTATCTTTATAAATCTGCTGAACTAGGATTTGCCCCTGCCAAAAAGAAAATCGGAGAAATGTATTATAACGGATATGGCACTGATAGGGATTATGACAAGGCAGAAGAAATAACTGCTGAACTTTTGTCCGCCACTCCGGATGATTCTGATTTGTTGTACAAAATGGGTGATATTCTGTTTAAAAAGAAAGAGTTTGATGATGCCTATGAATATTATAAGAAATCCTGCGATAATGGAAAAATTCTGGCTAAAAAGGGAATGGGAAGCTGTTGTGTCTGCTGGAAACAGTTTAATAGAGCGGTTGAATTGTTAAGTTCTGCCTTGGAAGCAGCGGATAACGATGAAATTAAGGGAGAAATATACTATTGGCTTGGAATGACCTATAATGACGAAAGCAATTCTTTTCAGGATAAAGAAAAGGCAATTGATTATTTTATTGCAGCCGCAGAAAATGCAGATGATGATATATTGAAACTGTGTAATGCAAATTTACTATAATTATGTATATGACCATTCTGTTCAATAATAGATATATGAAAAAGAGGCACAATAATGACATCTAAATCATTTATCAGAAAACTCGTTGCAATATTAATCGCACCGGTGTTGGCAACCTTGATTGCATGGTTTATAGCTCCTTTGATAACAAAACAGAACAAAATATTTCTATCGTGGGATTATCTTACGCTGAACCGGATTGGCTTATGGCTTTACAGCTGGAGCTTTTTTTCAATTCTTATTGGCGGGTTCAGAAGGAAAAATTTCGGTATCGTACTTGAACTTTTTGCCATAATTGGTATTGTCCTTCTGTATCCTAAGTATTGTACGATAATGGCTGAATATTCTATTATCAGACTTATACTTGACTTTATAAAAGGAATAATCTGTGTCTCTATATTTATTAGACTTGGAGCTTTAAATCCATTTTTTTCATTTCTGCCAGAGTTATGGTATATATTGTTTTTTACAGAGTACAATATTTCTTTTATCTGATATTGCATAAGCTTTTTAAGGTATCTTTTACAATGAGTATTTTAATTACAGGAACAATATTATTACTGATAATTCTGGCGATTTTTGCAGTATGGTGTGCAACGGTTGAGGAGGAATATGTCAGCTATAAAGAGTGGCTTCATAAAACCGATAAGAAACCAGACGAGGATAAGGATGTAGAAGCTGAAAAGAATGTAAATGAGGAAAATAGTGTGGAAACGCATGAAACAGAGGCATGTAACAAAGAAAAAGACGATGAATGACGTGAATAGACAAGCACAATTCTTTTAAATAGTTCCCGGATTACCCGCCAGACCTACCTTGGCAGGTAATCTGGGAACTAATTTATTTACATCAATTTAACAAACCTATTGACACATTCCCCATAAAGCACGATAATTATACTATATGCAAAAATGTTGGTATAGCACATTTTCGCTTACAAATCTACATAATGAACAGGAGACATAAACCAATGGGCGGATTTTTTGGTGTAACATCACAGCACGATTGTGTTTTTGATTTATTTTTCGGTATTGACTATCATTCACATCTTGGTACCAGAAGAGGCGGTATGGCAGTATATGGCAAGGATGGCTTCAACAGGGCTATCCATAATATCGAGAATGCCCCGTTCAGGACCAAGTTCGACAAGGATGTCAATGAGATGAAGGGTATATATGGTATAGGCTGTATTTCTGATTATGAGCCGCAGCCGCTCATCATCCGCTCACACCATGGAACTTATGCCATAACTACTGTGGGAAAGATTAACAACAATGATGAGCTTGTGCAGAAGCTTTTTGATGAAGGGCATACACACTTCTTCGAGATGAGCGGCGGCGAGATTAATGCGACTGAGCTGGTTGCTGCACTTATAAATCAGAAGGAGAACCTTATTGATGGTATCAGGTATGCGCAGGAGTCAATAGATGGTTCCATGTCTATTCTTCTTATGAATCAGGCCGGAATTTATGCAGCGCGTGACAGATTCGGCAGAACTCCGGTTGTAATAGGACGCAAGGAGGATGGCTTCTGCGCTTCGTTTGAGAGCTTTGCATATAAGAATCTGGGATATAACGATTACAGGGAATTGGGTCCCGGTGAAATAGTTGTCATTACGGAGAAAAACTGTGTTACACTTGCACACTCTAACAAGGAAATGAAGATATGTACATTCTTGTGGGTTTATTATGGTTATCCGGCAAGCTCATACGAGGGAATAAGCGTCGAGCAGATGCGTTATAACTGCGGTGCTAAGATGGCGATGCGTGACAACGTGAAGCCGGATATTGTAGCTGGTGTTCCTGATTCCGGTACGGCTCATGCAGTCGGCTATGCCAATGCATCGGGTATTCCTTTTTCAAGACCTTTTATCAAGTACACACCGACGTGGCCGAGATCATTTATGCCGACTATCCAGAGTAAGAGAAATCTCATTGCCAAGATGAAGCTCCTCGCGGTTGATGATCTCATAAAGGATAAGAGTCTTCTGCTCATTGACGATTCGATTGTGCGCGGAACACAGCTTCGTGAGACATCGGAGTTTCTTTACCAGAGTGGGGCGAAAGAGGTACATATAAGACCTGCATGTCCGCCGCTTCTGTATGGTTGTAAGTACCTTAATTTTTCTCGTTCCTCATCGGAGATGGATCTGATAACGAGAAGGGTTATAGAGCGTCTTGAGAATGGTAATGTGACAGATGATGTGCTCAAGGAGTATGCAGATCCTGAATCGGAAAAGTATGAGAGAATGGTTGAGGAGATTAGAAGAGAGCTTAATTTTACATCCCTAAGGTTTAACAGGCTTGATGATATGCTGGATGCAACGGGACTTCCTCATGAGCAGCTGTGTACATATTGCTGGGATGGAAGAGAATAAATGTTTAAGGCAAGATGTTCTAAGGACATCTGAGCTGCTCCAAAAGCCGTGATATGCATAAATATAATACGTTATACATGGTTAAGTTTATAGAGCAGGTTTTGACCAAAACATCATAAAAATATTATATCAAATATTGAAAATAGAAAGCAGGTAAACCGATTATGGAAAGCATGGAAGATTACAAGGATTTATATGAAGCTTCATTTAAGAAGTTCAGAGTTGGCGATATAGTGAAGGGAACCGTAATATCCGTTGACGAGAATGGAGCTGTTATTGACCTTAATTATTATGCACCCGGTTTTATTGCGGTCGACGAGTTCTCGGATAATCCGGATTTCTCAATAGAGGAGGAAGTTAAGGTTGGCGATGAGGTGACGGCAGCAGTCGTTGCTACGGATGATGGTGCCGGCAATATTGTTCTCTCGAAGAAGCAGGCAAGCCATGAGACCGCATGGGAGAAGTTCCGTGAGTGGAAGGCGGAAGGAAAGAGAGTAAGCGTTAAGATAGCTGAGGCAGTCAATGCGGGAGTTGTCTGCTATCTTGAGGGAATTCGAGCCTTTATTCCGGCTTCTAAGCTTGCACTTCATTATGTGGAAAATCCGGCAGAATATGTTGGACAGACGGTTGATGCGGTGGTTATAACTGTTGATGAAGAAAATGGGAAGCTTGTTCTTTCCTGCCGTGAGATTCTGCAGGAGAAGCTTGATGAGCAGAGAAGTGAGCAGGTTAACCGTTTGTCCGTTGGCTCGATTGTGAATGGTAAGGTTGAGAGCCTTAAGGACTATGGCGCATTTGTTGATATAGGAGATGGAGTAAGTGGACTTGTACATATTTCACAGATACCATATCCTAAGAAGCTTGTACATCCTAAGTACGCGCTTAAGGAGGGACAGGAAGTAACTGTAAAGATTACCAGGATAGAAAACGGCAAGGTAAGTCTTTCGATGAAGGATATAAATGAGGCTATCGATAAAGAAGTTGATGAGGAGCCGGTTGAGTATGTAAGCAATGTAACTGCCGGTACAAGCATGGCAGATTTGTTTAAAAAACTAGGATTTTAATAGGGCTGATTTCTGATTTTTACGTTTTTCGAAGGTGATGTGTATGGATTATTCTGAAGCGATAATAAAAGAATATGATGAGATGGCTGACAGACGAGTTGCGACAGTGTGCAGAATCAATATCACATTCATGGTTATAGTTGGCTTGCTGAACATACTTGGTATATTTATAATTGACATGAAGATGCTCATTATTGCTGTTATATCGTCAATAGCAATATATCTGATTCCTACAATTATTTATAATATGGCCGGTATACATAATGGATGGATCAGATATGTGATTCTGTTTCTGCTGGTTTTACTGGCAGGAATACAATATGCAATACTGTCATATCATGTAATACTTATGCTGTCATTTCCGTTGGTAATTTCATGTCTATACAGTGGGAAAAGGTACGTTACTTATGTTTCGACCCTGACAGTACTGATGCTTGTAGGTTCGCACATTGCTGCATATAAGCTTGGCGTTGTTCCTGATGAGCCTCTTGTTACATTGAAGGGAACGATATTATATGGAATCCTGCCAAGGATTATTGAAATGCTTGCATTTATAGTGGCAGCATATTTCATAGCTGACAGAATGCAGGCACTTGTGGGCAGAGTGATTCTGAAGAACAAGGAGCTCTATGCGGATCAGGAAAATACTCTTACTTCTTTGTCTGAAATTATCGAATCACAGTCGGAGCATACAGGAACACATGTAAAGAGGGTTGCACTGTATACGGATATAATATGCAAGGGTCTTGGAATGTCGGATGAGGAGAGCTGGAAGGTTTCGCAGGCATCTAAGATGCATGATGTCGGGAAAATTATAGTTCCGCTGGAAATTCTTGAGAAGCCGGGAAAGCTCACACCGGAGGAGTTCGAGATTGTCAAAAAGCACACTGACTATGGAAAGAAGATGCTTGAAAATTCGCCGGGAGAATTAATGCAGCTTGGCGCTGTTATTGCATATCAACACCATGAACGATGGGATGGAACAGGGTACCATGGAATGAAAGGCGAAGAGATTCATCCGGCGGCAAGGTGCGTTGCTTTGGCGGATGTTTTTGACGCGCTGGTGTCAAGAAGACCATATAAGGAGGTGTGGTCTCTTGAAAAAGTGAAGGAAGAGATTGCTGCACAACGCGGAAAACAGTTTGCACCGGATGTGGTAGATGTTTTTTTGCGTGAGTTCGATAAATTTGAGAAGATATGCGAATCAGTGAAGCGGGATGATACGGAGAATGAATTATAATACTGGGTATATGTAATATTACATGATAATAAAACACCATTTTGATGTGAATTAACTCAATTCACACAAAATGGTGTTTTTCAATGCAGTTATTTATCTACGGCTTATTTACTTATTTCTCAACAGTATCAAGCTTGAAGCCGAAGTATCTTACAGCGTTGTTGTAAGAGATATCTCTTACCATGCCGCCAAGAGTCTTCATATCTGCAGGATACTCACCGTTCTCAACCCACTTGCCGAGAAGCTCGCACATGATTCTTCTGAAGTACTCATGTCTTGTGTATGATAAGAAGCTTCTTGAGTCTGTGAGCATACCGATGAAGTTGCCGAGAAGACCTAAGTTGGCGAGTGATGTCATCTGGTCTGTCATACCTACCTTGTGATCGTTAAACCACCATGCAGAACCCTGCTGAATCTTGCCTACAGCGGTTGAATCCTGGAAGCAGCCGAGTACTGTTCCGATAGCAGCGTTGTCAATCGGGTTGAGTGAGTAGATGATGGTCTTTGGAAGCTCATCTGTAGCATTCATGCTGTTGAGGAAATCAGCCATCTCAGCGGAAGAGCTGTATGTGTTGATACAATCATATCCGGTATCAGGTCCGAGCTGGTTGTAGCGGAATACATTGTTATCTCTCTTAGCACCGTAGTGGAGCTGCATAGCCCATCCGAGCTTGTTATACTCCTTGCCTACGAATGTCATGAATGCCGTCTTGAACTTAAGCTCTTCTTCCTTTGTGAGAGCAGCGCCGCCAAGTCTCTTTGCAAATATAGCCTCAATCTCTTCTGCTGCAGCAGGCTTGTACATAACATACTCAAGAGCATGGTCTGAAGCACGGCAGCCCATTGAATCGAAGAATGCCATTCTCTTTACAAGAGCTTCCTTAAGTCCTTCGAAGCTCTTAACCTCTACGCCGCTGACTTCGGAAAGCTTAGCAAGGTACTCGGTGTAATCAGGCTTCTCAATATTCATAGCCTTGTCAGGTCTCCATGCAGGAAGTACCTGTACGTCAAAGGTAGGATCTTCAGCTATCTGCTTGTGGTACTCAAGTGAATCAACAGGATCATCTGTTGTGCAGATGAGTGTAACACCGGACTTCTTGATGATGTTGCGGACAGTCATAGAGTCATCAGCAAGCTTGGCGTTGCAGATGTTCCATACTTCCTCAGCTGTATCGCCATTTAATACGCCGTGATAATCGAAGTATCTCTGAAGCTCGAGATGGCTCCAGTGATAGAGTGGGTTGCCGATAGCCTTAGTGAGTGTCTCAGCCCACTTCTGGAACTTCTCTCTGTCTGAAGCGCCGCCGGTTATATAATATTCGTCAACACCGTTAGAACGCATCTGTCTCCACTTATAGTGGTCGCCGCCGAGCCATACCTGTGTGATATTCTCGAACTTACGATCCTCTGCAATTTCCTTAGGGTTGATGTGGCAGTGATAGTCTAAGATAGGCATATTCTCTGCGTAATCGTGAAATAAAGCTTTAGCTGTGTCTGTGGAAAGTAAGAAATCCTTGTCCATAAACTGTTTCATAGTATTAAACCTCCTGATTGTAGTGATGTCTGCGTATGTGCAGATTATGTACATAAATTATAGGTACATTTAAAACTTTGTAGTGCCGCGCTTAACTATATCGGCTGTTATGTTGGTCTTGCATGGAACATTATTCCCATTAAAAACACCCATGAGCGTGTTGACGGTAGTTGTGCAAAGAGCTTCTACCTTGCTGTCGATGGATGTGAGCTCAGGGTCCGTACAACTGGCAATAATAGTGTTATTATAGCCAACGATACTTAAATCGTCCGGAACCTTAAGCTTATGGGAATGTGCAAACTTGAGAGCACCTACTGCCAGTGAGTCATCTGAGGTAACAACGGCATCAAAATGTATACCGCGTTCATTAAGCTGGGTCAGATAATCTCTTGCGTTGGAAATATTCTTGTTGCATAGGTGCAGAAGCTCATTATTAATAGGTATATTATGTACAAAATGAGCCTTCTTAAATCCGGCAAGCTTGCATTGGCCTGAAAGAGAGGTGCTTGTATACAGATATACAATATTACTGCATCCATTTTTGATGAGGGAATCGGTTACTTCATAGACTGCGTTCTCATCATCGCAGAGTGTTCCGTAAATATTAGGTGCATCGAGATATCCGTTAACAAGCATAATCGGGAGCTTTTCGGCGGCTTCAATAATATACCTATTGTCTGCAGCCCTTGTCTCAAGAAACTTTGAACC